>UMEA01038118.1_pt1 | contig 13766 bp, 11 predicted proteins | sample 1964621 | NCBI WGS metagenome assembly UMEA01 (sample SAMEA4836007, study PRJEB28245) | human gut metagenome | biome: gut microbiome; material: fecal sample | place: Denmark | collected 2008 | reverse complement strand
TACAAACTTCTCCGAGTGCAGTTTGTTAAAGAATTCCCTAAAAGTAAATTAACAAACAAATTTAAAATTTAGGTAGCCAATTAATTACCCTTTATTCTTATGGCACAGAATAAATTTGTTTCCTACTAATTTGTCGCCTTATCTCTAACCGTAGGCAATTAAAGTAAGACGTGCCGCTAATCTTAAGCAGCGTATGCTAATTCTCTATTATTATCAGCGTTTATTTTTAAATTTCGCTTTTTTATAGTGGCCGAAGCGACCATCCACTACTCGCTATTCGTACTTCAAAGTTACTGTCGAAACCAAATGCATCCCCAAGTAACAATATATATTATACTATATTTTAAAGTTATTATCAACTGTTTTAAAAATCTTAAAAAATTTATCTAAAAATGTTTACTTTTAGCATAATTTTGTATACAATATATTTACTAAAAAATGAGAAATCAAAAGAAAAAATTGAAAGGGGCTATTGCCAATGAAAATATTAATGCTTACATGGGAATATCCACCAAGAATTGTTGGCGGAATTGCAAGAGTAGTACACGATTTATCCAAAAGATTAATAAAAGATGGACACGAAGTTACAGTAGTAACATATAAAGATGGAGATACACCATATTATGAAAACGATAAAGGTGTAGAGGTATACAGAGTAGATAATTATATGATACACCCAAACAACTTTATAGACTGGATTATGCAACTTAATTTTAATTTAATCGCGAAAGCTACAGAAGTAATGAATAAAAAGGGAAAATTTGACGTAATACATGCGCATGACTGGTTAGTTGCGAATGCAGCCAAAACACTAAAAAATTCATTTGATATACCAGTTGTATCTACAATACATGCAACAGAATCAGGAAGAAATTCAGGAATACATGACGAAACGCAAAGATATATAAATGACACAGAATGGCTTTTAACATATGAATCAACAGAAGTAATAGTAAATAGTAACTACATGAAAGGACATGTACAAGGTCTATTTGGACTTCCTTTTGATAAAATAAATGTAGTACCAAATGGAATAAATCTAAATAATTTCACAGGAATAGATAGAGATTATGATTTTAGAAGACAGTATGCAATGGATAACGAAAAAATCATATTATACATGGGAAGACTAGTATATGAAAAAGGTGTGCAACATTTAATTTCAGCAATGCCAAAAATACTTGAAAATTATCATGATGCTAAACTAATAATTGCAGGAAAAGGTGGAATGTTAGACGAACTAAAAGCGCAAGCAGAAAATATGGGACTTTCAAGCAAAGTATATTTCACAGGATATTTAAATTCAAAGCAAGTCCAAAAAATGTATAAATGTGCAGACGTAGCAGTATTCCCAAGTACGTACGAACCATTTGGAATAGTAGCATTAGAAGCAATGCTAGCAGGAGTTCCAACAGTAGTATCTGATATTGGAGGATTAAACGAAATAGTGGAACATAGAGTAGACGGAATGAAAAGCTACGCAGGAAATCCAAACTCAATAGCAGATTCGGTATTAAGTTTATTATTCGACGCAGGGCTTGCAGCAAATGTAGCAAAAAGAGCAAAAGCAAAAGTAAAAGAAGAATTTAATTGGAATAAAATAGCACAAGAAACACATTATATATATGAAAAAGCAATTTGCAAGACAATGGCAGAAAGACAAGCAGAGCAAATAGAACAAGAAAAAGCAAAAAAAGCAGCAAAAGCCAAGAATACGGAAAAAGAAATAACAAACCTACTATCATTCAAAAAGAAACACGCATATGCGTAGGTATAAATATAATTTGAAAAGAGGAATACTATGAACGTTTATGATACTGCTAACAGATTAGCAAAAGAAATTCAAGAGTCAGAAGAATATAAATCATATAAAAAATTAAAAGACGAAATTATGGCTAATCCAGAGTCAAAAAAGAAAATTGAAGATTTTGAAAGACTTCGTTATGAAGTTCAACTTATGCAATATACTGGAGAAAAAAGAGACGAAGAAAAAACAAAAAAATTAGAAGAAATGTATACAATGTTAGTACAAGATGAACAAATAAAAAATTTCTTCGATTTAGAAGTCAAGTTTAATGTTATGATAGCAGACGTAAATAAGATTATAGCCGAAGCAATAAGAGATGTACTCTAATTATTAAATAAATATAATAGTGTCGATAATATGTGGAAAATGTAGTTATTCAAGCTTTTGATATGCTTATATAGTATACCAAAAGCTTTTTATGTAAAAAATATATTGTTAGGAGAAATATAAATGGAATATCTAATAACTATAGTAATAACAATAGTATCAATAATAATATTAAAAATGGGACTAAACCTTCATATTAAAGACATAAAAAGAATAAAAGAAATTGGATACGACAAAAAATTAAACGAAATAGCAAATAAATTTCCAGAAAATAAATTGATATGTGAAGCAGTTTTAGAAAAGCTAAACAATAAAAAAGTGAAAATAGAAGAGGAAAGCAATACTAAAACAAGTTTATACATAGCTGTATCAAACACGATAATAATAGCAAACATAAAAGATACATTTACAAGAATACAAACAATAGCACATGAATGTTTACATTCTATACAAAATAGAAAAATATTGCTATTCAACTTTATATTTTCAAATATTTTAATGATATATTTTCTAGCTGCAATTCCATTAACATTATTTAAAATATTAAATGGATATGTATTTGTGCAAATATATATAGGAATGTCAATAATGAGCTATATTGTAAAAGCATATCTAGAAAATGATGCAATGACAAAGGCGTTTTTTGTAGCAAAAGAATATATGCTAGAATATCAAAAAGAAAATAAAGAGATAACTGACGAAGACATAAACAAGTTATGTGATAATATGCAAGATTTAAATAAAATAGGAATCCCATTTACAAATTTTTATTTAATATTTGGAATAGCAATAAAAATTATTATCTTATGCGTATTTTTTTTATAAACACTTTAAAAAAATGCTATTTTGTAGTAAAATATATAGTATATTGTTAATTATTGTTAATTTAAGAAAAGTTGGGAGAATTGCATGAATAAAAAGTGGGAATGCTGTGATATAGATGAGAATGTATTACAGGATTTTATGAAAGTACATAATTTAAATGAGATTTTAGCTAGTGTGCTAATTAATAGAAATTTAACTGAAGAAGCTGATATAAATTTATTTATGAATCCTACAAGGAAGGATTTTCATGATCCTTTTTTGATGCCAGATATGAAAGCAACTGTTAATAGGGTTTTAGAGGCTATCAAAAAGCAAGAAAGTATAATGATTTATGGGGATTATGATGCCGATGGTATTACTAGTATTACTGTTTTAAAGAATTTTTTGGAAGAGAGAGGCTTGCAGGTTGCGTCATATATTCCTAATAGACTAGATGAGGGCTATGGACTTAATAAAGAGGCTATTAAAAAGATTTATGATGATGGTTACAAGTTAATTATAACAGTAGACTGTGGAATTTCGGGTATTGACGAAGTGGATTATGCAAATTCGTTAGGCATGGAAGTGCTAATTACTGATCACCATGAACCGGGGCAAAGCCTTCCTAATGCACTAGCAATAGTTGATGCTAAAAGAAAAGATAGTAAGTACCCATTTAACCAGTTAGCTGGTGTAGGGGTTGTGTTTAAGCTAATACAAGCAATTTCTATAAGCCTAAATTTGGAGGAAAAGGAATATTTAAAATACTTGGATATAGTATGCATTGGTACTATTTCTGATATTGTTCCTTTAATAGACGAAAATAGAGTTATTGCTAAACTTGGATTAAAGCTTGTAAATCAAACGAAAAATATAGGATTAAAGGCTTTACTAGAAGTAACAGGGTTTAAAGAAATAGATTCGGGAGCTATTTCTTTTGGCGTTGCTCCTCGTATAAATGCATGTGGACGAATGGGAGATGAACAAGTTGCTCTTGATTTGTTTCTCTCAAAAGATTACGAAACAGCCAAAAAACTTGCACTAAAGCTTAATGAATATAATAGTGAAAGGCAAGCAATAGAAAAGCAAATTTTTGATGAGGCAACTGCTAAAATTGAAAATGAAGAAAAGGAAAATGCTTGTATAATAGTAGGAGGAGAAGGCTGGCATCATGGAATTATTGGAATTGTTGCTTCAAAAGTAACTGATATGTATTTTAAACCATCAATTCTAGTATGTTTTGAAGGAAATATAGGCAAGGGTTCAGGTAGAAGTATTCCAGGATTTGATTTACATGAAGCCTTAATGAAATGTAGTAATGAGCTTGATAAATTTGGTGGACATGCGATGGCAGTTGGGGTTACAGTAGAAAAAGAAAATTTTGATAAATTTAAAACTGAACTAGAAGAATATGCAAAAGAATGTGAAATAGACAAAATTGTTCCAATAATAAATATAGATAGTAAATTATCACTAAAGAATATAAATATAGATAGTGTTAAAAGCTTAAAAATGCTAGAGCCTTATGGTGAAGCAAATAAAATGCCATTATTTCTATTTAAAGATTTAAAAATCAACTCTATAAGAGCTTTATCAGATGGAAAGCATTTAAAGCTAACCTTAAAAGAAGATAATTTTATGATAAATGCGATAGGATTTAACATGGGAGAATTGTCAGAAAAATATCTTTTAGATGACAAGGTGGACGTAGTCGGAAGTTTAGAGATAAATTCTTTTAATGGAAATGATAGTATACAAATTGTATTAAAGGACATTAGAAAGTCATACTAAAAAGGGGGGAAAAGTATGTCAGAATATAAAGAAGTGGGAATTGAAGATATAATATCTACAGTAAAAAAACAAAAAGGTAGAAGAGATATTAAAATAATACAAAAAGCATATGATTATGCGAAAGCAAAACATGGGGATCAATTAAGAAAATCAGGAGAACCATATATTATCCATCCTGTGCAAGTGGCATATACGCTTAGCTCACTTGGCATGGACGATAATACTATTTGTGCTGCCCTTTTACATGACGTACTAGAGGACACAGATACAACATATGCAGATTTGGAGAAAGAGTTTAATTCAGAAGTTGCATATATGGTAGATGGTGTTACAAAATTAAGCAAATTGCAATATGCAAGTGTGGAAGAACAACAGGTAGAAAATTATAGAAAAATGTTCCTTGCAATGGGAAAAGATATACGTGTAATTTTAATAAAACTTGCAGATAGACTTCATAATATGAGAACACTAAAATATTTATCAAGAGATAGACAGATAGCAAACGCAAAAGAAACGATGGAACTATATGCGCCTCTTGCTAATAGACTTGGTGTGTACTCTCTAAAATGGGAATTAGAGGATTTATCGTTTAAATATCTATACCCAGAGGAATTTAGAGAAATAGTAGAAGGAATAGATAAAAAAAGAGAAGAAAGATTAAAATTCATTGACTTAATAATGGACCAAATTAAGGCAGAATTAAAAAAACAAAAAATTGATGCAGAAGTAACAGGAAGAGCAAAACATTTATACAGTATTTACAGAAAAATGAAAAGAGATAATAAAACATTGGACCAAATATATGATTTATTCGCATTAAGAATACTAGTAAATTCTGTAAAAGATTGTTATGCAGTGTTAGGTATAGTACATGATTTATATAACCCAATGCCAGGAAGGTTTAAAGATTATATTGCTGTGCCAAAACCAAATATGTACCAATCATTACATACAACTTTAATTGGACCAAAGGGAACGCCATTTGAAGTACAAATTCGTACATGGGATATGCATAGGGTTGCTGAATATGGTATCGCAGCACACTGGGCATATAAAGAGTCTAGTTTCTTTAGTGGAAAAAAATCAAATGTAAAAGTAGAAGAAGACAAACTTGCATGGGTTAGAGAAACTTTAGAGTGGCAAAGTGAAATGCAAGACCCGGAAGAATTTATGCAAACATTGAAAAAAGAACTATTTGAAGACGAGGTATATATATTTACACCAAAAGGTGCAATAAAGGTACTTCCAAAAGGCGCAACACCAATAGATTTTGCATATCAAATACATGAACAAATAGGGCATCATATGGTAGGCTGCAAAATAAATAGCAAAATGATGCCAATTATAACAAAACTAAAAAGTGGAGATATAGTAGAAATACTAACTTCAGACCAAGCAAAAGGTCCAAGTAGGGACTGGCTTAAATTTGTAAAAAGTTCTGGCGCAAGAAATAAAATATTATCATGGTTTAAGAAAAATCAAAGAGCAGAAAACATAGAAAAAGGAAAAGACTTAATAGAAAGAGAATTAAAAAAGATAGGCGTAAAACATGAAGATTTATTTAAACCAGAATTCATAAATGCTGCATTAAATAGATATAAATACAATTCTATAGACGATATGTATGCAAGTGTTGGATTTGGTTCAATATCGCCAGGAAAAGTAATAGCAAGAATGTTAGAAGAATACAGAAAAGTGCATAAAGAAGACGATATAGAAAAAACATTAGAAGCACTTTCAAAAGAAAAAGTACATAAAGAAAAACCATCACAAAACGGAATTATTGTAAAGGGAATAGACAACTGTTTAGTAAAACTATCAAAATGTTGTAACCCAGTTCCTGGAGATGAAATAATAGGCTATATAACAAGAGGAAGAGGAGTATCAGTACATAGAACAGACTGCGTAAATACAAAAAACTTGCTAGAAGAAGGAAACAGAATAATAGACGTGTACTGGAGCGACAACAAAAAAACTACATATAGTGCAGATATTGAAATATATGCAAACGATAGATTAGGACTTTTAGCAGACGTAATAAAAGTGCTAGGAGATAATAAATGCAACATAATGGCAATAACTTCAAAAACAAACAAAGAAAAAATTGCAATAATAGAATTAACTGTAGAAGTAGAAAATATAGAAAAATTAAACACAGTGCTTAAGAATTTAAGAAAAATCGATAGCGTATATGAAGTAAAAAGAAAGAAACAATAATGTCACCTCTGTCACCGAACTGCCACTTTTGTCACTTTTGGGGACAGGTTAAAATCAGATAAATAGAGGAGAAACGGAGAGAAAAACATGCTATTAAAACAATTAAGATTAGCATCTAATATAGATAAGATAGTTACAAATTGCTATATAGTACAAGATGAAGAAACAAAGGAAACAATGGTAATAGATCCTGCTGCAGAGTGCGATAAAATAGTGGAAATGCTAGATATTATAGGAGCAAAACTAAAGTATATATATTTAACGCACTGCCATGGCGACCATATTGGTGCAGCAGAAGAATTAAAAAATATAAAAAATGGAAAAGTACTAATACATGCGGAGGATTATGAAGGATTAAAAAATCCGGACATAAATTTGACTGGGTTTATGTCAGAAAAGCCAATATCATTTGAAGCTGATGCAAGGGTAAATGATGGAGATATATTGCATCTTGGAAATTTAGAGTTTAAGGTTATTCATACACCAGGACATACAAAAGGAGGAAGTAGCTTGTACTGCGAAGCAGAACAAATGCTATTTTCTGGAGATACTCTTTTCAAAGGTATGTGGGGTAGAACAGATTTACCAACAAGTAGCTTTGAAGATATTATGAGTTCAATAACAAATAAATTATTAGTTCTTCCTGACGAAACTATAGTATATCCAGGACATGGAATATCAACTAAAATAGTGGAAGAAGAACCAATTTACTATAACTTAATGCCAGGAGAAGAATAAAAGGAGGGAATTTTTATGAAAGTAGAGCCACGTACATTACCAGGTTTTATGGAATTACTGCCAACTGAACAAATAAAATTTAATAGCATGATGGACAAAATAAGAAAATCGTATGAAAGATTTGGCTTTTTACCATTGGACACACCAATTATAGAAATGGCTGACGTACTTCTTGCAAAAGCAGGAGGGGAAACAGAAAAGCAAATATATCGATTTAATAAGGGAGAAAACGATTTAGCTTTGCGTTTCGATTTGACTGTACCACTTGCCAAATATGTTTGTGAATACAACAATGATATCAGTTTTCCATTTAAGAGATATCAAATAGGAAAAGTATATAGAGGAGAAAGACCTCAAAAAGGCAGATATAGAGAATTTTATCAATGTGACATAGATATAATTGGTGATGGAACTTTAAGTATTGTAAATGATGCAGAAATTCCAAGTGTAATTTATACAACTATAAAGGAAATTGGATTTGATAATTTTACAATAAGAATAAACAATAGAAAAATATTGAACGGTCTATTTGCAGAACTAGAACTAGAAAAAGATTCAGTAGAAATAATGAGAATAATTGATAAACTAGAAAAAATAGGTACAGATAATGTAGTAAAATGTTTACAAGACTTAAATATAGAGAAAACAAAAATAGACAAAATATTAGATTTTATACAAATAGAAGGAAGCACAGACGAAAAGCTAGAAAAATTATCAGAACTAAACTTTACAAACGAACTATTTTTAGAAGGTTTAAATGAACTAAAAGAAGTTGTAAAATATGTTAGATTATTTGGTGTACCAGATGCAAACTTTAAAGTAGATTTAACTATTGCGAGAGGATTGGATTACTACACAGGAACAGTATATGAAACATTTTTAAATGATTATAGAGAACTTGGAAGTGTTTGCTCTGGTGGAAGGTATGACAATTTAGCAGAATTTTATACAGATAAGAAAATGCCAGGTGTAGGTGTATCAATAGGGCTTACACGACTATTTTCAAAATTAAGTGAACTTAATATACTAAAAGAAAAAGAAGAATCTATTTCTAAAGTATTAGTTGTATCTATGTCAGACGACATTTCCAGAGCGTTAGAAGTAGCAACGATAGTACGTAGCAAAGGAATAAATACAGACGTATATTTAGAAGATAAAAAAATAAAAGCAAAATTTAAATATGCAGATAAACTAAAAATTCCATATGTAGCAGTAATAGGAGAAGAAGAAGAAAAAAATGGAACAGTTACATTAAAAAATATGACGACAGGAGAACAAGAGGAAGTAAGCATAGAAAAAATGCTAGAAATTTTAAAAGACGAATAAAAAATAAAAAATATAACCTATAAAATTAATAAATAGGTTATATTTTTTTGCCTATCAGCATATATTTATATATAGTATACTTGTACAAAATAGGGGGATATATGATAAATTTAGCTGTAATAGAATTAAAAGATATTGTAAAATATCTAGTAAAAATAACTATAACTATAGTAATTGTAATTGCTTTAACAAAATTTTTCTCTGGTTTTAAAAACAAGTTAAATATAGATAAAAATGCATTTTTATCATGTTTAGATATAGAAATTCCAAGTATAAAGTTAGCTAATAAACAGGAAAACATGCAAACAAATATGCAGCCACAAAAACCACTAAAAATGGCATTAGATATGGAATTGGGAATATTGGGCAGTGTGGAAAAAAATGAAGAAGTAGAAAATACAAAAGAAGAGAAAAAAGAAGAAAGCAAAGATGCAGAAGAAGAACTAAAAGAAGCGCAAACAGGACTAAACACAGAAGTTTTGGAAAGTAATGTACCAGAAAAATACACAAGTGAATATAACGGGGTAAAAATAAGAAATGAAACAGATATAAAGCTTACTAAAGAAATGCTTACACCAAATGTAGACGTAAATACAGAAAATATTGTAATATATCACACTCATACATGCGAAAGCTACACACCAACAGAAAACTACAAATACAAAGCATCAGGAAATTTTAGAACATTGGATATAAACTATTCTGTGGCAAGAGTAGGAACAGAGCTTACTAAATATATGCAGCATTATGGATATAACGTAATACATGATACAACATTATATGATTACCCATCATATAGTGAATCATATGATAGGTCACTAAAAGCAGTGGCAAAAATTTTGCAAGAAAATGAGGAAACAGACGTATTATTTGATATACATAGAGATGCGATAGGAGATAGCACATATGCACCAACAGTAAAAATAGGGGATGAAGAAGCGGCACAACTCATGTTTGTTATAGGAAGTGACGGAGGAGGAAGTGAGCATGATAACTGGAATGAAAACTTAAAACTTGCAATAAAAATACAGGAAAAAGCAAATGAACTCTATCCAGGACTATTTAAACCAATAATATTAAGAAATAGTAGATATAACCAACAACTAGCCAAAGGTGCAAGCATAATAGAAGTAGGTGCAACAGGAAATACCATGGAACAGTGCTTAACAAGTATGAAATACTTATCAAAGGTATTGAGCGAAGTTTTGAAATAGAACGATATATTACAAAAATATTACAGAAATATTAAAAATACATTACAATACGCTGAAAGTAATTGAAAAATAAATACAAATAGTATACAATAAAATTGTGTAAAACAAGATAAAGCTTATTAGAATAAAAAGAAAAATTAAGAAAAAATGCGAAAGGGAAAATAAAGTGAGAAACAGTAGAAGAATAAAAACAAGCGAAACGCTTGAAGCTGTAAGAGAGAGAGAGAGAGAGAGAGCTATATTCTAAAGAAATAGGCTTTATTAATTATGCAAAAAAATTAGTAAAAATAGATGATATAAGAATATATAGAAGAAAGGGCGGATTATATGCCAAGATAGGCATGTAGTCTGTCCTTTTTGTGTGCAAAAAATACATAAATTTAGATATTAATTTTAAAAAAATATATAACATAGGGAGGAAAATTAAAATGAAAAAACAAAATGGTATAACCTTAATAGCACTTGTCATTACAGTAGTAATATTAATAATATTATCAACTGTTACTTTAAACGTTGTTATTGGAGAAAATGGTTTGATAGAAAGAACCCAGTATGCAAAAGATTTGTATGTTAATAGTGCAGTAGCAGAAGAGCAGGAAATTAATGATTTAATAGCTCAAATGGACAATATTGATAAAGAGCAAATATATAAAGAGGAAATAGAAAAATATAGAACTGCTAAAATAAATTTAAATAATGCAATATCATTAATTGAAACTGCAAGTGAAGTAGCATCAGAAGAAGCAGAAATGGCACAAAGAATTAGAACTATAACTGTACAAATGGCTAATGGAACGAATACCGAAGATGATATGAAAGCTATGGCAGAAGAGATAAACGGGTGGTTAAGTGGAATGGAAATGGCTGCAACTGAAACTGTATGGAATGGCATGAATATTACTGATGGTTCACTGGCAGGGGAAAATGCATACAAAGTAGACATTATAACAAGAGAGCTAATATTAGAAATAGAGTCAATGACAAGAGGAAATTTAGGATTAGATCAAATAGGAGATTTAACAACTAAAGAAGATGCAACAAATTTACAAAAAATGATTGATGAAGCAATAAATAAATTGTCAAGTATCATAGGCTTGTTAGGTGCAAAGCAAACTCTATATGAACAATTAATAGACTACTATAATCAACTAGAAGAAGTCCTATTACAAGGTTTACTAGAAGATGAAACAAAAGATAAAATGGCAATAATTGGCATGCAAAAAATAATTTCTATGTTGGAAAGAGTAAAAAAATTAGAAAATCAAGCAAGTAATGTCACAATGACTGAATCTGATAAAGCAAGTTTTCTAATTGAAATTAATGAAACAATAGATGGAATTAATATAATTGCAGAAGATACAGAGTTTAAAGGACAAAAATTGTTAGATGGAAGCTATAAAGATATACCAAATTTAAACAGTATAGGACTTTCACAAGATGGAAGCAAATTTTATGTGGACTTATCAACTACTGAAACTATAAACCAATCTATAACAGAGTGTGAAAATGCTATTACAAAAATAGAAGGACTATTAAATAATAATTAAAATATTAAAATACTAAAACATTATATCAAGGTAGAAACAACTAATTAGAAAAGAACCAATATAAAATAACAGATATAAAAAGAGGCAAATTATATACTAATCATTTACTATAGTATATAATTTGTCTTTTTAAATGAGAATATAATATTACAAAAATATTACAGAAATATTAAAAGTACATGACATTTGCTAAAAGTAATTGAAAAATAAATACAAATAGTATACAATAAAATTGTGTGAAACAAGATAAAGCGTATTAGAATAAAAAGAAAAATTAAGAAAAAATGCGAAAGGAAAAATAAAGTGAGGAACAGTAGAAGAATCAAAATGAACAAAACGCTTGAAACTGTAAGAGAGAGAGAGAGAGAGAGAGCTATATTCTAATGAAATAGGCTTTATTAATTATGCAAAAAATATAGATATAAAAATAGATAATAAAAGGGCGGATTATATGCCAAGATAGGCATGTAGTCTGTCCTTTTTGTGTGCAAAAAATATATAAAATTAGATATTAATTTTAAAAAATATATGGATAGAAAACAAGGAGGAAAAAATGAAAGAAGTAAAGCAGAAAAACAAAATTAAAGTAACACAAGAAAAAGGTATAACATTAATAGCATTAGTAATAACAGTAATTATATTAATAATATTAGCAACAGTGACATTAAATGTAGTATTAGGAGAAGGTGGATTAATAGCAAGAGCACAACAAGCAAAAGAATTAACAGAGCAGGCAGTAATAGAAGAACAACAAGGATTAAATAGTTTAGTGAGCGAATATGCAAATATAATGGATGAAGATCAAAGTCCATCTGAACCAATAATATTTCCAGAAAGATGGGATTCGAGTAAAGTAACAGCAGAAAAATCGACAGATGGAGTAATTGTGCCAGTACCTATAGGATATACTGCATCTAGAGCAACTGGCGAAAATAGTGTGAATGATGGATTTGTAATTTACGAAGGAAAAGATGAAGTAAATGATACTAATGTTGTGAAAGCAAAGACAAGTAGGAATCAATTTGTGTGGATACCAGTATCAGATATAAACCAAATGGCAAAGACTGCACAAAATGGTGGAATTGATAATAATGGTAGAATAAATTACCAAGGAAAGTTGTATGATTTTACAAGTACTCGGTGCCACTGAAAGGACAACTTATGGACAAGGAACTACATCTTCTAGGGAACCAGATATAATGACATATTATGATGGAATCGATGCTACAAGTAATGCAAGCTATTTTACACAAATAATAAGTTCAAGTATGACAGGAGAACAATTTAAAACACAATTACAAGAAGAATTCAATGAAATGATAGCAAGTGTGGAAATTTATGGTGGATTTTATATAGGAAGATATGAAACAGGAAACTTAGTATCAAATACAAGTACAGAACCAGTAATAATAAAAGGAAATGAAAATATATCTAATGTAGGCTGGTATTATATGTATGAAAATAGTAAGAAGATAGCTGCTAATAATAATGTGAAAACTACAATGATATGGGGAAGCATGTGGGATAGAACCTTAATTTGGTTAGTTGAAACAGGAGATAAAACATATAGGGAAATTGATTTAAACTCAACTACATGGGGCAATTATAGCAATAGTAGCGAAAATGCAGAAGAAGGTTCAGGACAAAAAAGACCAACGGGGTATAGCGAGTATTGGAAAGCAAATAATATATATGATTTGGCTGGAAATATAAGAGACTGGAGCCTTGAAGTATATGATATGAGATATCATAGTATTAGAGGAGGAAGTTATGATGATTCGGGTTATACAGGGTCAGCTTCTCCAGCTTCAGTACGTCATACTTATGGCCCTCCATACTATACCAGCGAAAAATATGGTTTACGCTCAGCCTTATATATATCATTAGATATTTAAATGTAAAAAAGTTTGTAAAAAAGGAACAAATAATTATTTATGATGAAATCAATATATTTCTAATCAATTTTTTCTCAAAATCTATTGCATAAAAACTAAT
>UMEA01036682.1_pt1 | contig 13767 bp, 8 predicted proteins | sample 1964621 | NCBI WGS metagenome assembly UMEA01 (sample SAMEA4836007, study PRJEB28245) | human gut metagenome | biome: gut microbiome; material: fecal sample | place: Denmark | collected 2008 | reverse complement strand
AAATATTTTTAAATATTTTAAATTGATTCTTAAAATTTCGCAATTCAGAAAAATGATGATTCGAGAAATTTATATAATTCTTAACCATCAGGAAATGCAGATGATCTAACTTCTGTTCTCGTGAAATCTTAAGAATTAATTTAATTGCCTTTAACTTATCATAAATTTGTTGATAGTTCCAAGAAATTATTTTATGTGATTTTCTATAAGCATACACGTAATCTGGTATAACATAGAATGTTTTTGCATTAATCATAGCTTGAACAAAAAATACTGGATCCTGCATTCTTAAAAGATTTGGGAATTCAAGTTTTTCGCTCAAAAGAAAATCTCGCCTGTAAATAAATCGATAAAACCCTCCATCGTGTTGATAATCTCTGTAATTTACATATCCGCTTTTTTTAAAGAATTGTCCAGGAAAAAAATAATTTTTTTCACCTGTTTTTGAGTTAACTATATAAAGAGAACCTCCTACAACATTAAGGTTTTCCCTTTCAGCTATTTCAGTCAACCGTCTAAGACTATCTAAATTTGGATAATAATCGTCGCCATCCAGGAATGCTATGAACTTCCCTCGCGATAAAGAAATCCCTTTGTTTCGAAGCGAGCCCGATCCTGTTTGTTTTGTATTTCTAATAATGGAAATTCGAGGATCTTTTGGAATATTTGCAAGAGTTGAATCAGTAGAGCAATCGTCTAATACGATAATTTCTATTTGTTTTAATGTCTGTGAACAAACACTATTAACACATTGAGCGATATATTGATCACAGTTGAAAACCGGAATTACAACCGAGACCAAAATATCGCTCATCTTTTCTTGCTAAAAATAATTAAAATGTTTTAAATTTGATCTTACTCATACGACGCGAGCTCGTATGCGTAACCAATCCTTTACTCCTCGAGCATTCTAGCCAATTTTTTAGCGAATTCGACACCGGGCTGATCGAAGGGATTAATTTTCATCAGTCTGCCAAGCAGCACGGTTTTGTGTTCGTACAGAGCCATGAAGGCGCCGAGTGTTTCGGGGGAGAGATCCTTCAGCGTCAACACAAGAAGGCTGTTGAAGTATTCTTCGCAGTCCCGTGTTATCAGCGCCTCAGCCTGCGCATCCGCATTGGCATTCAGCACCTTCGCCATTTTTTCGTGCGAGTGGCCGGGATTCTCGACTTTCACGAGGTTTATGCTCGTGCACCACGTCCCTTCGCGCAGCCATTGATAGAAACTGTGCTGCCCGCAGTTGCCGTTACTTCCCCAGATACCTTGTCCGGTACGTGTCGCAACTTTGCCGCTTCCGTCTCCTAAAGTGTTTTTTCCCAGAGATTCCATTTCAAGCTGCTGCAGCCAAGCCGGCATCAGGTCAAGTCGGCAATCGTACGGAACAAGACACATGGAGGGTATCTGAAGTTTCGTTGCATCCCAATACGAAAGCAATGCCATCAACACGGGCAAATTCATTTCCGGCGAAGCTGTGAGAGCATGCTTGTCCATCTTATTAGCGCCGCGTAGTAGCGAAAGAAATGCTTCCCGACCGAGCGCAATAGCCAAAGGGATCCCGATAGCGCTCCATACGGAGAACCGACCGCCAACCCAAGGCCAGATTTTGAACCCGTTCTCTTTGCGCAAGTTCAACGATGCCGCTGCATCTTCTTTTGATGAAACCGTGATGATATGGTCATTGCGCTTCGTCCCGGTTATGCCAGAGCGTGCAAACCAGTCATCAACCATTTCAGCATTGACCATCGTTTCGCGTGTGCCGAAGCTTTTGGATGAAACAACTGCAAGTGTGTTCTCCGGATTGCATCGGCTGAGAATTCGATCCAGCAGAATGCCGTCGACAGTCGACAGGAAATGAAGTCGAACCGTCGGATTCAGCGGTTGCAGAGCATGCCAGACGGCATGAGGCCCCATTTCAGAGCCCCCAATCCCGATGTTAATGACATCCGTAAACTTGCCTTCGCTTCTTATATGGTCTGCAAAAGCGAGCATACGCTCCCGCTCCACGTGGACATCAGCGTAAAACGGTGCTGATTCGTCGAATGCGCGAAGAGAAGTATGAAGCGCCGGTCGGTTCTCGGAATGATTGACGATCGAACCAGTACACATTAGCTGGAAAGAGTCAATCAGATGGATTTCTCTCGCATAGACAATGAAGTCCTTCAAGTCAGACTCAGTGAGACGCTGTCTTGAAACATCAAGCGTAATGCCGCAGTCGGAAAAAATTGTGTGCTCCGCAGTGTCTTTTAAGAAAGGCATGTTCATGGGTTTTTCTTCTTATTCTTCAATCAGCAGATTCGGCTGAATTTTCAGCATTTCTTCAGTAAACCGCTTGCGAATTCTCTGCAGTACTTCCCGAGAATCGCCTTCAAATCGAACGACGATTACGGGTGTCGTATTGGACGCTCTAGCGAGTGCGAACCCGTCGGGCCACTCGACGCGAACGCCGTCAATTGTGATGACGGATTCTGCATCATCAAACCGACAGTGCTTCTGAAAGTCGGCAATAAACCGTTTGTTTTCGCCTTCTGCTGTCGGAATCTGAAGTTCGGGCGTATTGACGGCATTGGGCAGGCTGCCAAGCACAGCTGAGGGATTTTCACTTCGAGAAAGGATCTCTAGAAGTCGGACAGCAGCATAGAGACCGTCGTCAAACCCGGTCCAGCGTTCGTCATTAAAGAACAGATGTCCGGACATTTCTCCGGCAAACGGCGCTTTTGTTTCGCGTAGCTTGGCCTTGACAAGAGAATGCTCTGTGGGACTGATGATCGGCACGCCGCCTTTTTGCTTGATGAGTTTCACCAGCTTGCGGGAACATTTCACATCGTAGACAATCTGCGCACCAGGATGCGTGCGGAGAATATCTTCTGCAAAAAGCATCATCAACCGATCGGGGAAGATGATTTCGCCCTGATTTGTCACAACGCCGAGGCGATCCCCGTCTCCGTCCAATGCGAAGCCGTAGTCTGCGCCGGTTTCCTTAACCCTCGCAATGAGATCGACAAGGTTTTTGGGGTTGGAAGGATCTGGATGGTGATGCGGGAAATGGCCGTCCACTTCACAGAACATTGGAACGACATCCACATCCAGTTTGGACAAGATCCGAAGCATCATTGGTCCGGCAATACCGTTGCCTGCGTCGACAACGACTTTTAGTCGACGCTGAATGTCGACACCTTCGATAACTTTTTCTATATAAGCGTCAGAAACATCGATCCGTTCAATCTCCCCCGAGGTTTCCGCAATGTACCAATTTCCCTGCTGAATACAATCTCGGAGCGCTTGAATCTGATCGGCAAAAAGCGTGATGCCTCCCACCATCATTTTCAAGCCGTTGTATTCGGGGGATTGTGAGAGCCGGTAACAGCAACTCCAGTCCCGCAGTCAAAGTGCTTGGTTGCGAAGTAAAGAACCGGCGTGGGGACTGCTCCTACGTCCAGCACGTGCATACCTGTAGAAGCAATATCGCTGACAAGCGCCGACTGCAGGCGTTCGCCGGTAAGGCGGCCGTCACGGCCGACGCAGAACTTCTTGACACTGCGACCGCGCGCCATGGAACCGAGAACTCTGCCGACAGCCCGAACGGCGTCTTCCGTCAGAGTCTGATCGACAACACCGCGGATGTCGTATGCCTTGAAGATTGAAGGATCGACTTTCATTTGGAATGCTCAACTTTTAGTCGGCTGCGATCGTAAAGCCGCGCTTGCGGGCAAAATGAACGGTCGCATCCAGGAAGCCTTGTTTGGAGCCGCAGTCGAAACGGCGGCCTTCGGAACGATAGGCGGAGCACGGCGTATTTGTCAAGGAAGCGGCAATGGCGTCCGTAAGCTGAATTTCTCCGCCTGCACCGGGCTTCTGCGCGGCAAGGTAATCGAAAATGCTCGGCTCAAAGACATAGCGGCCGATAACAGCTTCAGTCGAGGGCGCTGCTTCCGGACCCGGCTTTTCGATAATTCCAGAGACGGAGAAACGTCGTGGATCAGCGGTTGAGGTCGCCGACACGATGCCGTATCGTTTGGTATGTTCGCGCGGCACCTGTTGAACGGCGACGACATTGCCGCCGCCTGCCTGCTCGCGCGCATCAATCAGTTGCTTCGTCACGGAGATGTCCGCGTCGACAAGATCGTCCGCCAGAAGGACGGCAAACGGCTCGTTGCCGACAACAGGACGAGCGCAGAGAACGGCATGTCCAAGTCCCAACGGAACCGGCTGTCGAATGTAGATGCAGCTGACGCCCTTCGGAACGATGGAATGAAGAATTTCCAGCAGTTCAGTTTTGCCTTTTTCTTCCAATTCGCGTTCGAGTTCGGGACGGTTGTCAAAGTGGTCTTCAATGGCGCGCTTGGTTCGTCCCGTGACGAAAACCATTTCAGTGATACCTGCAGCTGCAGCTTCTTCAACTGCATACTGAATAAGAGGCTTGTCGACAATCGGAAGCATTTCTTTGGGCATGGCCTAGGTGGCCGGGAGGAAACGGGTGCCCAGACCGTTAACGGGAAATACTGCTTTCATTTCGTGTAATGATTCCAAAAAATAATCGGCGAGATACGTTCAAGTAGTTTATTTTTAGCGTCTTTATTCATTAACAATTTATCAATGGCTTTCTTCTTGAAATAGTCTGAATAATCGTTATTCAGAAACTCAAGGAAAAACATATCTAAAAGTCTACGATTTTCTTCTTCATTTTCAGAAGTTTTCTTCCCAAAACCGATTGATAATTTTGACGGAGTGGTCCTTTTTTCCGGTAAATTAAAAATACATAACGATTTGGCTCCATTCACAAACGGATTGTTATCTTGATAGGGAAAAAATTTGAGAGGAGGATAAAGTATTTCAAGTAAATTTAGTACGTTTGTATCTGCAATTCGTTTGTAACCATTAATCGAAAAACTTAATGAATGAAAGATAAAATCATTTAATATCGAAATAGTATCAATGTAATTCTCCCGTCTATAACTCATTTGCTGCCCGCAATGCCATCTGACTCGCGATTGAAAAAACGAATAATCTAAAAGTAAATATAGTTCTTTAGATAATTTGTAATTACTGTAGTATTTAGCGGCTTTTTCTGCTATTACATCAATAAAATTTTCGGCTAACAAATATGTATTCGCAAATTGCGAAATCAATAATTTAAATAATTCATGATCAGAATAATTATAAATATTCTCTAATGATTTAATAAACTTTCTAAAGGTATTTTTAAAGTAATATCCACGACAAAGTTCTCCTCCTGTACCAGCAAACGCAAAATAATCGCTTCTTTTATAGTTTGAACGAAATGATATATCAACCGGAACAAATGCACCTGAAGTTAGTAGCCAATTTTCTTTTGCTGCTTGTAACCTCGACATATCGTTTACATATGAAATCGTTTCCAATGAAAAAAGATTTTGTACTAACTGAGAATAGCGCTGATCAAAAGAATCCGACGCACCGAACGTATATATTTTGAAGTTCTTAAAATTTTCACTCAACAATGTAGCCAATACAAGTCGTGAATCTAATCCTCCCGTTACTTCGACTATAGGGATTTTCCCAGTATTTAAATTTATAAAATTCAACGCATTGCTTTTTAAGCGTTCGGCTGCAAAATTTAAAAGATCTTCATATTTGTATCTTCCAGAATATACATCAAATATGAAATTCCAATAGTTTCGCTCTTGCCTTCTAAGAGTTTTTTGCTTTCTATTTATGCAAATATATTCATTATTAGTTAATAATTGTATTTCTTTAATTCCAGTTTCAGGTACTAAAGGTGCTCCAATAAGTAAAGCGGAAGCCGTAATTTCTTTATTTGTGCTAACTGGTAAATTATTTCGTTTTATTAAATTAAATATTTCTTTAAAAGAATTAGATAAAATTATTACATTGTTTTCATTATAGAGATATAAATGATTAAATCCCATCGGATCAACATATACAGTGATTTCACTGTCATTTATAACTGTCCGCGTATATTCTCCCGAAGGTGAGTCTTCCAGGTTTTGAATTCCATTCACATCATTGAAATTTCCAGAATAAATAACACCTTCAAGATTGGTTTTTACTTTGTTTATATATATTTTATCATCAATTTTATATAATCCTTTTATTGTGCTCTTCTGAATTTTTTCTTCATTATCTATAATAATTATCATTTAATCCTCCATATATTTTATACTTTCGAAGTAATTGTCTTGTATTTCTTAATTAACAATCTAGGTATAAAAGTAATGGCTCTTCCTATTCTGTATGATTTAGTGTTTTTTAAAAAATCAATTTTCTTTAAATACTTTTGTTCGATAGAAATATTATTTGAGTTATTTCCTATTTCAGTACGATTTGGCAATACTAAACGTGTGTTTATTGCCATCAAATTTAGATAGCTGCTTAAAAAATTTATTTTCTTTTCATCTATCAAAAATGAAATAACATCTTCAATTTGCAAGTCATTTCCTTTTTCAGTGTCATTTTTCTTCCAAAGAGCTACATCCTGAGTATTTTCTATAAAATTTAATTTAAATTTATTAGTTGCCAATACTACTGGGATATTCGAAATTATTTCATTGAACTTTAGCCAAACATCATCGGCATCAATACAATATTTGCAAATATTATCTTTATCAAGTACGTCTTTGGTAAATAAATATGGAGGATACAGTACACCACCAACTCCAGTTGCAAAGAAATTCATTGATGGATATCTTGTTGTTTGTATAGCTCTTTTCCACTTCGAATAGGGATTAATTTTCCCTTGTTCATCAAATGTTATCTCATGAACACGATTTGCAGAAATTGCATATGGAAATTCAATATATGAAATAAGCAAACTCTCTATTGTTGTTCTATCGTAATAAAGATCGTCGTCAACAGTTATATTTATACAGTCAGGGAATTCTAAAAAAGCATAATAATATTTTTTATGTGGTCTTAAATCTTCTGGACACCACTTTATCTCAAAATCTTTACCTTGTAAGTTAAGCAGATCTTTTGGTAGTACGCCATTGAGGAATTGTTGTTTAGCTAACCATAATATTATTTTTTCTACTCTGACAGTTTGTTTTTGTAAGGAACGTATAACCTTATAAATCGTGTCAATTCGTGCAGGATAAGATGTTAAATTAATATTGACTTTCTGCTTAATACCTAAATCTCTACTAGATATTCGAACACGAATTCCAGAAAAAATTTTTTCTCTGGTTTTTATATCCAGTATATCTCTTTTTATATTATATTTACAGATTTTTTTATACAATGCCATCCACTCAGTTGAATATGGTACATTCACATATTTCCAGGGTTTGTATTTTGTTGTTAAATGAATTATAATCGCTTGATTATAAATATCATTCTTAGAATCAATATTATTTAAGTGATAATAACTTTCAAGTTCTTTTTTGTTAAAAGCTCCAATTGTTGAGGAGATTACGTTATATTTTAAATCTATATACTTTACATTTTCTTTAAATACTACATTAAGAGCATCTTGATCCATAAAATAATTGATGCCATTTTTACGATAATAGTATAATTTCTCGCGAATATTGTCTTTCCTTAATTTATCCAAATTAAGGAGCATCACGCCAGAATTAAAATAAGCCTTATGTGTTAGATTAAGTTTAATTAATTGAGAAGGTTTATATGTTAGTGGCTTATAATCCTTTACAACGGCTGCATATTCATTTGTCAAATCGATATTATATAAGTCTCTCAAATCTTTTTTTACAAGGATATCGCTATCCAAATAAAGTATTTTATCCTTTTCTCTAAAGATTTCTGGGAGATCAAATTTAATTAATGCTGTAGGTGAAACGTGAAGATTTTCGATTTTAAATCGTCCATCCACTTGTTTGTTATATATTATTACTTGAATATTCGTGTTTTCATCTTTTAAGCTATTTAATAACTCTTTTGTATTTTTTTCTAACGAAGGACTAATAACATAAATTGTTTTTTTAAATTTATTTGTTTCTTTAATTGATTGTATTGCTACTGCCGTAGGAACAGCATATTCTTCATCACAAATAAATACTATGTCCATGATTCTTCTTCTTTAGAGATCTATTGCAACTTTAGTTGCTACAGCAATTTGATAAACAATCGTCATCAGGTCCTTCGCCAACAGCAGACTCTTCGTGTCCACCTTCGGCAAAACCAAAATCCGATCACCTGCATTCACGCCGAGATGTTCGGCAAGTCCCACTTCCCCGTTCTGCTTCGCCACGAGAATGTGCTTTTCATCCGCGCGGTCCGAGACGCCCCCAGCTGCAGCCAGGTAGTCGTCAAGCGTCATCCCTTCTTCAAAGGCAACAGCCTTTGGCATCACCACTTCACCCGTGATCTGCACCACATTGGATTTCTGCGGAATAACGATTTCGTCTCCGTCCTCAAGCCAGATATCACTGACTTCCATTCCTCTGGAAACGACAATCACACCGTCAGGTTCAAGTTGACCCGCTCGTTTGACAAAGTCCTGGATCAGACGTGCCTCGTCCACGCGCAGTTGCGCTTCCTCAGGAGTGGACGAGGTTGCTGTGAGCGCCGTTTGTTCCAATCGTCGCAGCGAATCTTGGATAACTGCCTTCTGATCTCGCGCCACACTCTTGCGCCTCAAATAAATGGAATCCGTTGCTGCCAACTCAGGTTCAACCTCAATTCGACGCAGCAGATCACGCAACTTCACTGTTTTATGAATGGGATAGCGCGATGCACCGGTAATGGCTCCTGTGACAGTTGCCATGATAGTTTGGCCGGGCATATCGGCAACAAACTCGACAATGTCACCGTCGGCTAACGTGAAGTTCTTGAATTCATCGAGCGAGAAGTAACGGTTAAATGGGGCTTTGTTACGTGTGCCGCTTACGCTCACGTGCGAGACGTTTTTCAAAGGCGACGACAATTCGATAAGTCGAGAACCTTTGGATGCATTCTTATCTTTTGTCGAATCGCCTTGCGCTAACTCGTAAACCGCTTCTTCTCGCAGCAGACCGTAAGCTGAAACGCTGATGCCTTTTTCTTTGACAAGAATGACATCTCCGTCCTTCAGGCGCAGCGTGTTGACATTTCCTGCTAGTGCAAACTGATAAAGGTCCAAGTCGGCAATGACCTTCTTGTTGCGGAGGATTTCGATTCGGCGATAGCTGCCGCGTTCCGGATCAATGCCTCCGGCACGATCCAAAAACGACAACACGGAATCGAGAGATCCTCCGGCATACCGTCCCGGGTGATTGACAAAGCCCGTCACATAGACAGCCACGGGTTGGGCGCTTTGCAGGCTGACATAGGCCTGTACGTTGTCGGTATAGACGCGAGAGATAGCCGATCGAACAGTGGAGAGCAGGCTCGAATTTTTGATTCCGCCCACGTGCACCGGTCCCACTTCCGGGATAAAGAGATTGCCCTGTTGATCAACAATCAGAACATCGTCGTATGAACGAGCTCCCCAAATGCGAACAACAACGCGATCGCCCGGCGCCAAAACATAGTCACCGCTTGCTGCATCACTGAAGGTCGACGCAAACCGTCCTTCAAACAGCTTGGATGCAAAAGGCTTCAATGCAATTGATGTCGAGTTGCTATAGGCACCTTGCGCCCAAGCAGGAGGTGCCACCGTGACATTGTTGGTGTCGGTCGGAATCACCAGCGGTGTCCCTGCCACCGGCATGACTGTACCGTTGGGGCCCATGACCGTACCGGCCGGCATATTGGCAGGATTGACCGCCATGCCGGTACTGGCCGGAGTTGGGTTGGTGCTCGTGCCGAGAGAACGAGAGCGAGCATTGCTCGAGTAGGAAGATGATCCGGTGCTGCCGAACACGGCAGCCGTTAACACGTCGGCTGCCGATGCTGCAGGACTAGCAGCAGGTAGAGTGACCGCCAGTGCCGCCAGCACGATCCCTTGCTTGACGAAATGCATATTTCAGCAAGTCAATCCCAAGCAAAGGAAACGCGTAGAAGGATACGAACGCTAACTGCTAGAAGTTCAGTGAGGGGAGAAGGGGAACCTGAGCAATGCTGTTAATTCGCATCATCTCATCGCGGCGATCGTAGATCTGTGTGGTTCGGATATCGCTGTGCCCCATTACAAGGCGCAGTGAATTAATGTCAATTCCGTTGGAGAGTAGCAACGAGGCGAAAGTTCTTCGCAAGTCATGCGTTGAGATAGTTCGTCCAATTAGTACGGAAGATCGCTTCTTAACCATCAGGCACAAGCCTTCAGGACTTAACGGGCGAGTGTGTTCCAGGTGTGCTCCTTTACGTGCTTTGACGAAGCAATAAGAACATCCACCACTACCTCGGGCCTCAAGCCATTTTTTTAGATAAAAGATGACATTCGCGTTAAGACCAATATAACGGAGTTTGTTGCCTTTGCCGAGTACCTGAATGAGATGGCGGTCAAGATCAATATTAGAGATCTGCAGTCCTGTGATTTCGCTTCGACGTAATCCGCAGCCAAGACCAACAGCGATGATGGCGGCATCCCTAATGTCCTTTGGAGAACCTCCGTTGAGGCAACCTTGGAGCAATCGACGTATATCGTCAGAAGACAGACACGGTGAGCCATGATGCGAATTGCCGCAAAAATTGGGAATTCGCTCAATTGCAAAATACTGCTCCAATGGCATGAGTTGCTGAAAACAAGCTTCTTCACAAAGACTTTTAATTACGCTTAACGTGAAGTTCTGACTGGCTGCTTTTCTGTTAGTGAGCTCGGGTCGAGACAGCAATGCGCCTATAGTTGCTCTTGTGAATGTCGACCAGTCAATGTCATTTACACTCGCTAGCTGAAAAAGCTGTGCTAGGCGATTTAGTTCGTAGCCGATGCGTCTTCTGGACTGAGGTGAGGGATAACGGTTTAGACAGGCTTCTTGGATGTTCATGTGGACTTACTCCTTACGCGAGGGGAGGAGTCAACAGGATGCATCCGGTCGTAGTCGTTAACACGCTCAGTTCAGGAAGGTTTCACAAAAAGAGTACGTAATACTCAACAAAAGTGTTGTTTTTATACGTCATCTTTGACAAAGAGATCAGTTGTAATGCTTCAGGTAATGCAAGAGATAGTGTGAAAATGTTTAATAAAATCAGCATGTTGCGAAATTTCTTTGGTGAAAATGCCTATGTAATGTTGTTCAACCATAGTATGGAGACAAGTTTCTCTTTCCTTTAAGATGCTCGCATCGGTCTTCACCAAGAGTGCGGCAGCCGAGCTGTTTTTGCCTCTTGAGCTGAAGTTCCGAAGGATTGTTACGTTCGAACAACAATCGATTTTTGTTTAATTTTTAGGTGTCTTTCCTAGGAAGCAAATCATGAAAAAGACATTGGTTGCTTTGGCGGCTATGACCGCCATGTGTGGCGCTTCGGCCACCTCTGTGACGCTGTACGGTATTGTCGATACCGGTTTGGCTTACAACTCCATTGACTGGGATGGCTATCAGGGCCTTGAGGGCGATGGCGGTGACAGCTTCGGTATGCAGTCTGGCCAGCGTTCTGGTTCCCGTTTTGGCATGAAGGGTGTTGAAGACCTCGGCAACGGCCTGAAGGTTGGCTTTGTGCTTGAAAACGGCTTTAGCTCTGACACGGGTGCTGATAAGGGTGCCTTCTTCGATCGTGAATCGAGCCTTTACATTGAAGGTAACTTCGGTAAGTTCGGTATGGGCCGTTTGAGCACGTTTGCAAACGACGCTGGCTCGACCGGTATCGGCGGCTACTTCTCGTCCTTTGGTACGGGCTGGGGTGACGTCGGTGTTCAGAGCTACATGCAAGCCTATCGTCCCCTGCGCATGGACAACGTGGTCTACTACAAGACGCCAAACTTTGCCGGTGCAGAAGTGTGGGTGATGTACGGCATGGGTGACGAACAGAAAAATACTGTTGAAAACGAATCCTCCCGTGATCGTTACTACGCCGCTGCTGTGACCTACAACAACGGTGGCTTGAGCCTCTTTGGCGCTGTTGATGTGCTGAACAAGGCAAGCTTTGGTCCGAACGATCAGGTGCGCCGCGGTGACGACCAGATCACGATCACGGCTGCTGTGAACTATGACTGCGGTTACGCTAAGAGCTACCTCGGTGTGCATTGGTTCGACAATGCCAAGGCTGTCGGTAGCAGCGACGCGAAGGATAACAACTGGGCTCGTCTGGGTAATAACTTGATCGACGATGGTTATCGCTATGGTGATGCTACCGGTTGGTCCGTGATGGCCGGTGTGGATGTCCCTGTTGGCGGCGGCATGATCAAGACCTCGGTCGGTTACTTGGATGCTTCTTCTGACGCCTACAACGTCAATGAGCATCGTGAAAAGGACAAGGACTTCAGCCGCTTCATGGCCGCTGCCGGCTATGAATACTACCTGTCCAAGCGCACCACGCTGTACGCAGGTGCCGGTTACATCCAGGACAGCGTTGCCAACAGCGATCCGCGTTGGGTGCAGGTCAACTGCGGTCTGACGCACAAGTTCTAATCGCTTGCGGTTAGTTTCAGGAGTGCCATAAGAAGACTTTGACCTCCTTGTTTCTAGGTGCTCCTGACTTAGGTTTCCGAAAATTGTGCTGTTTCAAAACTGCACCTGTTTTCGGAAACCTTTTGTTTATGTCGTTTCAGTTTTAATGCCGGAGTACGGCCTAAACAAAAGGTTGCGGTTTACTCGTTTTTTGACGCGATTTGTCAAAATTCGAGAGCTGAGAGAAAATTTGCCTTTCGCAAAGCCTATTGTTATTCGTTATTGAGAAGAGAGATAAAAGTGAGCGTTGTGCGTCCGAGCGCTGTGGCCGTTGTTGGTATTGGATGTCGCTTCCCCGGGGGCATTGATTCACTCAAAGCGCTCGAGGTGTTGCTGGAGCGAAAAGAGGATGCATTAGGGCAGCTGCCGTTTGAGCGTTTTGACGTTGAACGGTATTTCTCAAGCGAACAATCTACGCCGGGAACGTTTTACGCTCCGCGCTGCGGCACTGTGGGTGACGTTCGTCTTTTCGATGCTCGCTTTTGGGGAATGTCCGCCAAAGAGGCGGAGAATCTTGATCCCCAGCAGCGCATGGTCTTGGAGATGACATGGGAAGCCTTTGAAGACGCGGGTATCCCTCCATCCAAGATGGCTCACAGCGACACGGCCGTTTTTATTGGCGCTGCCAGCGCCGATATGGCGATTCTGCACAGCGATGACGTGGCGTTGCAAGGCCCCTACACAATGACGGGCACGCAACTTTCCATTATCTCCAACCGCATCAGCTACTGCTTTAATTTGCACGGGCCCAGCATGACGGTGGATACGGCCTGTTCTTCCAGTTTGGTGGCGATCAGTCAGGCCGTCGAATGCATTCGTTCCGGCCGAGCCAAAGCGGCTGTGGCGGGTGGCGTGAATGTTCTTTTGTCTCCCATGGGGTTCGTGGGCTTTTCTAAAGCGCACATGTTGTCTCCTACCGGGGCTTGTCGAGTGTTCGACGAAAAGGCTGACGGATATGCTCGCAGCGAAGGCGGTGCTGTCGTCCTTCTCAAGGATCTTGAAGAAGCACAAAAAGACGGTGATGCGATTTATGCCGTGATTCGCGCCGCAGCGGTGAATTCCGACGGTCGCACGACCGGTATTGCATTGCCCAGTGGCGAAGCTCAAGCGCAACTGCTCAAAGACGTTTACGAAGGAGCCGAGACCGGGCTCGACAAATCTCGCATCGCCTACGTTGAAGCCCACGGAACAGGTACGGCTGTGGGGGACCCTGTGGAAACGGGGGCTATTGGCCGCGTGTTGGGACATCGCGAAGCGTCGCAAGAGCCGCTTGTTATCGGTTCCGTGA
>UMEA01012368.1_pt1 | contig 13831 bp, 10 predicted proteins | sample 1964621 | NCBI WGS metagenome assembly UMEA01 (sample SAMEA4836007, study PRJEB28245) | human gut metagenome | biome: gut microbiome; material: fecal sample | place: Denmark | collected 2008 | reverse complement strand
ACAAGAAGATATGCAAAAAGACAGCTAACTTGGTTTAGAAAATATGATAATCTAACATGGATTAATGGATTAGACGATATACAAAATAATATTAACATTATTTTGGAGGAATACAGTGAAAAGAACAACTAATGTAGAGAAAAAAAACGAAAAGAAAAAAGAAAATAAATTTATAAAATTTTTAAAAAAGCATAGAAAGAAAATTCTATTGCTAGTATTGTTATGCATATTTGCATATATAACATATATGGTTGTACAACTAATAAAAAATCCAACAGATACAGTATATGTTGAAATGGGGCAAATACGTGAGGAAGAACTAGCAATAGGGTATATAATAAGAGATGAAACTGTACTAAAAGGCGATAATTATAAAAATGGATTAGAGCAAATAAAAACAGAAGGAGAAAAAGTGGCAAAAGGAGAATCTGTTTTTAGATATTATTCGAATAATGAAGAAAATTTAGTAAAAAAGATACAAGAACTAGATGAAAAAATAGATGAAGCAATGGCAAAAGAAGATAGCCTAGTGGACACAAAAGTATTAGAAGAACAAATTGACGTAAAAATAAATGAACTATATGGGGAAAGCAATTTAAAAGTAATACAAAATAATAAAGATGAAATTTTAACAAATATGAGTAAAAAATCTAAAATAGCAGGAGAACAAAGCCCAGCAGGTTCGTACTTGAAAAAATTAATAGACGAAAGAAAAGAATATGAAAATGAATTAAATTCAGGTGCTAAAGCATTAGAAGCTACTAAAAGCGGAATTGTATCATATAGGATAGATGGTTATGAAGACGTTTTTACAGCAGACGATTTTGGAAAATATACTAAAGACTTTTTAGACGATTTGAAATTAAAAACAGGTCAAATTATTCCGATGAGTAGCGAAGCAGGTAAGATAGTAGACAACTATAATTGCTATATCGTTTGCGTATTGGATTCGGAATATTCGGATTCAGCTGAAGTAGGAGATGAAGTAACAATTAAACTTCCAAGTGGAAAAGAAACTAATGCAACCATAGAATATAAAACAGTAGATGGTAAAGAAAATATCTTAACACTAAAAATTGACGAAGGTGTAGAAGAGTTGACTTCATATCGAAAAATATCTTTTAGTATAGTTTGGTGGAGCAAAACTGGATTAAGAATTCCAAATTCCGCTATTAAAACTGAAGAAAAAAATGGAAATCAAATTTCATTTGTTACAAGAACAAGAATAGGGTATGAAGACAAAATAATAGTAAAAATATTGAAAACAAATGAAAAATATTCTATAGTAACGAATTATACAAGTGACGAGTTAACTGATTTAGGTTATACAATAGAAGAAATAAGGCAAATGCCTAATGTTGCAATATATGACGAAATATTACTAAATTAGACAAAATCAAACAAAGAAATATTACAAAAATATTACAATTATATTAAAAATATGTTACAAAACAAAAAAACTATTGACAATATCATGAAAATGATAGATACTATATTACAAATGGAAACCAATGACGAATAAAATTATAGGAGGGTTATAAAATGTCAGGTGCGATTATGGAAAAAGTATGGGGTATGTTAGGATTACCAGAAAAAGAAGAAGAGGAAATAGAAGAAGTAGATTACGATAAAAATGAAGATATAGAAAATCAAGAAGAAGAGGAAGAAGAAAGAAGAATTTGGGGCAGGAGAAATAACAAGGTAGTTAATATGCCACAAACACAACAAGTAAAAATGGTTATTTGTCAACCAACTACTTTTGAACAATCAGAAAGTATTTGTAATTTATTAAAAGAGAAAAAGTCAATTATTGTAAACCTAGAATATGTTAATAAAGACGTTGCAAGAAGAATAGTTGACGTTGTTAGTGGCGCAGTTCATGCACTAGATGGTAATCTACAAAAAGTATCAAACTCTATATTTTTAGTAGCACCATTTAATTATGATATAACTAACGAAATGGCAAGAGAAGAAATAAAAAATAAATTATCTGTTTCATGGTTAAGAAATAATTCAAACAATTAAATATAGTTATATAAAGAGTTTAGGAGGGACAATATGTACACACCATTGGATATTGAAAACAAGAAATTCGCAAAACAAATGATGAACGGCTATAGTGTAGAAGAGGTAGATAATTTCCTAGATGAACTAACACTAGACTATGAAAAACTATATAAAGAATCAAACGAGAACAAAGGAAAAATGGCAGAACTAGAAGCAAGTTTAGTAAAATATAAAAATCTAGAATCAACATTACAAAACACTTTAGTAATGGCTCAAAGCACAGCTGACGAAATAAAAAAAGTAGCAAAGCAAGAGGCAGAACAAATAGTAAAAGATGCACAAGGAACAGCAAAAGGTCAATTAATGGAAATAGAACAACAAATAACAATAAAAACAAAAGAATTAGAAGACCTAAAAAAACAAATGGACGTATATAAAGCAAAAATGGAATCATTATTAATATCACAATTAGAATTATTAAAAGACGTAAACAAAGATGATTAATAGATAAACAAAGGAAAAAGCTAGGTACGAATGGTTACCTAGCTTTTTGTGACGTTATTATTTACAATGTAAAAAAATTATAGTATAATGTATCCGTATAATAGTGCAAAATATTACAGAAATATAACAGTATTACAGAATTGTTAAATATATATTACAATTATGTAAATAATATTGACATATTGAAAATAAAATATAAAATATATGTAAGTATATCAGTAGAGGTGGCTATGAGGGTAATAAGTGGTACAGCAAGAGGAACAAAATTAAGCTCGATTGACAGCATAAATACAAGACCAACACTAGATAGAGTAAAAGAATCATTATTTAATATAATACAAAATAAAATAGAAGATAGTGTAGTTTTAGATTTATTCGCTGGAAGTGGTGCTATAGGAATAGAATTTTTAAGCAGAGGAGCAAAAAAAGCATACTTTTGCGAGAAATCTCATGAAGCAGCCGAAATGATATATAAAAATCTTGAAAAAACCAGATTTTTGAGTAAATCAAACTTATTTAAACAAGACTATAAAAAATGTTTAAAAGAACTAAAAGGAAAAGATTTAAAATTTGATATTATATTCATAGATCCGCCATATAAAGAAGATTTAGGTGTGGAAGCTATAAATCAAATTATTTCTTTAGAACTATTAAAACAAGATGGAATAATAATATTAGAAACAGATGAAAAAGAAAGAGATTTAAAAGAACTAGAAAAATTACAAGTAGAAATGTATGATTTAAGAAAATATGGCAGAGTTTATCTAATATTCTTAAGTCGAAAGGAGTAAGATTATGGAAATATTTACTTTATTGGAAGCGCTAGAAGATATGCTTGATAAAAGCAGAAGTATACCATTTTCAAGCAAGTGCATAGTAAATAAGGAAGAAATTTTAGATATAATAAAAGAAATAAGATTAAAGCTACCAGATGAATTAAAACAAGCAAAATGGGTAAAAGAAGAAAGACAAAGAATATTAGTGGAAGCTCAAAATGAAGCAGACGAAATAATAAAAGAAGCTGAAAACAGAATTATATCTATGATAGACGAACACGAAATTACAAAGAAAGCTTATGAAAAGAAAGTAGAAATAATAGAAACTGCAAATGAAATGTCAAGAGAAATAAAAAGCGGAACAGAAGAGTATGCAGATGGTGTTTTAGCTGGAATAGAAGTTGCTTTAGAAGACGCTCTAAAAGTAATAAAAAATAACAGAAAAGAACTAAAATAAATCAAACTGGAACAAGGGGACACACACTTTGTTCCAAATTTGAAACAAAGGGACAGACATTAAACAATGCCTGCCCTTTTTGTATGTAGATTAATATAATTATTCTTGAATCATTATGCCTTGTAAATCGTTCAAATTACCATCTAGCTCATTTGCATCTGTAACTACAGTTGGAATATTTACTGTCATGTCCATGTTTTTGTAGTGCAAAATAATACAAGTAATAGTAATTGCAAAAATAATAACTAAAATAACTATAGTTAATATAAAAGTACTTTTCTTCACATATCCTTTATTTTCCATAAAATATCTCCTAATAATATAAACTGAAAATATGATAACATAACTCGGCAAAATAATCAATATAAATTGACAGTAAACATAAAATATGATATTATATAGGCGGTAATTTAGAAAGGGGTGCGATATTATGAAAAATAAAACTAAATGTTTATTAATCATTGCGATTTTCGCCTTATTATTAATATCGCTAACAACGTTTTCTTATGCTAAAACAAATTTGCAAGTTAGTGATATAAATGTAACAGTAACTAAAGCAAAAGCCGAAATAACATGGAGTAAAGCAACTAATGCAGACGGATACGACGTATACGTTGATTTCCCAGAAGTAGGATATCAATTTGTAGGCACAGTAAAGAATAATAATGTTCAAATTATTGGTTTTGACGAAAGTAAAACTTATGCAGTAAAAGTAAAGGCATATAAATATGAAAGTGGCAAAACTACATATTCAGACTTTTCACCAGAAGTTAAGTTTGGGTTTGAAACAAGTTCGCAAATTACAACAAAAGTAGGTAATATAACTAGGATACAAGCTACAGTCGCAAGTAATGGAACTTATGGTACAGTAGAATGGAATAAAGCATCAAATGCTACTGGCTATGAAATTTATGCGAGTGTAGGAAATGGCAGTTTTTCATATATTGGCGAGGTAAACAGTAATAGAATAACAGTAATAGGAATTAAAGAAAATATAGTATACAAAGTACAAGTTAAGCCATATACAACAGTAAATGGACAAAGAATATATGGCTCTGTTTCAGATACAGTAGTATTGAAATATGAAAAAGAAGAGAATCCAGAATTAGTTATAAAACCAGAAAAAGTAACTGGTTTAAATGTAACAATGGATGGCAAAAATGCGAAATTAAGCTGGAACAAAGTATCAGATGCAGATGGATATGAAGTTCAAGTAAAATTAACAGGAAAAACAGATGCTACTTATGAAACTGAAAGAACTAACATAACATTAAGCGGATTTTCAGAAGGATACACATATGTAACAAAAGTAAGAGCATATAAATATGTAAATGGTGAAAAAGTATATGGAAATTATTCAAATTCAGTAAATATAAAGTATGAACCAGAAGTAGAAGTTGACAGAGTCACAGGTGTAGAAGTTGAAGTGAATGGAAGCAAAGCAAGAATTAGTTGGGATAGAGTAAGACACGCAGACGGATATGAAATAGACATTAACACACCTGATGGAATAATAAGAACATATACAACTTCAAATACATATAAAAATTTAAGTGGATTTACAGATACAAGTGATAGATACTCTGTAAGAGTAAGAGCATATGAATATGTAAATGGTAAAAAGGTATATGGAGATTACTCATCTAGAAAATACTTTGAAAGCGAATATGTAGAATTAGATAGAGTTACAGGACTAAAAGTAAATGTAGATGGAGATGCAGCAAAGTTTAGCTGGAATAGAGTAAAAAATGCAGATGGATACGAAATAGTAATAAACATACCAGGAATTGGAGATTGTAAATATACAGAAACTGATACAAGTAGATATATGACTGGATTTACAAACACAACAGATAGATACTCTATAAAAGTAAGAGCATATACATATGTAGACGGCAAAAAAATATATGGAGATTATTCAAGCAAGAAATATTTTTATGGTGAACAAGAAGAAGTAGATAAAGTAACAGGATTAGTTGTAAAAAGATCTGGAAGTGCAGCAAAGTTTAGCTGGAACAGAGTTACTGGGGCAGACGGATACGAAATAGTAATAGATATACCGGGAATTGGAGAATGCACATATAATGAAACTGCTACAAGCAGATATATGACAGGCTTTACAGAAACAAAATATAAATACACTATAAAAGTAAGAGCATACGAATATATGAATGGCAAAAAAGTATACGGAGAATATACAAGAGAAATATCTTTCTAGATAAATGAGAAATAATAAAATACATAAAAAGGCAATTAGTTAAAGAGATAAGTGAACCTAAAATGTTAGACAAAAAAGTTTAACAATGAGGGTTCACTTTTTATGTCTGTCCCCATGTTTCAAATTTGGAACAAAATGTGTGTCCCCGTGTTCCAGTTTGTTACAATTATGTTACAATTTTAAAATTTTGTTTGCTTTTTAATAAGCTTATGATATAATACCAAGGGATAATGTTTAAGAGATTTTCAAAGGAGGAACATACTTTGGCTAAACGTGGTAGAAAAGCAAAGAAAAGTAAATTAGATATAAATGTAGCAGTAGTATTTATGTTTTTTATAAGCATATTGCTTGCAATTTTAATATATACAAAATCGGGATATATAGGTGAACATTTAAGCCCTATACTTGGTGGAATAATGGGTTCTATAAAATATATAATTCCAATAGGAACATTTTTAATAGCCATATATATGACAACTGAAGACAAAGAATATTTAATTTCCAAATTAATTCAATATGGTATATTTTTAATATGTATTGCTACGATGCTTGCTGTGTTCCAATTCTCAAATGGAAATTTAGACGTAAATGGCGATTTTTCTACTGTAGTGGAAAGAGGCTATGAATTAGGAGAAAGCAATAATGGTGGTGGAGCAATAGGAACTGCCATTGCTTCTGTACTTATTGGTCTACTTGGAGAAATTGGCACTGTAATATTATGCATTGGCGTAGGCGCAATTCTTTTAGTATTTATATTTGGTATTAAGCCAGCAGAAATGATAGCAGATTTTATCGATAATAGGCGAGAAGAAAAAGAAGAGAGACGTGCAGAAAGAGAAGAAGCAAGACTTGCGAGAATTAAAGAAAAGGAAGAAAACGCGGTTGTAAGGAAAGAAACTAAGAAGGAAAGAAGATTAAGAGAAAAAGAAGAACAAAGAAGAGAAGCAGAAGAATTAGCAGAGCAGCTAACTATTAATTTAAATGATGCTTCTGAAGAAGATAATGGAAAGAACAAAAAATTAAAAAAATATGACCACAAAGATGACGATATAATTCCATTTAGTATAGGTGGAAAAAGGAAGAAGGAAGAAGAAAAGGAAAAAGCAAATCCAGACGTATTAGAAGCAAATTTATTTAAAGAAGAGCAAGAAACAAAAGAAGAAAAAGTAAAACAAGTTTTGCAATTAGAGCATACTTTAACTGTAGAAGACGAACATTATGAATTTCCTCCAATACAATTATTAGCAGAAGGAGAGAAAAAAGGAGTAAAAGGAGGAAAGAAAGCTGTTGCAGATACTGCAACTAAATTACAAAAAACATTATATAGTTTTGGTGTTTCAGCTAAAGTTGAAAATGTATCTGTAGGACCTGCAATAACAAGGTATGAATTAAAGCCAGCAGAAGGTGTACGAGTAAGCAAAATTGCAAACCTTGCAGATGATATTGCACTTAACCTAGCAGCAGAAACAATAAGAATCGAAGCACCTATACCTGGAAAGCAGGCAGTAGGAATTGAAATTCCAAATAAAGAAAACGAAATAGTACCATTAAGGGATATAATAGACAGTGATACTTTCAAAAATCATAAATCAAAACTAGCATTTGCCCTTGGAAAAGACGTTGCAGGAAACGAAGTAGTAACAGATATTGCCAAGATGCCACACGTACTTATTGCAGGTAGCACAGGTTCTGGTAAATCTGTATGTATTAATACTTTAATTTCAAGTATTATATATAAAGCAAAACCAAGTGAAGTAAAACTTGTTATGGTAGACCCAAAGGTTGTTGAGCTTTCTGTGTATAACGGCATACCACATTTGCTTATTCCTGTAGTTACAGACCCTAAAAAAGCAGCAGGAGCACTTGCTTGGGCTGTTCAAGAAATGGTAAATAGATATAGCTTATTTGCAAGTAAAAATGTAAGAGATATAAAAGGATATAATGAAGCCTTGGAAGGAGAAGGCGAAGGTCATAAATTACCACAAATTGTAATAATAATAGACGAACTTTCAGACTTGATGATGGTATCTCCAAAAGACGTAGAAGATTCAATTTGTAGATTAGCACAAATGGCAAGAGCAGCTGGTATGCACTTGGTAATTGCAACACAAAGACCATCCGTAGACGTTATTACAGGTATAATTAAAGCAAATATACCATCAAGAATATCATTTGCGGTATCTTCGCAAGTAGACTCTAGAACAATACCAGATATGGCAGGTGCAGAAAAATTACTTGGAAAAGGGGACATGCTATTTTATCCAGCAGGAGCACCAAAGCCAACTAGAATTCAAGGTGCATTTATATCTGATAAAGAAGTGGAAAAAATAGTTGACTTTATAAAAAACAATGGAGAAGCAACATATAATGACGAAATATTAAAACAAATAGAAAACTCAAATAGTACAGACAAAGAAATAGATAGCCAAGACGAAGATGACGATACAGACCCATTATTAATGGAAGCAATAGACGTAGTTGTGGAAACTGGACAAGCATCAACCTCATTTATACAAAGGCGATTTAAAGTAGGATATGCAAGAGCAGGAAGAATAATAGATCAAATGGAAGAGAGAGGAATTATTTCAGGATTCCAAGGAAGCAAACCTCGTGAAGTGCTTATGTCCAAAGAAAGATGGGAAGAACTAAAAATGAGTAGCAATGGCGAAGAATAAAATTACTAAAGAGGAGCAATATGGAAAAAAATAAGATTTTATCTAAATTTAATATTGATATAAAAGATTATAACAATGAATTAGAGAAAATTTTAGAAAGCAAGCTATTTTCCTATGACGTAAAAAATCTTTTATTAAGCATGCTATATAAAATAGAAAATGCATATAAAGACTATGAAACGGTAAAAGTGGAAGTTCCTTCAAAAAGAGAATATATAGAAAATTTATTAAGAATAATTAAAGAAAAATGTTTGAAAATATTTTTAGTAAAAGCAGGAACTAAGGAAGCAGAAGAATTAGAAAAAGAGAATATATTGTTTAAAGTAGACAGGAAAAATGGAGAGATAGTGTGCTTCCAAAATGAATTTGTTATGCTAACAGCAATATTTAGCTTGGAAATTTTGCCAAGTTTAAAAGATTTACCATACGATTATGTAGAAAAGCCATTGCTTGAATTATTAAAAATTGGAGAAATCGATTCTAGCATAGAAGTAATAAGAGATTTCAATGGCTGGTCATGGGATATAGATACAAATGAAATAAAAGACATAGAATACAATTATGTCTATGAAACAATGCTATTAGCTAATGGAAAAAACAATTTAAATAGCAAAAAACAAAAGAAAATATTTGAATTAGCATCTAAAATAGCAATAAGAAAATATATGCAAGAATCAAATGATGCAGAATATAACGAAAAATTTGAAAAGATAAAAAAAGAAAAAGAAGAAAGATTAGAATTATTCAATAATAAAAAGACATTTATAAATCAAATAACAGAAGAGAAAAAAGAACTAACAAAAGAAATAGAAAGAATTGATAAAATTTTAAACAACAATGAATTATTAAAAAAAGAATATTATGCTAGAAATGAAAAATTGGCAAACAAAGATAAAATCTTTAGTGTAAGCTATTTAGTTGGAATACTGGACAAAGAAAGAGTTAGCTTAATAGAAAAAATAGACGAATGTAATAAACTAATACTTCCAAAGGAATTTGTAAATCAAAAGAGCAAACTAGAAGAAGAAGTAAAATTTTTGGAAGAAATATCAACATTGGATTATAGTAATGCTTTAATAGAATTAGCAACAGAATTTTTAAACCAGACTAAAGAAAAAATTTCTAAAATAAATGAAGAAAATAAGGAAAAGCTAATTAGTTTAATATATAAAATAAGGTATTATAGGTATATTCCAATAAGTAGGGAAAAATATATAAAAGATATAGAAGAATTAAAAGAAAAATTCGAAGATGTAATAAAGAAAGTAATAAAAAGGGCGCAAGAACTTAAAATTTGGGATAACTTTTCAGAAGATGCAGAATTAACATATCAGATTTTAAAAGAAATATTTGATATGAAAATGATATATTTACAAAATTTGAATATTCAATGTAAGTACGAAAACAAGGAACTATATATAGAATATTATGACGATACAATTATAGAGAGTTCAATAAAAATCAAGGCAGATACAGTAAAAATAAAGAAAAAAATAAAGCTATTTATATAAGGGAGGAATTTATGAAAGTAACTTTTTTAGGTGCAACAAAAACAGTAACAGGCTCTAACTTTTTAGTAGAGGGAGCAGGAAAGAAGTTTTTAGTAGACTGCGGAATGTATCAAGGTTCTGCGGCAGACGAATACGAAAATGAAGCACCATTTTTATTTAATGTAGACGAGATAGATTTTGTGTTACTTACACATGCACATATAGACCATTCTGGAAGGATACCAAAATTATATAATGAAGGATATAGAAATCCAGTTATTGCAACAAAAGCAACATGTGATTTATGTTCGATAATGCTTCCAGATAGTGGACACATTCAAGAAATGGAAGCAGAGTGGAAGAATAGAAAAAGAGAAAGAAAAGGCGAAGATCCAATACCACCAATGTATACAGCAGAAGACGCAGCAAAATCAATCGAAATATTTAAGCCTGTACAATATAACGAAATAGTTGATATAGACGAAAACATAAAAGCAAGGTTTAATGATGCAGGGCATATGCTTGGCTCAAGCATTATAGAAGTATGGATTACAGAAAATGGAGAAACTAAAAAGATAGTATTTACAGGAGATTTAGGAAATAATGATATTCCACTTTTATCACCACCAACAATGATAAGTGATGCAGATTATCTAGTAATGGAATCTACTTATGGAAATAGGCTACATATGAGAAATGACGATAAAGCAGAAATTTTCTTAAATGTAGTTTATGAAACATTGGAAAAAGGCGGAACAGTAGTTATACCATCATTTGCTGTAGGTAGAACACAAGAAATTTTATATGAACTAAATAGAATAAAAGACAAAAAAGACGACGAAGAATTCTATAAAAAATATCAAAAATTAATGAGTGTTCCTGTATATGTAGATAGTCCGCTTGCAATATCAGCAACAGAAATATTTAAAGAAAACATGAATTTATTTAATGAAGAAACCCAAGAAATAATAAATGCTGGAGATAATCCACTAGAATTTTCAGGATTAAAATTTACAAGAACTGCAGAAGAATCAAAAGCACTTAATGCCAGCGAAGAATCTTCAATAATAATTTCTGCAAGTGGTATGTGCGAAGTAGGAAGAATAAAGCATCATTTAAAACACCACTTATGGGAACCAAATAGCACAATTTTATTTGTTGGCTACCAAGCACCAGGAACACTTGGAAGAAAATTGGTAGATGGAGAGAAAAAAGTAAAAATATTCGGAGAAGAAATAGCTGTAAATGCTAGAGTAGAATATATAGAAGGATATTCTGGACATGCGGACCAAGAATGGCTTATGAATTTCGTATATTCATTTACAAATCCGCCAAAACATATCTTTTTAGTACATGGAGAGCCAGAAGGACAAGTAGTTTTAAAACAAAAATTAGAAGAAAATACTGAAATACCAATTACAATACCTGATTTTGGTGAAACTTACGAAATAGACAAAGATATAGAAATGGTAGGCAAGACAGAAGACAAGGCAAGAGAAAGATATTTAAGACTAGAAGTATTAGAGAGAATGAACACTTTAAAAGAAGAATTAGAAGATATGTCTACAATAGTTAAAGAAGAATATCTACAGAAAAATGCTACTGATGCAGATATAGTTAGAATAAAAGAAAGATTAAAAGAATTAGAATCACAAATAGTAAGAATAGTTGAAAATAAATAGGTTTAATATTGGTTATATTTGTTCCATCTTGAAACACATATATTCTGTAGGAGATGGAGCAATATAACTAAAGAAGAAAATCATAAAGGAGAAACAGATGAAAAACAAGTATTTTAATGATGCTATAATAGGAGGAAAAGACATAACAGCAAGCTTTACATATCATGGAGAAATGTTAAGACTTATGCACAACACGCCAGATTTTAGACAATTTTTAGATTTTTTTCATACAGGAGTCAAAATAAATGACTCTTGTATAATATATTTGCATGAAGACCAGAACAATAGATATAATCAGTATTATACAGAAGATACAAATATATTAAACACGGAGATAGAAAATACATATTTTAATTTAGCGATAAAGCAAATAGACTTTGTATCAAACAAAAACAGTGTACTAATAAAAAGATATATTTTTAAGAACAATAATGTTATTGACTTAAATGTGAACTTTTTAGTACATTCAAAACTACTTTCAAACCCAAATAACATGGTGGGTTCAAAAATAGAAGATAATGTGCTAATGCAATATAGCCATAATAACACAGTTTGCATGTTTTCAAAAAAACATATAAATGCTTACCAACTAAACGATACTGATAATAATATTGGAAGCGGTGTAATACATGACAAAGATTACATAGGAATGAGTGCAGATTCTAGTATAAACTATGAACTTGGTGTAATAAAACCAGGAGAAACAAAAGAACTTGACATATATTTGTATGTTATAGAAAACGACAAAGTAAATCAAGAAGAAATGTGGAAAAACATAGAAAATATTAGAAAACAAGACGTGGTAGCAGAACAAAATTCGGTGCAAAAATATTGGAAAAAATATGTAAAAGAGCATATCAATATAGAGCTAAAAGAAGAAAATAGTGAATATAATAAAAAGTTCAATAAAATATATAAAAGAAGTATATTGCTATTCCCACTGCTAACAAACAAAGAAACAGGTGGAGTCGCCGCAGCAGTAGAAGTAGACGAAAATCTATCGCAGTGTGGCAGATACGGATACTGCTGGCCACGTGATGCGGTATTTATTACAAGAGCATTTGATAAATTAAAAATGAACAAAGAAACAGAAAAATTCTATAAAATATTTTGCAAAAACACACAAAGCAAAAATGGAATGTGGGAGCAAAGATTTTACACAGACGGAAGACTCGCACCGTGTTGGGGTTATCAAATAGACGAAACCGCAGGTGTTGTATATGGAGCATGCGAGCACTATAAAGTAACAAAAGACAAAAAATTCCTAAAAGAAGTATTGAAAATGTGCGAAAACGCAGTGAAATTCTTATGTATATACATGGATAATATATTAGGAATACATGACGACAGCGACATAGTAAAAAACGAAATAGAAAAAACATATCATACGGAAGACAGAAACAAACTACCAGTAAGCTACGACCTGTGGGAAATGCACGAAGGAGTGAGTCTTTACTCGCTTGCAAGCATTTATGCAGCATTTAACGCAATAGAAGAAATGTATGCAGTATTCAAACCAGAATACGAAGAAAAAAACAGACTAAAACTAGAAAGCATAAACAAATTAAGCAAAAAACTCGACTTTTATAAAAAAGAGATAGAAAAATATGTAGACGAAAAAATGTACAACCAAAACACAAAAACCTTAAAAAGAAACGCAGAAGACGAAATAACAGACATAAGCGTACTAGGAACAGTAGTACCATTTAAAATGTACAAAGCAAAAGAAAAGAAAATCACAAACACAATAGAAAAAATAAACATGAGATTAAGAACATACACAGGTGGCTACTTAAGATTCGAAGGAGACCACTATAGAGAAGGAAACAGCCCATGGGCAATAGCAACACTATGGATGGCAATGTATTATAAAGAAATAGGAGAAAAGAAAAAAGCACAAGAATGCATAGACTTCATAGTAAACAGCTCTAATAAACACGGACTACTCGGAGAACAAATCGACAATAGCACAATGCAACCAAACTGGGTAATAGGCCTAGCATGGTCTCATGCCATGTTCAT
>UMEA01014768.1_pt1 | contig 14014 bp, 12 predicted proteins | sample 1964621 | NCBI WGS metagenome assembly UMEA01 (sample SAMEA4836007, study PRJEB28245) | human gut metagenome | biome: gut microbiome; material: fecal sample | place: Denmark | collected 2008 | reverse complement strand
ACCATTTTCCATCTTTAGATATATATATTGGATAAATTTCATATTTTTCTTTGTTTAAGTTTTTTATAACGGATGTTCCAGAAGTAATAGAAACATAATGTTCTGTAGACATTCCTCCAAAAATTACACATAATTTTAATTTATTCATATTTATCAATTCCTTTCTAATTACATATTTTTGTATATATTTCTTGAAAGTTTAAACCATTTGAGGCTTTAAGCAAAATAGCATCTTCTGGTAAAGCTATTTTTTTAATAATTTCTACCGCTTCTTCATTATTACTACATTCATAGATATTTTCTTTGTTAAATCCCATCTCTAATGCCTTGTTTGCAATATGTTTTGACTCATTTCCCACAATAACTAATATGTCAATATTATTCTTTGCAACTTCTTCGCCAACTTTTTCATGTAGTTCTTTTGAAAACTCACCTAGTTCTAGCATGTCACCTAAAACAGCTATTTTCTTTTTAGCATGTAATTTACCTAAATATTCAATAGCTGCCTTCATAGAGTCGTAGTTTGCGTTATAGCAGTCATTTATTATAGTAATTCCATTTTTAGTTTTTTCCACTTGCATTCTTCTTTTAGTAAGCTCAAAATTTGCAATTCCTTCTAGTATATCTTCCATTGGTATATCAAATATTCTGCCTATCGCAATAGCACATAAACTATTTAGTACAAAATGATTTCCTCCAACAGAAATATTTACTGTATATGTTTTATTATCTATATCTATTTTATATGTACTTCCGTTTTCTGATAACTCTATGTCATATGGCATTATATCACTTGTGTTTTCCATACCAAATGTTACTACTTTAAAATCTGTATTTTTGTTAGATATATACCAATTATGTAGCATGTCGTTATCGTTATTTATAACTAGTGTTCCACCCTTTTGAAGTCCATCTAGTATCTCTAACTTTGCTTTTAATATATTTTCCCTTGAACCTAAATTTCCAATATGAGCTGTTCCCACATTAGTTATAACTGCTACGGATGGTTTTGCAATTTTAGATAATGGACTAATTTCGTTTGGCATATTCATACCCATTTCTACAACCATTGCGTTTTCGTCCTTAAGCCTTAAAACCGTAAGAGGAAGCCCTATTTGATTATTGTAATTTCCTAATGTTTTTAGTACATTAAATTTTTTAGACATTACACTTGCAATAATATCTTTTGTGCTTGTTTTCCCCACACTTCCAGTTATACCAACAACTGGTATGTCATACATATTCCTTTTAAAAGAAGCAATTTCTTGTAATGCCTTTACCGTATCTTCCACCAAAATTATTGATACATTATTGTATTTTTGCTTAATATCTTCTAGCTCTAAATTTATTTTATTCTCCACACTCGATTTTTGTAAAATACAAATTTTAGCACCATTTTCAATAGCAGTAATATATAGCAAATTTCCATCGTTATGCTCGCCTTTAAACCCTATATATGTATCGCCTTTTTTTATTTCCCTTGTATCTCTAACAATATCTGTAAGTATATCTTCTTCGTTTCCACACAAAAGCTTTGCATTACATGTTTTAATTATATCTTTTATATATATTTCTTTCATATTTCCCATGATATATCAAAAATATATCATATCTCCTTCCATTTATATTATATTTTGATATGGATATTATATGCTATATTGCGTATTTTGACAAGAATATGAAGGAAAAAGGAGCAAAAAAACAGTGTAAAATCTAAAATATTTAGAAATTACACTGCACATGTTTTACATACTATACATATTTACTAATTTGTTGGATTTATATAAAGCTGGATACGGAAGGAATTGCCGTCGAAACTAACTACCGTAAAGCTAAACATACGAGAAGCTGCAGAGTTACTTCCGTTGTAGGCAACAACCTCCTCTACCAACACAATCACCACCAACATCAGGAATGTTGTAACTAGAATACTCTGTTGTCCATTCCCACCAATTTCCCAATAAATCATGTATATTTGAATAATTGTCTGCCTCATATTCTCCTGTTTTTGTTCTACTATTTGTTCCTATATTTCCATACTTGCTATCTGTTGTTGTTGCTAATAAATATCCTTCTTCATTCGTCTGACAGATAAAATTTAATGCTGTATCCCATGCATAACTACTTATTAGCTCACTGGTTACAAATTCATTTCCACTATACATTGTCTCTGCTTGCTGTTTTGCTTCATCTCTTGTGACATATATATATGGATATTTATTTGCTTGCACTAATGGCATTGTTAATGGATCTGTTTCTGCAATTCTTTCTGTTTCAGTTCCTGCTTCATATCTTCCTATATAAAATCCTTTATTATTAGTTGCACTTGTTTTAAATGCATCTATTTGATCTTTTGCTACTGAATTTTCATTACCTTCTCCATAATAATATTCTTCTATTGCATCATCTCCACTTACTAGCGTTGAGCCACTATCTGTAAATGTTCTTCGACTTAATTCATTTGTTAATTTTCCTGTAGAATTTATTGTAGTAGATACGTTATATTCTCCTAATGGTATCCATACAAATTGATTATCATTACTATCCTCTATTACTATTCCTTCTTCTACTTTTGTTCCACTATCTTCTGCTATATTAAATCCTCCTGGTACTATTACTGGATTATCTAAATCATCTGTTATTACCGTTGTATCTTCAAATGCTGTTCCACTTTCTTTTGCTTCTTCAACTTCACTTTTTTCTTCTGGCGGATTTGTTGTACCGGTTCCAGCAAGCACACCGTTTATAAATTCCTCTGCACCTTTTAACTCGTCTTGCTCGTCTTTTTGTGCTTGCTCTGTTAGTGTTTTGCCTTCTTGTGCTCTTTGTATTAATCCTCCTTCGCCTAGTACAACATTTAAAGTTACTGTTGCCAATATTATTAGAATTACTACCGTTATCACTAATGCAATTAGTGTTATACCTTTTTCTTTTAGTTCTTTTTCTCTCATTTTTTCTCCTTTCTTCTGTTTTATTTTGTCAGTATATTTACGTGTTTATACGTTTTATATTTCTAGTTCGTTTTTTATTTTAAAACAGTTTGTTTTAAAAGTCAATATAACATTTTGTTTTATTTTATAATCTTTTTTAATTGCTTTATATATACAATTTGCGTACTTACAGTGTCAATGGTTCTTACCTTTATAGTATCTGTTTAATTTATGCGTTTTACTTTATATTTTTTATATAAACTTTGTAGAAAGGAGATTTAGATGAAGACTCGTTTACGTAACTTAAGAGAAGATAATGACCTTACTCAAAAAGAGTTAAGTAAAATATTAAATATTTCTCAAGTTGCTTATTCGTATTATGAGCTTAATAAGAGAAGTATTCCTTTAGAGCTTTTGTCTAAAATAGCTGATTTCTACAATACAAGTGTCGATTATTTACTTTTTAGAACAGATATACAAAAACCTTATCCCAAAGCACAAGTCAAGGCTAAACCTGCTGTTCATAAGGAACCTGCTATATTTTAATGTGTTAATATTCCATTTGGTGTATTAGTGATTATTAATATATCTTCTTCTTTGCCAGTTTCTGCATTTACATATACAATAAAGTCTAATCCATCTATATTTCCTTCAAATTCCCAACATAATACTTCTGTTTTCCATTCTGTTGGAATTACTGCAAGTTCTTCACTTTCTATATTTAAGTCTTTATTTAGGCTTTCTTTTGCTTTTTCTTTGCTTACTTTAGGTTCTTTTAAATCTCTTTTTGTATGCGAATTTAAATATCCCGTCGTTTCTATTCCAAGTATTTCGCCATTATCTAATGCAACCTTTACTTTTATTAAATCTGGGTACATTATTACGCCTTCTTGCACATATGCATAGTTTATAGTTACTATTCCACTTTGTTTTAAATAATATGTTTCTTTCATATTACTAAAACCATGTTTTTCTAAATACTCTTTTCCTTTATTATCCGCTTCTTCCTCCGACAATACTTCTGATAGCACTTCTCTATTTCTATCCATGTATATTACATGTCCACCTTTTTCTGAAATAGATACTGTTGCTGTTGTATCGTCTTCAAATGTTAAGTTAAAGTTATATGAAGTAATATCTCCCTCACTTTTTCCGAAGGATTCTATTTCTTTAGCATTTATCTCAAATAATTCTTTTGCCTTGTTTTTTGCCGTTTCTTCGTCTATATTATTTCCTGTAAGTCCTACTTTTTCAGCTTTAGTTATATGTTCCGAATAAGCACCATCATATATTAAGCCAGAATATTCGTGAAAAGTTTGTTCTAAATTATCAAAACTATCTTTTGATATATTACTTACTTCTTGTGCAAATGCTTTGTTTCCCTCTTCTGTTAATTCTCCCCATTTTATTCTTCCATCATTAATATCTGCAGATAATTGATTTAATATATTTTCTAACTCTACACTATATTCATGTAAATTTTTAAGATTTTTCATGTCTTCTTCTGATAGTTCCTCGTCTTTTAAGTTTTTTCTATAAAGTGAATAGCTATACTCGCTTACTTGATTTAAGAATTTTGAAGTATTTTCTAATTCATTTGAGTTTATTGGCAGTTGGCTTAAATATCCCATTGCCAAATTTGCTTCTCTCCATACATTTGTTAAACTTTCTGCACTACTTTCTGGCGAATTTGTTATTAAAGATTTTGCTAAAAATACTTCCACATTTTGTACGTAATCTACTACCTCGTAAAATGCCATGTTATATGCATTTTCAGATGCTTGCCTATATTCTGTTTGTTTTTTATAAATATATATTGCTAGAACAATTATTATCGTAAATAGCACTACGATTATGCTTAACATGTGTCTATCTTTTAATCTATTTTTCCAGTCTATTAATTTATTTTTTATTGCTCCCACAAAAATCAGTCCCTTCTTTATATTATGCAAATTATGTTTCTCATATTTTGTGTAAAATTTGTTAAATTATTCTTATTTTTTAGACTTTTTATACTTTTTATGTTAAAATATTTTTGAATTTTATTTTATAGGGGATATTATGAAAAAAATATTAATATTTTATGCTAAATATGGTGGAGGTCATTTATCTGCAGCTAAAGCCATACAAAAGCATTTAGATGACAATTTTGAGGTAGAAACAGAACTTATAGACTGTATACAGTATGTAAGCAAAATTTTAAATAGAGTTACTACTGGAGCATACAACCAAATGGCAAAAAATTCTCCTGCTTTATGGGGCAAGATTTATGCCAATTCTCAAAGAGGCGTGTTTGCTCATATAAGTTCTAGGGCAAATAAAATGATGGCAGTGAAATTAAAGAATTTAATAAAAGAAAAAAATCCTGATATAGTAGTTTCTACTCATCCTTTTAGTAGCCAAATGGTAAGCTATTTAAAACGTAAAGGAAAAATAAACTGCAAATTAGTAACTGTACTTACAGATTTTGCACCTCATGACCAATGGCTTATTGGGCATGAATTTACAGATGCTTTTTGTGTTTCAAATAGCCGTATGTATGAGTATCTAACAAATTATGGAATAGAAAAGAAAAAAGTGCATGTTACCGGAATACCTTTATCTGATAAATTTTCTAAAACTTTTGATAAAGCTAAAATTTTTAAAGAATTTGACTTGGACGAAAATAAACCTGTTATACTATTTTTTGGTGGTGGAGAATTTGGGCTTGGTAAAGACAGAACTCTGCAAGTTTTAACGGCTCTTATTCACAATTTGCCAACATATCAAATAATTGCTGTTTCTGGCAGGAACAAAAAAATGAATAAAGGGTTTAATGATATTGTAACGGAAAGCAATGCTAAAACGCGAGTTAAAGTTTTTGATTATACGAACAAAGTGCCAGAAATTATGAGTATATCTTCATTAGTAGTTACAAAACCTGGTGGGCTTACAACTAGTGAAGCTTTAGCTTCTGGATTACCCTTACTTGTTATAAACCCTATTCCTGGTCAAGAAGAAGAAAATGCTGAATTTTTAGAAAAACATAATGTTGGTGTATGGATTAGAAAAAAGGATAACCCAAATGTAATAATACAAAAATTATTTGAAGATAAGTTAAAACTAGAAAAAATGAGAGAAAACACAAAAATATTAGCTAAAAAGAATTCTACTAAAGATATTTGTGAAATTATAATGAATTTGGATTAAAATATATCAAAAATAAATTAGCTGCTAAAATAACAGCTAATTTATTTTTTTATATACAAAATTGTTGATTATTAATCATTCTTATAGTTCTCTTCTTCCTTCTAATGCTTTAGAAAGAGTAACTTCGTCCGTGTACTCTAAATCTCCACCTACTGGAATTCCATGTGCTATTCTAGTTACTTTTATTCCAAGAGGTTTTACAAGTTTAGAAATATACATTGCTGTTGCCTCTCCTTCAACTCGTGGGTTTGTAGCTAATATTAATTCTTTAACTTCTCCTCCCATTAGTCTTGAAAGAAGTTCCTTTATTTTTATATCGTCCGGTCCTACCCCATTCATTGGAGATATACTTCCATGAAGTACATGGTAAAGCCCTTTAAATTCGTGTGTTCTTTCCATCGCTACAACGTCTTTCACGTCTTCTACTACGCATATTGTAGTGTTGTCCCTCATTGGGTTTGAACAAATTTCACAAGGATCTGTGTCCGATATATTAAAGCATTTAGAGCAATATTTTAAGTTTTGTTTTGCATTTTGAATTGCAGATATAAACTCGTCTGTTTCTTCTTTGCTAGCATTTAAAATATAAAAAGCAAGCCTAGCAGCAGTCTTGCTTCCTATACTTGGTAGTCTTTCAAATGCTTCTATTAGTTTTTCTATTGATGGTGAATAATATGACATAACTAATTCTTCCTTTACATTAATCCTGGTATATTATATTTTCCAAGTGATGCAGCTTGTTCACTGTCTACTTTTCTTAATGCTTCATTTACAGAAGTTAATATTAAATCTTGTAGCATTTCTACGTCTTCTGGGTCTACAACTTCTTTTTTTATTGTTATCTCTTTTAGTACTTTATTTCCTGTTACTTTTACACTTACTGCACCGCCACCTGCTGTAGCTTCAAATTCCTTTGCTGCAAGTTCTTCTTGTGATTTTTCCATATCTGTTTGCATTTTTTTTGCTTCTTTCATTAGTTGGTTAATATTCATTCCTCCGAATCCACCCATTCCTGGGAATCCTCCTCTTTTTGCCATTTTAATCTTCCTTTCCTTTTATTTTTTATCTCAAATAATTTATTCAATTATATTTAATGGAATATCTAAATTTTCTGCCATTTGTTCTAATTTATTTTCTTGTTTTTCACTTTTCTTTGGTAAAGAATCTACATTATCTATTATTCTTACCTTCATATCTTTACCATATTCCATTGATACTACTCTTGAAAGTTCTGTTATATTCTCTGGTTTCTCCAAAATAGATTTGCCAAATGCATTTATTCCTTCTGGAAAACTTATTCCTATTACCATGTCGTTTAATTCTATTGGTTTTGCTTTTAGTAAATTAGAATATAGCATAATTTTTCCATTTTGCCTTAAATCATTTAAAATGTTTTTCCAGCCTTTTGCTTCGTCATATTCTGAAATAGCTTGTGAAAAATTAGCTGTTTTTGCTTGTATTTTATTTTCTGCATTGTTTAACACTTTGTTTTCACTTGTTTTGGATTTATCCACAGTTTCAGTTCTTTTCTTTTCGCCTTTATCCACATTTTCCACATGTGTTTCCACTATGTTTTGACTACATAGTTTTATTATTTCTACTTGAAATAGTATACTCTTTTGAGATGACCATTTCATATCATTTTCTAATTTTGATAAATCAGTTATTATGTATAATAGTCTTTCTTTGGTTGTTTCTTCTGAAAGTCGTTTTATTTCTTCTATCTCGTCTTTGCTATAAATTTCTAATTTATTTGTTGCTTTATATACTAATATATCTTTTACATATTTAATAATTTCCCAAAGTAAATTGTTTAAGTCCTTACCTTCTTTTAATACAATATCTACTGCTTTAATTGCTTCGTCTACATTATATTCTAAAAAGGCTTTTACTATATTATTTATGTAAGTTAATTTTGGAATTCCTACTAAATCTTTTATTTTATCTTCTTCTATATTTGTTTCGCCATCTTGCAAGCATCTTTCAAGTATGCTTAATGCATCTCTCATTGCTCCTTCTGAAAGCACTGCAATTAGGTTTAAAGCTTCTTTAGTTATTTCTATATTGCTTTCCTTTGCCACATATTCTAGCCTTCTTACTATATCTTCATTTGATATTTTTTTGAAGTCAAATCTTTGGCATCTTGAAAGAATTGTTGCTGGTAATTTTTGAGGCTCTGTTGTTGCTAGTATAAATTTTACGTGTGCTGGTGGCTCTTCTAGTGTTTTTAGTAATGCATTAAAGGCCCCCGTTGAAAGCATGTGAACCTCGTCTATTATATATACTCTATATTTTGCAAGGGTTGGCAAAAAGTTTACTTCTTCTCTTATTAAACGAATATCCTCTACGCTGTTGTTAGAAGCTGCGTCCATCTCTACTATATCAGTAAGAGAACCTGATAAAGCTGCCTTGCAGATTTCACATTCATTACATGGTTCTCCGTCTTGTGGATTTAAGCAATTTACTGCTCTTGCTAGAACTTTTGCTGCGCTCGTTTTTCCAGTTCCTCTTCCTCCATTAAAAAGATATGCATGTCCAACTCTTCCTGCTATTATTTGGTTTTTTAATGTTCTCGTAATATGTTCTTGCCCTACAATTTCTTCAAACCTTAAAGGTCTAAATTTCCTATATAATGCTGTATATGACAAACTATATCACCCTCTGTCTTTAAAAAATGGTGTGAGTACATTTTAACTACTCTATGGAAGTTTCCACACAAGAAGTACTGCTTATTGCTGCTTCCTTCCGGACCTGACAAGGTTCACAGCTTCTTGTTGGTCCCCTCCATACAATAGTTAAAATTTCTCATACCATTTGTATTATATACTGTTTTATTCAATTTATCAAGAGTTAATTTACAAGTTTTTATTCCCTCTTAAATATGACGTCTGACATGTCTGTTTTTTCCATGTTGCAAGTGCCTTCTTCTATTATATTTCCACATGGCATTTGCATTGCAACATTGGCTCTATAACTGCAGTTATCAACAGTTATTACTATATCAAATGAGATATCAAAAGCAATATCTTCATTTGTTACTTTTATTTTTTCTAGTAATGTACCATCGTGTGTAATTTGTTTATCTTTATCTGAACTATATGTATCTAATCCAGTATTGCTAAAACTTAATATTAAGCTTCCGCCATTGCTTCCAATTTCTAAAGTTTCCGGATTGCTCTCTTCTGCTCCTTTATATTCTAATTTGTCGTTTACTATATATTCGTCTTTGTAATCAAATATTCTACCTTCTACACTGTTTGGCATATATGTTTTAATTTCACCTTTAGAAGGTGCTTTTGTAACATTTATATTCTCTATTTTTACACTTTTAATTGTTTTTTCTTCGCCTTTGTAATTCTCATTTTTGTCTATGTATATATATACGTCATTATTTTGATATACTTTAAAATTCCATTTTTGTTTGCCTTCTGTTTCTTGTCCTTCTGCAGTGCTTACAACAATTATTTTAGATAAATTAAAGGGCATGTTTTTATCTCCCTCTACTTGGTATCTAATCATAGACATTCCAACTAAAAGGATAATTATTGCAAATGTAGTTATGGCTACGCATAGCTTTATCATTTGTTTCTTTTTTTCTTTATCCAATTTATTTTCCTCCTTATATATTGGCGAAGCGAGTGGGATTCGAACCCACGTGCCAGCTACTAGCTGACCAACTGATTTCGAGTCAGCCTCGTTATGACCACTTCGATACCGCTTCATATTTCATTATACTTGGTCTTTTTTTAATTTTCTTAATTCTTTAAAAAAGTCTTTTAAAATTTTCTCACATTCTGGTTGTAAAATGCCATATTCTATTTCTACAATATGATTAAATTTATAGTCTTTAGGTAAGTTTAAAACAGAACCACATGCTCCTGTTTTTTCATCCATTGTACCTATATATACTTTTTTTAGTCTAGCTTGTATCATTGCTCCTGCACACATAGAGCAAGGTTCTAATGTTACATACATTTCGCAGTCATTTAATCTCCATGTTTCTAGTTTTTTGCTTGCTTTTTGTATGGCTAGTATTTCCGCATGTTTTGTTGCATCATTTTTCTCTTCTTTTGCATTATGCGCTCTTGCAATTATCTCGCCATCTTTTACAATAACTGCTCCTACTGGAATTTCTAATTTTTTATATGCTTTTTTTGCTTCTTTTAAAGCCTCGTTCATAAATCTTTCTGTTTGATTCATTTATGATATCCTTTCAATACATAGCTAAACATATATAATATGGTGTCCTCGAGTGGAATCGAACCACCGGCCTTTCCCTTAGGAGGGGAACGCTCTATCCAACTGAGCTACGAAGACATTTATCAATACCAATATATTTTATATTATTTTTGCAAATTAATCAAGTATTTTACGAAAATGCTACTTGACATAAATGTTATAATTATTTCATTATATTAATAATAGAGGTTATTTATGCAAAAAATATTAGGTTATTTAAGAAAAGCAATAGAACATTATAATATGATAGAAGAAGGAGATAAAATAGCTGTCGCACTTTCTGGTGGTAAAGATTCAATTACATTGTTAAAAGGACTTAAAGCACTGCAAAGGTTTTACCCAAAACATTTCGAACTTATAGCTATTAGTGTAAACCCAGGATTTGAATTTTTTGACTCTTCTTTTTTAGAAAAGGTTTGCAAAGAAACAGGCGTACAATATGTGGAAGCCAAAAGTGATATAAAGGAAATTGTTTTCGATATACGAAAAGAAAAAAATCCATGTTCTTTATGTGCAAATTTACGTAGAGGCATATTAAACTCTACTGCAACTGAATATGGTTGTAATAAACTAGCTCTTGGTCATAACGAAGATGATGTGCTAGAAACTTTCTTTTTAAATATGCTATTTGCAGGAAATCTATCTACATTTGCTCCAGTGAGTTACATGGATAGGTCAAAAATGACTGTGATACGACCTTTAGTATATGCATCTGAAAAGGAAATTAGAAAATTTATTAAACGAAATGACATTATAGTTATGCAAAAAAATTGTCCAATGGATGGCATTTCTAAAAGAGAATTTATGAAAGATTTAATATACAAATTATCTGTTCAAATTCCTAATGTTAGAGCTAATTTGATGGGTGCCATTAAAAGAGCTAATATAAATGGTTGGAAAGAGATAAAGTGAAACAAGGGGACACACATTTTGTTCCAAATTTGGAACAAAATGTGTGTCCCCTTGTTTCATCTTTTTTTAATTCCTATTTTTGTGCATTTTCTGCCATTTCTTTTACAGCTTTCTCTAATTTTTCTAATTCCTCATTTGCATTTTCCATGCTACTTCCACATACACCCATATAGAATTTTATTTTTGGCTCTGTTCCTGATGGTCGTACACATACCCAAGCATTTTGCTCTAAATCAAAGTATAGCACATTAGATTTTGATAAACCTGTGCTTCTTTTTTCATTATTTTCTGTAGTTATTTCTTGTTTATCATAATCTCCAAATTCTTTTACTTTAAGGTTTGCAATTTCTTTTGCTGGATTTTCTCTCATATTTTCCATCATTTTTTTGATTTTTACTGCTCCATCAGAACCTTTTAAAGTAATTGACATTTGTTTTTCTTTAAAGTATCCATATTTTTGGTACATTTTATTCATTGCATCCCATAGAGTTAGTCCTTGTTTTTTATAGTATGCAGCTGCTTCACATATTGTCATAACTGCAACTATTCCATCTTTATCCCTTGCGTGTGTTCCTATAATGCAACCATAGCTTTCTTCATAAGAAAATAGGCATTTATATGTGTTGTCTTCTTCAAATCCTCTTATAATCTTTGCTATGTTTTTAAATCCTGTTAATGTAGAAAATAGTCTTACACCATATTCTTTTGCTATTGCATCTGTCATATTTGAAGATACTATTGTTTTAATAATTGCACCATTTTCTGGTAATTCTCCTTTTGCTTTCTTTTGTGATAAAATATATTCTGCTACTAGGTTGCCTGACATATTTCCATTAAATTGTATATATTCTTGTGTTTTTGTATCTTTTACATACATTCCGAATCTATCTGCATCAGGATCGTTTGCTAAAACTATATCCGCATCTACTTTTTTGGCTAATTCTAGCGCTAATACAAATGCTTTTGGATCTTCTGGATTTGGGTAGCTTACAGTTGGGAAATTGCCATCTGGTTCTTCTTGTTCTTTTACAACATATACATTTTCAAAACCTATTTCTTTTAATATTCTTTTTACAAGCTTTCCTCCTGTTCCATGAAGTGGAGAATATACTATTTTTATGTCTTTTTGCATTTCTTTTATTATGTCACTATGTACTACCAATTTTTTAAGTTCTGCTATATATTTGTCGTCTATTTCCTCTCCTATTGTGTTAAACAAACCTTTTTCCACAGCTTCTTCATAAGGCATTGTTTTTATTGTTCCGAAATCTGTTATATTATTTACTTCATTTATAATTTCTTTATCTGTTGGCTCTACTATTTGTGCTCCGTCTTCCCAGTATACTTTATATCCATTATATTCTGGTGGATTATGGCTTGCTGTTACAACTATACCGGCAATGCAACCCAACTCTCGTACGGCATAAGATAATTCTGGTGTTGGTCTTAATGAGTCAAATCTATATGTTTTTATTCCGTTTGCATTTAAGCAAAGTGCTGCTTCCATACTAAATTCTTTTGACATTATCCTAGAATCGTATGCGATAGCTACTCCTCTTTTCTCTCCGCCTTTTTTTATTATATAATTTGCTAAACCTTGTGTTGCCTTGGTAACTGTATATTTATTCATTCTATTGCTGCCCATACCAATTATTCCTCTTAATCCTGCTGTACCAAATTCTAAATCTTTATAGAATCTATCTTCTATTTCAGCCTCATTTCCTTTTATGCTTTCTAATTCCTTTCTTGATTTTTCGTCAAATACTGGATTATTAAGCCATTCGTTATATTTAACTTCATAATCTTTCATTGGAACCCTCCTTATTATTTTTAATTAATAGAGCAAGTATATCACATATTCAAAAAAAATAGCAAGATTATGCTTAATTTTTAACATAATTTTGCTATCTTTATCACTATATATCTAATGATTTGATAAATTTAATTAAATCTTCTCTTAATTCTGGTCTTCTTAATGTTTCGTCTATTGATGCTTTTACAAATCCCAATTTATCTCCAGAATCAAATCTTGTTGCTTTATAATCATATGCATATACACCTTCTTTTGTATTTACCATACTATTATATGCATCTGTTACTTGTATTTCTCCGCCTTTTCCAGGTTTTGTTACTGCAAGGAAATCAAATAAATCTGGCATTAGCACATGTCTATCTGATATTGCTAAATTAGATTTAGTTTCTTCTACTTTTGGTTTTTCTTGCATTTTTTCTACTTTATATAATCTATCTTCTATTAATTCGCCTGAAACATTACCGTATTTTGGTACGTCTTTCCATTCAACTTTTTCAACACCTATTATTGAAGCACCTAATTTTTCATGTTGCTCGATTATTTCTTTTAGGCATGGCTTTTCTCCTTGCATTATTACGTCTCCATACATAATAGCAAATGGCTCATTTCCTACGAAATCTTTTGCCATATATATAGCATGTCCTAATCCTTTTGCTCCGCCTTCTTCTTCAATAAAGTGAATTTTTGCTTTTCCTGATAAGTTGGTTACTTGTGGTATAAAGCTTTCTTTTCCTCTCTCTATCAAAAATTCTTCTAATTCTTTATCTTCTGAAAAATAATCTTCTACTACTTCCTTCTTTCTACCTACTACTAACAAAATTTCTTCTATTCCAGATGCAACTGCTTCGTCTACTAAATATTGAATTATTGGTTTATCCAATATTGTAAGCATACATTTAGGTAAACTTTTGCAAGCTGGTAAGAATCTTGT
>UMEA01000408.1_pt1 | contig 14369 bp, 6 predicted proteins | sample 1964621 | NCBI WGS metagenome assembly UMEA01 (sample SAMEA4836007, study PRJEB28245) | human gut metagenome | biome: gut microbiome; material: fecal sample | place: Denmark | collected 2008 | reverse complement strand
AGTGGGGTTTGTATTATTAGCGGTCTAGCAATAGGAATTGATGGAATAGCACATAATGCGGCAATGGAGAAGAAGGGGAAAACTATTGCAGTATTAGGATCTGGACTAAAAAATATCTATCCAAAGGAAAATGAGTGGCTATTCTATAAAATTATACAAGACGGAGGTTGTGTAATTTCAGAATATCCTCCGGAAACTATTCCGGATAAGAATAAATTTCCAATTAGAAATAGGATAGTTAGCGGTCTTTCGGATGCTTTACTTGTAGTAGAGGCAAGCCATAGAAGTGGAAGCAGTATTACAGCTAAATATGCAAGGCAAGAAGGAAAAGATATTTATGCAATTCCAAACACAATTTATGCTGCAGAAGGAATTGGAACAAATAGACTGATTAAAGAGGGTGCAATACTAGTAACGAAACCGGAAGAAATATTAGAACGATATGAATTAAAAAAGGATAAAAGTATAAGTAAAGAAATTATTACAAGCAAAGAAGATAATAAATTCGTAGATATTGAGAATAACCAAAAAAGAGATGGACTACTATCTAACGAATATTTAGAAGTGTACAAAATACTGTCAAATGAACCAATTCATATAAATGAAATTTCAAAGAAATTATCAAAAGCAGTTTCAAAAATAATTCCTATAATTACAATATTGGAAATTGACGGATATGTGTATCAACCAATGACCAACTATTTTATGAAGAATATAGAAGAATTTACTAAAATTAATTAAATAAATGCTATAGATTCAAAAATTATTAAGAATTGTTACATAAAAAAATTTTGGCAAAATATTACAGAAATATTACAAAAACCATTGACAAGCATACGCAAAATAGTATAAAATAATATATCATGGGAGTTTTATCGTTCGGCTAGGTAAAACTTAAATAACTCTTAATAAAAATATAAGGGTGATACAAATAAAAAAGTTAATTTTTGAGAATAAATTTTAACAAATAAACAGAAGAAGGTTAGTTGGTAATATATAAAAATACCAACCTGCCTTTTTATTGCCGTTTTTATTTCGTTATGTAAATTTAGAAAGAAGAGGAATTGATACGATATTATCTACGGAAATAAAGGTTTAGAGAGCAGTAAACCATAAAAACGTATACATAATATCGTATGCAAGAGGGACTTCTTTATAAAGTATATATATTTTAAATTCTGCTTAATCTTTTTTAGGGGTGATTTTCTTTGGTAAAAGAAATTAAACACGAGAAATGTTCTCGTAAAACTTTTGCAAAAATCGGCGATTCAATCGAAATGCCAAATCTTATCAAAGTCCAAAAAGATTCATACGACTGGTTCGTAGAAGAGGGACTAGGAGAAATCTTAAAAGACATATCTCCAATAGTTGATTATTCAGGAAATTTAATTCTAGAATTTCTAGATTACTACATGGAGGAAAAGACAAAATACACAGTAGAAGAAGCTAAAGAAAGAGATGCTACATATTCAACAAGATTACATGTTAAGGTAAGACTTATCAATCGTGAAACAGGTGAAATAAAAGAACAAGAAATTTATCTTGGCGATTTCCCTCTTATGACAGATAGTGGTACCTTTATTATCAATGGTGCAGAAAGAGTTGTAGTAAGCCAGTTAGTTCGTTCACCTGGTTGCTATTATGATTCAAGCTATGATAAAACAGGTAAAAAAATATATACTTCAACTGTAATGCCTTTAAGAGGTGCTTGGATAGAATATGAAACAGATGCAAATGACGTATTCTGGGCAAGGGTTGATAGAACAAGAAAAATACCTGTAACTTCATTATTACGTGCTATTGGTGTAATTACTGACGAGCAAATAAGAGAACTATTTGGCGAAGAAGCTAAAATAGAAGCATCAATTCAAAAAGATCCAATAAAAACACAGGAAGAAGCTTTAATTGAAATATATAAAAAATTAAGACCAGGGGAACTTCCAACAGTTGATGCAGCTAGAAATCTATTTAATGGATTATTCTTTGATCCAAGAAGATATGACCTAGCAAAAGTAGGAAGATATAAATTTAATAAAAAATTAAGTTTAGCTTCAAGAATTTCTGGAAAAGTTGCTTTTGATACAATAGTAGACCCAGAAACTGGTGAAGTACTTGTAGAAAAAGATAATGTAATTTCAGAAGAAGTTGCAGAGAACATTCAAAATGCAGGAATTAATGTAGTAGACGTAAAAGTAGGAGATTCAAAAGTAAGAATTATAGGCAACGGAACTGTAAATATACACAAATATTTACCAAATGTAGACGTAAGTGACTTACATATTAAAGAATATGTAAATTTCGGAGTACTAAAATCAATAATAGATACTACAGAAGAAGCAAAACTTCATGATGCAATAAAAGAAAGAATGGAAGAGCTAGTTCCAAAACATGTTACAACAGAAGATATTATTGCTTCAATTAGCTATTTATTAAATTTAGACCATGGTTTAGGTGTAATTGACGATATAGACCATTTAGGAAATAGACGTATTAGATGCGTTGGAGAGTTATTACAAAATCAATTTAGAATTGGTTTAACAAGACTAGAAAGAGTTGTTCGTGAAAGAATGACAATTCAAGATTTAGACGTAATAACACCACAAACTCTAATCAATACAAAACCAATAACTTCTTCAATAAGAGAGTTCTTTGGAAGTTCACAATTATCACAATTTATGGACCAAACAAACCCACTTTCAGAACTTACACATAAAAGAAGAATTTCAGCATTAGGACCTGGAGGTCTTTCAAGAGAAAGAGCAGGATTCGAAGTTAGAGATATTCACTATACTCACTATGGTAGACTATGTCCAATAGAGTCACCAGAAGGACCTAACGTTGGTTTAATATCAGCACTTTCATCATTTGCTACAATAAACGAATATGGATTTGTTGAAACACCATACAGAAAAGTAGATCACAAAACAGGAAAGGTTACTGACGAAGTTGTATATATGCCAGCTGACGAAGAGGATAAATATATTATAGCTCAAGCATCAGAACCATTAGATAAAGATGGAAAATTTGTAAATGAGAAGATAAAAGTAAGAATGAGAGAAGAAATTACAATGGTTGACAGAGATAAAGTTGACTTTGTAGACGTTTCTCCAAAACAACTTGTATCTGTTGCAGCAGCAATGATTCCATTCGTAGAGCATGATGATGCTAAACGTTCTCTAATGGGTGCTAACATGCAACGTCAAGCTGTTCCACTATTAATGCCAGAAGCACCAATAGTAGGAACTGGAATTGAGTATAGAGCAGCAAAAGACTCTGGTATAACGGTTACAGCTATTAATCCAGGTGTTGTAGAAAAAGTAACTGGTGATGAAATTATAGTTAGAAATAACAAAGATGCACTAGATACATACAAATTAAGAAAATTTAAGAGAACAAATGGGGGAACATGTATTAACCAAAGACCTGTAGTTGTAAAAGGAGAAAAAGTTAAAGAAGGAGATTTACTAGCAGATGGACCTTCAACAAAAAACGGCGAAATGTCACTTGGTAGAAATGTTTTAATAGCATTCACTACATGGGAAGGTTATAACTACGAGGATGCTGTGTTAATTAGTGAAAGACTTGTTAAAGAAGACGTATATACTTCAATACATATAGAAGAATATGACTGCGAATGTCGTGATACTAAACTTGGACCAGAAGAAATTACAAGAGATATACCAAATGTTGGCGATGACGTATTAAAAGACCTAGACGAAAATGGTATTATACGTATTGGCGCAGAAGTAAGACCAGGAGATATATTAGTAGGTAAAGTTACTCCAAAAGGAGAAACAGAGCTTACAGCAGAAGAAAGATTACTTCGTGCAATATTTGGAGAAAAAGCAAGAGAAGTTAGAGATACTTCACTTCGTGTACCACATGGAGAAGCTGGAACTATAGTAGACGTTAAAATATTTACTAGAGAAAATTCCGATGAACTAGGACCTGGTGTAAATCAAGTAATTCGTTGCTATATAGCTCAAAAGAGAAAAATATCAGTTGGAGATAAAATGGCCGGACGTCATGGTAACAAAGGTGTTATTTCAAGAATATTACCAGAAGAAGATATGCCATTTATGCCAGATGGTACACCAGTAGATATAGTGCTAAACCCACTTGGTGTTCCTTCTCGTATGAACCTAGGTCAGGTTTTAGAAGTTCATTTAGGAATGGCAGCAAAACTACTAGGCTGGAAAGTAGCTACACCAGTATTTGACGGTGCTACAGATGAAGAAATAAGAGAAATGTTTAGAAAAGCTGGATATTCGGAAGATGGAAAAACAACACTTTATGATGGTAGAACAGGAGATCCATTTGACCATCCAGTAACAGTTGGTGTTATGTACATGTTAAAATTACACCACCTAGTAGACGACAAGATACATGCTCGTTCAACTGGACCATACTCATTAGTTACACAACAACCTCTTGGAGGTAAAGCACAATTTGGTGGACAACGTTTTGGTGAGATGGAAGTTTGGGCACTAGAAGCATATGGTGCAGCATATACATTACAAGAAATGCTTACTGTTAAATCAGATGATACGGTAGGACGTGTTAAAACATATGAAGCTATTGTTAAAGGCGAAAACGTACCAGAACCTGGCGTCCCAGAAGGATTTAAAGTATTAATTAAAGAACTTCAAGCATTAGGATTAGACGTAAGACTATTATCGCCAGATAACCAAGAACTAGAACTTAAAGAAAACATTGACGACGGAATAGACTACAATATAGACGATAAAAAAATAGGAGAAGGCGTAATAGACGAAAAAGAACTAAATGATGGTTATAGCGAAGATGCAGTACTAGCAGATGAAGAGCAAGAAGATGATGAAGCTTTATTTGAAGAATTATCAGATGAAGATATAGAACTTGCAGACACAGATTTAGGAATGGATAACTTGCTTAATGACCAAGACATAATGGAAGATGAAGAAGAATAGAAAATATAATTTATAATTAAATAGCCTTCATAATATGGGCAAATAAATTGCAAAAAGGAATTGAACAGCAGTGTACATTTATGTGCTCGAATATTATGAGAAAAACGAGGGAAAGGGATTTCCCTCAAATAAATAAATTTAAGGGGGCTAATAACTAGTGGACGAATTAGATATTTTTGATAAAATCAAAATAGGCATAGCATCAGACGAAAAAGTAAGAGAATGGTCTAAAGGTGAAGTAAAAAAGCCAGAAACTATTAACTACAGAACATTAAAACCAGAAAGAGATGGTTTGTTCTGTGAAAGAATATTTGGACCAACAAAAGACTGGGAATGTCATTGTGGTAAATATAAAAGAGTAAGATATAAAGGTATAGTATGTGATAGATGCGGTGTTGAAGTAACTAAAGCAAAAGTTAGACGTGAAAGAATGGGACATATTGAACTTGCAGCACCAGTTGCACATATTTGGTATTTTAAAGGAATACCAAGTAGAATTGGACTTATGCTAGACGTATCACCAAGAAGTTTGGAAAGAGTAATATACTTTGCTTCATACATAGTTATAGACAAAGGAGATACAGGACTTACTAAAGGGCAAGTGCTTTCAGAGAAAGAATACCATGAAGCAGAAGAAAAATACGGAAAAGGTTCTTTCAGGGCTGAAATGGGTGCAGAAGCAATAAGAGAGCTTCTTGCAGAGATTGATTTAGATAAGCTAGCAAATAAATTAAAGAAAGAATTGGAAAAAGCAAGTGAGCAAAAGAAAGCAAAACTTGTAAAAAGGTTAGATACTGTAGAATCATTTAGATTATCTGGAAACAGACCAGAATGGATGGTTATGAGCGTAATACCAGTTATACCACCAGATTTAAGACCAATGGTACAATTAGATGGTGGCAGATTTGCAACTTCTGATTTAAATGATTTATACAGAAGAGTTATAAATAGAAATAACAGACTAAAAAGATTATTAGAATTAGGTGCACCAGAAATAATTGTAAGAAACGAAAAAAGAATGTTACAAGAATCTGTGGATGCCTTAATAGATAATGGAAGACGTGGAAGACCAGTAACAGGTGCTGGAAATAGACCTTTAAAATCATTATCAGATTTATTAAAAGGAAAACAAGGTAGATTTAGACAAAACCTACTTGGAAAACGTGTTGACTACTCTGGACGTTCAGTTATAGTTGTAGGACCAGAACTTAAAATATATCAATGCGGTGTTCCAAAAGAAATGGCAGTTGAGCTATTTAAACCTTTCGTTATGAAAGAATTAGTAGGACGTGGAATTGCACATAATATAAAAAATGCAAAAAGAATGGTAGAAAGATTACGTCCAGAAGTATGGGATATACTAGAAGACGTTATAAAAGACCATCCAGTAATGTTAAACCGTGCACCTACACTTCATAGACTTGGTATTCAAGCATTCGAGCCAGTTTTAGTTGAAGGTAGAGCAATAAAATTACACCCATTAGTTTGTACAGCATTCAATGCTGACTTCGATGGTGACCAAATGGCTATTCACTTACCATTATCACCAGAAGCACAAGCTGAAGCAAGATACCTAATGCTATCTGTAAACAACCTTTTAAAACCACAAGATGGTAAGCCAGTTACAGTACCTACACAAGATATGATACTTGGTGCATACTACTTAACAATGGAAGTACCAGGAGAGCCAGGCGAAGGTGGATATTATTCTTCACCAGAAGAAGCTATTATGGCTAATGTAAACCATGATTTAGGCATGCATGCAATGATAAATGTACGTATTACTAAAGAAATTAATGGCGAAAAGCAAAGCAAAATGGTAAGAACTACTGTTGGTAGATTAATATATAATGAAGGAATACCACAAGATTTAGGATTTGTGGATAGAACAAATCCAGATACAATGTTTGAACCAGAACTAAACTTCACAGTAATGAAGAAAAATCTTGGAAAAATAATTGCAAAATGTATAAATAAACATGGTTTAAGCAAAACAGCAGAACTTCTAGACTACATAAAATCAACAGGATATAAATATTCTACAACAGCTGGTATTACAGTATCAGTTGATGACGTAAAAGTGCCACCAGCTAAAAAGCAAATATTAGCAGACGCTGGGGCTCAAGTTGATAATGTAACAAAACAATATAGACGTGGTTTAATAACAGATTCTGAAAGATACAATTCAGTAATCAAAATTTGGGAAGAGGCTACAGATAAAGTTACAGATGCAATGAAAGATAACTTCGAAAAAATGAACCCAGTATACATGATGTCTGAATCTGGTGCTAGAGGTAACTTAAACCAATTAAGACAAATAGCTGGTATGCGTGGACTTATGGCATCTACAACAGGTAAGACAGTTGAAATACCTATAACTTCTTCATTTAGAGAGGGACTAGATGCACTAGAGTACTTCATTTCAGCACATGGTGCTAGAAAAGGTTTAGCAGATACAGCTTTAAGAACAGCGGATTCTGGATACTTAACAAGAAGACTTGTTGACGTATCACAAGATATAATTGTTAGAGAGCATGACTGTGGAAGCACAAAAGGAATAGAAGTAGCAGACATTAAAGATGGAAATCAAGTAGTTGAAAAAATGGAAGAAAGATTACTTGGAAGATATCCACTAGAAGACATATATAATCCACAAACAAATGAATTAATTGTGGATAAAGACACATTAATCACTGAAAATATTGCGGATAAAATAAGAGAAGCAGGAATTACAAGTGTTAAAGTTCGTTCAGTTCTTGAATGTAGAACAAAACATGGTGTATGTGCTAAATGTTATGGAATGGGCTTGGCAACTCGTGAAGAAGTAAATATAGGAGAATCAGTAGGTATTATAGCAGCACAATCAATAGGTGAGCCTGGTACACAGCTTACAATGAGAACTATCCACTCTGGTGGTGTCGCAGGTGTTGCAGATATTACACAAGGTCTTCCTAGAGTTGAGGAGCTATTTGAAGCTCGTAAACCAAAGGGATTAGCAATAATTTCAGAAATCGATGGTAAAGTAAGTATATCAGATGATAAAACTAGAAAAGAAGTTACAATTACTGGAGCAGATGATGCTAAAAAATACACAATACCATTTGGTTCAAAACTACGTGTAAGAGAAGGCGACGAGATAAAGAAAGGAGCACCAATTACAGAAGGTTCAATAAATCCAAATGAAATATTAGCAATTAACGGACCAGACGGAGTTTACTTATACCTAGTACAAGAAGTACAAAAAGTATATAGAAACCAAGGTGTTGATATAAACGATAAGCACGTTGAAGTAATAGCAAGACAAATGCTTAAGAAAGTAAGAGTAGAAGACAATGGAGATACACCATTATTTGCAGGTTCTCTAGTAGACGTATACGAAGTAGAAGATGCAAACGAAAAAGCAATAGCAGAAGGAAAGAAACCTGCTACATACAAACGTGTTCTACTTGGAATTACAAAAGCATCACTTGCGACAGAAAGCTTCTTATCAGCAGCATCATTCCAAGAAACAACAAGAGTACTTACTGAAGCTGCAGTAAAAGGCAAAGTCGACGAATTAATTGGACTAAAGGAAAATGTTATCATAGGAAAATTAATTCCAGCAGGAACAGGAATGGCAGCCTACAAAAATATTCATATAAATACAGAAGTAACAGATATAGAAAACAAAGAAGCATAGACGGAACAAGGGGACACACAATTTGTTCCAAAAATGAAACAAAGGGACAGACATATAAGTTTAAATTATTTTATTCTTTATTGACTGTCCTCTTTTTTTATGCGAAGAATTATGTAACCTTGACAAAATCCACCAGAAATAGTAGAATATATACTGTTAAAATGGAGGTTTTTATGAACCATAATAAAAAAATATTACAAAAAATAGTTTCAAAAACAAAAATATATTTAGCAATAATTGCAATACTTTTAGTGGTAATATGCATATATAATCCTTGGCTTATAATCCCATCGATTATCATATATGCAGCTCTTTTAACTTACGCATATTGGACTAATAACAAAAGACAAGAGGAATTAACAGAGCATATTAATAAACTTACTTTTAGTGTGGATAAAGTGGCAAAAATTGCATTGGTAAATTCACCATTCCCACTTGTTATTGCGGAAACCAATGGAAATTTGATATTTCGAAATACAAAGTTTAATCAAGAATTTGCCAATATCGATATAAATAATTATCTAACTAAAATTCTAAATGACGTTAAGCTAGAGATAAAGAATAATGACAGAAAAGAAAGAATATATGACGAAATTAAAATTGATAAAAAAACATACAAACTATATGGGGATTATATGCCATTAAGGGATGAGTATATAATTACTATATATTTCATTGACGATACTAAATTAGTGGAATTAGAAAATTTATTTGACAATAAAGACATGTATATAGGCATCATAATGGTAGACAATTATGAAGAAATTATTCAAAGAATTCCGGACGACGAGAAAACTCAATTAATGGCAGAAATTGAAAAAAGGCTATATAACTGGGCATCTGACTATAATGGCCTAATTTTAAAATCTGAAAGAGATTCGTTTGTATGTATATTTGAAAAACAATATATAAAAGAAATAGAAGATAGAAAATTTGATATTTTAGATACAGTAAAAGACTTGCAACCATCTGATAAAATGCAATTTACATTAAGTATTGCAATATCGAATGATGGAGAAAATAATTTGGAAAAGTACAAAACTGCGCAAGCAGCTTTAGATATAGTTTTAGGTAGAGGCGGCGACCAAGCAGTTATTCATGAAGGGGATAAATATACCTTCTTTGGAGGCAGAACTCAAGAACTAGAAAAAAGAACTAAAGTAAAAGCAAGAATTATTGCACATGCATTAGAAGGTTTAATAAATGAATCAAGCGGTGTAATAATAATGGGACACAGTGGCGCTGATATGGACTGTATGGGTGCAAGTATGGGTATTTATAGATTAACTACAAAACTAAACAAAGAATCTCATATCGTGTTAAACCCTAAAGGAGAAAATTTAAAAGCTTTTTTAAACGAATTAGAAGCAAACAAAGACTATGCAAACATAATTGTAAGCCCAGAAGAGGCAATTCAAGCAATGGACGACGATACATTACTTGTAGTTGTTGATACAAATAAAAAGAATTATGTTGAATCACAAGAAGTATTAGCAAAAGCAAAAAAAATATTTGTAGTAGATCATCATAGAAGAAGTCCGGATTACATAGAAAATGCAACACTTACATTCCATGAAGTATATGCTTCTTCTGCATCAGAGCTAGTAGCAGAACTGATAGAGTATGCTAATTCTGAACCAGAACTAACAAACTTGGAAGCGGAAGCATTGTATTCTGGAATAATGATGGATACTAAAAACTTTACATTTAAAACAGGTGTTAGAACATTTGAAGCAGCTGCATATTTGCGTAAATGTGGTGTGGATATAATAAAAGTAAAAAAATGGTTTCAGAGTGATTTAGAAACATATAATAAAATATCAAATATAATTGGAAAAGCAGAACTTGTATATGATACTATAGCAATCTCTGTTTATGAAGACGAGGATAAGGACTCAAATGTAGTGTGTGCAAAAGCAGCAGACGAGCTACTTACAATTAGTAACATTACAGCATCATTTGTAATAGGCAAATCAAATGATAAAGTATGCATAAGTGGTCGTTCGATTGGAGATATAAATGTTCAAGTAATACTAGAAAAACTTGGTGGTGGAGGGCATATAACTCTAGCAGGTGCACAAGTAGAAGGAATGGACATTTATGAAGTAAAACAAGAGTTAATAAATAGAATTAACGAATATTTTAGTGAACAAATTTAACTGTTATAAGCGCTATTTGTTTACTTTTAGAAGGGAGCAAAACATGAAAGTTATTTTATTGGACAACATAAAAGGTGTAGGGAAAAAGGACGAGGTAATTAATGCAAGTGACGGATATGCACGAAATTACCTATTACCCAAAAAACTAGCAGTAGAAGCAAATGCTGAAAACATGAGCAAATTAAATAACAAAAAAGAAGCTGCAAATTATAGAAAAGACGTAGAAAAGCAAAATGCAGAAGAGTTAGCAAAGAAATTAAAAGGAATTATGCTTAAAATAAAAGTTAAAGCAGGAGAAAATGGTAAGATATTTGGAGGCGTAACAGCAAAGGAAATATCAGAAAATTTAAAATCACAATATAACTTTGATATAGACAAAAAGAAGATAGAACTAAAAGAAACAATAAAAACATTAGGAAGTTTTAATGTTTCTGTAAAACTTTTTGAAGGAATAACAGCAAGCGTAAGAGTAGAAGTAATTAGTGGCTAGATAAAAAATAACTAAATATAAAAATAGAACAAAACCAAACTAGAGGTGAAAGCGATATGGAACTAGGTAAAGTACCACCAAACGATACAGAAGCAGAGCAAGCAGTAATAGGTAGTATGCTTACAGATAAGGATGCAGTATCTTCAGCAGTGGAAGTACTAAAAGAAACAGACTTCTATAGAGAAGATAATAAAATAATTTATTCAGCAATACTTAACTTATATAATAGAAATGAGCCTATTGATATAATTACCTTAAAATCAGAGTTAGCATCAATGGGAAAACTAGAAGCAGTTGGTGGTCTAGAATATATAGCAAATTTGCCAGACAAAGTACCAACTACCTCTAATGTAGAGCAATATATAAAAATAGTAGAAGAAAAATCAATATTAAGAAATTTAATAAAAACAGCAAATGATATTATAACTTTGGGCTATGATCCAACACAAGAAGTAGAGCAAATAATTGATAGTTCAGAGAGAAAAATATTTGAAGTAATGCAAAAAAAGAATCAAAAGGGATATAGTTCTATAAAAGACGTTTTAGTAGATACATTTACAGAACTAGAACAGTTATATAATAGAAAACAACATATAACCGGTGTACCAACAGGTTTTGCAGATTTGGATTATAGAACAGCAGGACTTCACAAATCAGATTTAGTATTAGTTGCAGCTAGACCAGCAATGGGAAAATCTGCATTTGCCTTAAACATTGCAACAAATGCAGCGGTAAGAGCAAATGTACCAGTAGCTATATTTAGCTTGGAAATGTCAAAAGAGCAAATGGTAAATAGAATTCTTTGTTCAGAAGCAATGGTAGATAGTAACAAAGTAAGAACAGGAACTTTAGAAGATGAAGACTGGGCAAAACTAGCAGAAGCATCAGGAGTTCTTTCAGAATCTCAAATTTATATAGACGATACTCCGGGTATATCTATAATGGAGATACGTGCTAAATGCAGAAAAATGAAACTAGAAAAAAATATTGGACTAGTAGTTATTGACTATTTACAATTAGTTCAAGGAAGCGGAAAAAGAGGTGCTAGCCGTGAACAGGAAATTGCGGAGATAAGTCGTTCTTTAAAAATACTAGCAAAGGAAATAGAAGTGCCAGTAATAGCACTATCACAGCTTTCGAGAGCACCAGAACAAAGACCGGACCATAGACCAATGCTTTCGGACCTTCGTGAATCTGGTTCAATCGAGCAAGATGCTGATATTGTAATGTTTTTATATAGAGATGATTACTATAATGAAGATAGCGAAAAGAAAAATGTAGCAGAAGTAATAATTGCTAAACATAGAGCAGGCTCAACAGGAACTGTAGAACTATTATGGCTTGGAAATTATACAAAATTTGCAAATATGGATAAATATAGAGAATAAAATAAAGACCGGTGGATTAAGTATAATCCACCGGTTTAATGTAGGGCTATTAGAACATATCAATGTCCATAAAAAGGTCCATTTTTTTGTAGTAGTTGAGAACTGTATTGATAAACTTATCCCAGTTCCAACCATACAAACCTGCCAGAAGTCTTGCGGGACATTCTTTGCCAGACCAATGCTTGTGAGGTACAACATTCTCAATAGGAATGTTATACATAGCCATAAGGCTAGCAGCAAGCTTGGCTTGATTGTTGATGGCCTTGTCAAAGTCGATATCGACATTAACAAGTCTTTCAATGGCTACAGAAGAATTACCTTCCGTACTGCCACTGTGAGCAGTCCGGACCCATGTGGGTAGGAATTGCCATACGGTATCATCTCCGCAAAGGAAATGGTAGCCGTACCGCGGGTCACCTTTTGGATGCTCCAAAAGGTCAATGTAATGCTGAGCATTTCTGTCCGAAGGCTTTTTGTCAAGTCCAAGGGACGTTTCATGGATGGTGATATGCGTAGGAATGTTTTTACCATCTTCTCTAGGTACTACCAAAGGAAGATAGCATTCGGTCCGAGTTAAAAGATGCTTTGTAATGTACATTTATTTTCCCTCCATTAATTGTGAGTAAATAGCAATAAAGCTATATAATTATTATACAAAAATAAACATATTATGTCAAACTATTGAAACTTTAGGTAACTTATGGTATTATAGAAAAATAGGTTAAGAGGTGAAAATTATGCTAGAAGAAGAGGTTTTAAAAACAATAAATAAATACCAAATGATACAAAATGGAGATAAAATAGTAATAGGTGTATCAGGTGGACCAGACTCTATAACGCTTTTAAATATACTAAATGAATTTAAAGAAAAATTGAATATAAATATATATGTAGCACATATTAATCATATGATAAGAAAAGAAGCAGATGAAGAAACTAAATATGTACATGATTTTTGCGAGAAAATTAACGTGGAATTTTATAGTAAAAAAATAAATGTAGAAGAAGAAGCTAAAAAGCTAAAAATAGGTACAGAAGAAGCTGGAAGAAATATACGATATGACTTTTTTGAAGAAGTTGCTAAAAAAGTGGGTGCTAATAAAATAGCAACTGCGCATAATAGTAATGACAATGCAGAAACTGTGTTAATGAATATAATTAGGGGAAGTTCTATTTCGGGCTTAAAAGGAATTGAGCCTATTAGAGATGGAAAATTTATAAGACCATTGATAGAAACTTCAAGAAAAAGAATAGAAGAATATTGTGATGAAAACGAATTAGAACCAAGATATGATAAAACCAACAAGGAAAATATATATACTAGAAATAAAGTAAGAAACCTATTAATACCATATATTCAAAAAGAGTTTAACCCTAATATAATTGATGGAATAAATAGATTATCAGATATAGCAAAAGAAGAAGAAGAATTTTTAAATAATATTGTACAAAAAGAGTACAAAAGATTATTAATAACAGAAAAAAATAGTGAAAAAGGATTAAAAGATAAACCTGAAAATAGCGAAGAAGAAGTAAAAGTAATTCTAAATTTAAAAGAGTTTAACAAATTAGATAATGTAATAAAATCAAGACTAATACTATATACTATATCAAAAGTATATGGTAGGGTAACAGGAATAGAAAAAATACATATAGACGACATAGTAAAACTTTGTAATAATAATATTGGTAATAAATATTTAA
>UMEA01042640.1_pt1 | contig 14411 bp, 10 predicted proteins | sample 1964621 | NCBI WGS metagenome assembly UMEA01 (sample SAMEA4836007, study PRJEB28245) | human gut metagenome | biome: gut microbiome; material: fecal sample | place: Denmark | collected 2008 | reverse complement strand
AAGAAAATATGTCAAAGATAGAGAATATAGCAGAATATAAAGAAAAGCTTGAAGGACAACTAAAAGAATTAAAAGCAGAACAAGATAGAAGAAAAAGTTTAGTTGATTTAGAAAAAGAAGCTAAAAAACTTGATGGCGAATTATCAAGATTGAATTTTGATAGAGCAGTAGCAGAAAGAGAACTAAAAACACCAGACTTATCTGACAATAAAAGAGCAGAAATAGAAGCAAGACTTGCAAGTGTTAAAGAAAAAATGAACAAAAACCAAGAAGCTTTTTCTAAAAACCAATTAACAATAGCAGCAACTTCAAAAGCTGGTGGAAAATTAGCAGAGCTACCAGACGAAGAATTACAAGCTAAAAGAACAAATATTAGTACAAAAATATCAAAATGCCATATGATTTGTGGTAAGTTAGTAGAAGGATATAGTTGGGATTCAATAGATATGCAGTTAGAACAATGGCAAGATAGAAAACTTACTTCTAAAAAGGAAACTGCAGAAAAAATGAGACAATCTGCAAAAGAAGATAAAAAAGAAAAAGCAGAAAGACCTGCTCCAGAAACTAAAAAAGAAGAAAAAGCACCTTTAAGAAGAGAAGAAACTAAAACAGAAAGACCAATAGCTACTCCTATACCAGAAGCTAAAAAAGACGAGCAAGCAGAACAAAAAGAAGACAATGAAGAAAAATCTTTAGTAGAAGTAAGTGAATTTGATAAAAAGCATCCAAGATTAGCTAAAATTAAAAACTTCTTTAAAAGAATGGGTCAAAGTATCAAGAATACATTTACAGATAAAGAAGAAGATTTAGAGCAATTAGATAAAGAAGCAGAAGGTAAAGAAAAGAAAGAAGAAGCTCAAGAGAAAAAAGAGCCAGTAAATAAGACAATAGATCCAGAAGTAAAAGCAAAAGAAGAGGCAGACGACTTTAGAGCATACATAAAATCAGTTGCTGAAAAGGGCATGAGAGAAGCAGATAAAGAAAGATTAGAAGCAAAAAGAGAAGCATTAAAACAAAAAATGGCAGAGCAAGGACAAAGAGAAGATAAATCAGAGAAGGACGATATGGAAAGATAATAGAAATAAAGCTTAAAAATCTTTGAAATACCTTGACTTGAAGGTAAAAAAATGATAAAATATTACCGTTAGTATAAAATGACTATACTAGCGGTATTTTTATTTGATATTTATTTATGAAAAGAGGTGAAATTTAAGTGCCAACAATTAATCAATTAGTAAGAAAAGGAAGAAAAAGTTCTACAATTAAATCTACAGCACCAGCTTTACAACATGGTTATAATTCAAGAAATAAAAAACTAACAAACAAGAGATCACCACAAAAAAGAGGTGTTTGTACAGTTGTAAAAACAGTAACACCAAAGAAGCCAAACTCTGCTTTAAGAAAAGTTGCCAGAGTTAGACTTTCAAACGGATATGAAGTAACTTCATATATCCCAGGTATAGGACACAACTTACAAGAGCATAGTGTTGTTCTAATAAGAGGAGGAAGAGTAAAAGACCTTCCAGGTGTTAGATACCACATAATTAGAGGTACATTAGATACTGCCGGAGTTAAAGATAGAATGCAAGGTAGATCTAAATATGGTGCAAAGAAACCTAAAAAATAAAAATTTTAGGCTTATGGTGCATATATGAAATTACTAATTTAAGGTACTTAAATTTATAATAGAATATATAGCACTATACGGAAAAGAAGAAAAATCTTTTCAGAGTAACTTTAGGTATTTATTTAAATACCAAATTTTAAGAAAAGGAGTGAAGAATAGTGCCAAGAAGAGGAATTATAGCAAAAAGAGACGTTTTACCAGATCCAATATACAATAGCAAAGTTGTTACAAAATTAATAAACAATGTAATGCTTGATGGTAAAAAAACAGTTGCTCAAAGCATAGTTTATGATGCCTTCAATATAATAAAGGAAAAAGAACAAAAAGATCCATTAGAAGTATTCGAAGCAGCTCTTGAAAACGTAATGCCTGTTCTAGAAGTTAAAGCTAGAAGAATCGGTGGAGCTACATACCAAGTTCCAATCGAAATTAGACCAGAAAGAAGACAAACTTTAGGTTTAAGATGGTTAGTTATATATGCTAGAAATAGACATGAAAAAACTATGGCTCAAAAATTAGCAGCTGAAATAATGGATGCTGTAGCAGGAAATGGTGGAGCATTCAAGAAGAAAGAAGACATGCATAGAATGGCTGAAGCTAATAAAGCTTTTGCACATTATAAATTCTAAAATAAAAGGAGGATAAAAATGGCTGGAAGAGAGTTTCCTTTAGAGAAAACAAGAAATATAGGAATTATGGCTCACATAGATGCAGGTAAAACTACAACTACAGAGAGAATATTATTCTATACAGGAAAAACTCATAAAATCGGTGAAGTTCATGAAGGTGAAGCTACAATGGACTGGATGGTTCAAGAGCAAGAAAGAGGTATAACAATTACTTCTGCTGCTACAACATGCCAATGGTTAGGTCATAGAATCAATATCATTGATACACCAGGACACGTTGACTTTACAGTTGAAGTTCAAAGATCTTTAAGAGTACTTGATGGTGCTGTTACAGTTTTAGCAGCAAAAGGTGGAGTTCAACCACAAACAGAAACAGTTTGGAGACAAGCTGATAAATATCAAGTTCCAAGAATGGTATATGTAAATAAAATGGATATCACAGGTGCAGACTTTATGCTATGTGTACGCCAATTAAAAGAAAGATTAAATGCAAATGCTGTTCCAATTCAATTACCTATTGGTGCAGAAGATAATTTCCAAGGAATAGTAGATTTAATAAAAATGAGAGCATTTATTCATAAAGATGACCTTGGAAAAGATATAGAAGAGGGAGAAATTCCTGCAGACTTAAAGGCTCAAGCTGAAGAATTTAGAGATAAAATGGTAGAAGCAGCTGCAGAGCAAGATGACGAATTAATGATGAAATACCTAGAAGAAGGTACTTTATCAGAAGAGGAAATCAAAAAAGGTTTAAGATTAGGAACAATAAATAACAAAATAGTTCCTGTAGTATGTGGTTCATCATATAAAAACAAAGGTGTTCAAGAATTATTAAATGCCGTTGTAGATTATATGCCATCTCCACTTGATATACCACACATTAAAGGTGTAACACTAGATGGAGAAGAAACAGAAAGAAAAACATCTGATACAGAACCATTTGCTGCATTAGCATTCAAAATTGCTACAGATCCATTTGTTGGAAAATTATGTTTCTTCAGAGTATATTCTGGAACATTAGAAGCAGGTTCAACAATTCTAAATGCTAATAAAGGTAAAAGAGATAGAATGGGAAGAATACTATTAATGCATTCAAACCATAGACAAGATATAGAGAAGGTATACGCAGGAGATATAGCTGCTGCAGTTGGATTAAAAGAAGTATCAACAGGAGATACACTTTGTGATCCAGCAAATCCAGTTATACTTGAATCTATGGAATTCCCAGAGCCAGTTATTGATATCGCTATTGAGCCAAAAGATAAAGCAAATAGCGAGAAAATGAGTATAGCTCTAGCAAAACTTGCAGAAGAGGACCCAACATTCAAAACATATACAAATCATGAAACAGGTCAAACTGTTATTGCAGGTATGGGTGAGTTACACCTAGATATAATCGTAGACAGATTAAAAAGAGAATTTAAAGTAGAATGTACAGTAGGTAAACCACAAGTTTCTTACAAAGAAACAATTAGAAATAAAGTTAAAGTAGAAGGAAAATTCATTCGTCAATCTGGTGGTCGTGGACAATATGGTCACGTATGGCTTGAAATGGAACCATTAGAGCCAGGTAAAGGTATAGAATTTGAGAGCAAAATCGTTGGTGGTGTTGTTCCAAAAGAATATATCAAACCTATTGAAGAAGGAGTTAGAGAAGCAGCTGAAACTGGTGTTCTTGCAGGATATCCAGTTATAGACTTCAAAGCTACTTTAGTTGATGGTTCATACCACGAAGTTGACTCTTCAGAAATGGCATTCAAAATTGCTGGTTCAATGGCATTCAAAGAAGGCTGTAAACAAGCTAAATCAGTTATTTTAGAGCCAATAATGAAAGTTGAAATAACAGTTCCAGAAGAATATATGGGAGACGTTATAGGTGACGTAAACTCAAGACGTGGTAGACTAGAAGGAATGGAACCAGAAGGTGGAAACCAAGTTATAAGAGCATTTATTCCATTATCAGAAATGTTTGGATATGCAACAGACCTTCGTTCTAAAACACAAGGTAGAGGAACATACTCTATGGAACCATCTCATTATGAAGAAGTTCCAAAATCAATACTTGATACAATAGTAGCAAGTAGAGCTAAAAAAGACTAATAAAAAGTTATTAAACACTTGCATTTTTTACGTAAATGTTGTACAATGCAGTTGTTAAAATAATTAGATTTTAATTTTAAAATATAATAAAGAATAAATGGAATACAAAAGTATTCTAAATTTAAAGGAGGATTTAAAATGGCTAAAGCTAAATTTGAAAGAACAAAACCACACGTAAACATTGGTACAATAGGTCACGTAGACCATGGTAAAACAACAACAACAGCAGCTATTACAAAATATTTAGGACTTTTAGGTCAAGCTAAATATGAAGCATACGATCAAATCGATAGTGCTCCAGAAGAAAAAGAGAGAGGAATTACAATTAACACAGCTCACGTTGAGTATGAAACAGATAACAGACACTATGCTCACGTTGACTGCCCAGGACATGCTGACTATGTAAAGAACATGATTACTGGTGCTGCTCAAATGGATGGTGCAATCCTAGTTGTATCTGCAGCTGATGGACCAATGCCTCAAACAAGAGAGCATATCCTACTTGCTAGACAAGTTGGTGTTAAATATATCGTTGTTTACTTAAACAAATGCGATATGGTTGATGATCCAGAGCTATTAGAATTAGTTGAAATGGAAGTTAGAGACCTATTAACAGAATATGGTTTCCCAGGAGACGAAATTCCAGTTATAAAAGGATCTTCACTAAAAGTATTAGAGAGCAATTCTACAGATCCTAACGATCCTGTATATGCTCCAATAAAAGAATTAATGGATGCAGTTGATAGCTACATTCCAACACCAGAAAGACCAGTAGACCAACCATTCCTAATGCCTGTTGAAGACGTATTTACAATTACAGGTAGAGGAACAGTTGCTACAGGTAGAGTAGAAAGAGGAACAGTTAAACTTCAAGACGAAGTTGAAATAGTTGGACTTTCTAAAGAAGCTAAAAAGACAGTTGTTACTGGTGTAGAAATGTTTAGAAAATTACTAGACCAAGCAGAAGCTGGAGATAACATTGGTGTATTATTAAGAGGTATTGATAGAAAAGATATCGAAAGAGGTCAAGTTCTAGCAAAACCAGGAACAATACATCCACATACAAAATTCAAAGCACAAGTATACGTTCTAACAAAAGAAGAAGGTGGACGTCATACACCATTCTTCAATGGATATAGACCACAATTCTATTTCAGAACAACAGACGTTACAGGTGTTATCGAATTAGCAGCTGGAACAGAAATGGTTATGCCAGGAGATAACGTAGACATGACAGTTGAACTTATCACACCAATAGCTATTGAAAAAGGATTAAGATTCGCTATCCGTGAGGGTGGAAGAACAGTAGGTTCTGGAGTTGTTTCAGAAGTTATTGAATAATATATATAGTATATAGAGTTCAAATAGAGAGTTACAAGAAATTGTAATTCTCTATTTTTTTCTTGACTTTTTGCCATTTTGATTATATACTATACTCGTATTTTAGGAGGAACGAATATATGAGTATATTGAAAAAAATATTCTATACATTATTTAGCATTACAATATTTACTTTTCTTTTAACTAATATAGCAAAAGCAGACACTGTTGAAGTAACAACAGAAACGCTTAACTTAAGAGAAGAGCCATCAACTGAATCAGATATAGTAGCATTAATTTCAATAGGGGAAGAATGTGAGCTAATATCAGAGGAAGGAGACTGGTATGAGGTAAAATATGGAGAATATACTGGATATATAAGTAAGGAATATGCAAAAAAAGTTGGTGAAACTTCAGAAACTACCCAAGAAGAGGAAAATACACAAGAAACAAATACAGAGGAAGAAAATAATTCTAACACGGGAGCAAGTGAAAATACAACAACTGAAAATAGTCAAATAACTACTAATAGTAGTACTATTTTGCAAGGAAAAATAACAGAAAATACAGGAATAAGAATAGTACCATTAATAAGCTCTAGCATAATAGAAAACATTAAAAAAGATGCAGAAGTTACAGTAATAGAGCAAATAAATAACTGGGTATATATCCAAACAGATACTGTTTCTGGATGGATAAGAAGCAATACTATTGATATAAAAGAAGTAAAAACAGAAACTAATAAGACAGACGATAAAAAACAAGAGGAAGATAAAAAAGAAGATAATAAATCAGATGAAAAAGTTAAAGAAACAACTTTTGAAGCAAAAACAATGTATACAGAGGACTATGTTAATATAAGAAGTACCCCTACTACAGAAGAAAATAATATAATAATGACTGTAGCAGAAAACACACCGCTAGAGGTAATAGGGGAAGAAGGAAGCTGGTATAAAGTAAATACTAGTGAAGGAGAAGCATACGTTTCTAAAGACGTGTTAGTAGAAGAAAAAAAGGTTACTGATAGAGGAAGCGTAGATAGAAGCGAGGCAGAAGAAGCATATGAAAAGGAAGATTCGAAAACTTCCAACTCTTCAAGCTCAAGTGCTAAAGCAAGCGAAATAGTAGAATATGCCAAAGAATTTTTAGGTGTTCCATACGTATATGGTGGTGCAAGTCCAAGTGGATTTGATTGCTCTGGTTTTACAATGTATGTATTTGACCATTTTGGAATTTCAATGGGACATGGAGCACAAATGCAGTCAAGAGAAGGTAGTGCTGTAAAAGCAGATAAATCTTCCAAAAGTAGTTTGTTAAACAATTTGGAAGTTGGAGATTTAGTATTCTTTTTAGATTATGAAACAATGGACGAAATAGGACATTGCGGTATATATATAGGAGATGGAGAATTTATACATGCCTCATCTGGTTCAGGATATTGTGTTAAAATAAATAGTTTGTTACCAGGTGAATACTACAATACTAGATATTGTGCGGCAAGAAGAGTTTTATAAATTATATATGGGGGCAAAGAAAGGATGAAATAAAATTAGAAGACCGTTTTGTATTGCCTCTATATTATATATATTAGGAATATTAGTTGGGCTATACTTACAAATAGGTATAGCTCTTTTTTGTATTATTAGTTTGACTATTATATTAGCAATAGTATTAAAGAAAGTAGGAATATTTAAAGTAAGTAAAAAGAAACTGCTAATATTTATTTTAGTGTTTATTATAGCGATAATGCATATTAAGGCATTAGAAAGAAACTATGAAAATAAAATTGTAAATATTCCAGTAGAATTAAATGCCAAAGTTTTAGTGCTTTCAGATGGAATTGACAAAGAGTACAAATATACATATTTAGTGAAAGTAATAGGTACAGATATTAAATTAAATATGAATTTAAACAAGAATAAATCAAAACAAAATATTCCGAAATTTGGAGATATTGTAGAAATATCAGCTATATATGAATTACCTAAAACTGCAAGAAATTACAAAGGATTTGATTACAAAAATTATCTAAAAACTAAAAAAATACATGGAAGTATAGAGTGTGAAGAATACAATGTATTACAAAGTAATAAAGAGAGTAAAATAAATACCGCCATTCATGCAGTACAAAATAATTTAAAAAATAACATACAAAATATGTTAGAAAAGGAGCAAGGGGCCTTATGTGTAGGAATACTTATTGGAGATAGGGAGAATATATCTTCGGAAACAGAAGATTTTTTTAAAAAAAGCAATTTAACACATATGCTTGCCGTATCTGGCTCACATATAACATATATAATTGTAGCTATAACTACTGTTATAGGAAAGGCAAATAAGAGGTATGCCAATATATTTACAATATTTATATTAATTTTCTTTATGGCTTTAACCGGTTTTACAGCATCTGTAATGAGAGCAAGTATAATGGGAATATTAACACTTCTGGCGAGCATTTTATATAGAAAATCGGATACAGTAAATAATTTAGGAATATCAACCCTCGTGCTCTTAATATATAATCCATATTTCTTACTTGATGCAGGCTTTTTATTATCCTATGCAGGCACAATGGGAATTATATTTTTTTCGGATAAAATAAATAAATCCATGGAGAAACTAATATTAAAAGAAAATAATAACCAAAAGAATAAAATGAGTAATGTAAAAACAATAATTAAAACAATATTAAAGGCTGTAATAAACTCATTTAGTATAACTATAGCAGCAAATCTTTTAATTATCCCCATTATGGCATATATGTTTAATACAATATCACTTACATTTTGGATTTCAAATATTTTAGCTGGACCAATAATGGAAGTGGTTACTATATTTGGATTTATTGTATATTTCGTATCAATACTATTTCCAGTAATTGCAGAATTTTTAGGAATATTTTTAAACTTCTTCTTAACATTATTATTACAAATAGCAAAAATATCTTCAAACATTCCAGGAGCGTTCATATATGTGAAAACGCCAAGCATTTTAACTTGCTGTGTATACTATATCTTACTCTTCTCGAACACATTATTTCAAGATTTAAAGAGGCAAACTATATTTATAAAATCAATTACTTATGTAAAAAAATACAAATACAAAATAATATGTATAGTAGTTCTAATATCAATTAGTAGCTTTATCATCAATTTTATTCCAAGTAATCTAAATATATATTTTATAGACGTCGGACAAGGAGATTCTACATTAATAAAAACAGTTCAAAACAAGACAATATTAATAGATGGTGGAGGAAGTGAATTTGGAAGTTTTGACGTAGGTAAAAATACATTATTACCATATTTACTAGATAGAGGGATATCTAAAATAGATTATTTAATGGTATCACATTTTGATAGTGACCACGTAGGAGGTTTATTTGCTATTTTGGAAAACCTCAAAGTAGAGAATATAATTATATCAAGGCAAGGAGAAGAGTCGGAAAATTTTACAGAATTTATGGGATTAGTAAATGAAAAAAATATTAACTTAATAATAGTAAAAAAAGGCGATTTTATATATATTGATAGATATTCATATTTTGAAATATTATTTCCAGAAGAAGAGTACATACTAGAGAATATATTAAATAACAATTCTCTAGTAGCAAAATTTATTTCTAAAAATACTTCTGTGTTATTTACTGGTGATATAGAAGAAACTAGCGAAGATAGATTATGTGAGTTATATGGCACTACAAATAAATTAGAAGCAGATATATTAAAAGTTGCTCATCACGGTTCTAAAACTTCAAGCACGGAAGACTTTTTAGGACTAGTAAATCCCAAGATTGTACTTATTGGTGTAAGTGAAGGCAACAATTTTGGGCATCCAAATTCCAACGTAATAGAAAGATTAAAAAAGTATACAAATTTGATATATAGAACAGATAAAAATGGAGAAATAGAAATTAAAATTAATAACAATGAAGTAGCGGTAAATACTATGCTAAATGAAAAATAATGTATATTTTTTGAAAAAAATACCATACTAATACTAGTTATAATTCTAACGAATAGGAAGGATTAGTATGGATAAAAAGTGGATTATTAGTATAATAATAGTAGTTATTTTGGGATTAGCGTTAGGTATATCATTGGCAATATTTGCCGAAAACATGAGAAAGACAGATAATACGAATGTATTAAGTCAAAAGGAACTTGCAACAAGCTATAACGAAATAGATTCGAATATACAACAAAGCAATGTATTAGAAACTGCTAATGTAGAAAATAAAATATCGCCTAATGCAGTAATAGTAAAAAAAATATACTATAAGGCATGTGACCACTTAATACGAGAAGTGGAGGACATAGATGACGACTTGGTAAATAAACAAGAAGATGACGTGAAAGCAAAATATTCAGACTGGGAATTAGAAAGCTTTTCACCAAATCAAATTACATTATATAAAACTTCAAATGGTAATTGTGGAGAGCACTATTTCGTACAAGAACATAATGGCGTTATAGGAATTTATACGACTGACGAATATGGTGTAAAAACATTAAAAGAAGATACAGAAATCGCGACGCAATATTTGCCAGAAGCGGACATAGATAAGCTAAAAGCAGGTGTGGAGATAATAGGGAAAACCAAACTAATAGAATTTTTGGAGGATTTTGAGTAAATTAAAAAGAAAAAATCAATGTTTAGATTGATTTTTTCTTTAATAAATATTATTTAGTTTTCGATTTTTAAATTTTCTTTTTTCAAATAGCCTTCTTGGTAAAATTGTTTAAAGTACATTATAAGTGAAAAAACTGTTGTAGCTATTGCTAGATAATATATGTAATCATCAAATCCCAATAGAGGTGTGCCTGGATTTATTGTTGTATTCCAGTATTCTATAAATAAAGAACATACTATTGCTACATAAAATAATACTGTTGCAAGTTTGCCATACCATCTGCTTGAAACTACTAGTTTTTTACCATAAAGGAATGAAGCTCCGGCAACCATTACAATTTCTTTTATGAATACTATTAGTAGTATCCATAGAGGTACTATTCCTTTAAATGTAAGTGAGGCAAGTACAGCAATTTGTGTTGCTTTATCTGCTAATGGATCTATTAATTTACCAAAGTTTGTTATAAAATTAAATTTTCTTGCTATGCACCCATCTAGTATATCTGTTAAACCTGAAACGGTAAGCATTACAAATCCAGCTATGTATTGCCCGGTAAGTATATAATATACAATAAACGGAATTAAAACAAATCTTACTATTGTAAGTGCATTAGGTATATTTTTTAACATATATTTTACTCCTTATGTTTTTATTTATTTAGAAATATCAAATACAAGTTTATTTTCATTTAAATTTACTTTTACAGTATTACCATTAGTTAATTCACTGCGTAATATTTTATCAGATAGCTCGTCTTCTAAATATCTTTGAATAGCCCTTCTTAAAGGTCTAGCGCCATATTTTGTATCTGTTCCTTTATCCAATAAATATTTTTTTGCAGCATCTGTTACTTCTAGAGTAATATTTTTATCTGCTAGTGCTTTTCTAGTATCATTTAGCATTAAATCTACAATTTGCATTAATTCTTCTATAGATAGACTATTAAATATTACAATCTCGTCTACTCTGTTTAAAAATTCTGGTCTAAAAGTTTCTTTTAATGCGTTTTGAATAGCATTATTATTTACTTGTCCTCCACCAAAACCTATAGAATTTGTGTTTAAGTTTGAGCCGGCATTAGAAGTCATTATAATTATTGTGTTTTCAAAACTTACTGTATTTCCCTGTGAATCTGTAAGCCTTCCATCATCTAATACTTGTAATAAAATATTAAATACGTCTGGATGGGCTTTTTCAATTTCGTCTAATAGGATTATTGAATATGGATTTCTTTTTACTTTCTCTGTAAGTTGGCCAGCGTCATCATATCCAACATATCCTGGAGGTGAACCTATAAGTTTAGAAGTAGAATGACTTTCCATATATTCAGACATATCTATTCTAATTATAGACTCTTCGTTGCCAAACATCTCGTAAGAAAGTGCTTTCGCAAGTTCTGTTTTACCAACACCAGTTGGACCTACAAATATAAATGAAGGTGGCCTTTTAGTGCTTTTTAATCCTGCTCTATTTCTTCTAATTGCACGAGATACAGCTTCTACAGCTTCATTTTGTCCAATTATTCTTTTATGAAGATTATCCTCAAGATTTAATAATTTTTGTGTTTCTGCTTCAGTTATTTTCTTGACCGGTATTTTAGTCCAGCTTTCTATAACTTCGGCTATATCTTGAGTGGTTAATTCTCTTAATTTCATATTTTTTGAAATACTATCTATTTTTTCAGTAAGAGCACATTCTTTAGTTTTAAGTTCAGCAGCCTTTTGATAATCTTCTGTAGAATCGGCTTGTGCTGCTTCTTCTTTTTCCTCCTGAACTTTAGAAAGTTCATTTTTCAAAACTTCTAATTCATAAAGCTCTTTGTTATCTAAATTTATTCTTGAACATGCTTCATCTAAAATATCTATTGCTTTATCAGGTAAAAATCTATCGTGTATGTACTTTTCAGACATAATAACCGCCTGTTTAATAACGTCTGTTGAAATTTTTACTTTATGATAATCTTCATAGTATTTTTTTATACCCTCTAAAATTCCAATAGAATCTGTTACCGAAGGTTCTGCAACCATAACTGGTTGAAATCTTCTTTCTAAAGCACTATCTTTTTCTATATATTTTCTATATTCCTTTAATGTTGTTGTACCAACTAATTGAATTTCACCATTTGCAAGTGATGGCTTTAAAATATTTGCTGCATTCATGGCATGCTCTGCATCTCCTGCACCAATTATATTATGAATTTCGTCAATTACTAATATAATATTTCCAAGAGATTTACATTCGTCAATTATAGATTTCATTCTAGCTTCAAATTGACCTCTAAATTGTGTGCCTGCGATAACAGCAGTCATATCCAATAAATATACTTCTTTATTTAAAAGTTTAGCAGGAACTTTACCATTTGCAATCCTAATAGCTAAACCTTGTGCTATTGCAGTTTTACCAACACCAGGTTCACCGATTAAGCAAGGGTTATTTTTAGAACGTCTATTTAAAATTTGAATAATTCTTTGAATTTCTTTATCTCTGCCAATAACTGCATCTAATTCATTATTTTTTGCTTTTTGAGTTAAATTAGTTCCAAATGTTTCTAATGTTTTCTTCTTTTTATTAGCTTTCTTATCTACTTTTACTTTTTTCTTGCTAGTAGAAGAGCTATTATTATTTTCTTCAGTTTGATTTGTGCCAAACATATTAGAAAATATAGAGCCCAAAGGAATAGCACCAAATTGTATTGCATTATTTGGCTCATCTGCATTATATGAATCATTACTATCTTCTTGTATATCAGAAAAATTCATGTTGTCAGACATATCCTTAAACATTGATTCAAATTGCTCTGTCATATTATTTAAATCTTCTTCAGAAAGGTTTGCTTGTTTAATTAAGCTGTCTATAGGGTTAATACCTCTTTTTTTTGCACAGTCATAACAATAACCTTCTAAAGTATTTTTACCGTCATCACCTTTTTTATTTACAAAAACAACTGCATTATTTTTTTTACAGTCTGAACATAACATTATATAAAAACCTCCTATCGAGAAGAAACTCTTGTGTGCTAATTATACATATTATATAATACATTAAAACAAGCGCAAAGTCAATTAAATAATAAATAATTATGCCTATATATTGATAAAAAATTAGATTAATGATAAATTATATAAAACATAAAAGTAAAAATTAAGGGGACAAATTATGGAGAAGGTAAAAAAGGTTTTTAAGGATAAATATAATATTGTTTTTTTAGTAATTTTAATTGTAGCAACATTAGTTAGGATAGTTTTATTAGATAAGTATCCAAACGGAATACATGAGGATGAGGCTGGAATGTTATATGATGCTTACAGCATGGCAGAATACGGGACAGATAGATATCTTAATGAAAATCCAGTATATTTAATAAATTTTGGTGGAGGGCAGAGTGTTCTTTATGCAGCTATTGCAAGTATATTAATTAGAATATTCGGGCTTTCGGTATTTGTGGTAAGGCTTCCAGCAGTTATATTTAGTGTAATTACTATCATTCTTGCGTATATTCTGGCTAAAAAATATATAGGTAATAAATTTGCAGTAGTGATAGCGTTTTTAATCACGATTTGTCCATGGCATATTATGCAATCTAGGTGGGGCTTGGACTGCAATTTATTACCTGCATTTATAATGATTTCCGTATTTACATTAATCAATTCAAAAAAATCGTGGCATTTTATAGTATCTGGTATCTTTTGGGGACTAACATTATATACATATGCACTTTCGTACATAATGCTACCAGTATTTTTCATAGGTTTATGCATTTATCTTTTATATGTAAAAAAGATAGATTTAAAACAAATTTTAATCACGATAATTCCAATACTAATATTAGCAGTTCCGCTAATACTACTTCAAATTGTAAACTATTTTGATATTGGAACAGTAAAACTTCGGATTTATAACAATTCCTAAACTATATACGTATAGAATAGGCGAAATTGGATTAGATAATATTTTATACAACCTAAATATAACAAATGCAAATAATGTATTCCAATTATTATTTTCTGCAGACCATAACCCAGGAAATTCATTTAAAGAATTTGGAACAATTTATTATGCGTTAATTCCATTTACAGTTTTGGGATTTGGATTAATCATTAAG
>UMEA01045071.1_pt1 | contig 14459 bp, 9 predicted proteins | sample 1964621 | NCBI WGS metagenome assembly UMEA01 (sample SAMEA4836007, study PRJEB28245) | human gut metagenome | biome: gut microbiome; material: fecal sample | place: Denmark | collected 2008 | reverse complement strand
AAAAAGCCGGTATGTTAGTAGATTACGGTGATGTGGCAGGATGGGAAAAGGCTTTACAATATCTGCATGACCATCCGGAACAAGCCCTCAAAATGGGAGAAAACGGTAGAAAACTTGCAGAAACGACCTACAACCTGGAAAATTACAGCCGTGAACTTTCGGAAGTCCTGCTAAAAAGATTTAACCGGTAGCATGCTTTCAAAAAAGAATAATGTACCTTTGCAATAAAATTAAGCCGACAGACTAATGAGAGTACTGATCATCAATACCGCAGAACGCATCGGAGGAGCTGCCATCGCAGCCAACCGACTGATGGAAGCTTTAAAGAACAACGGAATAAAAGCCAAGATGCTGGTCCGTAACAAGCAAACCGATCAGGTGACAGTGGTTGCCCTCAAGAAATCATGGCGCAGAATCTGGCAGTTCACATGGGAACGAATTGTCATCTGGGCAGCCAACGGCTTCAAACGGCATAACCTTTTTGCGATGGATATTGCCAACACGGGTACAGATATTACCTCCTTACCGGAGTTCCGTCAGGCAGATGTGATTCACCTGCACTGGATTAACCAAGGCATGCTTTCCTTGAAAGATATCCAGCGCATTCTTGCTTCCGGGAAACCTGTAGTATGGACCATGCACGACATGTGGCCTTTCACCGGTATCTGCCATTATTCCGGAGAATGCGAGAAATACACTGCACAATGTCATGACTGTCCGCTTCTACTGAAGCCTCATCATCATGACTTGTCGGAAAAGACGTTCCATAAAAAGCAAAAGCTCTACGCTACGGCTCCCATTACGTTTATAGCTTGTAGCCGATGGCTGGAATCTATGGCACGCAGAAGCAGCCTGCTGCAAGGACACACCATTACAAACATTCCTAATGCGATTAATACTAATCTGTTCAAACCACGTACCAAGAAATTCGCACGCGAGAAGCTGAATCTACCTGCCGACAAGAAGCTTCTTTTGTTCGGCTCCATGAAGATTACGGATAAGCGTAAAGGAATAGACTACCTGATTGAGGCATGCAAACTGCTGGCTCAACAGGAACCGGAATTGAGTCAGCAATTAGGAGTAGTGGTATTAGGAAGTCAGGCCGAACAGTGCAAATCACTTTTCCCCTTCCCTATCTATCCCATGAATTACGTAAGCAATGAAAAAGAGCTGGTAGATATATACAATGCCGTCGACCTCTACGTCACTCCTTCCTTGCAGGATAACCTACCAAATACCATTGTCGAGGCAATGGCCTGTGGCATTCCTTGTGTAGGATTTAATGTAGGAGGTATTCCGCAAATGATTGACCATTTACACAATGGCTACGTGGCCCAATATAAATCGGCTGACGACCTGGCCAACGGCATTTGCTGGACGCTGACAGAGGGAGACTACGAAACATTAAGCTCCGAAGCCTATCGCAAGGCTGTGACAACCTACTCTGAAGCAACTGTAGCCAGCCAATACATTCAAATATACAACCACATCACCGGAAAAAATGCATAACATTCATCATTTACATCCGAAGTTTTCCATCATCACGGTTACTTATAATGCCGGAGCCGTACTGGAGGACACTATTCAGAGTGTCATCACCCAGACCTACAAGAATGTGGAATACATCATCGTGGACGGAGGTTCCAAGGACAGAACTTTACAAATCATTGAACAATACAAGGAACATATACATACCGTAATCAGTGAGCCGGATAAAGGACTGTATGATGCCATGAACAAGGGAATCAAGCTGGCCACCGGTGATTACCTTTGCTTCCTGAATGCAGGCGACGAACTGCATGAGGATGATACTCTCCAGCTGATGGTACACTCCATTACAGAGTCCACACTTCCGGATGTGCTATATGGTGACACAGCCATTGTGGACGAAGAAGGACACTTCCTGCACATGCGCCGCTTGGCTCCTCCAGAAAACCTGAACTGGAAAAGTTTCAAGGAAGGCATGCTCGTATGTCACCAGGCTTTCTTCGCACGACGTGACCTTGTAGAGCCCTACAACCTTCATTATCGTTTTTCAGCAGACTTTGACTGGTGCATCCGCATCATGAAGAAAAGCCAGGTACTCCACCACACTCATCTGGTGCTTATCGACTACCTGAATGAAGGAATGACTACACGCAACCACAAAGCTTCCCTAAAAGAACGTTTCCGCATCATGTGCAAGCATTACGGTGTAGTATCTACCGTACTGCGTCATGCCTGGTTTGTCATCCGGGCCCTGAAAACTAAAAAACGTCCCAGTTAAGTGGCCTGAGCCTCTTCACTGGAACGCTTTTATTTCTTCAAACAAACTTCCCGGCCTGTTTACTTCTTATTTTTCTTTAGAGCCAGCACAATGGCGACCAATATTGCCAAGCCCAATATGCCCAATGCAATGAAAGCAATAGTTTCCGTCACATGGAGTGATTGCGGGTCAAAGGTAAATTCTACCACATGCTTTCCAGCTGGTACATTCATCGCACGCAAGATATAATCTGCACGGCCATGCAATACCTCTTCTCCATCAATGAACGAACGCCATCCCGGATAGTAAATCTCAGCAAAGACTACCGTACCGCCCTTCGGAGAGTTTACTTCATACTTCAACGCATTAGGTTCATAGCTGGTCAATACAATCGTACTCAGGCTGTCGGCACCTACAGAAGCTTTCACTTCGTTCTGGAACTTTTTATCTACCACTGCTACGTGGGCCGGATTTACCTGATGCAACGCTTCTATTTCTTCATTGGCATTGTTCACATACTGCACCTCGTTAACAAACCAGGCATTGCCTAATGCATGAGGATTAAACATCGGAATAGTCTTGCCCTGCTGCAACGGAATGATGAAATAACGTGTATTCAGCATATTCAGTACCGGAGTCAACGTATCACCTACCTGACTTAAATCAGCTCCTACCGAGGGTAAAGTCTTATACAGAGCCGTAATTTCACCCTGAATGTGCTCATCAATCATTTCCTGATAACGGCGAAGCTTCGCTGCATGATACCCTCCAATACTTTTGTGCCAGTAGGCTGTATTGTTCTCATTAAAGGTATTGACCGACAGATTCAATACACGATAATCCAGAGACTTGTCCTGAAGTATCTGCTTGTCTGTTTCCGAAGGTTCCAGGAAAGGCTGCATTTCTGTACCCTTTGCCACAAACTGCTCGTCATACAGATAGCGTTTGTTTACACTCCACATATCTACCAGACAAAGCAAAGCCAGCAAACCAACCAGCAGCTGTGCTTTCAGTTTTCCGGCACAGTATCCCCATAACAACACAGCTCCTATCAATACGACAAAGAAGCTCCTCCAGGCATCCGAAGTAAAGATGGACTTACGTATCTCTTCCAAGTTAATTAAAATCGGAGCCAGCTGATCGGCCGGAATCGCATTCTGCAATGCGTTCATTTCGGCAGAAGACACATACGAAGGGAAGAAGAAGCCTGGCGCCAATGCAAACAGCAGAGAAAGACCTCCCGTCAAAGCAAAAGTAATATAGAAAGACTTACGTGATTCATTCCACAACTGCGGACGTTCTACCACTTCTTTTAACGCCATAATGGCCAGCAACGGTATGGTAAATTCTGCAATGACCAGAATAGAAGATACCGCACGGAACTTGCTGTACATGGGCACATAGTCAATAAAGAAATCTGTCAGGCCCATAAAATTATGTCCCCAGGAAAGTAATATGGAGAATACAGTTCCACCCGCCAATGCCCACTTCATCGGTCCTTTTACAATAAACAATCCTAAAATGAAGAGGAACATGACAAAGGCACCTACGTATACCGGACCGGAAGTACCCGGCTGTTCACCCCAATACTGTCCTAGCTGACTATACAATCCCATATAGTTAGGGTCGGCCTTCTCCATGGCTTTCTCATTTTGAGCCAAAGGAACAGAGGCCCCTCCTTTCACATTCGGAACCAGCAACGAGAAAGTTTCTCCAATGCCATAGCTCCACTGTGTGATGTAGCTTCGTTCCAACCCGCTATTGGTCTGGTTTGCACTGTTCTCCTTTACCAGCTCACTTTTGCCGCGCATGGTCTCCTTGCTGTACTCATACGTATGATACAAGTTTGACAAGTTCACACACACGCCCAACAGGCCGGCAATTACCAGTACCACACTGGCCTTGATAAATTGAGGCATCTTCTTTTCCCGCCATGCCATCACCCCATACGCAATGGCCATGAACAGCATGACAAACAAGAAATAGTAACTCATCTGCGGATGGTTAGCCACAATCTGCAAGGCCACAAACAAGGCTGTCACAATCCCCCCAGCCAACAGCTTACCACGATAAGCCAGCACCATACCGGCAATGGTAGGAGGAATATAAGCCAGTGCTACAAACTTCCAGATATGACCGGCCGCAATGATAATGAAGAAATAAGACGAGAACGCCCAGATAATGGCACCCAAGGCCGACATCCACACCTTAAAATCAAATGCACGCAAAAGGATGTAGAAACCCAGCAGCATGACAAATACATACCACACGTAAGTAGGCAGGAACAGATGATATACCTGTTGAATCCAGCCCAACGTATCGGTAGAGTCATAGCTCGGAGACATCTGGTAGGTAGGCATTCCTCCAAAAATGGAGTTTGTCCAGCGCGTACGTTCCCCCGTCTTCTCCAAGTATTCACTCATTTCACGTCCAGAACCGATGCCGGCTACTGCATCATGCTGAGCCAGAATTCGTCCTTCATTTACCGCAGGATAGAAATACGCAAACGAAATAAGGGCAAAAAGCACGATTACCACTACATCGGGTAATAGTTTCTTGAACAAGTTCATATTATTCATAATTAATGTTTTCGGCAGGCAAAGATAACACAATACTGCCTGAAAAGTCGTAAATTTGTCGCTGAAAATCTTTTTTAACGCATGAAAATAGGAATCATTACGGCCATGTCTTCCGAACAGAAGCAACTGGCTAATCAACTCGAGAACAAGACTGAACGCAAAGAAGGCCCCTTCACCTACATTGAAGGAAACATCAAGCAAAATACCATCATCCTGATGCAATGTGGCATCGGCAAAGTGAATGCCGCTGCCGGAACAGTCGAACTTATCCGCAACTTCCAGCCCGACTGCATCATCAGCACCGGAGTAGCCGGAGGAATCGACACCTGCCTGAAAGTGATGGACGTAGTAGTCAGCCAGCAGATTGTGTACCATGACGTATGGTGCGGCGAAGGCAATGCCTACGGACAGATTCAGGGTCTCCCTACTTTCTTCCAGGGAAATGAAACCCTCTTCCAGTGTGCCCTTTCACTCGATACAGAAACGGCTATCCACGGAGGTCTGATCTGTACAGGCGACAAGTTTATTACCGACCGCAGCGAACTGGACGAAATCAAGCATAACTTCCCGGAAGGACTGGCTGTGGATATGGAATCGGCTTCCATTGCCCAGGTGTGCTACCTCTATCAGATTCCTTTCATCAGTTTCCGCATCATCAGTGACACTCCGGGAGCCGACAAGCACTTTGAACAATACCAGAATTTCTGGGGAGAAATGGCCGACCGTTCTTTCCACGTTACTGAAACTTTCCTGAAAGCATTACCCAACAAACTATAATCGCTTTATGAAAAAGATACCAAGCTTTACAGTAGACCATATTCGTTTGCAACGCGGTATTTTCGTGTCACGCAAAGATGAAGTTGGAGGTGAAATCGTTACCACCTTCGATATTCGTATGAAAGAGCCTAACCGTGAACCGGCCTTAGGTCCTGCCGCTATCCACACCATTGAACACCTAGCAGCGACTTTCCTGCGCAATCATCCGGTATGGGCCGACAAGATTATCTATTGGGGACCAATGGGCTGTCTGACCGGAAACTACCTGATAGTAAAAGGCGATTTACAATCCAAAGACATTGCTCCGCTGATGACAGAAACCTTCCGCTTCATCGCCGATTATGAAGGTGAAGTGCCGGGAGCCAGTGCAAAAGACTGCGGAAACTACCTGATGATGAATCTTCCCATGGCCAAATGGGAAGCAGCCAAGTTCCTGCATGAGGTGCTGGAACAGCTCACCGAAGAAAACTTAAACTATCCGGCTTCCCTATAAAATCAAACTACCTGTTCCAGAAATACGAACAAGCTATCAGCCGGAAAACAAAGCATGCCGGCAGGCGCTTTTCAGACAGCCTGCCGGCACGCTGCCAGTACTTTCAGGCCAGTACTGCAGTACTCCCTAAGCAGTACTTTAGTACTTTCAAGGAAGTACTGGAGTACTGCCTAAGGAGGATTACCCAGCCTTCAATACCACTTCCGTTCCTTTCAAAAGAGGAGAAGTCAGTTTCACACGAATCTCACCTTTCTCACCTGTAGTCTGGATATAAGCCAGCAAACGTCCGTGGAAAGCACGGTGGTGATTATCTGTATAATCACTCATATCTCCGTTATTAGAACCTTCCAGTCCCAACAAACGTGCCGGACCTTCAATCTGACAAATTACGTCGTTATCGCCTAATTTTACGATAGTACCTTGTTCATCCACCACTTCAATCGTTACATGTGCAGTAGCCTTATCCGGTGACAAGACTTCCTTATCCACAGTAGCCCGCAAGGCGTATGGACGTCCAGAGGTCTTGATGGCATAAGAGGAAAGCACTTTTCCTGTTGCATCACAACCTTCTGCACGCAATTCTCCATCCTGATAAGGAATATCCCAGTAAATGATACCACTCTTATCATCGTAAGGCTTCATCTGGCCCACTTCTTTTCCGTTCAGCAACAAACGGGCCTGCGGTGCATTGGTATAACAAACTACCCGAATCAACTGGCCCGGTTCGTAGTTCCACAAATCCCATGCATCCATTGATACCCAGTCGTGCTTGGGATATGTACCGATGTAAGTCACAGGTTTTTCACTCCAAAGCGAAGCACGGAAGTATCCGCGTGGTTTAGGGAAGCTGCCAAAGTCCAGCAAACCGGTATACAAACCTCTGGAAGGCCATCTGCCTGATTCACCCAGATAGTCTGTACCCGTCCAGAGGAATTGTCCGAAAATAAATTCCTTGTCGCGTACCGCATGCCAGGCTTCAATTCCCACACCGGTTTCACTACCGTAAATTACACGGTCAGGATAAGTAGCATGATCTTCATCATAACGGTTTTCCGTATAATTATATCCTACTACATCTACTGCTTCAGGATATTCTGTCTGATTCGACATTACCACTCCGGCCAATGCACCGGTAACAGGACGAGAAGTATCTACCGCACGTACACAGGCAGCCAGACGTTTCGCAATCTTACCGATACGCATGGCATCCGGCGCATCAGGCTTGTATCCTCCAAACATAGGCTGGTTAATGGTTGTACCATCCAGCACCGGATGAGAATAAGGGTCATTCGGATAGTCTACCTCATTACCGATACTCCACAAGAATATACAAGGATGATTCCGGTCACGACGCACCATATCCGTCACATCGCGTTCAATCCATTCTTCAAAGAAATCAAACGAGCCGTCATAGCTTGGTTCACCTACATTCCATCCCTTTATCCATTTCCGTTTCGGGAATTCCCATTCATCCGAAGCCTCATCCATCACCAAGAAGCCCATTCGGTCACACAAATCATACAATACCGGTGCCTGCGGATTATGGCTCATACGGATGGCATTCACACCTATTTCCTTCAGGTTTCTCAGACGACGTTCCCATACTTCAGGAGGAACTACTGCTCCCAGCACACCAGCATCATGATGCAGACAAACTCCTTTCACCTTCATCCACTCTCCGTTCAGGGCAAATCCCTTGTTCGCATCGAACTTCAACGTACGGAGACCTACATTCATTGAACTGCCATCTATCCGTTTTCCGTCACAAAGCAACTCTGTCTTCAGCGTGTACAGATAAGGTGCATCCAAATTCCAGCGGTGAGGCTTCTTCACCTTCAATGATACTGTTTCTTTCGCAATACCCTCAGCTTTATCCGCCACTTTCTTACGGCCCTGTGCTACCAGTGTACCTTCTGCATCATAAAGTGCCGCAGAAACCTCCAATGCGCCAGCGGCCTTCACATGTTTCTCTACTTCCATATCGACTGCCACTACCGCCTGCTTATCGGTCAGTGAAGTAGCGTGCCAGCCTATCCCCCATTGGGCAAAATGAATGTCAGGAGCGGAAATCATCCACACATCCCGGTAAATTCCAGAACCGGTGTACCAACGTGAATCGGCATAACGGCTATGATCAATACGGACTGCCAGCACGTTATCTCCTTCCTTCAGGTAGGGAGTCATGTCATACATAAAAGATATGTATCCGTTCGGACGTTTACCGAGCAGGTGTCCGTTCAAATAAACCTCACTGCGGTTATATGCTCCCTCAAAATAGATGTAATGGCGTGCAGCCTTATCGGTAACCTGAAAATGTTTCCGATACCAGCCTATACCACCCGGCAAATAACCGGTACAGCTTGCCAGTGAAGGAGAAAGCTGTCCTTCTACCGACCAGTCGTGCGGCAAATCCAGCTTTCGCCACTTACTGTCGTTATACGATACAGAAGCACCCAGACTATCGTCCGATAAACTAAACAACCAATTCTCATTAAATTTTTTGGCTTCGCCAAAAGATACTTGGGCTTGCACTACAATACTCACCAACAACCCCAAAAGAATAGTAAAAAATGCCTTGTTCTTCATATAACTTTTTATTTTAGTTCATAGACCACAGTTGTCACACTCTCCGCATCTAACACAACAGAGTCTTCAATTTCTAAAACCTTCTCAACCAATTGCTTATTAGCGGAGGTTGTATAAGTTTTTATAGACTTAAGTTCTCCTGACCAATTTTGACGTGTTTCGTTTAAGCGTACCCCCTTGCTTGATAAATTTGTATACACTGCTACGATACAATCCTGCTGCGGGGAAATCCAAGCAGAACCAAAGAAACTCATAGACTCATTTAAAGTAACAGAAATTCGTTGATAATCAGGACGAATAAAACGGCTATAGTTTCCTAATACCCACAAAGTAGCAGTTGCATTAAAACTTCCTTCTTCTTCCAGATTATCCACACTTTCCTTATCTCCAGCCCATCCCTTCGGTGTCAGTGAAATCAACAAGAAACGGTTTTTCTGTCCCCACCTTGAAACATCCATAGCTACCCAATAATTCCAAGACGTTACATTAGCAACTGTCAGGTCATTATGAATCACTTTAGACATATACAAAGCAATATCCATTTCCGAAGCTGCTTCATATCCTACAAATTCAGACGAACTATAATTATCTCCCAGCATGCTCCACTCACTTTGCCAAACTTCCACGCCATATTGTGTAGCAGCTTCTGCCACTTTCTTACGTACCTCACGCATTCCATCCCATGTTCCATCTGTCCAGTAGCTATGTCCGCAAATTAAATTTTCCACATGCGATAAATCACCCACATAAGCAGATGATGAGGTAGAAAAGAATGCAGAAAGCACATTACTACGGCTTGCATCGTCTTTCACTTTGTAAAGATACTCCCAATCTCCAGATTCTCCTAATAAAATATTAGTAGAAAGTCCTTTTTGAGTCAGTTGCGAATCAAGTTCTCTTGCAAGCTTCGCTATTTCATCATTTTTCCATCCACTACCTTCCTGACCATTTCCATCCCAATTATATTGAGGTTCATTAACCGGAGAGATATGACTGATAGAAAATCCTTCATCTACATAATGTTTGGCAACCTCTGCCATATAAGCAGCAAAATCATCATAACAGTCTGCTTTCAAGTTTGCACTGCCTCCATTCTGAGAAAATCCTTTACCATTCAAAGTGTACTGTACTGGAGGAGTATTACTAAAAAGAACATAATTATTGACACCAAACTCTTTTGCACGACTCATGAAATAACGCTGTCCTTCACAGTGTGTCCAGTCTAATGACAAATTATCCGTCAAATAAGATTCCGCACGTCGAGATTTGTCCACAATACCGCTTTCATCTCCCTGTTCTGCACTTCCTCCACCTAAGTTGACACGCCACATAGAAAGTCCGATTCCCTTGGGTTGCCCATCTACAATCTCCGAAGAAAACAAGAGTTCGGAAATACGGTCCCGTCCACTAGTCCAATACTTCCCAATATAAGCAGGTGTCCAGCAGTCAGATGCACCAAATCCCACCATTTTCTGAAACGTCTGTCCAGCATCAATTGTCACGCTCTTCTCCACACTGACAATCTCTCCTGAATCACCACCCCCTTCCCCAGGATTTTCTGGAGTATTATCACTACATGCAGCCAAAGCTAATAAGCCCAATATTATTGAATATCCTTTCATTATCTTGATTTTTAAATAAAAATGCCATTCAGAGGACATACACATTCCTCTGAATGGCATACATATAACCTAAATTACCGTTATATTTTAATTCCAGTTCGGATTCTGTTCGATAGAACCGTTAGACATAGTTACCTCATACAAAGGAATCGGGAAAAGAAGATCACGATCTTCGCGGAATGACTTACCCTTATCACTTGCTTCTCCTTGATTATCCCACTCCATTGCATCACGAGTAGCAGGATCTGTGTTCCATTTTACAAATGAACCGTTTTCACCCATCAGATTTGCAATCACCGGTTTACCATTATCGTCTTTCCAACGACGAATATCGTACAAACGATTCTGTTCGAAAGCCAATTCCAAGCGACGTTCGTTACGAATAGCATGACGAAGTTCATTTCCAGTTACACTTACAGGACTCAGTCCAGCACGATTACGTACTCTATTTAATGCAGCCTGTGCATGAGTATCATCACTCAATTCGTTACAAGCCTCTGCATACATCAACAATACATCTGCATAACGCAAAATACGATGATTAAGCGGGCTCTTATCCGTATTATATACCTCAGGACGATCATTTAAAGGAAGGTAATATTTACGAATAATACGACCAGACTTATGACCTGACGGATCAATCACCAAACTGTTTGCAGGCAGATTATATTTCTCTACACAGTCATCATACACAGATATTTCCTTATTGTCATTCAGGATTTTAGTGAAATTTTCTTCAGTTTCACCTTTAATTTCTGTACAGCCAGTCTTAATGATTGTCCATTCACGACGTTCATCATCCTCACTATAAGCAGCTTCCAAATTGGCGGTAGGCTGACACCATGCCCATCCATCACCCAAAGCAGCACCACAGCTACGTGCACCTGTTACAGTAGAAAGCGAACCTCCTACAGCCAAAGTAGCATGATATTCATATTGTACCTCAAAAAGGCTTTCCACACTGTTGTCGAAATCTTTATCCCATACATCACCAAAGTTAGGAAGCAAATCATATTCTGTAGTCTGTGCGTCTTCACCGGTATAGCCAGATTCCGGAATCAACTTCTGTAATACATCACGAGCTTCTGTCCATTTTTCCTGATAGAGATAAACTTTACCCAACAAACCTAATGCAGCTCCACTGGTAGCTCGTCCCATATCAGCATCTGCATATTCACTACGCTTCGGCAATACCTCAGCAGCAGCAATCAAATCCTCCTCAATAAATTTATAAGTATTTTCCAATGACGCACGGGTTATACCCTGAATCTCTTCCGGCATCTTGAACTCTGTAATCAAAGGAACACCTCCAAAGTTTCTGGCCAGTTCAAAATAGAAATATCCACGCAAGAAACGAGCCTCTGCTACCAGACGTGCCTGTAGTTCCTTGTCTTCCAATTCAGCATTGCTAATACGATCAATAGCAACATTACAGCGCAAAATACCCTTATAACGATATTGCCAGAAATTGGAAATAGGACCATTACTTGCGCCATTACCTTGGTAATGTGCCAATGAAATATAATCACTCTGACTCTGTGTAGTATTTCCCATCCAAGCATCGTCACTACACATTTCCGACAAAAGCCAAACGGTATTAATGTTCCACCATCCGCCACAGGTAATATCCTGATAGCAGCCTGTTATATAAGCCTCGCACTCATCAGCCGTAGTAAAATAAGTATCAAGGTTTTGCTGGCCTCGTACTTCTTCTGTCAAGAAATCCTCACAAGAAGTAAAAGTCAGAGAGCCAAACAATGTCAATATTGCTAATAGCTGTTTCATAGTTATTCAGAATTAAAATTTAAAGTCTATACCAAACAAGAACGTACGTGGATTCGGATAAGCAATGTTGTCAATACCTGTTTCAATAACACTACCATTTGCATTTAACATAGGACGCTCCGGATCCATACCAGAATAACCGGTAATAGTAAACGGATTCTGTGCAGAGAATGAAATACGCAAGTTTGCTCCTCTAACCCACTGTTTAGGCAATGTATATCCAATCTGGAGCAACTTACAACGCAGATAAGAACCATCTTCTACATAGAAGCTAGACACACGCTGATAGTTCAGGTTTAAATCATTGTATGACAAGCGCGGAACATCATTGCTTGTACCTTCTCCACCCCACGCTGTATTTAGCGTACCAGCCCACACATTCTGTCCATTAGCACCAGAATAATATCCTTTTGTTGTATTAAATATATCATTACCTATTGTACCATAGAAGTTCGCTGCAAAATCAATATTCTTATAAGCAAATCCCAAGTTCAAACCCACCATCAAATCAGGATAAGGATTACCAATGTAAGTTTTATCATTTGCATCCAGATTACCATCATGGTTCAAATCTTTAAAACGAATATCTCCAGGCTGAGCATTAGGCTGAATCAGAGTTCCATGCTCATCAGTATGTGCATACACTTCCTCCCAATTCTGGAACAAACCATCTGCCACATATCCGTAGAAACGAGAAATCAAACCTCCATCTTCGTTACTAATAATCTGATCACTGTTAAATCCACCTGTATAAATCGGTCCATCACCAGAGAATTTAATGGCCTTATTACGTACAGAAGACAAGTTCAAACCGATATTGTAAGAGAAATCACCTTTCTGATCACGCCAATCCAGTCCAAGTTCCCATCCATACGCCTTCATGCTACCTACATTCATCCATACTGTACTATTCCAGTTCGGATAACCAATAGCAAAAATATTCTGTTTCTGATAAAGCATATCTTTTGATTTCTTCTGGAAATATTCAAAAGTGACACCTAAACGAGAATCAAGGAATGACATATCCAATCCTACGTTCCAGTCTTCTACAGTTTCCCATTTCAGCTGATTGTTACCTACTGTAGAAATAAAGTAACCGTTTGCCAATGTAGGAGAAGTTCCAAAATAATACTGAGTCTGGTCCAACAAAGTCAAAGTAGCGTTATTAGATATATTTTGATTACCTACGCGTCCCCAACCTCCGCGAACTTTCAAGTCGCTAAAAAGAGACTGGTCTTGCATAAACTCTTCACCAATAACACGCCAAGAAGCAGAAACAGAAGGGAACAAAGCATATTTATTTCCTGTTGGGAAACGAGATGAACCATCTGCACGTAATGAAGCTGAAATGTAATACCGGTTAGCATAATTGTACATTACACGCCCCAAGAAAGAAACCATTGAATTAAACGTCGTTTCACCATAAGCCTCTGCATTATCTGCATTACCTGCATTAACTTCCTGCATCTGATCCATATTGCTCGGTAAGTCACGACGCAGTGCTTTCGTATTATACCATGCATAACGTTCTGCAGTAAAACCTGCCATCACATTCAAGTTATGCTTCTCTGCAAAAGTATCTGCATAAGTAATTGTATTAGTCCAGTTCCAATCTAACCATTCCTGTGACTGACGAGAGATTTCGCTTAAATCCGTTTTTTCCAATGGGTCCAAACTAAACTCCGGAGTAAAGCTATCTGAACGACGGAAATGCGCATTTGTTCCAAACTGCGTACGTAAAGTCAATTTTTGAATTGGATTTACCTGCAAATAAGCATTCAAAATAGCACCCATTTCGCGTGAGTTACTATTTGAACGAGCGATTGAAGCCGCAGGGTTCCAAGTTTGGTTATTATAAGAACGCTGATAATTATTATATACATTATCTACCCATTCTGATTCAGGCTTGAACACTGGAGTCGTTGGATCCATCGACATAGCTGAAGAAAATTGGTCTGGAGTGTCCTCCCAAGACTCCATACGAGGAGCTATGTCCACACCCATCTTTACATATTTATTAAAAGTATATTCTGTATTCAAACGAATGTTTATCTTATCCCAATAACCTACATCAAACTGAGAATTGTTACGATAGTAACCTAAACTAAAGTTATACACTAATTTGTCTGTTCCACCTGCTACACTGAGCGCATAATTCTGAACCAAGGCAGTCTTGTTTACGACAGTATCCCACCAATCAGTTCCACCCGGATTAGTAGTAGCTCCTGTATCATTCCAGTTAGAAGTAGAACCATCATTCGTATAACGCTTATTGTACACTTCTTTATATTCACTGGCATTTGCCATCTTAGGTTTCGCAATAGTCTGGAAACCGATTTGACAAACTTATAAAATCATAGAAAAACATATAG
>UMEA01049066.1_pt1 | contig 14736 bp, 4 predicted proteins | sample 1964621 | NCBI WGS metagenome assembly UMEA01 (sample SAMEA4836007, study PRJEB28245) | human gut metagenome | biome: gut microbiome; material: fecal sample | place: Denmark | collected 2008 | reverse complement strand
AGCAATACGGAGAAGCCGCAAGCGAAAAGATCCGCATCAACATTGACTTCTATACGTCGCTGTTTCAGGCCTACGGTGTTTCATGGGAAAAGGCCAGGGTTGTTGCCAAAAGTTTTGAACCTTGCATCCGGGACTATCTGCCCTGGGCTATTGAAGAGATGCGTGCCATTGCGCAGTCTTGCGGCATTTCCTATGAGGACATCCTTACGATCAACTGCCGCAGCGAAGTTTTGTTTGCTCAACCCGATGGATGTTCGGCCTTCGGTGTGCTTCCCGAATTGACAGAAAACGGTCATACGCTGCTCGGACAAACCTGGGACTGGTTGGCAGGATCCCGTGCTGCCGCTGTTGTTCTCAAGGTGAAATCGCCGACAGAGCCGGACGCCATTATCTGTGCGGAAGCTGGCATGATCGGCGGCAAGGGACTCAACGCTCATGGCATTGGTGTCTGCCTGAATGCTCTGAGTGTCGGTCACGGTACCATCGGAGTTCCGCTGCACATCATGTATCGCAAGATTCTTGGACAGGACACCATCAGCAATGCCCTTGACCAGATTGCCAAGCCACAGCGTGCCGGATCCGGTTGTTTTGTTCTGGGTTCTGCATCGGGCTTTCTGATGAGCGTGGAATTCACGCCGGAAAATTTTGATGTTCTAATGCCGATCAGTGAACCGCTTTGTCACACCAATCACTATCTGTCTCCGATTCTTCGGGGCGCGGATACGTTTAAACGCGACCTCACGGATACATTTGTACGATTGAATCGTCTGCAGAGATTGTGCAGGGCATTTAATAGCCGGTACACCGTCGAAAAAGTGTTCGAGTATCTCTCGGACCACGCAAACTTCCCTGATTCCGTCTGCAGCCATGAGGATCTTGCCGATCCGGAAGGAAAGCGCCTGTGTACGGTCTATGCCATGGCAATGGATCTCAACGAAAAGTCTCTCTGGATCACATCGGACAATCCCTGCTGTTCGGATCGACAAAAAATTTCCCTGTGAGGACATCCTGAGATTCCGGAAAGGCCTCGCCCGCCGTTTGACGAGTTCGGGCGAGGCTTTTTGTTATATTAAAAATTTTCGCTTTGTCAGCGACTCGAGTAAGGCCTGTGAAACATTGCTCGCCTTTCCCATTAATCAGCAGTCTGACTCCTGCTCAAATCGAAAAACTCAAGGATCGTACCGTTTATCAAAAAGCGCCAAATCTACCGCACGCCTTTTGACATTTGTTCGCTCTGAGCACCCACGGATTCCGTGAGGTCAGTCAGGCGCCCAACGGTTCTTTCGATTCCAACAACGACCGGTTATCTTGACGCTTTCCTTCGCATAATCGCCGAGGATAACCATTCGAGCGAACAATCTGTTCGAGACAGCATTTCTTTGACATACTTTGAGCTTGATTCGAAAGGCGTTTTATTCTCGTCTCGGTTGTCTTGCTAGGTGCGTCATGCCTCATTTGACTCTCAAACACACTTGCGTCTTTATGGCGGTTTGCGCCGTCCTGGGCCCACTGTCGGTCTGCGCCGAACCCTCCGGCAATCCCAATCTGGACGCTATTCGTGCCGCCGGAGCCTATGCGCAGGGCTTTACCGGAGCGGGCGTTCGCATCGGCATCATGGATTCTGGGTTTGATACCTCGCATCAAGCGTTTGAAGGCAAAGACATCATCAAGCTTTACAGCGATCAGTACCTTGAAACCGTCGGCACCGGCCTTAACGAATCTCAGCAAAGTCACGGCACGCATGTGGCAGGCATCGCCTCGGGCAACGCATCCGTCAACTACGGCATTGCCAAGGACGTTTCGCTGCTGTTGCTTTCCTCAACGCTTCGCGGACCGAGCGTTGTCGATGAGGCGGTCGAGCTCTACCAGCAAGCGTTCGAGACACACCCGGAAGTCAAGATATACAGCAACTCCTGGGGTTGGGTGCGCGGTTTGTACGAATATCGAGATGTGCAGGACGTGACGCAAGCCTTCAACAATATATTCACGTCAGCCGTTGAAAAAGACAAACTGCTCGTTTTTGCTGCGGGCAATCAGGGCGGGCTGGCTCCGGCCGACCCCTTGCTGCAGCAGATGCGCGATCCGGCAAAGGCCGGTCACTTCATCAACGTCGTCAACATCGAATCCGACCATCTGTTTGAAGAAGGCCACTTCATCCACGGCAATTCCGGTGTCGTAGAAGCCTCCAACCAAGGGCTTTTTGCCTCGTTGTGGACCATCGCCGCACCGGGCACCGATATTGTGAGCGCCCAAGCGGGAAGCGGCAACGGAACTGTGCAGATGACCGGCACCTCCATGGCCGCGCCGCATGTAAGCGGCACGCTTGCGCTCGTACAACAGGCTTTTCCTTGGATGAGCGCATCTCAATTGGCCGACACGGTGCTCTCAACCGCTCAAAAACCGCGCGACGGTCAATTCGATGTCATTTCGATTCATCCGGGGAGTTCCCAAACGGATCCGACGCACGAAAATGCCGACTACCATTGGCAGTTCGGCGGCAGACAGTATTTTTCCGTCGCCTCCCCCGGCTATTCGATTGAAACCGGCAAATACGAAACCAACGTCTATCAGGAATCGGCAGCCATTGTCTTTTGGGGAAGCGCCGGCGAAGCAACAGCCGACATTGATGCGCTCAAGGAACAGGCCGCCGAACGCGCTGCCGGCGACTGGCTTGAACGCACACTCGAAGACGCCGATTGGGACATGGACCCGGAAGCCTACAGGCAAGCTGTCTATAAGGCCTACGAAGAGTGGATGACATATTTCAAAGAGCATTGCGTCATTGTCGAGTACGCCATCGGTGCGGGACTTCTTGACGCGGCAAGCACCGTCGGCGGCATTGCCGAACTCAATGTCAATCGCATGGCACGCTGGGACTCCGCGAACAACACTTGGCAACTTCCCGTCGAAACGGGACTCAACGGAAAGGAGCAAATTGCCTACACGCTCAATCTTGCGGGTAACGGCGTAAGTTACTTTACCAACGACATTGACGAAGTCCGTTGGAACCCGACGCTGCATATCACCACTGAAGAAGAGCTAAAGGCCTACAACGAAGCCATTGCAAACGGCCGACCTTACGAAGGCTCAAGCGCTCAGACCCAAGAGCCGGACAATGCCGATCTTCCGGTTTCGCTTGTTGTCTCCGGGACACTCGGCGAGAACGGCGTTGTTTCTTCCGCCGGCACTCTCGTGATGACCGGACACGCCTCCTACAGCGGCTCGACCGACGTCATCCACGGGGCCACGCTGGTTGTCAACGGCATCATAGACGGTGAAGTTCAGTCCGATGCTTCGGCGACTGTGGCCGGATGCGGTGTCGTCGGAGGGCTGACATCGCGCGGCACGCTCTCGCCCGGCGACGACCTTAACCCCGAGACTCGAATCGGTACGTTCTACGTCCGGGATCAACTGAAGCTGCAAGCGGGCTCATCTCTTGTGCTTGATGTCGGCGAGCACACCATCGACCAAATTCGCGTTCTCGGTTCGTCTCAAGCTTCCTCTCTGGAGCTTTTGGGCTCGCAAAACAATGCCGACGGCCCTCTGAACATTACGATTCGCACGGGCCAATACGTGGACCACTCAATGAGCCTGAGTCCGACACTCTTTTTCCCGGATTTGGAGGAAGGATCCGAAATCCTTGAGCAGGTCAGACAGGCCAACCTCTCTTGGGGAGGGGGCATTACGTTTACATTCGAAACGGATGCGGACGGAAACTTTACGCTGCACCGTGTGCGTGACAGCATGCAACTTGTCGGCCGCACCGCGTCTCTTACGCAAGAGGCCATGCGTCGGGCTCAAAAACTGGACGCCGTGATCCAAGCCGACGGCATTCTTTCGGGAACCGCCGCCGAATTTGCGGGCTCTGTGGACATTCTTTCCGAAAACCTGACCGCTGCGGCCGATGAAAGCGACCGCTTCCTGGCGGCTTCGACTTTGGCAAAAACCTTTGACTCGACCCAACCGGCTTCGCATTTGGCATTCGATGCAGCCGCATTGTCACGATCGGTGCGCCTGCGGGAAATTTCGGCGCTCTCGCCGATGACCGATCTATATGCCACGGAGATCATTCCCGAAGCTTCGCTTGTCGTCGAGCGGGCCAACACGGACGGTGCGAAATCCTTCCAAAGTACGCGCACCATTCTTTCAGCCGGTGCGCACCGCAGCTTCGGCGACTGGGCGTTGGGTTGGAAAGTCGGAGCCTATTATGACGATGTCGAGCTCTCCGGAACGGACAAGGGCGACGCGCAAGGCGTTTTCGCGAGCGTTTCGGCAGTACGGGAATTCGGACGCGGAGTGCGCCTCTTCGGTCAGGCGCTTCTCGGATACGGCGTTGAGGATCGCACCAGGTGCGTCAACGATTTCGGCACGACAAAGCGACTTGACACGACAGCGCACGCCGTCAGTTTGGGAGCTTCTTTAGGCCTCGGCCGCAAATTCGAACCCGATCAGCTTTCGCTCTCGCTGATGCCCTATGCTCAACTGAGTTGGGACGGCATCAACCGGGACAGCATCCGTGAATCGGACTCTCTTGTCGCTCAGGAATTCGACAACGAGCTTCTGAGCGTCGTAGCCCTTGAGGCCGGCCTTGCGTTCAAAACGCGCAACAGCGCCGCCCCGACCGGCAATGTCTCCTTCGAAGGTCGCCTCGCCTACCGCAATCGCTTTCACATTGACGGAAACGAAACGTACACCTGGTCCGGAATCCGCGACGAAACCCACGTTGATTTCTTCGACAACCGCCACGCCGTTGCTGCGCAATGCAAACTCGGCTGGAACTCAACTTCCGGACACGAATTTGCACTGCTGCTTGACGGCGAGCTCGGCGACGCAGGCAACGAGCGCTGGGGCGCCGCTCTGCGTTGGACAAAACACTTCTAAACAGTCGGCTGAAGGAAATCCCGGCGCCGCCCGTGTTTCGCGAAGCGGCGCTTGAGAGACTCAATCGGACGAACGACTAACGATCAGTCAGGTTCTCCGAGCAGTTTGCCGACCGTTTTGTCGATTCGCTCGGCGGTCTTGCCCCACTTTGTCAGCGTCATGCCCCCAGCCTTATATTTAGCCGTCGAAACAATGGCGTTGTTTCTGTATAGCGTCAGCTCAGCCAGTCCGAGATAAGTCGTCGCGTCCCAAGAACGCCGCATGACATAACTCAAACGGTATTCCGAGCTGCATGCTCCGACATCATCCACAACAGCGGTTTTGATGCCTCGGCGCTGAAAAGCCGACTGCAGAGACGGAATGGCCGCATCAATCGTCACTTGCGGATTGCGAATAATGCAGACTTCCGTCGGCATGACTTCGAGCGGTGCATGAAACTGTCCTGTCGTCACGTTGGCACAACCGACCATCAGCGTTGCCAGAGTCAAGGCCACTGACAAACCGATTACTTTGTTTTTCATCACTTTGTCCTCCTGTGTCCGTTTTGCAGCGGTTTAGAAGCTGTAGCGCACGGTCATATTCCCCGTGACGCCTTCCCGGTCACCCACATAGCCCTTGGCTCCGAGGTCCACCGCCCAGTTGCTCTCCAACGACGGACGGATGCGCAGCCCCAATTCAAAGACACCCGTGTCGCCTTCCAGGCTCGGTACGTCGAGACTGAAGGAATTCACCGCGCTTTCGGCGTCGCCGTCAAAGACGTGCTCGTAGGCGGCTCCCACCTTCCAGGAGGCGTAGTCGTTGAAGTCACCCAAGAGACGGGCGCCGGCACGCACTGCGTGCGTCACAGTGCTGTCCAGGTCAAGCTTATCGTTGTAGCGGTTATTCAGACTCACGTCGTCGTCATCGAGATACGTGACCATGTAGCGCGCATACGTATCCAGCTTCAGGCTCTCGTTGAGATCCCACAGGGCCCCCAAGCCGACATGCGCCGACATGTAGAGACTCTTGGCGTCGTAACTGGCCGAATCCTGTCCGTAGCGGCCCGCAAATTCAGTCGTCGCGCGCCCCGCTCGCAGCGAGCCGTCGACGTAAAGAACGCCGTCGGTCTGATAGCGCGTGGCAAAACCGACGCCGAAGTATTCATGGTCTCCGTCGCCGCGCGTGCCTTCCACGTGACTTGCACTGTTGGCCCAGCCGGCTTCAACGAAACCGGCCATGGTCCAGTTCGGATTGACTCTCAAGCCGGCGCCGGCCATGAAGGTAACGCCGTCAACGTCCACGTAACTGCCCGTGTTGTAGTGCGTTGATCCGCCCTGCATCACGCCGAACGCCGTCACTTCGCCCAGCTTGGCCGCATCCACCATCGCCGCAATGCCTTCGTCGGCAATGAATTCGGCACCTTGGTTGATGAACGCGACGGTACCAAGGAGCGACTCGGCAAGCGTCTTGGAGCTTTCTGTGACTTTCACGGTCTTGTTATTGAACAGATTATTCTCGCTCGTAAGGTTCTCACCGTTACCCAGTACTACATCACCGTCGGCTGTGTATGTCGTCTCGATGAAGGTGTGGCTTTCCTTGACGGTCAAATCCTTGAACGTATATTTTCCGCCTTCAACATTGATGAGCTGATACGTGTCGGAACTGTCAAGGAAATCGTCGGAGGCGATTTCGATCGTCACTCCGTCGAATTCCGTTTGCCCTCCGGTCGCCTTTTTGACGGTCAAAACGGCATTCATCTTATTCGCCTCAGTGACATTGAGCCCAATCGTGTCAAAGCCGCTGATGGAGCCCACCTCGTTGATGCCGGACAGTTGCAAACGGCTGTTGGTGAGCTCAACGTCATTGCCGCTGCGTGTCGAAGTCCCGTTTTTAATGGAAACGTCGTACACACCGCCCACAACGGTTGCGTTATCCAAAACGATCGTTTGATTGTTGATACGCGCACTCACGTTACCGGAAGCGACAATGCCCGTGCCGTACACGTCGTCGACCGTGCTGTAGGAGACCACGACCGTCTGGTTATTGATCTCAACCTGACCGCCGTCAGCCAACGCCACAAGAGTGCCGGCTACATACCCGTTAGTGATATCAGACTTGTTCACCGACACGACGGTGTTCTTGTTTGTGAATGTACCGCCGTCGTTGGTGATGAATGCCGAAACGCCGGCCAGCACGTTGCGCTCCTTAAGCTCCTTATTGTCTTGAATATCAACCTCGGTTGCCTGCACGAGGGTGTTTTGTACCGAAACGGTTTTACCTGAGCTATCGACGCCGGCAATCAGAGCCGGTTCACCATCCATGCTGACATCGCTCAACAGCAGTGTCGAATTGTTGACTTCGACCGTGTCTTGGCTGTAAACGGACACCGCCTCAATGAGCCCGTATCCGGAGACCGTCGCCCCGGAAACGGAAACGCTAGTTCCGGAAGCAACACCCCGTTTTTCAGCCGCCAGATGCACGCCTAACAGACTCGTGGTCCCTGTAAACGACGAATCCTCAACGAGCATCGCATTGTTCTCAGTCTCAGCTTGCGTTGCGCCAAGTAAGACCGCTGCGACATTACTCGATCCGGAGAACTTCGTCCCGGAAAGAGCAACCTTGTTTCCCGAAGCAACCCCCTGGTTTTCAGCCGTCAGTCGCACGCCTAATAAACTCGTGGTCCCTGTAAACGACGAATCCTCGACGATGATCACATTGTTCTCAGTCTCAGCTTGCGTTGCGCCAAGTGAGACCGCTGCGACATTACTCGTTCCGGAGAACTTCGTCCCGGAAAGAGCAACGTGGTTTCCCGAAGCAATCCCCTGGTTTTCAGCCACCAGTCGCACGCCCCACAACCTCGTAGTCCCTGTGAACGACGAATCCTCGACGACCGTCGCATTGTTTTCAGCCACAGCCTGCGTCGCATCAAGATGGGCCGCTACGACATTAGTCACCGCAGTGCCCTGATCATTGCGGGCGGTAAGTCCGGAAACCTCAAGCGTATTGTTGAGCGCCCGCGCTTCACCGGCGTCCGTGGCACTGACCGACATCACAGAGCTCCCGCCCGAAAGCGTCGCGTCCGTCATCTCGAGCCGATTGCCCTGCATCAGGATGTTTTGTCCGTAGACTTCTTCATCGCCGTCAGTAAAGAACGACCGTGCGGCAACAAACTGAGCGTAATCGCTTGCCGTCACACCTTCGGCAATCAGCGTGTTGCCGTTCATCACCACATCGGCTTGATCAGCCATCTCATAACCCACATAACTCGCGGCAAGAGCAGAGAAACGATCGGCCGTTACGTTGCGGAGCTCCACAGCGTTGTTTGAAACGACAGCGCTGCCGCGGATATCAACTTCGGCTCCCGCCACTCCAAACTGACCGGCAAAGTCGGAATCCAAAACGCGAGCCCGATTGTTTTGTAGCGTAACCGTTGAGATGTCCGCACCGCTATGGTAAGCCTCGTCCCCCAAACCGGCGCGCGCCGCCCAAAGATCGGCCTCCGGTCCGGTGTTCGTGACATTTTCTACTTCAAGCAGGTTGCCGTTCATCACAACAGAAGCGTTTTGTGTCGAGCCGACCGCCCAATAACGGCCGCCGTACAAACGCAGATCCGCAGCCGTCACATCCTTCACCGACACTGCGTTGCGGGAGATTTCGGCGTTGCCGGTTATCGCAGCGCGCGCACCGTAGATCGTCAGACCGTTTTCAAAATCCGTACTTTGCATCGTCTCGGAATTGCTCAGCTCGACCTTGTTGCCGATCAACGAGACCGACGCGGTGTCTTCACCGCTCACGTACGCCGCCGAAAGAATTGCCGAGTGGACGTGCACATCATGGGCCGACAGGAGATTGTCGCTTGCCGATACCGTTTCGGCATCGGACACCGACACCGCACGGGCCCACAAACTCTCGGTCTCGTGGGAAGAGCCGGCATCCCACGGCGACAATGTGATTTTGTCCAGCGTAACCGTCGTCGCATTGGCCGTCACATCGGCCACATCTCTTGTCTGAATGCCGTAAACCGTGAGCAATTCTCCCGATACGCTTCCCGCGGTGACGTCGGCAATACTGACCGTATTGTTGGCAAAGACCGCCGAATCGCCGTCTTGGAACCAACCGCCGCTAAGAATCAGGTCGCTGCCGTTGAGCTCAATCCCGTCGGCCGTATAGGTATTGTTTGCGGCCTCAGCCCGACCGAAGCCATAGACCTCCATGCCCTCGACGACGGCAAAAGTCTTCGGCGACAGAGTAAGATCTTTCACCGTCGTTGCATTTCGGTGAATTTGAACCTCGTCCGCACCGAACGCGGTCACACCGCGAAAATAACCGTCGTCCGTGCTGATCGACAGATTTTCAAGAACAAATCGGTTGCCCTCTGCAACAACCGTGTTCACCTGCTGAGTCATGACACCGTCGACATAGATCTCCGGTGCGGCAATTTTCGTGCCGCTTAACGTCAGGCTGTTTCCCGAAAAATGCACGGAACTTGTCATTCCCGCCTCGGCGCTGCGGTTGTTGACATAAGCCCCCCAAGCCCAGAACGCGCCGAGGTCCTCATCTGATTCGCCGGAAGGATCGGCGATCACGTTGATTTCAACATCACCGATGACCGTCTCGGAGTTGCGGATCGTCCCTTCGCCGATCCGTGTGGCAAAAATGTTCGTAAAGGCATAGCCTCCGGAGGCCTCAACATTCGAGTCCAAAGTCACCTTGTTTGCATCGGCCTCAAGCGAATCGACATTGTCCGCCCAGACGTTCATTACCAAGACAGCAGAAGCGAAAGTGGAGGTTTGTCCTCCGACCGTCATTTGATTGCCGTTTGCAACGGCCTTGTCGGCCTCGGACAGATAAATGTGCGAGACCGGAATTTGGTCCGGCAGCTTAACGGTGCCGTTGGCGTCGTTGATCGTCAACGCATTGCTTTCCGCCGTTTGTTCGGTTCCCGTGAGCACCCAGTACTGTTTACCCGACTGAGTGGAATAGTTGGGCGCCTCGTCCGCAACGACTTTGCCTTGCAAGGTATCGGCGGCACTGGCCTGAACCGACAGAGTGAGTGCCGCCGCGACCGCGAGCGACAAAAGCGTGCGTTTCGTACGTAAGTTCGCAATCAACATCGATGTTTCCTTTCTTAAAAATCTTTCCTCAGGTCAATCCGAAGAGCTTCCTGCGTTTCGATTTCCGCACAATCAATCGATCAGAAGCTGTAGACCAACATCCCGTTGCCGCTCACACCCTCGCGTTCGCCGAGATAACCTTTGAGAGCAAACTGCAGCGTCCAGGGGCTCGTTTCACTGCCGGGCTTCACAGAAACACCCAGTTCACCGATGACGCTGCCGCCGTCCATTTCAGCTTCCGTAATCGAAACCCCGTCAACGGTGCCGCCGGCTGCTCCATCAAACATGTGTTCGTAGGCAATGCCCGCCTTCCAGTTGACGGCGTCCGTAAAGCCGCCTTTGACGCGCGCTCCGATGCGAAGCGCATGCGCAACCACCGAATCGAGTTCGGCTCGGGACTGCGCCGCATCGTTCAAATCCACGGAGTCGTTGTCTAGGAAGGAGAACGTGTAGCGCGCATACATGTCGGCCGTCACGAAATCGTTAAGTGGCAGTTCGTAGCCCGCAGCCATGTGCATGGTGGCATAGAAGACGTCAGACTCATAACGAGCGAGATCACCATCTTCGACAAAGCTGGCGGCAAAGTCGCTGCTGGCGCGCCCCAGGCGAACAGCACCCTCGCCGTAAAAGCCGCTCTCAAAGCGATAACGGGCCGCCAAGCCGACGCCAAAGTAACTCAGATCAGTGCTGTTCTTGGCGATGTCGCCCTCGGAATTGCCCCATCCGCTTTCAACGAAGCTCGCAAAGGTAAGATTGCCTTGTTGCACTGCGGCGCCGGCAAGCAGCGTAAAGCCCGAAACGTCCACGCCTGACAACGCGTCGTAGTGCATGGAGCTCCCCTGCATGACCGCAAAGGCGTTGAGACCTTGTTTGCTGCGTGCGGCAAATTCCATGGTCGCCAAACCGTCGTCGGCCACAAATTCGGCACCCTGACGCACAAAGGCAGCCGTGCCGAGAAGCGACTCACTCAAACTTGAGGCCGACTCAGTCGCCTGCACCTTGGCCGAAGCAAGCACATCCGAGTCGGTCGTCAACGCGTTATCCTCGCCACTTTCAACCGTAAAGTAGACGTTTTGCGCGACTTTCTTGATAAAAGTCCCTCGCAGTTCAACAGTGGCATCCGTAACCGACAAACCTGCTCCGTCAATAGCTTCAATCAGCTTGCCTTGATCGAGCACTTCGGCGCCGCGAATCACGATGGTGGCGTCGCTGAGCGTCGACTGACCGCCCGTCAGAGTCAAAACGCTCTGATCTTTGTTTTGTTCAGACAGCGTCAAATCCAGCGATTCAAAACCTTCGATTGAACCCGCTTCATTGTGCCCGGCAAGAACAAGAGTGTTTCCGGCAGTCTGAACATCCACAGGCAATGAGCCGGAATCCGATGAGACCGCGCAAACGGTACCAGAGACCGTCGCGTTGTTCATCACCACCCGGTTATCGCCGTATGTACTTGAAAACTCGCCCCCGGATGAACGGGCCAACTCAGCATTGGCGCCGACAACAGCGGTTACATTACCGTTAACAACCGTACCCTCACCCAAAATCACCGTATTGCCGCTGGCATTGATGTGAGAACCCAAGAGATTCGCACCGGTCAAGTTGCCCTCGATTGTGGAGTTCGAAATCACGACAACGTTGCCCTCCGCGTTGACCGAGCCTGAAGAATTTTCATCGCGGTTTTCATTGCGAACCTGAGCTCCGGTGATCGATCCGGTCAAATCAATACCGGAAACTTCGACCCTGTTGTCGGAAGCGTCCGCCTCCCCCGACCATTGAAGCGTCGATACTTGTGCGCCGTACAGTGTGCCGCTTACCACCTTATCCTTCCCTGAGACAACCACAAGATTGCCCCCGGCAGCAGCTCTTGTTTGTGCCTGCGCAACTGCGCCGGACAACAGAAGTGAAATGGAACCGTCGGCAGCGACACCTTCCAGACTCAATTGAACCCGATTGTTGTCGGCAACCGCTGTCGAATCTTCTGCAACCGCCACTGCTCGTCCGCCGTTAATGCCCAGACTTGAAGACTGATCGAAAGAACCCGTGATGACTCCCGTCACCAGATTTCCCGAAGCGCTTGCCTGTGCGGACTGTGAATCGCCGCTTGCACCTCCGGCCATTGCAAGACCTCCTTGAAACTCCAGCATGGAATTCGACACCGAGGTTGCAACCTCAAATGTCAGACGATTGCCGTCGGCAGACGAAACGGCTTTCTGTCCGTAGGCCTCGGCACGGCCGGCAACCATGGACAGGTCCGAATTACTAACACTTTCGAAACGTCCCGACACCTCATTGCCCGATGCACTTGTTTGAGCAGACAATAGCAGCGACGCGAAGCCTAAGCTGCCAATTACTGAGTTACCCCCGATAACAGAAAACACATCACTGGAATCATCACCGGAATCATCACTGGATGACAAAGAAGAGATCTCCAAATCCAAGTGATTGCTATCGGCAAAGGCAACCGCATTTTGTCCGTAGGCCTCGGCACGGCCGGCAACCATGGACAGGTCCGAATTACTAACACTTTCGAAACGTGCTGATACCTCATTGTCCGAAGCGCTTGCTTGAGCAGACACTGACGGCGACGCGACACTTAAGCTGTCAGCTATTGAGTTACCCCCGATAACTGAAAAAACATCACCGGAATCATCACTGGATGACAAAGAGGAGATCTCCAAATCCAATTGATTGCCATCGGCGAGGGCAACCACATTCTGTCCGTTGGCCGCGGCACTGCCGGCAAACATAGATATGGTCGAATCACTGACACTTTCGAAACGTCCCGACACCTTATTGCCCGAAGCGCTTGCCTGTGCGGACTGCAGATCGCCGTTTGCACTTTCGGCCGCTGAATAACCTCCGTAAAACTCCAAAGTGGAGTTCGATACCGAAGTTGCAGTCTCAAATGTCAGATGATTGCCTCCGGCAAATGACACGGCATTCTGCCCATAGGCCCGGGCATTGCCCGCAGCCATAGCCAAGTCCGAATCACTGATGCTTCCGAAAGTCCCCGTGACCACATTGCCCGAAGCGCTTGCCTGCGCGGACAAAGGCAGTAAACTGCCGTACGTGGTTCCGGCTACGGACTCGCCTCCTGTAACTAAAAAGACCGGATTCGATACTAAGGTGGAAACATCAAATGCCAAGCGATTGCCGTCGGCAACGGAAACGGCATTCTGCGCATTGGCCCTGGCACTGCCCGCAACCATAGCGATGTCCGAATCACTGATGCTGCCGAGACGGCCCGTGACTATGTTGCCTGAAGCACTGGCCTGCGCGGAGAGAGACAGCGGATCGCCCATTTCGCTTCCGGCACTTGACACCCCTCCTTGAATGTCAAGGATCGGACCAAACGACGAAACGGCAATTTCAATTGTTGTGCTGTTACCGTCGGCAACCGAAACGGCATCTTGCCCGGTAGCCTCGGCCTTGCCCGCAGAGACGGTGATATCCGAATCTCCATGGACGGTTCCGAAAACTCCCGTGACTTCATTATTTGAAGCAATGGCCTGTGTGGCTGCCTGTTCGGGGCCGGAAGTCGGCTGTGCCGTGGCGCGACCGCCATAGAGCAACAATGCTTCAACCGCATTCTCATCTATACCAACGGTGACTTTGTTATTCAAAGCTTCTGCCGATACGCCGGTCACATGAGCCCCGGCGACTTGCATCTCCCGAGCTTCCGCTGTCCCGACGCTCATCGTTACCCATGAGCCGGACGCCGTGCCTGTCGAACCGTCAACGACCGAGCCGTAAAAGCCCGTACTTTCCGACGAAACGTCAAGCGTTTCGGCCGTCACATTGAGTCCGTTGCCTTGGGCAAGTGCATTTGAACTCGACTCAACCGAAGCTCCAGTCCATCGGCCGGAAGCCGTAACGTTCTGCGCCTGCACGTTCAACATGTTGTCGGAAGCTTGGGCCGACGTTTGAGCCGTTTGATCCTCGCCGAGAGCAGACACCTCGGCTGCGGCAAGCTCAGCAAGGGAAAAATCCTCGCTCAACGCAAGCGTCAAACTGTTTCGGCTTGCCGAGGCACTCCGAGTGCCGTCAACCACCACCGCTGCGGCAGAAGCACCGGACTGAATTTGGCTTTGGTCAAGCTTTAGAGCAATATCCTGCAAAACAGGTTCTTCGCCGCTTGCCTGCTCACCGATGACTTTGTCCAAGCGGGCTTGAGTCCAAGGAGCCGCTGTCGCTCCCTGTCCGATGGTTGTCAAAACAGCAGCCACTGCTGCAGCAATCAGAGAAGGTTTATTCATTTTTGTATCCGCAACAAATCGTTTGTGTATCTCGATCTCTCGGCTTCGCCGGCCGGTTGGCGAGAATACACAACAAAGCGGCCGTACCGCCTGCGCTCGGGGAATTATTGAAAAATCTGCAAAATTATGTCGTGAAATCAATGCATTTGACGCTGCTCTGCAGCCTTTTTCAAAGAACCCCCAAAAAAAACTACAAAAAAAGCTTCGGCACGCTTTCAGGCCCATAAAATTCAGCTCACCCGCTTCTTTGGAATATTTTGCCCTTTCGTTGCCATGCCCCGACATACGCTTCTGGCTTCCGCCGTCCTTTTGGCCATGACTTTTCAGGCTCATGCCTGGAGCCTCAACTCCGATATCTGGTACTACGCCGATCAGGTTTTGACCGGCTCTCAAGCCGCCTCCGAACCAGTCGACAGTACGCTCTTTCCGTTGGCAAACCCCGAAGCCGGCCATATGCCCAATCTTTGGGTTTCCGCCACATTAGGCCACGATTTGGCCGGCAATGA
>UMEA01006643.1_pt1 | contig 14867 bp, 8 predicted proteins | sample 1964621 | NCBI WGS metagenome assembly UMEA01 (sample SAMEA4836007, study PRJEB28245) | human gut metagenome | biome: gut microbiome; material: fecal sample | place: Denmark | collected 2008 | reverse complement strand
GTATATGAAATTAATTATCCGCAAGATGGAGCAGACCGTTTCCTGTTGACTCTCGACAATGAAGCTTTATTAGACAAAGAAGGACTTCGCTTTGGTGGACTTTATGGACAAAGTTTCATCATCAAAGACGGAGAGAAAGAATACAAACTCGGCAAACTTAGCAAGATTGAATATCCAAATGTTACGTTTAATCTTTTGCCAGAAGATAGCGACAAGATAAAGAAAATGGCTGAGAATGATTGCATCACAGCAGTTATTCCAGACATGGATGATATGACTGGCGAAATAGAAAAGGTTAATCGCCTTAGAGATTCGTTCGATAGAATCACTGAGCATCCCGAAGATTTGGTCAACCCTCAACTGGCTTCCTATTTGTTTGATGCTTCAAAAGCAACCAAGTTAACACATGAAGTTATAGAACAACGAGTCGAACAAATAAAGAAATGCCAACTTAACAACTCTCTCAATGAATCACAAATTCAGGCAATAGCAAAAGCAGTTGAAGCCAAAGACCTTGCCATCATACAAGGTCCTCCTGGAACAGGTAAGTCAACAGCTATTGCCGAACTGATTTGGCAACTGGCACAGCAAAAGCCCGACAGTAGAATATTACTTACATCGGAAGCCAACCTTGCAGTTGACAATGCTTTAGACCGCCTGAAATTCTCCCTCCACAACATCGTTAAACCAATTCGTGTAGCTGCGGGTGACAAATTTTCAGCCGAAGGCTTTGCGTACTCCCAAGTGGAGATGAAGAAGTGGGCAGGAATCGAAATGTCAGATATTGATACAGAAGACAATGCTGTTGCCATAGATACAGATGAATACAAGTCGTTTAATCCGCAGGAACTTGTATTGAACAGATGGATGAAGAACATCTACAAGCGTTCACAACTTCACTTGCAAAGAGAAGATTTGAAGCGCTTGTGGTTTGATTTTCTCATGGATTTGCCGTCCAAATGGCGAAAGGAAGTCTATCAGGAATACGTCAGTCATTGCAATGTCATAGGAGCTACTTGTAGTTCTATTTCCGATACTAACTACTCTGCCACAGAAGCAAAGGGAAAACATAGAGATTCCCGTTTCATCAAACGGTTCCGTGCAATTTTTGGCGAGACAGAGATAAACGGTTATCCTGTATTCTTGCGTTTCAACACGGTTATTCAAGACGAAGCCAGCAAAGCGACTCCAGCCGAGTTGTCTCTTCCTCTTGTATATGGCGAGAAGGCCGTGGTCATTGGTGACCATCGTCAGTTGCCACCTAATCTTGACAGGGAAGACATCTTGTTCAAACTGCATATGCAAAAGTTGAAAGCCGACAGCAGGGAAGAACATGACCAGATAGAACAATTAGAGTCGTATGTAAGAAAGAATTTCGACATTTTGGAGAAGTCTCATTTTGAAAGACTCTTCCGACAGATTGACTCGTCTCTACGTGGTACTTTCGACACACAGTATCGTATGCACAATGACATAAATCGTGTCATTGAGCAGTTCTATGTTGATGACGGTGGACTTAAATGTGGTGTAGCCAACGAAAGCCGGGAACACGGCATTGATATTCCTAATCTCATTTCGCCAGACAATCATGTTATTTGGATAAACACATCTTCTCCGGAAGTTCGAGACGGAACATCACGAGCAAACAGAGGTGAGGTGGAAGCCATAGAGTGGGTGTTGTCGCAGCTTTCAAAGTCAGAGAGTTTCCGTTGCTATCAGGAATCTCTGCCTACCAATGAAGACCGAGAAATCGGACTGATTACATTTTATGGCAGTCAGTTGAAACGATTGAAAGGGATTGTGGATAAGGAAACGAAGAAAGGACTAAGTATAAAGATGAGTTCTGTTGACCGATTCCAAGGAATGGAGCGCAACATCATCATTGTCTCGATGGTAAGAAGCAATTCCATGGCACAGAAATGGGGACAGAAACCAGACTACAACAGATTCCCTAATGTAGGTTTTCCTGCACAAAAAGAATATGGTTTTGCCAAATCGCCCAATCGTCTTAACGTGGCTTTGTCACGAGCAAAGAGGCTGCTTATCATCGTTGGCAACGGCGAACATTTCAGCAACTACACTAATCCGCAAGGGCAAGCCATTTACAAGAATGTATTTGATGAGGTAAAAAACAATCCTAATGGCAGGATTATAGAATGGAATGTTCGCAAACCGAAACAAGAACGTGTGGCGAAGATTGTCAGAGTACCAATGCCTATACAACGTTCTGTAAACCTGAACACTCGTGATATCAACGCAGAAACAGACAAGAATCTGCGTATAAAAGAAACATGGCTTACACCAGACGGGCAACCTACTGAAAATCCGCATTTCGCAGTTCTTGAATTGTCAACAAAAGCTGTGAAACTGCTTATCGGCAGAAACGAGGAAACAATCAGGACTGCAACACGATTCGATTTCAATAACTTCATTCGTGATGCTGCCAAACCAGAAACAGGAAAAGGATTGGACAGTCAGAACTTGATGAATATGGAATACTTTAGGGGCAGGGTTCTTCCTGTAATCAAAAGGATGAAACAGAAAATGCGTTCTGAAGGTGTCGATGTTGTTTACACCGTTGCCACAGCTGCCTATCGTACAGCAAAGAATCGTGACGAAGTGATAGAATGCATCCGTCGTGAGGCTGGAATAAATGTGCGCATTCTGTCAAAGAAAGAGGAATCTGTATCGACAATGTTTGCCTATGGCATATCATCACGCTACAAGTTGGATATTCAGAAGTCAAGACATTCTGTGATGGTTGACCAAGGTGGCGGTTCTACCGAAGTCAGCGTGTTCAATCGGGGTGAATTGGAAGGTTCGTACAGTATAAACCTCGGTACAACAGCCTTGCGCAATATTTTGACAAAAGACATTCCACCAACCACACTTTTGGTCGATGCATTCAAAAAGAGCGACCAAATGCTAAGAGAAAGAATGGTGGCGTTCACCAAGAATATGAACACAACAATGCAAACCAACGAAGAAACATTCTGCGTTAGCGTAGGTTCTGCCATAACTCATGCGACAGGAAAGAAAAAAAATGCGCAACAACATGATTGTATTCTCAACTACGAGCAGATTGCAGATAAAATAGAAAATCTCACAGCAAAATTGCTGGAGATGTTCAACACCGTTGGCGATTTGGTACGTTGGGAACGACAAATGACAGGCGACACCATTGACGATATGCTCACCCTGCGCATGGGATTGCCGATGTATCTTCTGCTTATGGAGAAATTTAATATCAAGCAAATCCACGTTTGTGGAACAGGCTTGTGGTATGGTATTTATTTGCAGCATCTTTTTAATGTAGCCGACTAATATGGAAAATCAGACATATAACAATTTGATATATCGTTCTATAGAAGAAGACCGTCAATTGCGTTCACTTCTTCTGAAAACGCGCTCTTGCACAGTTGAATACTACACAACCCATAAACTGGAGCCATTAGACATACTTGTTGGCGAATTGCTTTTGGAAAGCGCAAACGCACAACTGGAATGTGTTGCTCTTGGACGAGTTCTCGGTTTCGACGTAGAAGCGCACCCGGAAAATGGCATGTACTACGATGAGGCAGAAGATAATCTGTTCCATAAATTCCTACATTCGGTGCAAGAATGGGGAATAATTAACGTTGACAAAGAAAACGGTATTGTAGCCCTTACAGCTTTAGGCAAGGTTTGTTTGCAGAACAAAGAGAAATATAAGTTCTTATCTGCTAACACAAATTCTTTGGAGTTTGTCAATTTGAAAGCTGCTGATGGCAGAATCGTATCGCTTTATCCGTTCCATTCTGAATTAGGTTTGTCTCTTTCGCTTGACCATTCCAAAACTCTCAATTACGAAGATTGCTTGTGTGAAGTAATCAACAGTGAGACAAACGATGTGCTGGTAAACAGCTTGAAGTTGCAAGTTCCAGAAGGAATCTGTGTTTACAAAGCCGAGTTCACAAATTACCTGGGTGTAAAGCCAATCAAACTGGATATTGAACTTTATGAGACAGAAGGCAAATATTTACTGAATTTCATCTCGGCTGGCAATAACTGTCCGATGTTGAATGCTCTGTTTGACCTTGAAGTTAATGCCGATGCAAAAGAACGTAAAGTTAAACAATGCCTGTACTATCGCCTTGTCAACAATCCAGATGTTATTCTGGACTACAATGCATTGCAGCCATTTGATGATATTATCGAGGTTGACCGACTGATAAAAGATTCCAGATTAGTTTGGACTGATCCACAATTACTTCAGCTTATAATTTCACGATGTGATGCTGATCGTTGGCATTCTTTGTCAAAACATTGCGATGTAGACGTTTTAAAAAATATAATCCCTGACCACATTCAAGATTTGGACTGGGGCACATTGACAGTTAGGCTTGACAGCCAATATATTTCCACTCATTCAACGGATTATCCGTGGGATAAATACACGCTGTTTGCCCGCACTCCCGTAGAGAAAGAGTTGATACAGGAATTCCTCGTCGAGCATTCATTCCCAGAGGGAAAAGACGATGACCAATGGGATTGGGATGATGTTCTACCTATTGTTGGTATGGACTTCATCATGCAACATCTTGGCGACATTCCGTTCGACCTTACCGATATCACAAAAGAACTGGATGATACACGACGTCAATACATAGTAACAAATCCCGATGCACGTTGGGATTGGCAATTTGTAGTGACTGAATATCCTATTGACTTTATTGTCTCTAACATCACTGTCTTGTATCCGCATATCAATATGCAGATACTTGTGCAGCGCATTTTTACTGATAATGAACTCGCCAACCTTTATGCGACATCGCAACCGCTGAAAGACAGTATTCGGGCCTCGGAACTTCCTCTGCGATTCAATGCCAACAGTCTTGGCTTTGTTTGGACTGACGAAATTATTGATTTCTGTGAATCGTGTGGGTTGATTTCTTGGCCATCAACTACATATAAGATGGGGTTTGAGTGTAACCCGAACTTGGTATGGGATGCGAACTTCTTCCAGAAATACAGCGATAAAGTAACAACTCAGCAAGGTTACAGTTGGGTCTCTCGCCGTGTAACAGATTCATCAATTGTTGATAACAACCCGAATTTCAAATGGAATAAGATTGCGTTGTCACAGAATCCTGCAATTTGCCACGATATCGCTTTCATTACCTCGCATTGGGATGTAGTGGATGCCGCTACAATTATCATGTGTTGCGATATTGCAATGTTGGAGGAATTGTTCCTTTCGCTATCAGCGAAAGCAATGGTCGGTCAATTGTTAGCTACGTCGTTGGATATTCAGAAACGGCTGATTACAAATCTTTCTACAGAAACCATCCTTGACAGCTACTCAGAAGGATGGAACAAAACTCTGTTCACAGAAAGTATTTGTCAATCTGTTGACTTGACAACATTGGATGAAATGGCGTGGCATGAAATGTTGGATTGGGAATATCTGACAGCAAATCTGCCTGTTGCAGATATTCAATCTAATATAAACAAGTATGCTGACAAATGGAATCATACTGTTTTTGCCAATCGTATTACTGGCAAAGAATTGTTGGCTGACAAGTTTTTGGAAACCTATGCCGAGGTAATTTATGGACAGAACTTGGCAGAAATAATCTGGCCAGTAATAACATGCAAGTTCCCTGCAAACGAACTCATTTCGCTCGTAGAGGAATACAACGGCGAACAATACCATTGGGATTATGCTCACATGTATGAGCTGACTGATTTCCCTGCAAAGGAATATATTGAGCAACATACAGAGAAAGTGCGGTGGGCTGAGTTCTCGGCATCTGCCGCAGCAAACAGATTGTTCTCAAAGACTGGTGCAAGCAAAACACAAAGTTTGTGGTTGCGCATATACGAAGATATGCTGAACAATGACAGTTATCAATGGGATTATAACAAACTGACAAAACAGCCAAACATCTTGAAACTACCAAAACTGTTCTTACAGAAAAAAGAATGGGATTGGGAATACATATCTGAACACGCAACATGGATATCTGCTCAGGAAGGCAGAAACTATTACTTCAACCTGTTTGCCGACTCGTTGGATTTTGGCAAGTTGTCACATCGCACAGACATTAAGCTAACAGAAAAAGTAATTGAACGATACGACAAGAAAAAGCAATGGGATTGGGATGCTTTGGTGCAGAACGAAAGCATAAACTTTTCGTTTGAATATATCGACAAGCACGAAGACAAACCTTGGAATTGGCATTTCCTTGCACATCGCGAAGGTTTGCCGTTTGATGTAGTTCTCAGCCACAAGGAAAAAGATTGGGATTGGCATTATCTATCAACTCTCGACATCTTTGAGCCGTCTGTTAATTTGTTGACTTATCTTGCCGAGCATGATTATGAAATAGACTGGAATTCAGTTTCTGAGAATAAGAAACTTACAGGCGATGTCATTGATACATTCAAGGATAAAATTAACTGGAATGTGTTTGTCAATAGTTGTCCCGCACTCCTTTCTATCGCAACAGTTAATTTCTTGAAGAAATACAAGGATGTTATTTCATGGGATGACTTTAATGAACGTCTTGGTGTGGATGTTACGACTGAAATGTTGCAGGAATTTGCCAACCGACTCAATTGGAGATTTGTTTCTCAGTCGCAGAAAATAAAGTTTACAGAGGAACTGGTTCGCAAGTACGAGGACAAATGGTTCTGGCCAGAATTGATGCGGAATATAAAAGTTCAAGAAGACATTCCTGATTTTGAAAGCATCTTTGCTAACCATCGCAGCATCGTGACATTTACCAACAGAATCAAGGATTATCACAGCAATCCGCACATCTACCATTTCACGCATTTCTACAACGCAATAGATGTTATACGTAGTCGAAAAATCCTCAGCCGTGACCGTGCAGAGGAATTGGGATTATTGAAATATGACTCTGCGGGTTCTGTTGTGTTCCGTAGCAGCAAGGCACACAAATTTGCTCGCTTCTATTTCCGTCCTTGTACTCCCACACAGTATTACAATGAGGCTTTGGGCGCTGATTCAAAATTAGGAGAGTGGAGAACAAAGTGGTATAAAAATTGGTATGGAGAATGGGAATCAACACCCGAATGGAAAAGCAAATATCCAAAAGCTGTCGGGTTGGGCTTACCGAAATGTCCTATACCTGTGTTCTTCAGGTTTGATATAGATGAAGTCTTGGCGAAGATTCCAGAGAAATGTTATTACAGTGACAAAAATATGCAGTCGGACAACCCGAATGTGTATCAAATCATTGCTAAACCAGAATCATTAGGGCTTGAATATCTATATAGCACAATGCAAGATGCATATAGAACAGCAAAAAGTTCTGGCAAATATAATCGTGAAGTTCATTTGAACGAGATGAGTAAAGTAATGAGATACTCTCAGCAAGAATTTCTTGTTATGTCGGAATTTGACTTTAGCGAACTCAAGTCTCTCCAAATTATATGCTACGACAGTTTTTATGCGGAGTTATTGAAACAAATCTTTGCAGATGATCCAATATCTGAGAAGATTGTGGCATATTGCGATGAGAGTCTTTTTGAGAGAGAAAACCGCAGACTTAATCTTTCGTCATCAGGAGACAACGTTCGTCTGTCAACTGACTTTGAGGATGAATACTATTTCAACATCACGGGCGAGAAAATCTCTAAAGTAGAGTTCGACTTGTCTGCTTGCGAAGTTATCTATGACACAACAAACGAACTACGCTTAAAGGGAACTATAGCATGGAAGAAGACAGACATTCCGTTCAATATCTCTTTCGTTGACCCGAAAGCAAGGACAAAAGAATGGCTCGTATATCAAAACATTTAGCATAAACGATATGAACAACATAACGATAGTAAAAGGAAACATCTTCAATACGAAAGCACAGACCGTTGTCAACACGGTTAATTGCGTGGGCGTGATGGGAAAAGGCATTGCGCTGGTTTATAAACTGCGTTATCCGCAGATGTTTGATATTTACCACGATTATTGCAAGCGGCATCTTATCGGTATTGGCAAGCTGTGGCTTTATAAAGGTGATGAAACCGACCCGTGGGTGCTGAATTTCCCAACAAAATTTCATTGGAAATATCCAAGCAAAATTGAGTATCTGGAACAAGGACTGAAAAAGTTTGTTGACACATATGAGGAACGCGGCATTACATCCGTTGCGTTCCCGATGTTGGGAACACATAACGGTGGACTTGATAAAGACACTGTCCGAACACTCATGGTAAGCTATTTGTCGCAATGCAATATTCCTGTTGAGATTTACGATTATGATCCTATGGCTTCAGATGACATGTTTGAAACATTCCGAGAAAAATGGTTATCCATTCCATACGATGAATTGAAGAAAGTAACTCATATTCGGCAGAAGCGACAGATTGAAACCATAAACAATGCACTTCGTAACGATAATCTCAAATCTATGATTTCTCTCATTTCATATCCTGGTATTGGAATCAAAACGATGGAATGCTGTTTTAAGATAGTGATGAGATATCAGAAACAGACAGCTTTGTTTGTTACAGAATAGTTTGTATTCATAAGTTGGTTGGCATTATTAATCAAAGTAAAACTTCTGTCCATTTGATTGAATTTGCGCTTTTCAAGCGTAACTTTGCAGACAAATTCACAAGTTGAATGGATAATAATATAGAATGGGATTCCTATACAGCCTGTTTGGTGGCGCACCAACAAAATATGATGCACAGAAATACTTCGACTATGCCGAGAAACAGAAAGCCAAAGGCAATATAGTTGAAGCATTGAGCTATTACGCCAAAGTCATCAATCATGGTGACCTTGGCGTAAAGCCATTTGTGCCCTACATTGAGTTGTGCATGGAACATGATGAATGGAAAAAGTTACCTGATTGTATCAAAGTCTATCGAAAGAGGTTTCCAAAAGAAAACTCAGGGTGGATTGACAAGATTGAAAAGGAAACCATTGAGCAACTCAGAAGGCAAGGTCTGTTGCCAATAGAGGTGAAGGAACAGCAAAATCCGAAAGAGCCAAAGATTTGTTCATCCAACCCGAAAATAGCGGATTCGCCCAAAGGCGAGAAACAGGAACTGCAAAAGAAACCTTTCGTTCTCACTTTTCCAACGAATATCAAGCACCCGACACTCGGAGAACGCTATGATGAGTATTGTGCCAGTCTTCCACCATTTGACTTTTATGAGGGTGATAACGAAGACAAAATCCCAGCTGATGCGGACATGGAAATCAATGATTACCTGAACAGGTTGGCAGACACACTCGCCTATTGTAGGGATGTTGAGAAGAAGCAAGGATTTGTGGCAGCGGAACAATACTATCTGTTCCTTATCGGTCATCATCCTTGGGAACCTGATGCCTACGATGAGTTGTTGGAACTGTATCGCAACAATGGCAAGAACGATGCGTTTGAAGCCTTGCGCCTTTATTCCATAGACCATTTCTCAAAGAGACGTGAACGGATGGAACGGCAACTGACCGCACTTGCAGAACAGCAGGGAGTGAAAGAGATGGCAACGGAAGCCATAAGAAAAGGGGAAAAGGTCTCGTACTTCCGTGGGCTGTTCACCCTGTACGACCCTTTCCCCTGCATAGAGCATTGGAAGCGGTTGATGCCTATCTTCTCGGACTCCGAGTAGCTGACTTGGATGTTTTGTTCCTGCTGGCATATCTGGCAGCACGATGGGCAAACCTCCACCAGTCCTCATCATCATCTTTCTTGGGTTTGTCATCCGAAGACGAGCCTCCACCACCTGAATACATGGGAGTAGTAGCATCACCGATGGCGGCTGCTACCATCCCTGCGGCAGTGGAAATGACATCATTCAGAGAGCCGTCAAACAGGTCTTCAACGACAGTTCCCTGCACACTCTCCAAAGCATAGGCAGTTGGTTTCGGCATGTTATCCAGGAATGTTCGCAAGCCAGAAAGCAGTTCATCGAAGATTGCCCCTTTGACCATCATGACCGAATTGCCCAGTTGTGCCTCCTTCATCCTTTCCATATTATTTGCCGCTTGCCTCACCGCAACCTCAGCATTAGCCTGCCGCTGGCGAAGCGATGCAATCTGGTTCTCACATTGCATGAGTCGGCTCTTGCGGTCACGGATTTTGTCACCCAAAGCAATTTTCTGCCTCATCAGTTCTGATGTTCGTTCCTCGTATTCATCCAGGGTGATTTTCTTGTTCTCCAAGTCCTGCTTCAAGGATTCAATCTGATGGTTTAGCCCATTGTATTGCAGTTCCAACTTGCCAATAAAGATTCTAAGCTCAATGGCACGGTTTTCCAACTCCGGTAACTCACGCTTCAACTGATAGTACATCTGTACCTTGTCCTTATGCTGTGCGCCCGAAATCTCCACAGGGTCGCCACGCATCAGCCCATATTTGCTGTTCACCTGTTCGTAGAGTTCCGTGTGCAACTCTTTCATAATCTCCTGACCCGTTGCCTTGTCCTTACCGAACAGCCCTTTGTATGAAACCACAGGTCGCTCCCTGCCAGTCTTCTTTTCTGTTCGCATCACAACAGGAATGATGGTCGCATGGCAATGTGCCGTAGTCTCGTCAAGATGCACATCAAATCCGATGATGTTCTCCTCGCCATACTTCTTTGCCATCCAGTCATAGAGGTCGGTAGCCCATTGCTCGATTTCATTCATTCGCTGGATGTGACTGTTGTCCGCTGTTCCGTCGCGCTCGAAATCGACAGCCTGATTGCCGAATGCCATCAAGTTCATCACTTCGTGGTCACCGCTGAAAACGAACTCTACAATCTGGTTGGACATCTTCGCAGCTACTGGGTCGTTCTTCTTTACCTCCGGGTTAGGCTTCACTCCCAGTTCCTCCAGCCTCTCTTTGAAACGTTCCTCGACAGGTTTTGATGTTCCTATCTTTTGGATAATACCACCCTTGGCAACCTCAAAATTGAGATGCGCCCGGGTGATGTCGTACCAATGCAGCGGTTTCTTGTTCACTGTCTGATAGTGCTTCTCATCCCACCTGCGCTGGTTCTCGGCAGCCTCCATCGCTCCGATGGACTTTCTGCCCTCAAAGTGCATCGCACCTTTTGGTTCATTACTCATATTTCTGTTCTGTTACGTTATAGTTCTACATTGGGGATGTTCTCACGTTCCATGTCTATGGATCGTGAGACATTACTTTTGTTGTATTGCTTTGGAGTAGTGGGGGCATTCATCCAAGTCCCAGACGACAGGCTGGCATGGCAGGCACGGGAACATGTGGGGCATGAGACCGTTGCTGTGCCGCCCTGAACCTCGCAGAGGTGAATGGGCATATTGTGTTATGCCCCCACTTAATCAGTTGGGCCGTGGAGCAAGCTCTGCGTGCCCGACCATCCTACTCATGCCGCCCATAAGGAACAACAGTTCCGTCTTCGTCATCGAAATCAAAGAGGCTCTGAGGCATCTTTGCAGCCTTGGAGGGTATAGTTGCCTCGGAAGATGTTACAATAGCCGTCTGAGGCTTTTCTGATGTCTCCATGATGACAGTAGCCATATCTGCGCCTTGTGCAGATTGGACTGGTGGTGATAAAAATGGAGAAGTCTGATTTCTCTCAGCAAGGAGAAGACGGTTGGGATTGGTGAACGCCTGTCCCACAGCATGACCATCCTGCACACTCACGACATCAACGATGGAGGTGACGAAATCAGACGAGCGGCTGATAAGTCCCAGTTGTTCCATCTTGTCGAGCAGGTTGCGCCCCTGCTTGCGCTTGATACCCCATACTTCTTCAAGGGAAGAGACCGAGAGCGAACATTGACAGGTACCCGTATCGACACGGATGCCTCGCACCATTTGCGACTTATCGCCAATGGTCATAGTGTGGAGGATGTACAGATAGTACATGAGGTTAAGCCGTCCTTTTGTTGTCCCCATAAGGAATGTAATTGCATCCGCTGAAAGATGAAGCGTGATGTCGGTAAAGGGAAATGACTTCTCCAGAAAGGAGTCAATAGGCAGAATTGCTGCCTCGTTGTTGTTACTTTGCATATTCAGTAATGAGAAAAAGGAACGGCAGACAGATGTGCCTTGCTTCATGCGCATGGTGTTCCTGCCATGCCGTCCCTGGTTTGACATTTGGTTAATTGATAAATTCCGTGGGCAATCCACATTTACAAGAATGGAACAGCCTCTGCGTACAAAAGGCAGAATGATTGCTGTGCCGTTGGAGCTAACTGGCTAAGAGAAAAGGAAAGATGGAACGTTCTATTCTGCTGTTCTTCTGTAGTAATACGGCTTCATACCTGATAAGGTTATTAACCTTGCAGCGTTAGGATTATTATTCTTTTGGCATTAAGGTTATTAACCTTGTTACCTTTGCAACAGATAGATGTTGTTGTTCCAAACAGAGGGAAGAAAGGGAAATGTCATCTATGCCAGCCCAATTGTTGCTTGGACGCATCGTCCTCTGCTATCCTCTTTAATTCCTGTTCCACCTTATGCAATTCATCCTTGCTTAGGAAAGCGATGCTTTTGATGGTGAGTTGCTGCGCACAGATTCTTCTCCTGTCAATGATGCTCTCGTCCGACATGGCTTTGTTCGCACCTACCTCCTCCATATAGTCATTGACTGCATCACGCATGGAGAATTGCCTTAGCCCAGTCTTTGCCCAGTGGACAGCCAACTCTACTGCCAGTTTCTGCTTGTTCTCATATTCTGCCATACTCCAGTCTATTTGGTGGCGAGACGCTGAATGATTCGTTCAGCCTCCTCGGAAATCTCCGCCTCAGAGGACACACGGTTCTTCCGTACCCACGCCAAGAGGTCTGACTTCTCGAAGAAGATCATCTTGCCATTTGGCTTGTAGAACGGGATAGTCTGCTCGTGGGTCATCTTGTAGAGAGAACTGCGGGCAATGCCCATGAACTTGGCTGCCTCTTCCAAGGTCAGCACATCCTTCCCCTGATGGAGAAGCTGCTCCAAGGACTGGACTCGCCCCTGGAGTTCGGCAACCTGTTTGCTGAGGTTTGCCTCCTTGTTACTTTGTACTTGTTGTGTCATAAGCAATTATTATTAGAGTGAATATATATGTGCCTTGATGATGTCTGGAGGTGTATAAGCCACTTCGATAAGGAACAACTGTCCACATCTGCCCAAGAACATCAGTTCGGCAAGAGCAAAGTTACTATGGGTATATCAGCGTAATGCAATCTTATATCGAATAGAAGACAGAATTTAATTGTAATTATCATTTGAGTATGATTTTGAGCCAATAATCATACTTAAAAGTGTCAGAGAATGATTTATCTTCGATTTGAAAATATATCAAACATAGCAGCTTCGTGCCAGATGATGAGACCGAAATATGATGAAATCCGAGGACAAAAATTAGAGAGAAAGCAACTCCAAACAAGAGAAAGATGAGAGGGTAATCGAAAAAGAAAAACATCTATATTTTCAATCCCGACCTGCCAATATGTCCTCGCACCACTTTCATTTGATTTTTTTATTGTAATTTTGGTGCATGTTTGTTGCAGATGGCTTATGTATAGATATAATCTATCTGATATAGAACGAGTTAAGTTATAAAAATAACCTACGAAGTATAGCATCGCACCATAAAAATGAACTGTCAAATACCTTGTTAGCCATTTTGCCCAGGCTCCTTCCCACTTGGGCAATAGCGAGAACGCCCACTGTATTGGACCGAATATAGTGAGCATTCCGAGCAGGATTTGCTGACAGTAAATCGTCGCCCACCAGCCAATGTATGCAAAATACAATTAAAGCTATGAGCATCACGATTTTATCTATTCCTACAACAATCCCGGAAGTAAGTGATGTGAACCAAAGTTTGGCTGCATCCTTTTCCATATTGGTCACTTCGTCCACCCCGGTCTGTTCCATAGTGGCTTCTATCAGATTAGGGTCGGAAGTTCCGCTGTGTGCCACATCCGCCTGTGCTTGCAGGCTGGTGTACATCGTATCTCTTGCATAGATGAGTTGCTGCACCTCCTGAAATTTATCCTCTATCTGTGTGGCTTCCGCCTGGTACAGGTCATGAGTGTAAGAGCCGATACAGTTAGGGATATAGGATAGGAAATCCAGCACGCACCAGTTGCTCCCACTGTTTACCATACCCGTGTCTGCCGGAGGATACCACCAGCATAGGATAATTGAAATCGCCAATGGCTTGAACAACTTCATGATATCCAGTGGTTCGTTCTTGACCATCATCTTATACGCCATGCCTGCTGCCATGACGATTGCAAACAAGGCCGCGAGTGCCATACACATCTGGAGAATCCACCAAAACGGGCCTTGCGAACCTGTGAAGGTGGCATCCGTCAGGAACTCGTTGGTCTGAAAAATCACATCATCAATCTCTTCTTCAAGCAGATTGATGCCGAAATCTGAAAGTATATCTCCGCTTGCCATCTGTTTTTCCATTAAATTTTATCTGTTCACACTCTCGTTCTCATTTCCGTCTTCGTTTCCGTCATCATTCTGCAACCCTCGCACTGCCGACCGGGATTCATTCCAGCGGCTCATGGCATTGCTGATAATGCTTCTTTTGTCTATCGAGTGGTTGTCCGTTGCCGAAAGGAGATTCTTCGTGGCATTGCGGTTGCTCAACTGGACGAGATATTTAACCAGTACATCGTTTTGCCGGGAGACATCGGCATAGATTTGCAGATACTCTTTCTTACGCTGCGCGTTGGGCATATAGGCATCCCTTGTTGCCTTGATTGCGCATTGATAGACACGGTAATAGTCATTCCACCGTTCATTTTCTTTTGGTGAGCCGCCTGTCATCGTTATGCGGTCAATGTTCTTCTGAAACTGCCGCATCTGGGATTCCACCTTGTCCTTTTCCGCAAGCCAGGCCAGATCCACTTGTCGGTCCGCGACATTCAAGGCTT
>UMEA01015038.1_pt1 | contig 15136 bp, 10 predicted proteins | sample 1964621 | NCBI WGS metagenome assembly UMEA01 (sample SAMEA4836007, study PRJEB28245) | human gut metagenome | biome: gut microbiome; material: fecal sample | place: Denmark | collected 2008 | reverse complement strand
ATTGTAGAATTAACAGCACTAGAGTATAAAATATTTTGTATTTTAGTAGATAACCTTGGAAAATTAGTTACAAGAGAATATTTATTAGGCAGAATATGGGATATATCAGCTAATTTTGTAAATGATAATACTTTAACAGTATATATGAAACGCTTAAGAGAAAAAATAGAAGATGACCCGAATAATCCAAAGATAATTAAAACAATAAGAGGTATTGGTTATAAGGTGAATAAGAATGAAAAATAGAAATAATATTTTGCATGTAACTATAAAATCTGCTATTTTAATTACTATAGTTGCTAGCATACTTATATGTAGCTTATTTTATTTTATAAATTCAAAGCAAAAGCAGGATTTATATAATGAATATAATCTAAAAATAGAAGATAAATTAGCAGTTTATGAAATTCAGAAAGATTTTAATGAATACGTAATAATTGCAATTCTTGTTGTTGTTGCAGTTTCGGTTTCCTATGTTTTAATTAGTTATATAACATTTAAAAAGCAAAAAAAGGATTTGAAAGTAATACTTAAAAATTTAGAAAATATCCATAATAATAATTACAATTTTCTAATTGACGAAGTAAACAAAGGAACTTTTCAAAGTGATTTATATAAAATTTGTATACAATTACAGGAATACTCAAAAGAGATAGAAAAAGATAGGAATAAACTAAATGCATATTTATCAGATATTTCCCATCAAATACGAACACCAATATTTTCGCTTATGGTGCTGGTTGATAACTTACAAGAAAATAAAGACCTTTCTAAAGAAAGTGAAAAAGAATATATAAATAAAATATCATTGGAATTGGATAAAATAAGTTGGTTAGTAGATAATTTATTAAAAATGGCACAACTTGATACTAAAATTGTAACCATGAACACAGATAAAGTATATATAAAAAACATTGTTAAACAAGCAATTAAGAATGTAGAAATACTAGCAGAGCTAAAAGAGGAAAAAATAGTAGTTGATGGAGATTTATCTGCATCATTTATAGGTGACTTTAAATGGACAGTAGAAGCCATTACCAATATTCTGAAAAATGCTATAGAACATTCTAATGTAAATCAGAAAATATATGTAACATATAGTGAAAATGTATTGTACACTGAAATTAATATTAAAGATTGTGGTTCTGGAATGGAAGAAAACGAGGTTTTACATATATTTGACAGATTCTATAAAGGTAAAAATTCTGGAAAAGATAGTTTCGGCATTGGACTTTCAATAGCAAAGGAGATAATAGAATTACAAAATGGCGAAATAAATGTAAAGAGTAAAATAAATAACGGAACAGAGTTTAATATTAAATTTATGAAATAAAGCTATGAAATATTAGCTTTTTTTCTTTTTGTCACTTTAGAGTCACTTTGATATTATATAATTACAGCAAAAAGGAGGAAAGTATGGAAATATTAAAAATTGAAAATTTATCTAAAATATACGGAAAAGATGACACAAAGGTGGTAGCATTAGACCAAGTTTCTCTTTCAATAGAAAGAGGAGAATTTGTATCTATAATTGGAGAAAGCGGAAGTGGAAAGTCTACTTTGCTTCATTTAATAGGTGGATTAGATACCCCAAGTTCTGGAGAAATATACATAGAAGGAAAAAAATTATCTCAAATAAAGCCAAGTAAGCTAGCAAATTACAGAAGAAGACAAATAGGAATAATATATCAATTCTATAATTTAGTACCAATATTAACAGTGAAAGAAAATATAGAATTGCCTCTTTTATTAGACGGACGAAAAGCTGATAAAGAAAAATTAAATGAACTAATTAAAGTTTTAAAATTAGAAGACAAAGTAAATGCTTTTCCAAGCCAATTATCAGGCGGGCAGCAGCAAAGAGTAGCAATAGGACGTGCAATTATTGCAGAGCCATCAATAATTTTAGCTGACGAGCCAACAGGAAATTTAGATACAAAAAATTCTAATGATATTATCTCATATTTAAAATATACAAGTAAAAAATTCCATCAAACCATTATGCTAGTAACTCATAGCGAAAACATAGCAATGCAAACAGATAGAATTATAAAATTAAGTGATGGCAAAATAGAATTTGATAAAAAAATAAAATAGGAGAAGTTTTATGAATATTAGTTTAAAATTAGCATGGAGATATATTAAAAATAATAAAAAAAGAAGCATTGCTACAGTTGTTGGAATTACATTAGTAACATTATTAATTGTTTCTTTAATTTTGCTGTTTAACACATACCAAAGTTACATGATAGGCACAATTAGAAGTAAATCCAACTGGGAAACAAAGTTTAATAATATTAAGTATGAGGATGCAATATTGTTAGAACAAAATTCTGATATACAAGAAGTTTCATTAGTACAAGAGTTAGGACTAGATGCAAAAAACTATTCAGAAAATGCAAATTTGGCAATGCATTTACGTTTAAAAGCATACAACTTAAATGCAATGAAAAATTTAGGGATAAAAATACTAGAAGGAAGATTACCAGAAAGCAGTAACGAAATTGTTTTGAGCCGAAATATGGGTGTTATGGATGAAAGCAAAATAGATATAACAATTAATGGAGAAACAAAAACGTATGAAATTGTTGGTATGATAGACGCACCAGACTTTGAAGAATTTGCATTAATAGGAAACTTTAATATGGGTGCAATTACTCTTTTAGATGAAAGTACATTGTCTAATGAAGATACAGTAGATGCGTCTGTAATATATAAAGATATTACAAAAGTCTATAAGAATTCGGAAGAAATAGTAAAAGTGCTAGATTTATATGATGCAGAAATACTGTATAATACAGATTTACTACATTATTCTGGTATTTGGAATATGAATAGTGAAGAAGATTTACAAATTATTATTCCATTAATAATATTTATAGTAATTATTTGCATAATTGATGCTATTTTCCTATATTCGATATTTAATATGACAGTTTTACAACGAAAAAAAGAATTAGCAAACCTAAATTCAATAGGTGCAAGTAAGAAGCAAATTTTTAGTTTAATTTTATTAGAAACAACTATTCTTCTACTTATTGCAGTGCCATTGGGAATAATATTAAGTTTTCTAATAATGTTTGCAATGATAACGCCTATACAAAACACTTTAAATATTGAAAATTTAAATATAGAATTAAATTTATCATATTATTTAATAATAGCTGGAATATTACTAATATGTTTAATATCATACTTATCTGTAATTATTCCTGCACTAAAAGCAAGTAAAAATAGTATCATAGATAAAATAAAAGAGAATAACGTAAAGTTTAATAAAAAAGCCTCAAAAGTGAAAACTAGAACTATAAACGGAACACTAGTGTATAGAAATATATTGAAAAACAAAGGTAAATACATAATAATGATGATTAATGTAATGTTTGCAGTATTTATGCTTGTGTTTTCCCAAGGATATATACAAAACACGTATCAAGATATGAATGAATCATTAACAAATTGTTCTGCAACAATAGAACCAGAGGATTTGGATTATATAGACGAAATAAGGAAAGAAATAAAAGAAACAGATGGCGTAAAAACTTTTACTGAATATAGCTTTGCTCAATTTTGGACATATGTAGAAGAGGAGGATATTAATGATTCTTTGAAAGAAGCATTAAATGCTAGTCCAGAACTAAGTGACCTGTTATTTTACGCAGATACAGAAAATGAATTTAATTGTGATATATTAGCATTATCTGGCGACGATTATCATAATTATTTAAAAAAAGTAGGTTTGGATAAACTAGAGAATAATGAATGTATATTAATAAACTATGATGACGTAGAAACAAGATATTATGAAGGAATATATTTTACAAATTATGAAGAAGGAGATAATATTCAATTATATTTAATGCCGATAAAAGATAAATTGCTAAAGAGAGATGAAAATGGTAAAATGCAAATAGTAGTAGAAGAACGTAAAAATCAACCAAAATCTACATTAAGAATTGCAAAAGTTACAACATTAATGCCAGATAATATAAATGTTAATAAAGATAAAGTGGTTCCAAAAGTTCGTATTATTATTGGTTACGATACTCTAAATAACGTAAATGCAGACTTTGGATCAGAAGTTAAATCTGAAATAAACTTTCACATAAATTCTAGCAACACAGACGAATTAGATAAAAAAGTAGAAGAATTCAATTTAAAATATGGTACTGAAATCTCCTTTACACATTCTTATGGCATAGACAAAGAAGCAGAAAAAGCAATAACTGAAATATTTTTGTTTAGTATTAGTGCTTTATTTATTGGAATTACTATTATAAATTTAGTTAATGTAATTGTATGTGATGCTAATTTAAGAACTAGAGATTTATTTGTTCTAATTTCACTGGGAATGGATAATAAAAAGTTTAATAAAATGATTATAAGAGAGTATTTAATATATTTAATTTTACCATATATATTAGGAACTATAATAGGTCTTGTAGCTGCATATTTGTTATTCCAAACAACATTCCAGCATGAGTATTTTTACTTTATAATACCATATAGAGAAATAATAATTGCATTTATAGCTATACTATTAGCATTGTTATTTATAGTAAAACATATTAATAAAAAAATTAAGAATAATGAGGTTATAGAAAATATTAAAAATGAAAATATATAAGTAGACAAAATTTAAAATGTAAAAACAGGTATCAGTTTTGATACCTGTTTTTTATGATACGTCTATAAAAAATGTTTAAAGAATTGAAAAAAGTAGTATAATATGATAGATTAAAATATGCAAAATAAAAGAAAGGACTGATTATATGAAAAAAGGGAAAATAGTTTTAGTAGGAACAGGATTTGTAGGAATGAGCATGGCATATTCTATGCTAAATAGAGGAGGAATAAATGAACTTGTATTAGTTGATTTGGACAAAGATAAAACAATAGGGGAGGAAATGGATTTATCACACGGTCTTCCATATGCACCACAAAAAATGGTAATTAAAGCAGGAGATTATAGTGATTGCAAGGATGCACAAATTGTAGTTATAACAGCGGGTGCAGCACAAAAGCCGGGCCAAACTAGATTAGAACTTGCAGAAACAAATACTAAAATAATGAAGAGCATTACAAAACAGATTATGGCAAGTGGATTTAATGGAATAATTATTGTTGCAACTAACCCAGTAGATTTAATGACATATGTTGTAGCAAAGGTATCTGGACTTCCTAAAAACCAAGTAATAGGTTCTGGTACAGTTTTGGATACTGCAAGATTAAGATATTTATTAGGAGATTACTTTAAAATTTCTAGCAAGAATATACATGCGTATATAATGGGAGAGCATGGCGATTCGTCTTTTGTACCATGGAAACATGCGTATATTGGTTGCAAAAAGATAATAGACATTATGAAAGACAATAAGCATGACATAGCAGATTTAAATAAAATTCATAAAGGTGTTGTTGATGCAGCATATGAAATAATAGAAAAGAAGAAGGCAACATATTACGGAATTGGTATGGCATTAAATAGAATTGTAAGAGCAATACTAGATAATGAAAATTCAATTTTAACTGTATCAACATACTTATCTAATGGTAAGTATGGCCAAGACGATATATACATTGGAATTCCAGCTGTAATTAATTCTAATGGTGTAAGAGAAATTCTAGATTTAGACCTAGATAAAGAGGAACAAGAAAAACTAGATAATAGCTGCAAAATAATAAAGGATATGAGAAAAAATTCGATAGATAAAATAATAAATGAGTAAAATGTAATATGTTCACAAAAAGGTCATAAAAATAGTTTATAATATACAATTATTTTGATTATAAAAAACTAGGAGAGTGTAAATGACAAGAACAAAATTAAAAGATAGAATTTTGCCAACATATACAAAGGGAGAAGAAATATTTAATATGACTTCCCATATAGTAGGGGCAGTTTTAGGAATTGTTGCAATAGTACTATGCGTTGTGATGGCAGCGGTACATGGAAATGTGTATGGTGTAATAAGTGGTGCAATATATGGAACTACTATGCTTATACTATATACTATGTCAAGCATATACCATGGGTTAAGTGCAAAATGTAAGCGGAAAAAAAGTATTACAAGTGCTAGACCATTGTACGATATTTTTATTAATAGCAGGTTCGTACACACCATTTGCACTTTGCACATTTAGAGAATATGACACTGCCGTGGGTTGGACAATATTTGGAATAATTTGGGCTATGGCAGTAATAGGTATTGTATTAAATGCAATAGATTTAAAAAAATACAAAGTGTTTTCAATGATTTGCTATTTGGGAATGGGATGGGCAATAATTTTTAAAGCAAGTTTGTTGCCAGTACTATTATCAAAAGGTGCATTAATACTTTTAGTGGCAGGTGGAATTGCTTATACAATAGGTGCGGTTCTTTATGGGTTAGGTAAGAAACATAAATGGATGCATTCAATATTTCATTTGTTTATATTATTAGGAAGTTTACTACATTTTTTCTGCATTTTATTATATGTAATGTAATATGCTTAAAGATAAATTGGAGGATAAATTATGTTAAGACTAGAAAAAATAACAAAAGAATATGTTACGGGAGATAGTAAGGTTCAAGCTTTAAAGGGAATAACATTAGAGTTTAGAAAAAACGAATTTGTATCAATACTAGGTCAAAGCGGCTGTGGTAAAACTACATTACTAAATATAATTGGTGGGCTTGATAAATATACAACAGGAGATTTAGTAATAAATGGCAAGTCTACTAAAGAATTTAAAGATAGAGATTGGGATGCATATAGAAACCATAGTGTTGGATTTGTATTTCAATCATATAACTTAATACCACACCAAACTATACTTTCAAATGTAGAACTTGCGCTTACATTATCTGGGGTTAGCAAAAAAGAAAGAAGAAAAAGAGCAATAGATGCATTAAAGCAAGTTGGTTTGGGCGACCAGTTAAATAAAAAGCCAAATCAATTATCTGGTGGACAAATGCAAAGAGTAGCTATTGCAAGAGCTTTGGTAAATGACCCGGAAATAATTTTGGCAGATGAGCCAACAGGTGCACTGGACACTAAAACCAGTGTTCAAATAATGGAAATATTAAAAAGTATTTCTAAAGATAGACTAATTATTATGGTTACTCATAACCCAGATTTGGCAGAAAAATATTCTTCAAGAATTATAAAAATACTTGATGGAAAAATTACTGACGATTCAAACCCATATAGCAAAGAAGAAGAAAAGAAGGAAAATAGGGATTCAAAGGCAAACAGCAAGGTTTCAATGAGCTTCTTTACAGCATTATCATTAAGTTTAAACAACTTAATGACTAAAAAAGGAAGAACAATACTAACTTCTTTTGCAGGAAGCATAGGCATAATTGGTATAGCCCTTATTTTATCGCTATCTAGCGGTATGCAAGCGTACATAAATAGAGTAGAAGAGGATACACTCTCTTCGTATCCAATTACAGTTGAAGAAGAAACAATAGATATGGCAAGCATGATGACTTCGCTTATGGGAGATGCGGAAGAAACCGCGCATGAAGATGGAAAAGTATATTCTAAAAATATTGTAAATGATATGTTAAGTACAATTTCTACAAAAATTCAGAGCAATAACCTAGAAGAATTTAAAAAATATTTAGACGACGAAAACAGCCAAATACGAAATTATATAAATGCAGTTCAATACAGCTATAATTTAGACTTAAATATATATAAAGAAGATGAAGATAAGGTAGTTCAAGTAAATCCAAGCCAAATATTTTCAAAACTTGGAATGGACGGAATGAGCAATATGATGCTAGCAGAAACTGACGCATGGCAAGAACTATTAGATAATAATGAATTATTGCAGTCACAATATGACGTTATTGCGGGTAAATGGCCAGAAAACTATAACGAAGTGGTATTAATTGTAGATGAAAATAACGAAATATATGATTATACATTGTATGCACTAGGAATATTGGACCAAGATGAGCTAGAGGAAAAATATCAAAAGATATTAGACGGAGAAGAAGTAGAAGACGAAGAGGTAAAAACGTATACTTATGAAGAACTATTAGATACTAAATTTAAAGTATTATTAAACACAGATTATTATGAAAAAGATGGCGATATTTGGCTAGACAAGAGTGAAGATGAGGATTATATAAAGGAAAAACTAGAAGATGCCGAAGAAATAAAAATAGCAGGAATTATAAGACCAAAAGAGAACACTGTAGCAACAGCAATGTCTGCAACAATAGGATATACAAAAGAACTTAAAGAATATGTAATAAATGAAATTAATGAAGCGGAGATAGTAAAAGAGCAAAAAGAAAATAAAGACATAAATGTGTTTACAGGGACAGAATTTCCAGAAGATCCAGATGCAGGATTTGATTTTTCTAGTTTAACTAACGAACAAAGAATGTACCTTGCATCACTTAATGAAGAAGAAATGGCAAAACTTATGCAGCAATATACAGAAAATGCAAGCGCAACATATGAAGGCAATTTGGAGAAGATGGGTGTTGTAGATTTAAGCAGTCCTAGTAGAATAAGTATATATCCAAAAGACTTTGAAGCCAAAGAACAAATTGCAGCAGAAATAGAAAAATATAACCAAAAAGAGCGTGACGAAGGAAGAGAAGAAAATGCAATAACATATACAGATATTGTAGGAACAATGATGGATTCTGTATCAACTATAATAGATGCAATAAGTTATATATTAATAGCATTTGTGGCAATATCGCTTGTAGTTTCTTCAATAATGATAGGAATTATAACATACATTTCTGTATTAGAGAGAACAAAAGAAATAGGAATATTAAGAAGTATTGGTGCTTCTAAAAAGGATATTTCAAGAGTATTTAACGCAGAAACATTTATTATAGGTTTATGTGCAGGAATACTTGGAATAGGTGTAACTATTCTATTAAACATACCAATAAATATGATAATAAAATCTGTAGCAGATATATCTGGAATTGCAAAACTTCCAACAGTAGGTGCAATTATACTAGTAGTAATTAGTATGTTACTTACAATAATAGCAGGTTTAATACCAGCAAAAATGGCAAGTAAAAAAGACCCAGTAGAAGCATTAAGAACTGAATAAAATAAAGAGCCTTAATGAAAGGGAATGCCCCTAAATTAAGGCTTTTTTGATTAACTTGCAGGATGGATCTAATTGACATAAAATCTTAAATGTGGTAATATTAACTTGTATCTAGCATAGCTAGAATTAGTAACTATAGTATTAAATTCTTTATGAGAGGAGAGAACAAATGAGGAAGACAGCAAAGACAACAATGTGGTTTAAGCGGTTATTCAGTTTTATAATTGTAGTAATCGCAGTTATGTGCATGAGCACAGTAGCTTTTGCAGCCGACGTATATGAAATTCGGCTTCGGGTAACAAATGGCGGGGATTTAGAACTGCCAGAAATCAACAGTCGTTCAAGCAGGTATGAAGTAACAGAAGTGGACTGGAGCAAGGAAGACGACCTAAAAGCAGGAGATAGAATTACTGCAGAAGTAACAGTATCGCCAACAGATGGCAACGAAATTTATATCGATTCCAAAAACGATATTGACATTTCGGGGCCAAGAGCAGAGTTTATATCTTATCGAAGAGATGGATATGACTTCAAAATAAAAATACGGTATACTGTTAAGGGAGAGCTAGAAACTCCAGAAGACGCATACTGGGACGACGACGACCCTTGGATTGCAAGGTGTACAAAAGTTAGCAATGCAGATGATTATGAATTTGTATTGTACGACGGAGGACGCCGAGTACACAAAGAAGTAACGAGCAGAAATTACTTCAATTTTGCAAAATATCTAGCGCAGAGAGGCGTATATGAAGAAGACGAAGTGTATTTCAAAGTAAGAGCATTATCGGATGATAATGACGAAAGCGATTACATAGAATCTTCGGAATTCTACGACTGGTACGAGCTTTGGTATTATTGCAAAGATAAAGATATTGAAGTAAACGGAAGTGACAGTCATGTAGTAGGCCATGGACAATTTGTACTTAATGGATGGGTACAAGATATAAGTGGAACATGGAGCTACTATCAAAACAATTCAAGGTTAACTGGTTGGCAATATGTAAATGACCGCTGGTATTACCTTGATGCAGGAGGCATAATGAAAACGGGCTGGATTATATTAAACAACAAATGGTACTATCTTAACGCAGATGGTGCTATGGCCACTGGCTGGCTCTACCTTAATTACAAATGGTATTGGGCAGACCAAAGCGGCGAAATTGTTTTAAATGATTGGAGATATATCAACCAAAATTGGTATTACTTCAATAGCTCGGGCGAAGCTGTAAAGGGTTGGAACTGGATAGATAATGCAATGTATTATTTCTATCCAACAAAAATGGGAGACCATCCAGAATGCTCAATGGCATACAATACTTACATTGACGGATATTACGTTAATGTAGAAGGAAAAAGAATGTAATACTGACAAGGAGGGCGGAAATCGCCCTCTTTTTTTGGAACAAGGGGACACACATTTTGTTTCATTTTTGGAACAAATTGTGTGTCCCCTTGTTCCAAATTGATAAAATTTAAAAAAAGCTGTACTATTTGGCAAAAATAGTATATAATAGAAACGTGTTTAAACCGACAGGCTTATATTCTTAATTAAGAATATACTGTGTAATAATTTTAGAAACTGAGGTAATAAACATGAAAGATTCAAAAGATTACAAAAATTTTGACAGAAAGGAAAATTTAAAATTAGCATCAAAAGTAGTACATGGTGCTTTAGGGGTAGATCCAGAAACAGGGGCATTAAGCTTCCCTATTTATCAAGCAGCTACATATAAACATAAATCGATTGATAAACAAGAAGCATACAATTATTCAAGATGCATTAATCCAACTAGGGAAGAGCTAGAAAGGACAATGACAATTTTAGAGGAAGGCACAAGAGCATTTGCTGTAAATTCAGGTATGGCAGCAATTACATTAGTATTTTCATTATTAAAACCAGGGGACCACATAGTTATGTCTGACGATATATATGGAGGAACTTTTAGAGAAGTAAATGAAGTGCTAACAGTAAATGGGGTAGAATATGACAGCATAGATTTATCTGATATTGACTTATTAAAGAAGACAATTAAGAAAAATACAAAAATGATATTTGTAGAAACACCAACAAACCCTATGATGAAAGTTGCAGATATTGAGAAAATAGCAAAAATAGGTCATGAAATTGGTGCTATAGTTGTTGTTGACAATACATTTTTAACACCATATTTCCAAAGACCACTTACACTTGGAGCAGATATTGTTGTACATAGTGGAACAAAATATTTAGCAGGTCATAATGACGTGTTAGCAGGAGTTGTTGTTGTAAAAGATAGCAAAATTGGAGAAAAATTAGAAATACAAATGTATATCTATGGAGCAGGATTAGGACCAATGGACTCTTGGTTAATGCTTCGTGGAATAAAAACATTAGCATTAAGAATGGACAAGCATGCAGAAAACGCTATGAAAGTAGCAACATGGCTACGTAATGAACCAAAAGTAGAAAAGGTATATTATGTAGGATTTGAAGACCATAAAGACTATGCAGTAACTAAAAAGCAAACTACAGGTTTTGGCGGAATGATATCATTTAGAGTAGATAGCATGGAAACTGTAAATAAAATTTTATCTAACCTAAAACTAGTGATATTTGCAGAAAGTTTAGGTGGAGTAGAAAGTTTAATTACTCACCCAGTAAGCAGAACTCATACAGAAATTTCTGAAGAAAAAAGAAATGCATTAGGAATTACAGATACACTACTTCGTTTATCTGTAGGAATTGAAGATGCAGACGATATTATTGCAGATTTAAAACAAGCTATGGAATAAAAACTTTTGGAACAAGGGGACACACAATTTGTTCCATTTTTGAAACAAATTGTGTGTCCCCTTGTTCCAAACTGAGAAAAGGAGGAATTGAAAGTGACGAAGTTTACTAAAATGCAAGCTTATGGTAACGATTATGTATATATTGATGCGATAAACCAAATTATAACTAATGTGCATGAACTTGCTAGATATATAAGTGATAGGCACTTTGGCGTTGGTTCTGATGGTTTAGTTTTAATTTGCAAGTCAGACGTAGCTGATTTTAAAATGAGAATGTTTAATCCAGACGGAACTGAAGGCGAAATGTGTGGTAATGCATTAAGGTCTTTGAGCAAATATGTATATGACCACAAACTAACAGATAAGGAAGAACTAAAAATAGAAACACTTGGTGGAATTCAGCATGTTAAATTAACTGTAGAAAATGGCATAGCAGTAAATATTGAAGCAAATATTGGGAAGCCTGTATTAGATACAAAACTAATACCTGTAAACACAGATCTTCCAGAATTTATAGAGCAAGAGGTAAAAGTATTAGATAGAACATTTAAAATTACTGCTGTATCATGGGGAAACCCACACTGTGTTATGTTTATAGATGACGTAGATAATTTTGACGTAGCAAAATACGGAAAAGCAATAGAATATATGACAGAAATATTTACAAATAAAACAAATGTAACTTTTGCACAAATAATAGATAGAAATACTATTAAGATTAGAGAGTGGGAAAGAGGTACAGGAGAAACTATTGGTTGTGGAACAGGTTGCTGTACTGCAACTGTAGCAGCAGTTTTAACAGGAAGATGCAATAGAAGAGTAAATGTGCATCAAATTGGCGGAATTTTAGAAACAAACTGGGACGAAGAAACTGGAAAAATGTTTATGAAAGGTCCATCTCATACAGTATTTGAATCTGAAATTGACGTAGATAGTATCTTAAAAAAATATAGAACAACTAATCTACAAGAATTAGTGAAAAATGTGGATTATGAGCTTCTAAAAGGAAACTTAAATGTAGATATTGAGGATATAAAGGACGACTCTCGAAAAGTACGTATAAACGACATGTATGTAGCAAAAATCGGTAGTGCATCAGATGGGCATACATACATTCCAGATGCCATAAAAAAAGGTGCAAAAGTAATAGTAATAGAAAAAGACATAGAACTACCAAACGAAGATATTACTATATTAAAAGTAAAATCTTCAAGAGAGGCAATGGCTGAAATGTCGGCTGCATATTTTAAATATCCTGCAAATGAATTAACTGTTGTAGGAATTACAGGAACTGCAGGTAAAACCTCAACTTCAACAATACTAAAGAAAATGATTGAAGAAGATGGGGAAAAAGCAGGGCTAATTGGAACTATAGGTGCGTTTATTGGAAAAAGAAAAATAACGCTTCATAATACAACGCCGGAAAATTATGATATACAAAAACTATTTAGAGATATGGTAGAAGAAGGCTGCAAATATGCAATAATGGAAGTATCTTCACAAGGGCTAAAAATGCATAGAGTAGATGGTTTTACATTTGATTATGGAGTATTTACCAATATTTCTAAAGAACATATAGGTCCAAATGAGCATGAAAGTATGGAAGAATATATGTACTGCAAAAGCTTATTATTCAAAAAATGCAAAAAAGGAATAATAAATGTAGACGATAAAAATTGGGAAAATATTATAAAAAACCATACATGTGACATAATAAAATACAGCCTAAACAACGAAAATACTGATTATAAAGCAGAAAACATTAAATTTATTATGACAGATAAATTTTTAGGAATGGGCTTCGAAGTAGCAGGAAAATTAAAAGACGAGTTTAAGGTAGCTATTCCCGGCAGATTTTCTGTATATAATGCATTATGTGCAATAACAATAGCACATGAATTAGGTGTAAAAGTATCTTCAATGAAGAAAGCATTAGAAACAGCATATGTAAAAGGCAGAATGGAGCTTGCTATCTCTAATGACAAATATAAATTGATAATTGATTATGCTCACAATGAAGACGAAATGACAAATTTAATGGAAACAATAATGGAATATAAACCAAAAAGAATAGTTTGCATTTTCGGTGGCGGCGGCAACCGAGCAAGAGATAGAAGATTTGATATGGGCGAAATATCTGGAAAATATGCAGGACTTACAATTCTTACAGAGGACAATCCTCGTTTTGAAGAAATAGATTCTATTAATAACGACATAATCACAGGATTAAATAGAAGCAATGGAAAATACATAACAATAAAAAATAGAGAAGAAGCAATAGAATACGCAATGAAAAATGCTTTAGAAGGAGATATGATACTTTTAATAGGAAAGGGACATGAACAATACCAAGAAATTAAAGGCGTACAATATTTCTGGGACGAAAGAGAAGCGGTAGAAAGAGTAAAAGCGAGATTAAACCAAAGTAAATAGTTAAAATATAGAAATGTCTAGTAACAAAACTAATATTTTGCACTAGACATTTTTTCATATTTGTTTTAAAATAATGTGTGAAAAAACAAAACGAAAGGATAATATTAATATGAACATTTGGCATGATATAAATAAAGAAAGAATACACAAGAACGATTTTATTGGAGTAGTAGAAATATCAAAAGGCGGAAAGAATAAGTATGAACTAGACAAAGAAACAGGAATGTTAAAACTAGACAGAGTACTATATACAGCAACACATTATCCTACAAATTATGGTTTTATACCACTTACATATGCAGAGGATAACGACCCACTAGACGTGCTAATTCTTTGCAATGAAGAAATACAGCCACTTACATTAGTAGAATGTTACCCTGTTGGGGTTCTAATAATGAATGACAATGGAGAAGAAGACGAAAAAATAATAGCAATTTCTAAAAAAGACCCATATTTAAATGTATATAATGATATATCTGCACTTCCAAACCATATATCGGACGAAATTAAGCATTTCTTTGAAGTGTATAAACAATTAGAAGGTAAAACTACAACTGTAGATAGAATGCTTGGAAGAGAAGATGCAGAAAACATAATAGAAAAATGCATGAAAAAATATGAAGAAAAATTTGCGACTGCGGACAAATAAAAGTAGTTTTCTTTGTCCAAGAAGAGGATGGTGAAAAATGATAGAAAAAATTATTTTTAATTTGCTGGCTTTTGCAATATTTATACTTGTGTTTGGAAGGTTTATAAAGAAAAATGATACAAGTTATGTATATGTTTTAGGGCTAGAATTTATTGGACTTGTAATAAACTTTATAGAATTACTTTCAAATATTACTTTAAATGTAT
>UMEA01053083.1_pt1 | contig 15424 bp, 20 predicted proteins | sample 1964621 | NCBI WGS metagenome assembly UMEA01 (sample SAMEA4836007, study PRJEB28245) | human gut metagenome | biome: gut microbiome; material: fecal sample | place: Denmark | collected 2008 | reverse complement strand
CAGATAATTCTAACAGCCTCACGCTATCTTTTTATATAAACCTTTCCTGTTGGGGCTGTGGAAAGCAAATCACAGTATTATGAAAAGAACTTTGCTGTTTCTGATGAGCGTAATAATGGTTCTTTCTGCTTATGCTCAAAAATCCACTTCTATTAAGGCTTTTGAATATCCCGATTATCTGTGTCCTAATCCCTATACGGGTAAACCGATATACGGTGGTAATACGCTTGAAATTAGTTATTCGGAAAAGAAAAACTCCTATGGGATAGATTTTAGATATGGCTACATAAGATATATGATAAATCTCACCTATAAAGGCATGGATAATGGAAGATATGTTTATACAGGCTTTGAAATTGGGAACATGGCGGAAGTTATTGTAATGACTTCTACAAAACTAAGTCGTTTCCTTGATAACTATGGGCAGATGCAAAATGAAAGGTTTGAAAAGGATAAATTAATTGAAATACATATAGGTAGCTCAGGGAGCCTGTCTGTCTATCCAATAAAAGATACTCCCGAAAATCGTAAAAAGATAGAAGAAAAGATTAATAAGCAGGAGGTTGAAAATATAGCCCAAAACAACCTTGAAGAGCTTTATCCGTATGGCGTTCAAGTCCTACAAGACAGTCTAAAACAACAAGTAGTTAAAGAGTTCTTCGACAATGGAGGGGAGGTTAAATCATTTAATTTACAGCCTTATTCTTTTCACACCTATGTTGCTGTCATTGACACTAATAAACAGGTTACAGTCATTCAAAAAGATGAAGTTATTTTAAATACCAAGTTACAAGATGAACAATTACATGGTGAAATAGACTATAAACCGTTAAGCATGGAGGGGAAGACAGCAAAAGTGATTAACGGTAAAGTGTTTTTTAGTATGACATTTCATCCTGAGCTAAATATAAAGGAGCATCGTGGTAAGGTTATATATGATAAGCATGGATTTTCCTATTTTGAAAATACCAAGGTAAGTTACGCTGCGCCTAATCAATTTACTCCTATGGAGGACATGAAAAAGATGATAGAAAACAGCATAGCTAAAAAAGGAGAATATTTTTTGTACTGGGAGACACTGGATAACAGACTTGTTTATTTGAGCTATAAAAGAATGGGGACAGGTGTTTTTAAAGTACACGAACCTGTTGAGGTTTATTCTATATACAAATAACAATTGGCAATAACGAGGCTTCTAACGGAGCGTATAAGATAGGGGTAGGGCAATAGTTGTCCTACCCTGTTTGTTATCTTAGGTTTGTTTCTAATAGAAGAGTAAAAGAACCTATGCACAAACAGGGAGTGTGGTTGCGTATGAGAAAAATTATTAGTGGTTAGGAAACATTAACGGTCAACTAAATACAAATCCTATTGGTATTACAATTTGTATTGGGTTGGACTAAGTTATCCGAAAAGTGTAATCAAAAAGTAATCGCTACAAATGAAAAGGAGTTAAGCCATTGACTTAACTCCTTGGTAATCAACAGTCGGGGTGACTGGATTCGAACCAGCGACCACACGCCCCCCAGACGCGTACTCTAACCGGGCTGAGCTACACCCCGAATTGCGGATGCAAAGGTAGTGCTTTATTTTTAATCTGCAAATAAATCGCTGTAAAAATACAAGTGAGCATCTTCTATGATTATCGTATATAGCTTGTTATTAATGCAATATGGTCATATTAAAAACTATTATTTAGACAATATTCAAAATAACTCCAAGACTGTTTCGGAGGCTGTTTAGTATCCTACATAGTACAAAATATATGCAGAAAGCCTCGACTTATAGCAATAAAGAGTTTCAAATCATCCCGGAACCTTAATCAAACCTTAATCGAAAAACAGGATGCACAATTAGGATGCAAACAGATTATAAAGTTAATGTAGGTTAAAGTCTGTCCCAATTTCGCAATGTTTTAAGGAACCTTCCTTGTTGAGCTATTGCAATGATATAGTTTTCCGGTGTAAATCTAAGTGATTGATTTTATCTTTTTGAAAATCAAAAAGTAAGGGCTAATTTCAAAGGTAACAGGTAACACATTAGTAGCAAAAGTCTTGCTGCATATTGCGTTTCTCTGCATAATTTCAAATATCTCTATCACAAAGATAGTCAATATTTTCGGGTGCAACAAATCAATCGAAAACTTTTTATTAAGGGCCGGCATTATTTGCTGGTCCTTTTTTTATTGGAAATTCGAAGGCATATCGATACTTTTTAAAATCTAAAGACAACTTCCAATCCTGCCGCGTTTTATTCGGGCAAACAAAAAAATAAAAGAAATAGGTATTGATAATAAGTGTATTACAGATAAAAAATAGGGCTGGCGGTATCCGTCAGCCCTATTTTTACATTTCCTTTTTCCCAAACTTTGCGGCAGAAAGAAGGATAAATGACGAACGAAAAAGAACAAAAGATGGAAGCAGGAAATGAAGACATCGAAATGCTGAAAGCATTAATCCAGAAGAGCTTCTCCGAGCAGCGGGAGCTCATCACCCGGCTGGAAACGGCACTGGATGCCATGACCAGCTTTAATGGCAAACAGATGCTGGACAGCCGTGACATGCGCCTGCAGTTGAAAGTCTGTGACCGGACCCTCATCCGCTGGCGTAACTCGGGCAAGCTGCCTTATTTCAAGCTGAGCGGCAAGATATACTTCTGGGCTTCCGATGTATACCGGTTCCTCCGTGAGGAATACAGGGACGAAAGTCCGGACGTCAGAAATAACAAACCCGTAAAAAAATCATAGAAGATGGAAAATCAAAGTAAAGTCATCATGATCGAGCGCAACAAATTTGCGTCTCTTGTCAAGGCGCATCGCAAATGCCTGCAGATGCTGAGTATCCTGGCCTATGCCTGCGCGACGAAGGAAGTGCAGCTAACCTTCACATTGGAGGAAATCTGCGAACTGCTACAAATGAGCCGTGAGGAAGTGGAAAGACAAAGACAGAAAGGCTACATCCGCTTCGTCCACCGGAACGGCATGACAGTCTATGAAATCACCGACATCCTCCGGCTCAAGAACATGCTTGAGATGGGGGGCGTCTACCGGAAGATAGACGAGAAAGCCTTCATTCTGGAAGTGGCGGAGAAAGAAAAAAAAGAAACGGAACCTTCAATCAGATAATAAATATGAGACAACTGGTACACGCCTCGCTTTTCAGCGGGTTTGGTGCGGCAGATCTTGCCGCCGAATGAATGGGATGGCGCAACGCCTTCCACTGTGAGATAGATGAGTTTTGTAACCGAATTTTAAATTACTGGTTCAGCCATGCAGAAAGTTATACGGATATTACAACTATGGATTTTCGGGGATGAAGGGGACGGATCGACATCCTCACAGGAGGTTTTCCATGCCAGCCCTTTTCCGTTGCCGGCCGGCGAAAGGGTGCGGAGGACAGCCGTTACCTCTGGCCTCACATGCTCCGTGCCATTCACGAGATCCGGCCCGGTTGGATTGTTGGTGAGAACGTTGGTGGCATCCTCCAGGTGGTACAGCCCGGCAAGGCGGCTCACGTGGGATGTCAGCCCTCTCTGTTCGGAGAGGATCAGCCTGTATACCGTAAGCGGGAGGAATACGTCGTCGAGACCATCTGCCGTGATCTTGAGCGTGAAGGATATACCGTCCAGCCGCTGCTTATTCCGGCTTGTGCCGTCGGTGCCCCGCACAGAAGGGACCGTGTCTGGTTTGTTGCCCACGCCGATAGCCTCGGACTTCAAGGTAAGGGGACCCGGAAGCCAACAGAAGGGCCTGCCGGAGATCATCCGCGAGATGCTGCTACCCACCCCGACAGCAACGGAGATACACCACTGGCAACGGGTGGAACGTTGGAAACGTCAGGGGCGCACCTCCATGCACGAGACGGAAGACGGGGAGAAGAATCCCAACGGCCTGACGGACTTCCTTGACTTCCACGGGCTGCTCCCGACCTTGGAGCACATTGGGAGGAAGGGGAAGAACCCGCAGCAGGGTGGCCTTCCCGATTCCTTTGCCCAAGCTGGGAGGAGTTTCCAACTCAATCCCCTGTTTGTGGCCGAGATGATGGGGTTCCCCACGAGCTGGACGGTATTACCTTTTCTTCCTGGCGGCAGCAGTCCGTCAAGGGATACGGGAACGCCATCGTCCCCCAGGTAATCCATGAGATATTCAAAGCGATAGAATCAACCTATAAACAGTAAACGACATGCGCACGTTAGTCATAACAGAACATCCCGAGTTCGGCAAGGTCCGGACCGTGGAAGCCGGAGGCAGGGTCTGGTTTTGCGCCAGGGACGTAGCCTCGGCATTGGGATACGCCAATCCCAAGGATGCCGTCAACCGGCATTGCAGGCCGAAGGGGGTACGCATCCACGACCTCCTGACGGCAGGCGGCCGGCAGAAAGTGAAGTTCATCGACGAGGGGAACCTGTACCGCCTGATGGCCTGTAGCCGCCTGCCCTCGGCCGAGAGGTTCGAAAGCTGGATCTTCGACGAGCTGGTCCCCCGCACGCTCAAGGAGGGCGGCTACCTGCTGGAAAAAGAGGGGGAAACGGACGCGGAACTGCTCTCGCGGACCCTGCAACTGGCGGAGGCCAAGCTGAAAGAGCGTGACCGGTACATATCCGGACTGGAGAAGGAAAACGCACTGAACGCCCTTAAATTGAGCCTGCAGGCCCCGAAAGTACGTTATTTCGACGAGGTGCTCCACTCTCCAAGCACTTACACGGTCACGCAGATCGCCAAGGAGTTGGGCATGAGCGGCAGGGAGCTGAACCGGAGGCTGAAGGCTCTCGGTATCCAGTTCCGCCAAGGCGGAACCTGGCTGCTTACCGCACGCTATCAGAAGGAAGGATACACACGGACCCATACTCACAGCTGGCAGAACCGCAGCGGGGAAACCGGTACAGCCATGCATACGGTGTGGACCGAGAAGGGCCGTCTGTTCATCCACTGCCTCTTCAGCAGCCTGTCTCTCTTTTAACCTTTCGCCGCTGGCGGCAAATCGAGTAGGAGGAAAACGAAGTAGTTTTTCTCCTACTTTCGTTTTCCGACCTCTCACACCACCGTACGTGCGGTTCCGCATACGGCGGTTCCTATTTTGGGTGCCATTCGAGATACGAACCCATCAATGTAGCATAGCCTGCCTTGCTCAACTTTTCGTTGGTTATGGCACGGCATAGTATATAACTACCGGCTATGCGCCAATACCCCAGGCGACTATTGCCCCACATGTAAGCTTGGTTTTTGTCCATACCGCACTTTATCAAGTTGGCAATCCTCGTCTTCACCCTCTTCCACGACTTCCATATACACATACGGAGCCGTCGCCTCAACCATTCATCTGTTTCCATAAGGAAGCGTCTCATGGTGGCGAGGTGATAGTAACCTATCCAACCCTTTATGTACTCTTCAAGTTTTTGCTTCCTCTTGGCATATCCCCAACCGTTGCTTCGGGAAGTCAACTCCTTGAGTTTGGATTTCATCTTGGATTTGGATTTTGGGTGCACCGTAAGTTGGCATTTGCCTTTCATTACATAGAAGGAGTAGCCAAGGTATTTCACTCCTTGCACATAAGACACTACTGTCTTATCCCTATTCACTTTCAGATGAAGTTTCCCTTCGATGAATCGGGTTACGGATTCCTTCACGCGCTTGGCTGCACGCTTGGACTTACAAAATATCATCGAGTCATCGGCATAGCGAACAAAAGGGAGACCGCGACTTGTGAGTTCACTGTCCAACTCGTTGAGCATGATATTGCCCAATAGCGGACTTAGAGGCCCTCCTTGGGGAGTGCCTTCCTCACTTGACTCGAACATGCCTTTGTTCATAACACCACTGCGGAGATATTTGTGGATAAGGCTTATCACTCTGCTGTCATTTATCGTGCGGCTGAGGATTTCTATGAGCTTGCTGTGGCTCACAGTGTCGAAGAAGCGCTCCAAGTCAAGGTCTACTACATAGATATAGCCTTCTTCGACTATCTGCTGCGCTCCTCGAAGTGCGTCATGGCAGCCCTTTCTCGGGCGGAAGCCGTAGCTTCTTGGCGAGAATTGGCACTCATAGATGGAAGTTAGGGTCTGGCTGATGGCTTGTTGAACCATGCGGTCTATGACCGTGGGGATGCCCAACTGGCGCATCTTGCCATTCTCCTTGGGTATCTCTACCCTTTTTACCGGGTTAGGACGGTATGAACCGTCAAGCAAGGAACATATTAGGGCATCCTTGTTAGCCAAGAGCCAAGGGAGCATTTGCTCACATGACATCTTGTCGATACCGCCACAACCCTTGTTACGCTGCACTGCCTTATAGGCTTTGAGCAAGTTTTCGGGGCTGAGGATGCGCTCCAACAAGTGTTCCTTGTCGAATGGCACTTCCACGATGTTGTCTTCACATATCCACATGAAGGTCTGCGCTCCCACATATCCTTCGGATGCCGTCCTGTCTTTCCGTGGGTAGCCCTTGACTTCTGACAAGGTTTTCTGCTTTCTTCCCTTCATTAGGTACGTTGCTATTACTATCGCTTAATGTTAGGTTCTGCCCTTCATGGAGCGTTATCGAGAACTCCACTACTATGGCGTCTGCTGACTTCTCACGGCAAGCTTTACGCCATGACTTTCGTAAAACAAACTAATCGACATGTCCGTGAGACCTCCTCGGATAAGGGATTATTCTTTCCATCTTATACCCACTTCATTTACACCAACCATTCCGAATAGCTATAGGACTTTGATTTGTTTGGCAATCTAATCCATGGTCAAATGCCTTGTATGAAGTTTCTGTTCGTTAGGTCAGATGTTTGCCGCCTGCTTCTTTCAGATTCCACCTCGCAATGGGCACCCTTGCTATTGGCTATACGATTCCCGCTATTAGGGCTCGTTAGGGACTTGCACCCATTAGAATAAACTCATGCCGAGCATACCAAAAAAAGGGCTGTTCCCCGTTATTTGGGAGAACAGCCCTTGAAATCTCCGTCCCGGACCTGGTTTATTTATCAAGGCATGTCTACCGAATGGCCCGCTCCCCTGATGGAGCTGTAGTCCCCCCGGATCACTTTCCGCATTGACTTCAGGATATACTTGCACGTGCCACGTATATCGGGAAAGCCGAAGCCCAGCCAGCCGTCACTGAAATACGCTTTTATACATTGGGTATTCCTGATATACCCCATATAATACATCTTGTCATCGCCGACCTCCCTTGCTTCCACCTGCACCTCGTAATATTCGCCTTCGTGCTCCACGCGGGCTTCCCACAGGCAGGTTTCCGTGTCTGCTCCCGGGTAAGACTCCCAACGTCTTACGCTATGCTCCACAATCCTCATATCCAGTTGTTTTTATTTCACAAAGTAAAGCGGCCATCCTGACCTTTCATAATGATATAACTCTCATTATCCATGACTTAACTTTATTTTTCTTTATTCCCGTACTCATCCGGGAACGGGAAGGCTATAGTTTTGGCCCCCTCCGGTTTTCCTTTTCCCTGAGTGTCCGGGTATCCCGCTGCGTCTCCTGCTGCCGTAGCGTGTCGGCAAGTATCCGGATGAAATGCCCGTAATCCTCCACGAGCTGCTGGACGCATTCGAGCCGCAGCGTGTGCGCCATGTTCGCCATCGGGCTTGTACTGCGGGCGGCGATGTCCTGCCTGAGCAACGTGTCCAGGCAGACATTCTGCCTCTTTTTCAGATACTCCAACACTTTTTCCGGACTGCCCGATTCCCTTGCCTTCTTTCTCAAGTCCCTGAAACATTTGTACAGGTAATACTCCTTGTACGCCTCTTCCGCGTGTGACTCGAAAAAGGAGAGGTAATCCTCACCGGCTTTTGCCGCCTTGTTCTGGATCTTTTCGTCCAGGAGTTCCATTTTCTCATTCAGCCGGTCCATAAACCGGACCATGCCTGGGTTCTGTCTTTCCATACCTTATCGTTTTAATCCGTTCGTCCTATGTTTTACGGGTTGTCTGTTTTCCTTTTTCACGTCCTCTTCTGGCTGTCCGAGGGAAAGGATACGCGAGAACTCCACGCAATCTTTCAGCACCTGCCGCGAGCATTCCAGCGACAGCGCGCGGCAGGTGTCCGCCATCGGGTGGGTGCCGCTTCCCGCCGGCGTTCCGCCCGCCAGCCTTTCCCTGTGGTACATGGCGATATCCCCGAAATACCTCTTCAGATCCTCCACGTCATCCGTCCTGCTGACTTTATTACGTAACAGGCGGTAATGCCCGCGCAGTAGCTCCCCCTTGTACAGGTACGCGGCTTTCCACTCAAAGAAACGGCAGTAGTCCGTAGAGGCGGACTCCAACCCCTCGCGCATGACATTCTCGACGGCTGCGATCTTGTTGTCCAGCAATTTCCGTAGTTTGCGGACGCTCCAGTTTTCCTGCCTCATATACGTTACATCTTTAATCCGTCCGGCCTCTTTCTTTCAGGGGCCTTCTTCGTTTTTATCTCCTTCTGGGGAGCCTTCATGGACAGAAGCCGTTCGAAGCCAGCATAATCCTTGACCAGTCCCTGCATACATTCCAGCCGGTAGGTATGTGCCAGATTGAAAATATCGTCCGTGCTACGCCTGCGGATACTCCCGCTGACCAGCTCCTTCAGGCATTCCTCCCGTTTATGCTGTATATATCCATGCACCTCCCCGGGAGCTTCCGCCTGCCTGATTACCTGCCGGAGTTCCCCGTATTGCTTTACCATGAAATGGGACTTGAACAGCTCCTCCCCGTTCCACGCAAAATGATAAAGGTAATCCCGGTCCAGTTTATCCCGGTTCTCCTTTATATTTTTTTCCTCGTTCCGTATCCGCATGTCCAGATACTCGGCAAGCTGCTCCATGCCGTATTTTTCCTGTTCCGTCATATTCTATAATACTTTTTTTTCCACTGTCACGATCGTATCATTATGCCACCCGCCGTGGGCGACCAATAGAATCTCTATGATTTCAAAACCGTATTTCTTGCCTATTCCACCAGAGTTCCATCCGCAGGTGATTACAATGCCTCCTTTTTTTACAATCCGACCGATGGCCTCTTTCTGCCTGCTTCAGTATGAAGCCTGGGTGGTTTGCATATTGACCGTGATCCCTAACGCTTTATAACATTCCGCAACTTGCCGTGGAGAATAAGGAGGATCATATAGAACCGTATCCACACTATCCGGTTTAAATAAATTCAGGAAATCCGTGGCATCCATATGAAAATCAGTATCATACTGGGGATCAATATCATTCGTTACGTTCGCAAGCCTGTTCCCGGCCGCAAACGGATCTATGGTATAGCCGTTCGCGTATTTTTGAATGAGTTCCCGAATAGGCTTGATACTGAATGTACGACTGTTGGGCATTTGCCAAACTCTCCTAATCAACATATGGTTCCTTATTTTTAACGATGTTGGTTATATCTTTATCCTCGATGGAGAACGGGATGTCCAGTGTCCGTTCCACGCCGAAGTTGTCCACCGCCACGAAGCGGATCCCGGGATTGTCCCCACCCGTGTTCCGGTAAAAGAGGGTGAACACCTGGCGGCGGATATCCGTCGTGTCCAGCCCTGCGATGCCGGAGAGCTCCGTCAGCTCGCGGTTCACCAGTCTGGTGCCGTCCGCAGCGAACACCTCACCGTCACCCTCCAGTTGTATGTATCCGATGCGGTAACGGGCCTCCTGGTAATCCCCCTCACGGTTAAGCGTCAGACGGATCTCCACCGTCTCATCCGGTTCAATACCCTCTTGCAGGTACCAGGAAGAGAGCGAGAAGTCATATGCCTGCCGCACCTCCAGATGGTCATCGCAGCCGGCAAGGGTGCACGCCAGCAGAGCCAGTGCGCATCCCATGATGAATGTTCCTAATTTCATTGTTTCCAGTTCTTAAAAGATTAATCGATGATATATTTCAGTCCGACGGCCACTACCGTATGGAAATGCCCTACGGACGATCCGAAGAAGACACGCTGCCGGACATTGAAAAGAAAAGCCCAGCGGTCGGTCAGGTACGCCTCCATCTCGAATGCCGGGGCGAAGCCGTAGATGAAGGCACCCTTGTGCAGCAGGGTCGCCCCGTCATAAAGGAGCCTGCCGTTCCGGTTTACCCTCTCATAACCGGCCAGCGCGGACAGGCCGGCAGAGAGGAACACGTTCCTGCCCTTGTCCGAGAGGAACGGGAAGAGACAGCCCGCCTCCGCGGTGAACTGCTCCTTGGGAACCGCTATTTTCTTATAGGCGTAATGCTTCTTCACATAATCCGCCCCGAATACCCAGCGCGAGCGGTTGCGGTTATAACGGCTCAGAGCCAGCCCGACCTGGAAATTCCCCCTCAGGTGCCTTACGTTTCTTCCGAAGTCATCCACGCCGCCCAGCCTCAGTTCAAGCCCCGTCTGCCCGGGCAGGTAGCGTTGGGCGGAAACCTTGCCCGCCAAAGAGGACAGGAAGGCGCACATCATTATTATAAACAGATATTTCCTCATAGAATTACTCCTTTATCAGTTCGTCCACCAGTCTGGCGTCCACCAGGTCACTGTTCTCGATATGGAACCGCTGGTGGCGTCCGCCGCCTTTCTCGTAAATCTCCACCTCGATGAGCTTGTCATCGGGGATGACCACCTTGTGGAAAGCATAGACGATGCGTCCTTCCCCTTTGCCATCTATACGCCTTAGTTCATTGAGCGCGCGCACCGGCTCGATGTAGGTCTCCTGCTGTGCCGTTCGCTTGGCCACTTTCTTGTCCACCACCTTGAAGCGCACGAAGTCGATGTCGAAGGGCACATGCGAGGAGTTGGCCAGCGAGACGTGGAGGAACAGCAGGTCCTTATGCACATAGATGCCCTTGAGCAGGGCCTGCATCCCGAACTGGCGGCAGCCGATGTGCTTCACGTCCCTGCGGTCCAGACGGTGTACGGTGTACATCAGGCTGGCGATGACCGAAGGGTCCTCCTCGCCGAGCTCGGTCACACGGACGGCGCTTCCCTCAGTGGAGGGTTCTCTCGGAAACCGGCTGTCCATATTGATGTTCAACGCTTCCGGCTCCTCCTCGTAGGAGACGAGGAACGAATAGAACGAGCCGTCGCCCGTGATGACCGAGAAGTTAGTCTCGCCGGGGAAATCCCGGACGGTCGCCTTGACACGCACCACGTTCTCCACGCCGTCCGCCTTGCCCGCGATGATGTCCGTGCTGCCCAGGTCGACATAACGGACCTCCGAGGGGAAAAGGATATGCACCGTCTTGCTGAAGGGCACGCCGATCCTGTAGGGCGTGATGTGCTGACCGGTGGTCAGGGTTCTGACCCCGCCCTCCGGCTTGGGCTCCTGCGCCCGGCAGGTCATCCCCGCCAGCGCAGCCATGATTAAAAGAATGAATGTTCTCATCTTGTATGATTGCTTAAAAATTACAGTTAAACCTTGTTATTGCTTTTTTGTGACCAGTAGCACCTTGTACCCGGCCTTCAGCTTTACCTTGACCGCCTTGACCCGCTGCGAGATGAACCGTGTCCCGCCCTGCAGGACACCCCGCGTGAGGTCCATCGCCACCTGCTGCCCGGCGGAACCGGCGAAGGAGATGCTGCCGCCCATGCTCTGGCTCATATCCCCCAATACTTCCTTGGCGGCCGTCCGGCTTTCCGATCCCGGCACGAAGATGCCCCGCTGCCCGTCGATGTCATATGTGGCCAGTTCTACCGGGATGATATTTCCGGCATATTCGATGCTGCTTACCAGGATGTCCAGGCGTTCCCCCCGGATGTCGGCCGTACCGGTCACCAGGCTGTTGGCCGGCACGGTGACACTTCCGGCCTGCAGGGACTCGAGCAGGCGCAGCTTCACCCGTCCTCCCTGCTCGAGGATCTGGCTCTCGGAAATGCAGGCCGGAATGGTGTTCATCCCCATCCGGTAGCTGCTGCCCACCGCCGTGTTGAAACCGTAGTTCCTCTCCACGGCCAGTGAGGCGACAAACGCGGAATCCGTCAGCGGCTGCTTCAGGGCGGAGGTCGTTCCGCTCTCCGCCCGGCTGACGGGGACAGGCTCCAGCTTTTCTTCCTCCTCCGTCTCGCCGGGCGAGCCTTCCGGGTTGGGGTTCAGGTACCTGGCGGCCATCCGGTAGGACTGTTCCATCATCCGCTCGCGGGATTCCGCGCGCCGGTTTTCCGCTTCCGCCTCTTCCAGCCGGCGGTTCAGCTCGTCCACCTTCTGTTCCAGGCCGCCGGCCGTTTCCTGCGGTGTCTCGTAGAAGCTCTCCAGTTGCTCGGTGATCCTTTCGTAGGTGTCCGCCGACTGCCGTATGCTTCCGTTTGGACCGGATACGCTATCCGTCTGTCCTTTACCTTCCAACAACCTTCCGGCAAGGTCGGAGAGCGACTGCATCCGTCTGTCTTTCTCACGCCGGACCTGCTGTCTTTCATAAACGTCCGTTTTATTCCCTTCCAGTTGGACCGCTGCCGGGTCCGGTACGTTCACGTTGAATCCGGAACCGCCCGCCACCGTTTCCCCGTTGTCACCGGAAGGGGCGAATATTCAGTAGAGGACAGCCAGGAATACCAGTACGAAGACCGGTATGACGATGTATTTCCTGCGGCACAGGATTTCCTCCCCGCTAAGCCGCTTTTCCGGTTTTGTCCCTTTGGAGGGGATATCCCCGGCTTCCGCCGGCCGTGTACCTTCCGGGGCTTCCCCGGCGGGCACGTGTTCTTCTTTCATGTTACTCTTCCTGTTTTCCATTCTGCTGGTGTTGTTTAATGGTCCGGTAAATACTTGTTACTTGTCCTTTCAGGGGATCGGGCAGCCTGCGCAGGGTATCCGTGAGGCTGCCTTCCCCGAAGGGAAGCTCCATGCGTTCCCTTGCCGGTGTCAGCCGGCCGGCGGCGCGCAGCAGGACGATACCCGATGCGATGCAGGTGAAGGCCAGCATCGCCACGAGGATGCCCCGTCTCTGTTTCTCGGAAAGGCCGTCCAGATATGCCTTCAGCCTTTCCCTTGCCGTTGATTTTATATCCATTTTCCAGATATTATTGAATGATTGATTACTGCGGGACACCGTTACCTTTCCACGGTACGCAGGTCCCTGTTTTCCAGAATCTCGAAATGCTCCGCAAGGAACCCTTGCGGGTTGTTGTCCGAGCGGACCGTGCTCTGCAGGCGGCAGCGTGTCACCAGGGAGCGTTCGGTGATGTTGCTCCCCCGGATGATCATCTGCCTGGCATAGGTGGTGACGCGGTAGGGATAGCTGTCGAAATCGCAGCTCATGCTGTCCACCACCACCGTCTGGTTGACGTTCCCGCTGATGAGCCGGTTGTAGAACCCTTTCTCGTTCCAGTCCCGGTAATACCCGTACAGGCTCTTGTCGGCCAGGTACATCGCCCGGTTTATGTTCGACTCGATGGCCGCCTTGTCGGGGGCCAGCGTGAAGAACAGCTCGTGCAGGCGGCGCACGTGCTCCCTCGCTTCCACCGGGCGGTTGCGCGCGGCGTCCTGCGAGAGGGCCATGATGAGCGACTTCCCCTCGTCCAGCACGTAGATCTTCTCCCGCTGCTCCTCGGCGAACCGGTAGGACTTCCAGACGGAGAAAACGGTCAGGAGGGTGCAGGAGGCGAGAAAGACGAGGCTGAACAGGCGGATCTGCCTGAACGAGGACTCGATGTTTTTTAAGCTCTTGAATTCCATGTCTTGAAATGAATGAATGTTATTATTCAGTCGTTTTTACTTTTTCAGCAGCACTCCGGCCACGTTGCCCGTGGATGCCCCCGCCACGGCCCCGCCCACGTTGGCGGCCTTGCTCGCCGTGTTGTTCATGTTCCGGTTGTACGCCCCCATGCCTCCGGCCTGGACCACCCAGTTCGCCACGGTAGGGACGCAGAAATATCCCACCAGTCCTATGAGCATGAACACCAGATAGATGGCTGTCGATCCGTCCGGGGAGAAGACGCTCAGGGGATCCTGTATCATTTCCATCTCGCTTTGCAGCACCAGCGTCTGTATCCTGGCGAGCATCACCCCCAGCAGGTCGGAGATGGGCAGCCAGAGGTATACGCTGATATACCGTGCCAGCCACTGCACGAGCGTGCCCTGGAAACCGTCGAAGACCGAGATAGCGAAGGCTATAGGCCCCAGCACGGAGAGGACGATGAGAAAGAAGGTGCGGATCGTGTCCACCACCAGCGAGGCGGCGCGGAAAAGGAACTCCATCACCTTGCGCATGATGGTCTGCACGATGCTTTGCAGGGAGAAGGAGTAACAGGTATGGGACATCCGCTGCATCACCGCGTAGTCCTCCTCATTCCAGCCCATGTCGGCGATCTCCTTCTCCAGCTCCTCGTCCGTGGGGTTGAACTCCCCGGTCACGGCCACTTTCAGGGGCATCTCGGAGAGCAGCCTGTCCTTTTCCTCCTGGAACTTCCTCACGTCGAAGGTCTGGTCGTGAAGCATGGCACCCGTTCCCTGCACGACGGGGCTCAGGATACCGTTCAGGCTTCCCAGCACGATCACGTCGAAGAACAGGATGCAGATGCCCAGGCAGAAGGGGCGCAGCATGCCGAACACGTCCACCGGTTCGGCACGCGAGAGGGACTGCCACACGCGGTAGGCTATGTAGAAGAGCGCGCCCAGGGCGGCGATGGCCGTGGCCAGCGTCATCATCGGCTGGCAGAGTTCGGTCATCTCGTCATACAGCCGACGCAGGATACCGTGCAGGCTGTCGAAAGATAGGGATAGCAATACCATATAGTCTGTATCTTTTTAAAGGTTTACCAATAACGTTCGTCCTCCCCGTAAAGCTTCAGGACCTGCTCGGTCTCGCCCTTCTCCCTGGCCCGCAGGTAGGAGACGCGCAGGTTCTTGCGGGTGTAGTAGTTCACCAGCGTCCTGTAATGCCTCATCTCGCGGTACACCCTTTCTATGAGGTCCAGCCGTTCCTTGTCGGTCATGGACATGCCGGTGGGGTTGATGATGTCCTTCAGCCCGGCTACGGACGCGCTGCTTTTCTTCATGATGTTGTTGTTGCCGAAGGCGATGGCCTCCAGCTCCCGCTGCGTGTAGTTCTCGTCGGTGAGCATCTTCCCATAGTTCGTCACATAGCTCTCCGAGATTTCCGAGAGCATCAGCACGGACTCCTTGACCTTCAGGCTCCCGCTCACCAGCGAGTTCACGCTCTTGAGCATGTCGTAGTATTTCCGGCTTTGCTCATAGATCTTCGAGGCCTCCTTGAAGGTGGACATGGCGTTCTGTGCCGTCTCGGAGGTCTCCACCATCTCGTTGACGCTGTTCACGATGCCCTGCGCCAGGTTGCCCGGGTCGGTCACCACCCATTGCGCGTGCATGGCCGGTACGGTAAGTAAAAAGGCGCACAATGCGCTGAAAATTTTTCGTCTCATTGAATCGTTCTTTTAAATGTTTTACAAAGATTATTTCCTGCCGCTGTTCTTTTCGGCGGCCAGTACCCGTATGGCCTGTTCCATGCTGCCGGTCTTTGCCGCCA
>UMEA01014258.1_pt1 | contig 15481 bp, 8 predicted proteins | sample 1964621 | NCBI WGS metagenome assembly UMEA01 (sample SAMEA4836007, study PRJEB28245) | human gut metagenome | biome: gut microbiome; material: fecal sample | place: Denmark | collected 2008 | reverse complement strand
GCGGCTCCTACCTCGGCCCCCGTGCCGCCATCGAGCTGCTGCAGGGCCCCAACCACAATATCGGTAAGGGCAAGGGCAACCCCCAGATCTTCTTCGCAGGCAACGGCCTGAGCACCCGTCACTGGAACGAGCTGACCCGGCTGCTGGAGGGCAAGGACTTCTCCATCGCCATCATCTCCAAGTCCGGCACCACCACCGAACCCGCCATTGCCACCCGCGCCCTGCGCTGGATGCTGGAGCGGAAGTACGGCACTGAGGGCGCCAAGAGCCGCATCTACGCCATCACCGACCCCTGCAAGGGCGCTCTGCGCCAGATGGCCACGGAAGAGGGCTGGGAAACCTTCGTCATCCCGCCTGATGTGGGCGGCCGCTACTCCGTGCTGACCCCCGTGGGTCTGCTGCCTCTGGCCGTGGCCGGTGTCGACATCATGGAGATGATGAACGGTGCTGCCGACGCTAAGGAAAGCTACAATCTGCGTTCCTTCGAGAACCCCGTCTGGCAGTATGCCGCCGTGCGGAACCTGCTGTACCGCAACGGCAAGGCCATGGAGATCTTTGAGAGCTACGAGCCGGGCTTCAAGATGTTCGGCGGCTGGTGGCAGCAGCTGTTCGGCGAGTCCGAGGGCAAGGACGGAAAGGGTCTGTTCCCCGTGACCGCCGAGTTCACCGCCGACCTGCACTCTCTGGGTCAGATGATCCAGCAGGGTCAGCGGAACATTTTTGAGACCATGGTCCGCTTCGATCCTCCCGCCGCCCGGTACACCATCGGCTCCGACTGGAAGAATCTGGACGGTCTGAACTATCTGGAAGGCAAGACCCTGGACTTCGTGGACGAGAAGGCGTACCTCGGCACCGTGGCCGCCCACGTGGACGGCGGCGTGCCCGTCATCACCATGGACTGCGGCGAGCTGAACGACCGGAAGGTGGGCGAGCTGTTCTACTTCCTGGAGCTGTGCTGCGGCGTTTCCGCGTACATTCTGGATGTCAACCCCTTCAACCAGCCCGGTGTGGAGCTGTACAAGCGCAACATGTTCCAGCTTCTGGGCAAGCCCGGCTACGAGAAATAAGTTTTGCTTACATAGGGCGGGACTTCCCGCCCTATGTTTGTCTTCAAAAAACATGCCGCAGGGAGGGAACGCTTATGGGGCAGCTTGAATTATATGTGCCGAAGCTCGAAGACCTTTGGTTCTATCAGAAAATGATGTCCGACCCCGAAACCATGTCCTACAACGCGAATTGGGACGTGAACTATGACGGTTATCACCGGGATACCGGCTGTGTCGATTATCCCGATGCGGTTTTGCCTGCATGGTATGAGAATATGGTAGGACAGGAGCCGGAACGGTTCTATGCCTACATAAAGCGCAGCGCCGACGGCGCGTGGATCGGTGACGTCAATTTCCACTATAACCCCGCAAAGGACTGGTGGGACATGGGCATTGTGCTTTATGCCCCCTATCGCGGGAAGGGATATGCTGTTCCCGCGCTGAAGCTCATGCTGGAGCACGCCTTCCGGGACTGCGGCATTTCCAGAATACACAATGATTTTGAGGTCGCCCGGAATGAGATTTCCGCATGGGAGACCCACCGCCGGGCAGGCTTCCGGGAATTGGGCGTGGAGGATGGCTTTCTTCAGATGATGATCACGAAGGAAGACTATTTCGCGCGCCCGGATACGGACTAGCGCAGCCCCTTGGCTCTCCCCTTGGGAGAGCTGTCACCGCAGGTGACTGAGAGGGTGTTGCACCCTCGTTTCCCCTCTCCGTCTTCGCTTCGCTCAGACACCTCTCCCAAAGAGAGAGGCAAGGGGGTGCCGTTCATTACCCCGCAGTGCCTGTCAGCTGTCTGCTCCGCCCCACCCATTTGCCGCCCTGTGTTTTTTCCAGGAAAAACATTTGTCTAATCTGCAAATTAGTAGTTGCAAATTATCGCGATTGCTGGTAGAATGTGCATAAGCCAATATGCTGGCAAGCAAAGGAGGACTTTCCTATGATTCATGTTATTATGGGCCTGAAAGGCTCCGGCAAGACCAAGAAGCTGATCGATGCCATCAACGCGGCTGTGGCGGACGCCCACGGCGATGTCGTCTGCATTGAGTACGGCAAGAAGCTGACCTATGATGTAACCTATAAGGTTCGCCTGGTGGATTCCCGGGAATACGGCATTTCCACCCCCGATATGCTCAAGGGCTTCCTGAGCGGCCTGCACGCAGGCAATTTCGACATCACCAACGTCTTTATCGACAATCTGTACAAGACCATCGGCTGTGATAAGGCCGCGGCTGAGGAGTTCGTCTCCTGGTGCGCCAAGTTCGCCGCCGACAACAATATGGAGATCACCATGACCATCTCCGAAGACCCTGCGAACGCCTCCGAGGCTGTAAAGCAGTATCTGTAATTGGGGTACATCCGCCCCGCCGCTTGTAAAGCGGCGGGGCATTTCTTTGCGTTCAGGGCATATTGATCGGCAGAATTACTCCAGATACTTGCGTAATCGGCAAAACTCTGCTACACTATATTGTAAACGATTTTTGATTTGGAGAGAATTATGACTGCAGCTACTTTACAGGAAAACAAAATGGGCGTCATGCCCGTCGGGAAGCTGATCGCCAACATGGCGCTGCCCATGGTCATATCCATGCTGGTGCAGGCGCTTTACAACGTGGTGGACAGCATCTACGTTTCTCAGGTGTCGGAGAGCGCGGTGACGGCGCTGTCTCTGGCCTTCCCCATCCAGAACCTGCTGATCGGCTTCGCCGTGGGCATCGGCGTGGGCGTCAACTCCCTGCTTTCCAAGAGTCTGGGTGAGAAAAATCAGGAGGCCGCCAACCGCGCCGCCGGAAACGGCATCGTGCTGATGGCCATTGCCATGGTGCTGTTCGTGCTGTTCGGTCTGTTCGGCGTGCGCCCCTATTTTGCCATTCAGTCCGACAACCCGGAGACCGTGGAGGGCGGCATTGTCTACACCAGCATCTGCTGCGTGTTCAGCGTCGGCTGCTTCGCATCCATTCTGGGCGAGCGGCTGCTGCAATCCACCGGCCGGACGGTGCATACCATGATCACCCAGTCCATCGGCGCGATCATCAACATCATTCTCGACCCCATTCTCATCCACGGATGGTTCGGCCTGCCCGCCATGGGCATTGCCGGCGCGGCCATTGCCACGGTGATCGGCCAGTGGGTGTCCGGCATCATGGTCATCATTTTCAACCTGAAATTCAACCCGGAGGTACAGCTGCACAAGAAGTATCTTCCGCTGGAGGGCAAGACCGTGGCCGCCATTCTGACGGTCGGCATTCCCTCCATCGTTATGAACGGCATTGGCTCCGTGATGAATTTCGGCATCAACCAGATTTTGCAGGGCTTCGCCGAGACGGCGACCGGCGTGTTCGGCGTGTATTTCAAGCTCCAGAGCTTCTTCTTCATGCCCCTGTTCGGCCTGAACAACGCCACCATTTCCATCATCGCCTACAACTACGGTGCCCGCAAGCCCCGGCGGATCACAAAAACGTTGAAAATCTCCTGCACCGCGGCGCTGTGTCTCATGACGGTGGGACTTCTGGTGTTCCAGTTCTTCCCGGATGTGCTGCTGGGGCTGTTCAACCCCTCTCAGGCGTTTCTGGAGATCGGCCGGGTCGCTCTGCGCACCATCAGCTGGAGCTTCCCCATTGCGGCCATCTGCATTGCGCTGGGCGCCAGCTTCCAGGCGCTGGGCAACGGCATTTACTCCACCATCGTCTCCCTGTGCCGTCAGCTGGTGGTACTGCTCCCGGTGGCCTATCTGCTGAGCCTGACAGGGGAGGTGCAGAGGGTCTGGCTGGCCTTCCCCATAGCAGAGGTGGTCAGCGGCACGGTGACGTTTATCTGCTTCACCAGAATCTACCGCCAGAAGATAAAGCCGCTGTTTGAGCAGGCATGATGGGTTTGCCTGCGGGATACGGCACCTGAAGTCTGATAGAACAGGCCGGTCACCTTTTCCGGCAAATGATTTCCTGACTCATTTCCGCCATGATGCGGGCGCGGTATTATCGCTCCATAGATCACATCCATCATACCTTCACCCCCGCCGGGGACTGCCAAAGTCTGACAGTTTCCGGCGGGGGTTCCTGTTTTTCGCCCTCTCAAGGCAAAAATGTGTCCGTCTGTTTTGCGTTTCTGCGGAAAGGAAACAGCAAAAATCACTCCGTATCATACTTTGGCATGATTTACATTTTCTGGCGGTTATGTATAATAAAGATAAAATGGTGTTGGAATGCGTATGGCACGGGGTATGTCCCTTTGCCGGCGAAAAGGAGGGAGAACGTGACCGGGAATATTATCGTGAAGCCGTCTGTCCGGCAGCGGTTTGACAGCTTTATGGAGCGCGGGCGCGTCCTCTTTTTCAGCGCGCCCTGCGGCTTCGGGAAAAGCACGCTGTCCGATGCCCTGCTCTCCGGACGGGATGTGCTGCGGCTGAACGCGGGCGCGGCGGATTTTGCCCTTCCCGCCCTTTCGGATGGGTGGGAAATCCTGCTCATTGACGATTTTCAGATGATACCGGCGGAGGATGGCGGGCAGGCGCTGTGTGAGCTGATCCGCTCCGACCCCGCCAAGCGCTTCGTGTTTCTCTCCCGGGGCGCGCCGCCCGGATATCTGACGGCGTTCCAGTATTCCGGCCTGATGACCACGCTGGAGGCCGACGACCTGCTCTTTGACCGGGAGGATATCTGCAAATACTTTTCCGGCTGCGGCGTCGTCGTGACGGACAGCGAGATCGGCGGTATTCTGAGAGAATCCGTCGGCTACCCTCTGGGCGTCGCCGTCACCGCCCGGTGCATGTCCGGCGGGAGGCCCTTCGGCCCGGAGGTCGTGGCGCGGGCATTCCGGGAGGTGTTCTCCTATTTTGAGGCTGCGATCTACCGGCGGTTCGACCTTCCCGTGCGGCGGTTTCTGCTGGAGCTGGCGCCCTTTGAACGGTTCAATCTGGAAATGGCGCGGATGGTCAGCGGCGACCCCCACGCGGGCGACCGGCTGGACTGGCTTCTGAGCCACACCACCATGCTCCGCTATGACGACGTGCAGCATTTCCGCTTCTGGCCGCAGTTCCGCAGCTTCCTGCTGTGGGAGATGGAGCGGGAATACAGCGAGGAAAAGCGCCGGGCGCTTTTCAGCCGGGGCGCGCTCTACTACGAGCTGAAAGAGGATTACGCCCACGCGCTGGAATGCTACACCCGATGCGGCGACCACGCCAAGGTCTCCGAGCTTCTCATCCGCAACGCGGAGCTGCACCCCGGCATGGGGCATTACAGCGAAATGGAAAAATACTACCGCAGTCTCCCGGAAGCGGAGATCGCAGCTTCCCCCGCGCTGATGCAGGGCATGAGTATGCTGTGCGCTCTGGCCATGGATTACGAAGGCTCTGAGCGCTGGCATCACGAATTGCAGGAATTCGGAAAGCGGTGCGGCAGGGACGACGCCGCGGGCAAACAGGCCCGCAGCCGTCTGGCGTGGCTGGACATCTCCCTGCCTCAGCGGGGCGTGGAAGGGCTGACGGAGACCATTCCCGCCGTGTTCCGGCTGATGACCAATAAGGAGGTTTCCCTCCCGTCCTTCTCCGTCACCAGCGCCCTGCCCAGCGTCATGAACGGCGGCAAGGACTTTTCCGTCTGGAGCAAACGGGACGACCTGCTTTACCAGACGCTCCGCGCCCCGGTGGAGGCCATACTGGGGCGGGACGGTGTTGGCCTTGCGGACTGTGCCATTGCCGAAAGCAAATTTGAAAAGGGCGAGAACATCACCGGCCGGATGCTGACCATCATCCCCCGCGTCAGCGAGATACGCCAGCGCGGCACGCCGGACATGGAATTCGCCATCAACGGTCTGCTGACCCGAAGCCTTCTTGCGGCAGGGCAGAGCGAGGACGCTTATCGCACCATCGAGTCCCTCCGGGAAAAATTCGCCGAGGAAGGGCGTGAGCGGTTCCTGCCCAATATGGACGCCATGCTCGTCCGAATTTCCCTCCATACCGGCGATCTGGACTACGCCGACACATGGTATCGGGAAAAAGCGCCCAGAGACCCCATGCGGGTAAACGTCATGAAGCGCTACCAGTATCTCACGCAGGCCATGGTGGAGCTGGCGGACGGGAAGCCGGGGGCGTCGATGCTGACCCTCTCCCCGCTGGAAGATTACGTCCGCAGCTGCGGGCGGCACATCGACGGCATCCATCTGAACATCCTCGCCGCCATCGCCCTGTACCGAAGCAGGGACGAAGCATGGCGGCAGCGCCTGATTGGCGCATTGAACGCCGCGGCGGAGTATCACTTCATCCGAACCGTCAGCGTCTACGGCGCGGCGGTGCTGCCCCTGCTGGAACGGCTGGATTGGAGCGGAAGCGCCCGGTGGAAAAAGCAGCTGATGGACGACGTGCGCTTGCAGGCGGCGTATTACCCCCGCTTTCTGGAGCCGCGCCTCGCGCCGGGGGAAGCCCTGACGCCCACGGAGCTGCAAATTCTGCACCTGATCTGCGCCGACAAGAGCAACGCGGAGATCGGGCAGATCATGGATATCAAGCTGCCCACGGTAAAGACTCATGTAAGCCACATTCTGGATAAGCTGGACGTCCGGCGGCGAAGCGAAGCGAAAACCGCCGCAAAGCGTCTGCGGCTTATCCCGGAAGAACGGTAAACCCCCGCCCGGATTTTACCGGGCTGACGATAGAAAACCGCACTTTTTTCACACAGGAGGATCCTATGAAAAAACGAATTTTAAGTCTGTTTTTGGCGCTCACGCTCTGCCTGACGCTCCTGCCGACATCGGCTTTTGCCGAGGGTGGGGACGTGAGCATTTCTGACGGTGTCATCGGCGGCGGTGAGACCGGTGGCGAGGGCGGTGGAGTCCTTGTACCACCCGGCGGTTCGACCGGCGAAGGTGGTGGGATCTATACGCCCCCAAGTGGTCCGGCAGAAGGGGGCGGCGGCACGTATATCCCCGAAGAAGACACGCGGACGGAGATCTGGTGCGTGAGCAAGCCCGATTCCATTGGCCGCAGCTATGACGGCACGACGGACGGCGGCACGATTCCAATCGACTTGACGTTTACAGACGGCACAAATGAAATCAAACTCAAAGAAGGAACGGGCTTTACCGCCAAGAAGACGTTCGATTCCGCGGACGCGGGATGGCATACCGTCACTGTGGAAATCGCGCTGATCGGCGAAGCCGCGGTAAAGTACAAGCTCAAGGCGGGCGAAGAAAAATTTGAGATCGGCGGCAACATCAACAAGGCCTATCCCGATTTGACCGTATCTCTTTCCAAGACGACCTGCACGGTGGGCGAAAAGCTTCTTCCGCTTCTGTCTGTCGAGGGTGCTCCGGAAGACGCCGAGGTGACATATTACTATGCGCCGATCAATTCTGGATATTTGGAGTTTGAAGGCAGTGAGGCAGTTCCCAAGATCGACGAGAACACTGCAATCAGCGAACCCGGCACATATTATGTCTATGCCAAGACCGGCGAGACCAAGAACTACAAAGAGGAAAGGTCAGCAACCGTGGAACTCACGGTCAACGAGCCTGTCGTTGAGGCCGCTTCGGTAACAAGAGCGGACGGAACGGACGGCGGCACATACGAATCCCTCCCGGCGGCGCTGAATGCGGCACGGGACGGCGACACCGTCAAGCTGCTGGCCAACCATGTGACGGATGCAGACGCCCTCAATGCGCTCGGGGAAGATTTTACGTTCGAACAGTATGCTTCCATCGTACCCGTTGTCACCAAAACCTTGACGCTCGATCTGAACCACAAGACGGTCGACTACCTCGAGGTTGGATTCTCAGAGACTAACGAGGAAACGCAGAAAAAAGAAACTCTCGCGACAGGCAACCTGACTGTTACAGGCGAGGCCGCTTACGGCAGAATTTCAAATCTCATGTTCATGGCCGGCGCACTGGACATCCGGAGCGGCGAGATCGGCGGTTCAGGATGCGCGGGACTTCTCTGCGACGCGGACAGTGGCTCTGTGACCGTCAGCAACGGCACGGTGTATGGCCTCACCGTATTGGAGGGTGCTTCCGTCACCGTCAACGGCGGTTCCAATCATGCGGGTGAATGGGTTGTCGATTCCGGCGCTACGCTGAAAATTACGGACGGCACGTTTGGCGAGGTGCAGTTCACGCGCAACGGAACCATCGCCATCAGCGGCGGCACGTTCCAAAGCATTAAGAGCTACATCGCAGAAGAGTTGCAGCCGCTCATGTCCCTGTTGGATACGCAGAAGGTGCACGCTTTCTACAAGGGCGACGACGTGCAGGACGGCAATGCAAAGGAGCTGGCCGACGTAACCGTCAAGGAACACACTCACACCATGGTGAACAGCAGGTGCGCCTGCGGCTTTTCCTGCACCCACACGAACGCCGAGGGCGCGAGCACCATCGGTAAAGACGGCAAGTGCACGGTCTGCGGGACACAGTTCGCGGCTGGCATCGGCGAAACCTATTATACCGATGTGCCGTCCGCGCTGAATGCGGCAGCTGACGGTCAGACCGTCAAGCTGCTGGCAAACGAGATGCTGCCTGACGGCATATATGTCAGCAAGACCCTCACGCTGGATTTGGACGGACACAGTCTGAGCGGATACAGCTTGAATGTCGGCGGTCGTACGGCCACGAGCCAGGTTCGCACCGGTAAACTGACGGTCATTGACAGCAGCGGCGGCAACGGCGCGGTGGGAGTGACCGTGCGGGACGGCGGTACACTGGTATTTGATCCGGAGAATGACAATACCACTTTGCTCCAGCTGGAGGTTTGGGGCGGCACAGTCGAGCTGTACGGCGGAAAGATTTCGAGAAGCGGTCTGCGGCTGAATAATAACATCACATTGGGCAATCTGCTTCCCGGGCAAGCGGGACTGGCTTACTATCGTGGTGACACGCAGCTCACGCTGGAGGAAGCCGCTTCCCAGACCTGCGACCTGGTGGTAAAGTTGTGCAGCCACGGCGGCAAGAACGGCTTTGATGGCACCAACTGTCCCTACTGCAACGCGCCCGCGGTGGCGCAGACGGCCTTGCGGAATGGCGAGGGCGGCGGTCTGTGGCGGAGATTTGCCGACTTGCAGACTGCCCTTGATGCGGACAGAGACGGCGGCTCGACCCTCAGTCTGCTGACCGACGTGACCGGCGATTATACCATCAACGGCACCCGGGACACCGGCATAGATCTGAACGGCCATTCAATCCACGGTACGGTAACCGTCAAGGCCGCCACAGGCATGGACACTACTACCTTAAGCAACACGAAAAACACGACCACAGCCAGTATCGATACCGTCGTTGCCAACGAGGGAGCAAACCTCGCCGGTTCGGGATTCCCCGCCGTTATCGGCACGCTGAAGCTGGCAGAGGGTGCCACATGGGCAAACATCCTGTATGAACCTAACCGCCTTGGCTATAAGGTGCTCAATGGGGACGGCACTCACAAGTGGTACGCCCCGGCGGATGTTCCTGCCGGTTCCACGGAGCTGAACAATGTCATCATCAATCGTCTGCCAATCACCTCCAAGACCCTGTCTCTGAAAGTTGATGGGAAGAACCTGACCGGCAGTAACCCGAAGGTGGAGCGCGGCACGACCGTCCGGCTCTGCGCCTACTGCAATACCAGCGGCGCAAGTGTGAACTTCTTCGTCGGAGAACGCGGGAGCGACGGCATGTACAGTTTCTCCAAGCTGACAAGTGAATATAAGAAAATCGGCTCCACATGGTATTACGTCGCGGAGTGCAACTTCAACAAAATCGGTGAGCATGGGATTTATTTCACGGCCAGCAAGGACGGCTATTCGGTATCGAGCAACCCCAAAATGCTGACCGTCACCAAGCTGAATCTCAGCAAAGCCGCAATCACGTTCCCCAACGGCAATGAAAGTGTCTATCAGCCTTATAACACCACCACCGGCGTGCCGCCCTATGTTGTAACGTACAACGGCAGCGAGCTGAAAGCGGGAGTTGATTACACCGTCGTCCGCGGCGATTCCCGTTCCACTGTCGGCACCGCCACTCTGACCATCAAGGCGACAGACGACGGCGACTACACCGGCCAGAAAACCGCCAGATGGACGGTCGCAGCTCACAAAGCAACGATCTCGGTCGGCGACATCATAAAGGCATACGATGGCACAACAGACCTGCCCGCAAACGCGTCGATAAAGCTTAAGAGTGCGGATTCCCGCTATGCTCCTTCCGGCGGGCCACTTCCTCTGGTGGCTGGTGAGGATTACCAGATACTCAATGCCAGTTATGATTCCGCCAATGCAAGTGAGGACGAAAAGACCGTCTCCTTCACCATTAAGCTGACGGATAGGAACTATACCTTTGAAGACGGCACGACGCAAAAGGACTTTGTGCTGAACGGCGCGGATGTGTCGCAGACTTTCAAGATCAATCAGGCCACTGTGACCCCGAATGAGATCACGCAGTACGTTTTCAACGATTTGGCAAAGACCTACGAAATCGATTTGAGAACGCTCCTGCCAGAGCTGCCTGTAGGCTGCGAGTACGGCAAGATCCATAATCGGGGCTGCGATTACCACTTTACGGATAGTACTTACCTCGACAGCAGCAACCATATATTCGTGTCAAACGAAGGCATTCTGACTCTGCCATCGTGGCCGCGCACAGCGCGAATGTGAACGATCAGATCGGCACTTTGACCGTCCCGATTGTAAGCACGAACTATCAGCCGTTCGAGCTAACCATCAAGGTCGTCATTGGCCAGAGGATCCCCCTCGATCAATCGGGCGTCAGCGTCAGCGCGACGGATATCACCTACGGCCAGACGCTGGCAGAGAGCACACTCACGGCCACGGGTTCGATGATCTGCCCCCGCACACAGGCCGTGATTCCGGGTACGTTCGCGTGGAAGGACGGCACCATCAAGCCCAACGCGGGCAGCTATGATGCCGAATGGACGTTCACCCCGGCGGAAGGCTACGAAGAATACGCCCCCGCGACCGGCACCGTGACCGTCACAGTCGAACCGGCAGAGCTGACGGGAGTTTCCGTGGGGGCATCCAGCACGTATTACACCGGCAAGCCGCAGCACGCATCGGCAATCGCGTTTGGGCAAAGTGTAGACGGCACTACCGTGACGTTCACCTACAGCGACAAGGTAGACGGCGACTATACTTCGGGCGGACCGACTTTCACCGACGCAGGCACGTACACCGTTTACTACAAAGCGGAAGCAGCAAACCACAAAACGGCTGCCGGTACGTTCACCGTAACCATTGCCCCGCTGCCGATCAGCCTTCTCTCCGTCGAAAGAATCTCCAAGTCCTACGACGGCACCGCAAACGTCACGCTTACCGCGAGCAGGCTGACGTTCTTCAGCAAGACGGCCAGTCGTTCGGGCATTATACTTCCCGATACGGCGCTCACCTTCTCTGACGCCCAGTTTACCATGAAGCAGGCGGACGGGAGCTACCTGCCCTCGCCGGACGTCGGAAACGGAAAGGCCCTTTCCTTCACCATGACGCTTGCCAACGACAACTATGTGTTTGAGGGCAAGCCGGAAGGCACCAAAACGGTCAGTGACACTTTTGCAACCGACGATACGGCCCGTTTCACCATCACCAAGGCCGACGCGCCCGTGCCGACAGACGGTACGCTGACCATCATCAACGGTCTGGAAAGAACCTACGAGGCCGATCTGGCGGCGCTGCTGTCTGCGCTGGAAAGCCCCAAGTCCTACGGCGACATCGCCTATGGCGCGCCGACCATCACCGTGGATGCCGGCTACTGCGACGCTGCCGCTGCGAAGATCGAAAACGGCAAGCTGATTCTGCCCATTCTGGCAAACCCGGTCAATACGGAGGGCAATGTCGGCTCGGTGACGGTGATTGTCACAACCAGCAACTACGAGGACATCACCCTGACCGTCAACATCTTCGCAAAGAACAAGATCACGCCCGTTCCGGATGGCGAGGTGACCGCAAGCGAGATCACCTACGGTCAGCCGCTGAATGCAAGCACGATCACGGGCAAGATGAAAGACCCCACCACCGGTGAAGAGGTTCCCGGCACCTTCACATGGACGGACGGCACGCTCATGTTCAACGCGGGCGGCCGTAAGGCCGAATGGACGTTCACCCCGGACGCGCCGGAGTACGCGACGGCCACCGGAAAGGTGCGGGTCACGGTCAATCCCAAGTCCATTGTAGGCGCGGTCGTCACGCTGGAAGACACCTTCGTGTATGACGGGACGGAAAAATGTCCCCAGATAATCAGTGTCGTTCTGGACGGCGTAACACTGACAGGCATTGGCGGAGGCACAGATTATGGCTTTTCCTGCAACAGAACGTCGCAGGTCGGCACATACTACGATGATTTTTCTCTCAGCGGTCTGGGTAACTACACCGGCGAGATGAAGTTCACGTGGTCGATCACGCCAAGAGAAGTGACACCCACGATCACCGTCGCGGACGGCACCTATAACGGCGGAAATCCCGTTCAGCCGACCGTTACCCTCACAGACGACCTCGGCAATACCATTGATCCGAAGGAATACGACGTCTCCTACAGCGATAACACAAACGCCGGTACCGGCACCGTGACCATCACCGATAAGGAAGGCGGCAGCTATGTCCTCGGTACGGCCAGCACGACCTTCACGATCAACAAGGCCGCCGCGCCCGCGCTGACTGCCTATCAGGTCACCCGGAAGTACAGCCTGAAAACAGAGCAGACCATCACTCTCCCCGACCTCAAGAGTCTGGGAATGCCCGATGACGCACAGGTATCCGACACGAACGCGTTCCACAGCGGGTCCTATTCTCCCGCGGGCAGGATTCAGGACGGTTGGGGCATTGACGTGAACACCGGCGCGATCACCTACGCTCTGGCGGACGGTGCCGCCGCTGGCAACGTCATCACCTTCACCCTTCTGGTTCGTTCCAAGAACTACGAGGACGCCACCGTTACGGTCATCCTCACCCTGACGGAGCGGGACGCGCCCATCCTGACCCTGCCGGACATCATCACCGCGGACTACACCGGCGCGGAAATTCCCGTCAGCGCGGTCACCGGCAAGAGCGCCGCCTTTGACGGCAAGGATGTGCCGGGTACATGGAGCTGGAAAGCCGGTCAGGCGATCACCAACGCGATCGACACCGGCAGTAAGACCATTGTCTTTACCCCCGCCGATCTGGTCAATTACCACCCGGTGGAGGGCGAGGTTTATGTCATCATCTCCCGCGTCGCGCCGGACTATACCGCGCCCGCTGCCATTGACGGCCTGACCTACAGTGGCAGCGCGCAGGCGCTGGTCAGGGCAGGCTCCACCGCCCACGGCAAGCTGCTCTACAGCCTGAGCAAAGACGGCACCTACTCCGAGACCATCCCCACCGGCACGGACGCCGGGGAATACACCGTCTGGTACAAGGTCGAGGGCGACAGCAACCATAAAGATTCCCAGCCCGAGTCCGTCACCGCAACCATCGCTCCCAAGACCGTGACCGCCACCGTGACGGTCAGCGGCGGTTCCCTCACCTACACCGGCGACCCGCTGAAGCCCAATGTCATCGTGAAGGACGGCGACACGGTCATCAGCCCGGAGGAATACGACGTTTCCTACAAGGATAACGTGAACGCGGGCACCGCCACCGTGACCGTCAGGAACAAGGCAGGCGGCAACTACACCGTCAGCGGCAGCACCACCTTCGAGATCGGCAAGGCCGCTTCCGAGGTCAGGACCGCCCCCCGGGCGAACGCCGGCCTTGTCTACAACGGCGGTGAGCAGACCCTCATCACAGCCGGAACTGCCCTCGGCGGCAGGCTGAAATACCGTCTGGGCGAGACCGGCGAGTTCACAGAAGCGCTTCCCAAGGCCACGGACGCGGGCACCTACACCGTGTACTGCATGGTCGAGGGCGACGGCAACCACCGCGACTCGGAGGTGCAGAGCCTTACCGTCACCATCGATAAGGCAAAGGTCACGGTCAAGGCGTTGGACAAGCGCATCTACACCGATGGCAAGGCCCCCGATCTGAGCAAGCCCGTACTGGACAAGGACTACACCGTCAGCGCCATGTTCGGCGAGGATGCGCTGACCGGCGACATAAAGCTCGCCTACGTGGACGCGAATGGCACTGAGATCACCCCCGACACGACGAAGGTCGGCAAGGTCATTATCCGCGCCAGCGGGCTGACCGCCCCCAGCGGCAACTACACCGTCGTTTTCGTGGACGGCACACTGACCATCGACGAGCGCCCGGTCTACACCATCAAGGCCACGGCGGGCATCCACGGCTCCATCACGCCCTCCGGCGACGTTGACGTCCTCCACGGCGGCAGCCAGACCTTCACCATCGCCGCGAACAGAGGCTACGCCATCTCCAACGTCAAGATCGACGGCGTGAGCATCGGCGCGGTGAAGTCCTACACCTTCGAGAACGTCACCGGCAACCACACCATTGAGGTCACCTTCATGAAGGCCAACGGCAACCCCCAGACCGGCGTGATGGTGGACGAAGTCACCGGCGAGTACTATGTGGGGTAACGCCCACCGCGTTTCGCGCGTCCGTTGGGCGCGCGAGGAGACAAGCTTATGAAGAAAAATGTCATGAAAATCTGCTGCGCGGTTCTGGCCATTGCGGTCATTGCCGCTCTGCTGATAGCGGTCAGGGGCTGCCACCGGGAGGAACCAATCGTTCCTCCCACCACCGCCCCGGCCACCGAGGCCACCCAGACCGTTCCCACCGAAGCCGAGACCCAGCCCCCCACGGTTCCCGTGGGGGAGGTCATCCCCACCGTGGATAAGCAGTCGGAGCTGGCCGCGGCCAGAAAGAAAAACCCCGACACCGTGGCGTGGCTGTACATCCCCGGCGCGGAGGTGGACGACCCCGTGATGCAGGCAGAGGACAACGGCCACTACCTGTGGCTGGGCGAGGACGGCGAGTACAGCACTTGGGGCTGCTACTACGCCCACTGCGAAAACCGTTTCGGCGGCCGGAACAAGCTGGACACCAACACCACGATTTTCGGCCACTCCGCCAGCAACTGCGACCCCAACGGCCCCAGGTTCACCAAGCTCTACCGGTACATGGACGCGGACTACGTGAAAGATCATCCCTACATTTACCTCTCCGTGACAGGGGAAGATCTTGTTTTCCAGATCACGGCGCTGTTCATCACGGACATTGAGTTCGACTACATCGTCCCCAATCCCACGGGAAGCGAGCTGACGGAGTTCTTCCGGACGGTCGCACGAAAGAACTGGCTGAACTTTGACGGCGTGACCTTCTCGGAGGACGACACCGTCCTGACCCTCTCCACCTGCTGCCGGAAGTATGACACGGCCAAGACCGGCAACCAGCGTCTGGTGGTCATGGCCAAGCTGCTGCCAGAAGGCGCGACGGCACAGCCCCACACCGTCTCTCTGGCGAAAAATCCGGAGATGCCATAACAAAAACTTCCTGCACCGCTTTTACGGCGCAGGAAATCGAGAAAACGGC
>UMEA01032861.1_pt1 | contig 15493 bp, 9 predicted proteins | sample 1964621 | NCBI WGS metagenome assembly UMEA01 (sample SAMEA4836007, study PRJEB28245) | human gut metagenome | biome: gut microbiome; material: fecal sample | place: Denmark | collected 2008 | reverse complement strand
TTGGAGTTCAGCGCCTTCATCAGGTCATCGACATTGGTAAACCAAGGCATTTTCTCTTTCCTGGCTATGCCGGCTCCTCTCTTCTCATAACCGTTCGCTCGCATGAGCTGACGGTGTTCAAATATTTCGTTGACGGAGATCGTAAGAGTGGATGCGACAGACTGCGTCGCATTGCAACGAAAGCAGCGATCAGGTAAAACAATTGCACATCAATAGATCAACGAACGCTCCGTGCGTCAATCGTTGACGCACCGAGACTTATTCTGCACTTGTCGAATTTCACGAAATAAATAATGAGAAAGTGCAGTATGTCTGATCGCGCCACGTCTTTGAACCTGAACAATTCCAACATCGGGCACTCCGTCGTCAACCTTTGGATGCTGCGATTGCTGTGCAACGGTGACTTGTGGGCAAAAGTAGCCCGCAACGACATGTACTCCCACGACGCCTTGCCGAAGTTCTTCTGGGGACTCAAACTTCGTCGTCACCTGCATCTGGGAGCATTGATTCTCAACAATGAGAAGTTCTTCAAAACCGGCGCCGTCAAAGACATCAAAGCGGTTACAGACATCGAGATGGAACTCGATGAAGATGCTGTCATTGCTCCCGAAAAGCGCATCCGATATTTGATCGAAGAAGTCTGGCCTCAATACAACTTTATCGACGGATTGATGCCTTTCCTGACAGCGCAACCCCGTCATCCGGAAACCATCGGCGCATACTGCCGCCCTTTTCTCGGCCATCCGTTTACCGCCAAGTTGTTGGAAAACGGCATGCCGCGTGCCCTGAGCCGTGAACTGCGGTATTTGGAATCGGCCTGCTCCGACGAGCTCTCCGCTTTGCCTGAAGCCTTTGCCGCCAACCTTCGTCTGCTTCAGGAGAACTTCAAGCTCTCGAATCTGGAAACCCGCATTCTCGCCTTCGTCTACTGTGCCCGTGATGTGAAGCTCGTCAACCAACTGCTGTGCGATCTGTTCGACTACGGAGAGCAAGGCATGACACTCGTCATCGATACGCTCTCTCTGGCTCTGAACGCTGATCGCGAGGACGTCAAGAAGGCCCTTGCCGCCGAAGGAAAGCTTGTTTCCATCGGTCTTCTGGATTACGGTGAATCGGGCGACGAATTTTGCGAGCAGATTGTTCCGGGTGCCGTGCTGTCTCCTTCAACCTTAAGCGTGAAACTGTCCTTGTCCAAATTGCTGCAGGAGTCGTTTTTGCCGGCACCCGAACCGACCTTGAGCGTCGAACACTTTCCGCATCTGCCGATCGTAAGCCGCGTGCTTCTTCCCTACCTCAAGTCTGCCGTAGCCGGCGAACGCAAAGGCGTCAACATTCTCTTTTACGGACCTCCGGGCAGCGGCAAAACGGAACTGACGCGTGTCATTGCCAAGGAACTGGGGCTCACCGGTTACGAAGTGCAGTTCGCCGAAAAGGAAACGCGAAAGAAAGAAGAGCGTACCTCGCGACTGAAGTTCTGGAAGGCTGCGGGCAACGTCCTTTCGCAAACCAACACCAATCTTCTGGTAATTGACGAGGCCGAAGACGTCTTCAACGACTTGGGATCGTTCTTTTTCAGCGGACGCACCAACAAGGGAGAAATCAATCGCCTTCTCGAAGAAAATCCGGTCGTCACGCTTTGGACCGCCAATTCGATTCACCACATCGATCCGGCCATGCTGCGGCGCTTCAATATGGTGATTGAGGTAAAGTCGCCTGGGCTTGCCTACCGACGCGAGATGATCGACAAGGCGTTTGATCACCGACTCTCGAAGAGCACGACGGAGAGGCTTGCCTTGACGGAAAACTTGTCGAGCGCCGTGATTCGATCGATTTCGGACATCGTCCGTGAAACCGGCAAAACATCCGAGTCTCCTTCTGAGGACGAGATCATCGAGATGGCAGACCAGATGCTCAAGGCGCAGCACATGGGCCGTGTGGTTGACAACAATACGATGCTGCCGGAGCTCTACGCGCCTCAGTTTGTCAATTCCGAACTGGACCTGAATCACCTTCTCGAAGGTCTGCGTACTGCCGGCTGCGGGCGTCTTTGCATCTACGGGCCTCCGGGCACGGGTAAGTCGGCTTATGCGGCGTACGTTGCTCGGGAACTCGGCATTCCGCTGATGCGCAAAACCGGCGCAGAACTTACGAGCTGCTACGTGGGCGTAACGGAAAAGCTCATTGCCGACGCCTTTAAGACGGCGCAGCGCGACGGTGCTTTGCTTTTGCTCGATGAGGTGGATTCGTTCCTTCGTGATCGCCAGGCGACTCGGTACAGCTGGGAAGTCACGGCCGTCAACGAAATGCTGGCTCAGATGGAACGCTACGGCGGTTACTTCATCGCAACCACGAATCTGAAGGACGACCTCGATTCGGCTTGCCTGCGGCGTTTTGATCTGAAGACGAAGTTTGACTACCTGCGCCCCGAACAGGCCGTGGCGATGGCCAAGGCTTATGCGGGCAAGCTTGGTTTGACTGATGGCGTCGAAGCGCTTGACCGTGTGGCCGACTTTGGGAATCTGACGCCCGGAGACTTCGCGGCCGTGGGCCGTCAGGCGGCGTTCAGGAAACTGTCGGGAGCCGAGGATTTTGTCGAGCGTTTGGCTGTCGAGTCGAACTTGAAGGCTGCAGGGATGGGAAATCCGAAACGGTGGATTTTGTAGTGAGTGATGTTGGTTGATGCAAGTTAATCAAAGAATGCTTGAGTTTCTTGCATCAACAATCACCACCAGTCCACACAGATGAAACCGCACGTAAAACTATCGCGGCAATTCACAAACTTGTTGCCAAACCACAAATCGGCGCTCGCTCGCGGAAAATACCAACGCCAATTGAATCAATTCCTTGACATGAGGCCCCTGACCGTACCGTTTCATCTGCATTTGTTCGACGGCTTCTTGTAGCAGGTCATTCACCTGGGATGTATTACGCGCGAACTTAATCTCAAACACCCAAAGTCGATTTCCAGCTTCAACTTCCAGATCACTACTCCCCAAGGCAGAATGCGCCTCAACACGTGGCACCATATCCGCGCCCATCATCAAGACTTGCAGATAGGCTCTGCAAGATGCTTCGTCAACGATCGGAAATCGTTGATAATCCATCGCATTGATGACATCGTTGAACCGATCGACCACATCTCCGGCTGTTCGGTGTGCAAGAACAGTCTCGAGCCTCACATTATCTCTAGGCGTATAGGGGACGCCAGACAACAGCTTGTCTGCGTAGAGTTGCGCCATTGAACTTGCCACTTCCAGATTCGGATAGCTCAGAAGGGCCACTTCGTTTGGAGTAATTGATTGAATCGTTAGGTAGCCGGCTTGGTACAACAAAACATCTCGATCCAAGCACTCATATTCCTTGGGTGTCACGAGATCTCGGAGCCACACCTTTTTAGGTTCGGCGTACTTGGCAGGGTCGTCGAGCTCGTGTCCCTTCAGATATTGCATGAGCACGACAGCGTGACCTCCACTTGAGTACCAGTAATTCCTAAAACCAGCATTCGGATTATTGAAGAAACTCAGTACTGACCAGGGGCAATAGACACGTATACGCGCCTCGCTGTCAAAAGAAAAACCGTTGTAGTTGGCTTTCAATTCGCTGAGAATCTCTTCTCTGGGAAGCCCCAAGACTTTCGCTGCCTCATTAATATAAAAATCAAAATAACGCTCAATTTCGCTTTCTGTATAACCAACCAACGCCCCATATTCGGGATTGAGCGAAATGTCTGTGAGGTCATTGAAATCCGAAAAGATGCTTGTGCTCGAAAACTTCGTTATCCCGGTCATAAACAGGAAACGAAGACAATCATCTTTGCTTTTGAGCGTACTGAAGAAACTGCTCATAACCATTCGCACGTCACGAAACAGTTCTTCCTTGTCCAAGCAAATCACTAGCGGTGCGTCATACTCGTCAATCAGAACAACAAGAGATCGCGAAGGCCTGTTTCCAAGCCAGCTCGAAATTTGCAACGCAAGATCTCCCCCTTCTTGAGGTTGAAAGCCGACTTCGCCAAGGTTCTTAGCAATGTAACCGAAAAAACGCTCCGTGAATTCTTCTCTTGTTCGAAAATTCTTAACCTCAGAAAAATCAAGCCGAACAACAGAATACGTCTTGTCCTTCCACAGTTTTTCTATTGCCAGACCTTTGAAATCCCTCAGCCCATTTTTGAACAACGTCTCAAAAGTCGAGATCAAAAGCGACTTGCCGAAGCGCCTCGGGCGAGCAAAGAAAAGCTTACCGTCGTTCTCCGCCAACTTGCAGACCATCTCCGTTTTGTCAACGTAAATTGCGTTTGAATCTCGCAACGCAGGAAAGCCGGAGCGGCCCAAAGGCAACTGCTGAATGGTACTGGTCATATATCTTGTGAAGGGAACTCAGAGAGTTGATTTTGGCCGATTTTAGATCACCTGGTGATTGTAGCGGTCAGAGTCAAGCCGTGCGTTCGGATAAGTATGATCGAAGACACGACTTCAAGATTTCTTGGGCAGTAGAATGCTCGCATCCTGTTTCGGAAACGCCATGTCGCTTGCCTGCGCTCCCATTCATTCACTACGACGCACTTTCTTTGCCGTCGCTTGTACGTTCGTCGGATCTTTCGTCTCCCCGGCCTCATTCGCCTGGGACCTGACGATCCTACACGTCAACGACGTCCATTCGGCGGCGGCAGGCGTCAACGACCGCGGCCCCGTCTACGATGACACCGATGCCGTCGGCGGGCTTGCACGCGTAAAGGCATTTGTAGCCGACGAAAAAACAAAAGCGAAGGTCCAAGGCAAAGCCGTGCTGGCGCTCGATGCCGGCGACTTCTGGCAGGGGACTCACTTTTTCAGAACGGGCGGCATGCCTTGGGCACGGGAAGCCATGAGACGCATGCCCTTGGACGCGGTGACACTCGGCAACCACGAGTTCGACTTGGGATGCGAAACGCTTGGCCAATACGTGAAGGAGCTGCCCTTCCCGGTTCTCGCCGCGAATCTGGAAAAGAATCCTGCTTGCCCTCTCTCGACCGCACCGCTTCCGTCAACCGTCGTGAAGGACTTCGACGGCGTCAAGGTTGGCGTCATCGGTCTGGCCAACGACGAAGGAAAGGATATTTCCGAAGCCTGCCCCAACACGGATTTTGCCAACCGTACCAAGGCGCTTGAGCGTGCCGCGGCGGAACTTGAAAAAGCGGGCGTCACGCACATCATCGCGGTGACGCATGTGGGCTACGAAGCCGATCAGGCGCTTGCCCGCGCTGTGCCTGCCATCGATGTGATCGTCGGAGGCCACACCCACAGCGTTCTCGGTGATCATCCGCATTCGGAAGGTCCCTACCCGACGGTCATCGCGCATGACGACGGCTCGAAGACGCTCGTGGTACAGGCGGGGCGCTCGACACGCTATCTCGGACGGCTCACGGTTTCTTTTGACGACGCGGGCCGCATCGTGCAGTTCCGGGGCGATCTCGAAGAACTCGTACCGAGTCTTCGTCGCGACGAAGCGATTCACGAATTCGTTGTTCGGTCACTCGAGGCCATTCGCGCCGATCAGGAGCGTTTCGTGGGCGTCAACACGTCAACGCTTCCTGACGGGCTCGATCCCTGTCGTGAAGGCGACTGCCTCTCGGGAATGGCAACCGCCGATGCGTTTCTCGCCTGGGGCCGCTCTCGAGGTGCAGTCGCGGCGATTTTAAACGGCGGTGCCGTACGAGCCGCCATGCCCATCGGCCCCGTCACCCACGCCGATCTGCTCGATATTCACCCCTTCGGGAACCGTATTCAGGTGGCCGACGTCTCGGGCGCAGTACTCCGGGAGGCGCTTGAACACGGTCTCTCGGAACCAGACGTGATCGGCCCAAGACTCTTGCAGACTGCGGGGCTTCGCTATCGACTGAATCCTTCGGCCCCTGTGGGCAAACGCATCGTGTCCGCTGAAATACGCACGAAAGAAGGAATCTGGGCGCCGATTCTGCCCGAGAACATCTATCGCATCGTTACGATTGCCTACCTTCTCGGTGGGGGCGACCATTTCTCGATGCTCGGGGAACATGCCAAGATTCTCGAAACCGGTCCCCTAGAAGTTGACGTTCTTGAAGCCTATCTTCATGAAAAAAAGGACAGGGACAATCATCTGCCCACGCCCGCAACCGGGCGAATCATCGGTATGCCCGTCCGTTGAGGTTTGGCCAAGTCAAGAGTTCCCGGTTCTGTTCGCGTCGGGAAATGACCTTGTGAACCGGTTTCTGTACTGCGTACTCAACGCTTTTATTTTCTCAGAGTCGTCTTGATTAAACCGGAAGGCATGCTCCAAATCCGGTCTCCTGGCCGAAATCAATCCACGGATCTGCTCGACGAATTAGGTAGCTTCTGACGCTGCTGCCATAAAAACTAAAGGCTCAACCATGTCAACGCTGACGCCTCAAAAGGAGATCTACAAAAAGCTGTGGATTCGCGCGCCAGAAAAAGTCTGAAGATAGTTTGGTGTGTCAAAGGAACCGACGACTGTTACGAGAGAAGTTCGACATCTCCGATGCATTTGTCCGCAACGGAGAAACTCTGAACAGATCAACCCTGTGAAATGATCCCTCAGTCTGTCCAGACAAAGATGTTGAGTCGGAACTCTGACCTAAACAGGATGCCATCCTCACTCACGCTTTTGATAAAGCAACTTTAACTGATCATTTAGCGCCTTATATTAACTTGGCCGACTTTAACATCAGGGCAGTCTATACTCTTTATTATTTTGAGATCCAGTTCAAAAAAGGAATGGATATTAATATACATATCATCATAAAAATTAAGATCAAACATCCCGCACCGTCTTGATCAGAAGACTTACCACTTTCCAGTTTTGACCAAAGGACACAACACAAAATGCCAATTGTTACTAGAACCGCAATGCCCGGCCACCCCCAAAAATAAAAAATTAAGAGAAAACTTAATACGCTTTTCATAAACAATCGACATCAAAAAAGTCATTGAAAATCGAGAAAGCTTCTCATCCGTCGCATTCAGACTCAGGTAAAGTTTCCTATCAATTTTTCTTCAGCTGTTTGCCGGCCCGTTTTTGTCACAGGACCGAAAGAGCTGGCAAACATTTGTCTGGGTCTTGCTGCTTACTCAACGAATGTTTATCTCACTAGGGAAAGCAATTTTCAACAGATTAAAGTTCTTGAGTCTGATCCTGTGTGTTCGTGACAATTTTGACCGCATCCTCAACTTTTCTGATTAAATCAATATCGCAGAATTCTTTGGTGACAGCCATTTGAATATTTGTCTCGTCCGAAGTCAAGAGATCAAGGAAGGCACCGAGAAAGTTGTTGAAAGACTTATCGTCGAACTTGAGTTCCACCAGCAACGAGTAATCCGTACAGAATTCGCCGTATTTCTCCAGTATCTCTCTGTTCTTTTTGTTTCGAATATTTTGGAGAGCAGCATCAATTTCAGCATTGCGCGGCACAGCACCCAACCATCGTTCAGACGAATAAATCTGTTTTGAGCTGATGGTGCATTTTTTCCTGCCGATTGAAATCTGAAAACTCCAATCCTTGGAAAAATCGTGCTGCGTCAATCGCTCGACAATTTCTTGTGCATCCGAAGAATCCACCACGAGGCCGTCAATCACCCGGCCGTTCCGATCCCGCACAATCGGTGTTTTGCTTCCCGTAAGCCCGGTCTTTGAGGCCAACGAAATCAGCGCCATGATGCGACGCAGACCGATTTCCGGCGCTTTGCTCCAGTAAGGAAACACTTCCTTTTCACTAGTCGTGAAATAAATAACTGACATACAACCACCTTTCTGTGCTGGTATTTTTTACCCATCGTAAAGGCGGTTGCGTCATTGACTGACGCGTACGCGATTGTCGTAATGCACACCGTTCGTTTTGGCGCGTGTTGGTAACTCAGTTTGCCGATCGCCTCTTGCCTGTCTCGGTCATTGAGTTTTCTCCCAAAACCTGCGCCATTTCTTTTTCAAATGCGCTCCCGAACTGTAGGCGACTCTTGGTCGCAACGAAATCTGCCTAGGCACTTCATCAAATTTTTCCACCTCATTTGACAGATTTAATCTTTCCGTTATAATGCGCCTTCCTTTGAAGGCCTAACGGCTTTTGCTCGGTCCTCTCAGATAATGAGGGGACCGAGCTTTTTTATGCTTAAATCTAGCCGCTCCGACTACGAGCCCAGCCAATCGTGCTTGGCAAACGATGCGATGTAGTCAGCCCAGAAACGGTCCATTGCCGGCGTACACAAACACTCGGCAAGCATCGCCTGTTGATTCGCTGTCGCTCTTGATCGGGTAGAGAGAGCCCTCACAGACTCTCCCTCCCACACCGCACAGCCCCAGTGAGGGCTCGGACGTGCCGTTCGGCATCCGGCGGTTTTCGAACATAAGAGGTGGGCTAAGCCTGCTTCAGCAGGCTATACAGCCCTTTACTTTGGAAGAATTGGTTGTTGAACGCATGTTGCATATGCAGAGCACCTGCATTCCACCACGCGCCCCGCCCGTTCACCGATGATTTCCACGCTCGCTGGGGTTCTATTCCCCGTTTGATGAGGTTTCTCTCTCGGGTCTTCGGCTTCTTCCACGCAATCCATATCAGCTTGCGCAGATGGCGTCTTATGTGGATATCCAGGGCTTCGAATATCCCTTTGCGTTCGTCAAGTTTGAAGTAGTTTCTCCATCCTCGCAAAACCGTGTTCAGTTTCTCTATCGTCTTGAGCAGGGACGTTCCCCTGGCTCGGAAGAAGATTTCCTTCAGCTTGTCTCGGAGTCTCTGAAAGCTTTTGTTGTGGACTCAGGCTGCCCCGGTCGTGCCCACGAAGGTATACCCGAGAAATTTCGCTCTCGAAGGTCGAAACACGCCTCTCTTGTTGCGATTGACTCGCAACTTGAGCGTCCCCTCTATAAACGAAATCATGTTCTCGAGTGTCCTTTCTGCCGCCTTTTTCGATTTGGCATAGCAGTTGCAATCGTCAGCAAACCGACAGTACTTCAATCCTCGCTTGTCCAGATATTTGTCGAGTTCGTCCAAGACGATCAGCGACAGGACCGGACTCAGAGGCGAGCCTTGCGGTGTGCCTTCCTTTCGCACTTGAACCACGCCCTCGGACATAATGCCCGTTCGCAGATATCGGCGGATCAGCCTCAGAAGCATCTTGTCTTCGATGTGTTGCCCCAGTTTCGACATCAGTCGATTGTGGTTGACCGTATCAAAGAACTTGGCCAAATCCAGTTCCACGACCCACGTTCGCCCTTCGGCGATGTATTTCTGCGTTTGCTCGATGGCCTCGTGAGCGCTCTTTCCCGGACGGAATCCATAACTGAACTCCGAAAACAAGGGATCGAAGTGCTTTGACAGAACCTGAGCTATGGCCTGTTGGATGACCCTGTCCTGCACCGTCGGGATGCCCAGCATGCGCGTGCCTCCGTTCGGTTTGGGAATATCAACGCGTTTGACCGCGGCGGGTATGTATCGCCCCTCGCGGATGTGCGCGCAGATGCTTGCTCCGTGTTTCTCAAAAAATCAAACAACACTTCTAAAAAACGTACCTAACTCCGCACACTTCATTACACTTAAAAATTTTCAAATTGAATGACCGAAAGAGAATATCATGGAATTTGCACAGCAATTTCCACGAAAGATTTACAGATATCACAAACAATATTCATATTTGCTTTTTTCGTTAAATTCAACGAAAAAAATAGAGAAATTATTCCGCACTCCAAATTATTTATCGACCGCAAGACACATACGGACAATTACTTTTTGCTGAATGGACGTCCAAACCAACGTTTGCGATTTTTAATTTGGAATTAATTTCCCTCTATTTTTCATTTAATAAAATTGCTTGCAGCGGGAAATTCGGACCTTTCAAGACCTGCCGCAGCATGAATCAAGAGATGTCAAAATTCTTTCTTGTGCCTTTGACCAAAAGCTATCGATACGTTCAAACATCGCCAACAAATCCTTCTTAGTGGCGTAACGATCTTCAAGAGGCAGACCTTCCTCAGAAGGTTGTGTGAGTGCTGCCAAAAATTGAAGATTCGGCCACCAAGTGCTGTTTCTTCGGAGTGCCTTTTCCGTCACCGTAAGATCTCTCAAACTTTGATTAACGCCTGAGGCGATAAATGCATAGTTGGCGGACCGATCCAAGTCTTCGTCTTTGATATCGCCTTTGTTTTGATCTTCCCGTCGCATGGCAACCCAATGTTCAATCTCTCCAGCGCCGGCAGAACTTGGAAGAAACGAAAACGGCTTTCTAATATAGTCCTGAACGGCAGTCTCTCTTCCGCTGGCCTCTTTTAACGCAGTCGTGACTGAATCACGGTAAACAATTTCCTCATTATCGTCAGAAAACTCAGAAAAATACGCCTGCCAAAGTAACCATTCGCGAGCGACCAGCATTTCCCGATCTCGGGAATTATTTATTGAATTTCCAAATTGGGATTTCCCTTCCTTACTTCCCTTATCCTTTATCTTGCGAAACAGCTCTTTTTCCACGTTTTGAACAGCTTGCTTAGCGGCGCGATCCAGATCCTTTTCATCTTGACAATCGAGTGCTCGAATAATTTTCAGCAGATAATCGTTGGACAACCAATGGCCGCTCAGAGCAGCATTCAAAAAACAACAGAGCTGCAACATCACCAGACGCCAGTTCTTATTCTTTGCAAAAAAATCTCGCTGCAGATTCTCGTCGGAAAGATGCGATCTCGTCACCAAAAGATATTCACGGTACCTTTCAAACAAGCTGAGCAATCGCTCAAATTGATTTAAGAATTTTTCAACCTCTAGATCAGTGATATTCCATAATCCCGTCCAAGAACGAGATAACGGGGTTTCAGCGAGAAGTGTGTCCCGATCGATTTTCGGCAACTTGTCTTCACCCCGATTCCAAGCATCAGCCACGAGTAGCAACCGGCAGAAGGCCTCTCTCCGCGACTTTTCGTCGCGTAGCGGGCACTGTGCCATTGGTTTCTTATCGGTAATCCGATCCAAAATCGAGCCGCTGATCGAGGCAAATTTTGGATCGAGAATCATCGGCTCATATATAAGTCGCTTGGCACGATCCCAACAAGCATTGACCCTATGTACTGCCTCAAAATTCGACGATTCTCTGCACTTGAAAATTAATTTGGCTTTAAAAATATCTTCCGGATTCAATGGCTTGGCCTGACGATTGATTCGTTCGAAATATGGAGGCAAAAGACGATTTAACACTTCAAGCGAGACCTTCTGATCGATATTCTTGTCAGAAAGTGTCACCAGCATGATATGAAAACTGATGTTGTTCAATATTTCAGGCGTAAGCAAGTGTGCAACAGCACTCAGCGCTTTGTGAAACTCCTTTTGCTGCTCTTCATCGTTAAAGCAAAGTCCGTCGTCAAGCGGTGTTCCCAAACCATCTGTCAGAGCAAGTTTGTGTAAAAGCTGCTGTTGAGCTTTTATTGGAAAAGCCGTGGCACCTCCCTGATTTTCGCTTGCTGAACGACTTAGCGCCATAAACAGATTGTTGACTGTTCTAAGCCGTTGTTGCCCGTCAACCACCCAGACTGTTTCATGATTCGACTTCGTACAGGCTAATACAAGCGTGCCAAGTCTTAAAGGTTTTTCAGCAGATGCAACGCTAAGGTCTTTGAAGAATGTTTCAAATTGCTCCAACCCCCAGTCGTATTTGCGTTGCCACAAGGGAATTTCCAAATGCCAAGCCGTCTGCTCAGCAAGCACGCTGGACAAAGCTTGTGGCATGTTCGCGAACGTACATTCGAAATGCTTAACTTCAAACTGCAATGACATGGTTTAGTCCAAAAAAGCTGTTATCAGTGAATCCAGGTCCTTCGATGGAACAACATTTCCCTCTTCGCTGAAAAACTCGCGGAGACCCATAAAAAGGTTTTTAACTTTTTCATCTCGGCGAACCTGCCGCATAAAGCGCCACCAAGCATTGTCGAGATCATGCGAAAAATGCGCTGCGGCTATTGCGTCATCGATATGCAGACGTGTCAGAATCGTAGAGTACCGACAGCGGGGATCGAAACGCGCAGCAAAAAACAACCAAAGAGCCAACTGACGCAATGTGCCTAAACTCGAATTGGGATCGTTCGGTAAGCTGCCATTGCTTCGTGCCTGACCATCATCTTTATAGCTATCCCAACCGCACTTTTCGAACCGATCGGCCCAGCACAGAAGAATGCTGAACACAACAGTCATCATGCATCCCGAAGAGTTCTCTGCTATATGCCCATTTGCTTGAATACCCAACCAATAGTTAACGCTGGTCATGGTATCCAGCATCCTATCGACTTCATCGGTGTGAGCTTTTGTGTTTGTTTCTTCTCGGGCGATGGCATTGATCAGTCGTAGTTTGTAAGGCGAAGAATCGTCCTTGAATGAATTTCCCTTCTCGACCTTGATGTGTTCCTTCACAAGACGAATTGTCCGGATGGCATCGAATACACCAAAAAAGAGAGCCTGAGTCACCGGATTTCTTTCGGGCAGACTCAGGGCTGTCCTGCCGTCATGTTGTTCGTTGATTTGACTTCTGGCCGATTCCAGTCCTTGCACAAGATCAGCATACAACCGCTTGAGACGACCGGTCATTGCAAAAAAACCCCACCCTTTCTCAAAGGAAAGAGGTGCGTCGGCCTTCCACGTATAGTTCTGTAGCACCGAATCAATGTTTCGGTTTACGTTCAGACAGTTTGGATGCGCCGGCTGAATTCCTTCCATTCGATCAAACGGATCCATGCGCTCATCGCCTTGAAGGTTGAGCGCAAACCACCAGCAATCCTGTCTCAGCAAAATACCTTGAACTGCCTGTACAAAGCCATATCCCGGCCAATACCATGCATCTTGGTTCGGTGAGTCAACAAATTCATCATTGGATATCGGCTTATTCGTAAACGGACTCGTTGTTGATCCCGCCAGCGCGTCGGTGGAATACTCAGACTGGTTTTGCCAATATTTTTCCAGTTCCTTGAGCTGCTGTGCAATAGCGATTGCACCGTAGTGCCGCGCCTTGAGAATCTGCCCGCCGTTAAGAGGCTTGGCCGTCGTGTTGAATGCTTCAAACAAGCGTTCGACGCATCGATCCGCTTTGGCATTCTCGGAATTAACCGGTAGCTCCAGCAAACCGAAAGTCACCTGCCTGAGATTCTCTTCGAGGGTCTTGCAAACTGAATCTTTATCTTTTTGTTGCAAGAGCTCTCGATCCAGAACCTTCTTAATGATTCCATAGGCTTCTTCGGCATGTAACAGCGTTTCGAGATCAGTAAAGAAATTTTTATTTTCGGCTGGCAAACTACCGGGATGCAATGTACTGGCACCCAGTAAATTTCCGATTCTTGATCCCGGGAAATCGGGTTCTTCTTTGAACTCTTTTTCGCCCAGCACGCCAACGGCCAATAGAGCAAAAGTCATCAGACGCTGTTGGCCGTCAGCAATGCTTTCAATCTTATTGCCGTTTTCTTGATAGGTTTCAAGAACAATCAACCCCAGATCAGCGGGGCCAAAATTGGAACTTGTTTCATCAAAAGCCCCCAAAATAGTTCTGACAAAATTTGTAATGAAACTCTCCGGCCAACAATAGGGCCGCTGGTATTCAGCAATCCGAAGATTTCCAGATTCTTTGAGCCATTCAAGAGCATAGTGTTTTGCTCGGTCCTGCATTACATCCACAGTCATTTTTTCAACCTTGGTGCTCAGTGCTTGTTGATAGCGACACTATAGCTTTGATTAGATCAATGCCGCCGGTGACTCAGTAGTGAATGACACAATTCGTACTGCAGAAAGTGAAAGTTCAGAGAGACCAACGCCTTCAACACACATTGAAGCTTTTGACTAACGCTCTAATCGATTCCGAAAGCAGTATCAATGTCGCAGCAAAAGAACCTAATCAACATAGGAACCCTTGAGCACAATTCCCTATCAGTTCTACTAAAAATAAAGGCAAGGATGGTTTTCAGTCACTATCGCGCAAATGCGACAATGACTGACGCGTAGTCGATTAACGTAGCAAGCAAGGCTCACGCGTGAGCTCGATTGCCGATTCGTTAACCAGCCCTTTCAACTTCCTTATGTCCTGGCTCAATCTTTCATTTCCGCGCCCTATCGATCAGAAACTGTTCCAAACAATGGACAAACTGACCGAAGGCATATCCGCCAAAGATGTTTTTCGTGGGGCTGAAACTTTGTTTGCTCAGGGAGCAGATCCGAACGCCGTCGGCACTGATGTCAATACCGGTAAGTCCGGTCTGTATGCTTGCCGGCCTTTTGTATGGACCAAGCGATTGGCTCAATTGTTCAATGGTCAGACTCGCAGAGTTTTTTGTCTCACACGGATTTGATCCACGAGTCGACAACGGACGAAACGGAGCCCAAGCGCTGGCTTATGCGTGTTATCTGAACGCTCTCAATGACGGACTTATCAATGGATTGAAATACCTGCTCAAAGTTGGAGCAGATCCGTATAGCAACGGCATCAGTCATGGCGATCAGAAGACCCCATTGAACACCGCTTACCTCAGTATTCTTCAAAGCAAATACGAAGCCTTCGAATTGTGGCAACCATCACGTACCTGGGCTGTATACCGGCTTTTTATGAGCGCTCTGAGCAAAGACAACAACATTGACAGCGTTCAACTTCCAGCCCACTGTCTTGGTCAATCGGTCGTACAGCTCTATGCTCTCCCCAATTGCCATCTCGTTTCCTGCCGCTGCGGCGAATGCGGTGTCGAATTTGAAGTCAGCCAAAACCAAGACGGTCTGGATCCCTGCTTCGTTCTGCAATGCGGCGAAACAGCGCTCGTGATCAATCAATGTCTCTTTTCCCATTGCGACGCGTCTTTCTTAGACCAGATTCAAGGAACACGCATAGATCTGCCGATTGAGGCTACGGGTCCACGGATTGTCGATTTAATCGGGCAATACAAAGACAGCGATAAGCGAGACCAACTCACAGTCGTTCTTGACAACCGTTTGGCTTTGGTTTGGGACAATCTTTGCAAAGAAGGACGTATGGCGTTCTCAATTAAGACGATGCCTATCAAATATCGCCCCGGTGGGAAAAACAACGGAAGCATTTTTTCGTGACATAGCACGCAGAAAACAGAAAATGCCACACATCCTCTTCGCTGCGAGTGGCTCCGATTCTGTGTGGCATCCTACGGCCTGCCAGGGTGGCTTAATCCCTTACTGGTTTCTCGCCCTTACGGGCTTTCCCTTTGCCAGGCTTTCGTTTTTCTGCTTGGATTCTAACTCAACATAAAACAGTCGACTGTGTTGTGTGAATCTTTCTGTGCAGTATCATGCTGTTAAACGCATCTGACTCCGCGTACTGGTCCCGCCCGGTCTTAGTAGCCGGGGCGGCTGAGAGGGAAATAAAAATGGAATCCGCGCGGCAGTATCCATGGAAGATATCTATAAGTCGTCCATGTGTTGGGCGAACTCTTAAAGTACCCCCAAATGAACCAACCCCCTAATTTGCGACAGTTTCCAGATTCATTTTTTTGA
>UMEA01016077.1_pt1 | contig 15758 bp, 14 predicted proteins | sample 1964621 | NCBI WGS metagenome assembly UMEA01 (sample SAMEA4836007, study PRJEB28245) | human gut metagenome | biome: gut microbiome; material: fecal sample | place: Denmark | collected 2008 | reverse complement strand
ATTTATATTTTTTTTTGGAGTTAAAGTAACCCTAGAAAGTCTACTTTCCTTTTACTGCAGTGAAATTTATTTATAAAAATTATAAAAATAAAGAAGGAATGCGATTCTATGAATTCAAAATTCTGCCATGACAGTGAAATGACATCACGTAGATCAGGCATTGAATCATTAATGATGAAATGCCCTATTTGTGGCCGTGAATTCAGCTGTAACAAAACATATCATGTTTATACGGCTTTGCTTGCCAGAAAAAGGCAATATTATTGCAGTTATTCTTGTTTTAATAAACGGCCAAACCCAAGAAAATAATTTTGCCGGCAAAAATGTTTGTTACTATTTGTTTTCGGAGGTGCTTGATAATGGAAAAAGAGCTTCAAAAAATTGGACACAGAATAAAGCTTCTGCGCATTGAAAATAAAATATCACAAAAGGTGCTGGCTAAAAAACTGTGTATATCGCAAACACATTTAAGCAATATCGAAAATGGCAGAGTTGGTGTGACTTTGTTGCACTTAATAAAAATAAAAGAATTGTTTGAATGTCCGATAGAATATTTTTTTGAAGAAAAAACACTCTCTGAAAACGAAGCAGAAAAAACGAATGCAAAAAAATAAAAACTATAGTCGAAGAAAATAACTTTAGACTGGAAGATTTGTCTAAAGCCATAGAGATAATGAAAGTTTTACAGAAAGGCTGAAGATAAATGCTTCTAGTTTAGAAAGGGAAGCTGATTTTCATGAAAAAAATAAATAAAAAATTAAGTCTTTGTATTGCCTTAGCTTTAATGCAGTCTGCATTTGTAAGTAATAGTTTTGCAGCTGCTCCAACGGTAACTAATCAGGGCAGTGGATATTATTTTGGTATAGGTACAGAACCTACCCTTGCAGATTTGGCAAAAGAAGGAATTATTGATTATAAGAAAGCCAATGAAAAGCCTCAAAATAATAATGAGAACGGTGAAGGTGCAGGCCCTAATGCCTTAGACAAAAATAATTATGGCGCTTTGACAGCGGGTATGGGCGCATTTGCGTCGCATGGATACAGTACTGCGGTCGGTTATAATGCAACGTCTGTTATCAGCTCTACAAGTTTGGGCGCTGCCAGTTATGCCACTAGTAACTCGGCTGCTGTCGGTGTTAATGCATATGCAATGAACAACGGCACTTCTATTGGTAATAATACGCAAAGTGCTAACGGCGTTGCCATAGGCTATAACGCAACTGCCGGTGATTTTTACAAAAATCTGCCAGGGGAAGCATTTGCTTTATACAGCGGCACAGCTATCGGCAACAATGCTTTTGCCAGAGGTGGCGTTGCTGTGGGTACCAGTGCTTCGGCAGAGGCTTATGGTGTTGCTCTGGGCGACAGGTCGTATGTAGCATGGCGTGGCAGCGCGCTGGGAGATGATGCATCGGTTTTGGCAAACGGCGGCGTTGCGCTTGGCCCTGATGCAGTTGCCGATACGGCTGCGGGGAAATTTGGTTATATAGCGGCGGCCGCTGCTCAGCCTGCAACAGAGATGGAGCTTGCCGCAGCTATTGGCAAAGCTGATGTCGTAAATCAATTCAATAATAAATGGGCTGAAAAAAATAAAGAATATACAGAAGTTATGAAAAACTTCAACAGCGTTTCTGCAGAGCAGCAAAAGAACGACGATATCCTGCGCAATACCAAAGGCAGTACGGATGCAGAAGAGATAAAAGCTTATGAAGCTGCCTTAGCTAAAAAAGCTGATCTGACACAGCGTGCGCTAGAAGCTACTAAACAAAAAGATGCATGGCTGAGACAAAACAAGGATTTTTTAAATGCCTTAGAAGAGAAAAATGACGCCCTTTCAGCCTGGCGCAGCAGTGATGGCGCAATAAGCGTAGGCTCGGCAGCATATACAGATAAGAACGGCGTGTTCCATGCCGCCAATACGCGCCAGATCACCAATTTGGCGGCAGGCACGGAAAGATACCGACGCAGTCAATGTAGCACAGCTTAAAAGTGTAAAGAATCTGGTAGATGAACTTAATACAGACCAGGTAACAAACAACGAAAATATCACAAAGCTGCAGGGCGGATTTACTGTAAGTAACGAAATTGGTACTAAAACAGATATCAGCCTTGGCGGCGCAAACAAAACCGATATCAAATTTGTCGGAGCCAAAGATAAAATCGACGTCAGCGTTGAAACAACTGCAGAAGGCGCTAAAATAACTATTGCTCCTAACGCTAAGCTTGGCGAAACGCTGGACATCAGTAACAATACCTCGATCACTAACCTGAATAACAGAGTTGATAATCTTGAGGTCAAATTTGGTGATATCAATGACCAGATCGCAGCCAATAAAGTTACTGTTGAAGGCGACAGCAACAGCGGTGTGAAGGTCGAAAATGTTGCTCAGAACGGTGATCCCGCAAAATACAAAGTAAGTTTAGAAGACAAAGTACAAGTTGGCAATGTCACTATAGAAGGCAGCACTGATAACGGCAATAAAATCGGTGAAATAACAGGCCTTACAAATACGACATTGAACAGCGCTGATTTTGCAACAACTGGCCGTGCTGCAACTGAAGAACAGTTAAAAGAAGCTATGGCATTAATGGGGAATGCAGGCAGTGTAGATTTAGAATTAAGTGCCGGTGAAAATATCCAGGTAGATAAACTGGGCAGCAACGATTACAAAGTGTCTTTAAAAGATGATATAAGCTTAAACAGCATCGAAGCCAAAGAATATAAGGTCGGCGGCGAAACCTATATCGATAGCAACGGTATCAATGCCAATAACAAAACGATCAGTAATGTTGCTCCCGGACGTGTCGATGCGACCTCAACAGACGCTGTAAACGGCAGCCAGTTATATCAGGTAAAACAGGATATCCAGGGACTCAGTAACGATATCAGCCGTTTTGGAGAAGAAATAGACAGCGTTGGCGCATTATCAGCGGCAATGGCAGGTCTGCACCCACGCTTCCAGGATGGTAACAAAGGTGAACTGGCGATGGCAATGGGGTCATATGATGGCAAAAACGCTTTGGCCGTCGGCGGATTTTATGCACCAAATCAGGAAGTAATGTTTTCGCTGGGGATGGGTATAACCCAGGGCGGTAAAAAAATGGGTAATATTGGTGTAAACTTTGCTTTAGACCGCACTAAAAAAGGCGAAGTACCAAAACGTGATATTATTTACACACGCCGTGAAGTCGATACTTCCTTAAAAGCTCAGGAAGAAAAAATCCAGCTGTTATTGATGAAATTAGAAGCGCAAAGCCGTGAAATCGAAACCTTAAAAGCGAAATTGCAATAAAAAGAACCGATTAAAACACAAAAAATACCGGATAGATATTCTATCCGGTATTTTTTATGCTTATAAGTCCGTTACAGGTTCTGTTACTGTATATCTGTTTTCCAAATGCCTGATGATTTCATTCAACCGCCGCTTGCTGTTTTCCCTGTCAGCTGCGGCCCTGCCTGAACAAGCTAAGCAGTGCCATTGTAAAAGAACAAGGTACACAAAAATAACGTCCATGTAGGAAGCTATTTGGTTGAAATGGTAACAATACTGTTAATTGCAGCATAAAAAGCCTGTAATTAACAGTACCTCAATGCCAAAATAAGTAAACATGTGATTGTTTGGAGCTATGACGCGACAGTCATAGCCTATGCAGTTGTGGGAAAACAAAAAGATAAGGCGACACTTAACCTAAAGGTGAGTGTCGCCTTATCTTTTACATTTTTTATTATACACCTAAAAGTTACCAGTTGCAAGACCATCGAACAAAGTTTTTTGATAATTCGAGCAAGAATGTCTTGCGGGGGGGACAAATATGATAATATAATGTAAAATATTAAAAATGCTTTGAAAAAATATAGAATAGCAAAACCGTTGGTTGGATTTTATAGACAACTATCAGGGCTTGTTTGTTTGTAACAAAAGAAACCTGAGAAGGTATGGTTTCCATTAGTGAGGAGATGGACGATGCAGATGATGCAATTAAATGTTACGACTGATTATGCCATCAGGACTGTTTTGTATCTTGCTATCAAAGATGAACTGGCAACATCGAATGAAATAGCTATGGCAATGGGTATACCGCCAAGCTATGTTTTAAAAATCACCAGCAAGCTGGTAGTGGCCGGTATCATCAAAAGAATAGTAGGGGCACAGGGCGGCTTTTTGCTGGCTAAAAAGCCAACGGAGATCAGCCTTTACGAAATCATCAATGTGCTGGAGGCGACTACAAAGCTTAACCGTTGTTTGGAGGTCGGCAGGTATTGCAGCCGTTTTGCTACTGAAAATTGTCCGGTACGGGCCTTTTACTGTGAGCTACAGAGCTTGATTGAAAAGAAGCTGCAAGCAATGACGGTAGCAAGCCTGCTACACGGATAAGCGGTGGAAATGGATGGGAAGATGGAAGAGTTGGATTATAAAAAAGTTGGCTGCGAGATCCAAGTAAGGCGTACCCGCAATGGCATAACGCAAACAGAATTTGCTAAATTTTTGGGTATTTCGCAGACGCATTTAAGCAATGTAGAAAGTGGCCGGGTGATGCTTAGCTTAAAGATGCTGCTAAAAATAAAGCAGCGTTTTGTGTGCACGTTAGACGAGATAGTAGACCCGGAGGGCTATAAAGAGCTTTTGAATAGTAAAAATAAGCTTAGGCGCTTTAGGTTGGTGCGCTGCGACGAGTAACAAATAGCGGCAAGGAGATGTTTTAGTTGCATATCGAGATATGGGAAGAGGTTACCAATAAAAGTATACAACCTGGTTTAAATGGTTTAACGGTGCGGTGCCCAATTTGTGGACGTGAGTTTGGCTGTAATAAGACTTACCACGTTTATACAGCCCTGGTAGGAAGAAAACGGCAGTATTTTTGCAGTTTTTCTTGTTATAAAAAAAGACCTGATCAAAAACAGAAAAGATGAAAGGATGTTTATGAAAATGAAAAACTTGGAGAAGGCTATAATTTTGAGTTTAATGTTGTCGGGTGTTGGTAGTAGCAGTGCAATGGCTTTGGAATGGGGCTTAAATAATAGTGGCACTACATTTGATATATCTGAGGCAAGTAAAAGTTATAGTGTGCACAGTACGACTGATAAGCCAATGGGTATCATAAATACTAACAATGGTATATTGACAGCTAACGACATTGTACTGGAAGTGCGCAGCGATAGCAATGAGGCGGCAGGTTTTTTTAATGATGGCGGCAGTGTTTATACAGGTAAAAATATGGAAATTACAGTTGTTGGCGGTTCAGGTAATTTTATGGTCAATGGTATTGTCAATCAAAGTACAGGGGCCAACAACGCCTCAAAATTTACTGCCGGTAATATAAAAATGGATTTGACAGGCTATGGCAGTGAGCTTTACGGTATTATCAATGGAAGCCATGGGATTAACGGAAATAATGCGGTAGATTTTAAGGCGGGGAATATTACAATTGAGGCCAATAATGATGGTAACCTGATAGGAATTACCAACAAAAACGGAACTAGTGCCGCGAGTACATTTACTGCTGATGATATAAACATTACCGGCAGTGGCAAGGGATATATTGTAGGGATAGAAAATCAGACATCTAATCAAATGAGAATGAAAAATGTTGCTATAAAGCTTACTAAAAAAGAAAACGGCAGTGGTCATGCCAGTGCAGGTATGCTTGGAATTTCTAATACCAGTGCGGATTTTAAGTCTGATAACACAACTATTATTCTGGATAATATTAATGGCAACGATAAAACTACAGGTATCAATGTTGGTGGCAACAACGCAATGATCAATGGCGATTTGAATATGCGTATCATCGGCAATGCCAATGCTGATGTTATAGGTGTTAAAGGTGAAGCGCAGGTTGCAGGCGATGTGAAAGCAGAGTTGAGCGGAGGGAAAAACGTTACTGGTATCCTTGGGACATCCACCATTGACGGTAGCGTAAAGATGAAGATAAACAGCTTAGGTAGTGCTTGTGGCATTAATGCAGGCCAGGTCACTGTTGCCCATGATGTGAATATGGATATAAGCGGACAAAGCGGGATGGTTGCTGGTATCGCATCCAATGATGCCATTACGGTGTCCGGAAATTTGAATATCAATATTCACGATACAACTGCTTATCAAAGAATGGCTGCTGTAATAGGGAATACGAATTCGGCCACACATATAACAATTGGTGGACTGCAAAACAATATCAATGTTGAAGGCAGCAGTGATTTTGCTGAAGGCTTATTCAGCGGCGTTAAGTTGGCAGATAATTCTGTGACAAATATTGTTTTGAAAAATACTAAAGACACCTACTGGCAAACACACGGTATTTATGACAGAGATGACAAAGGCTTCAATTTGGAAACTAATGCTGTTTTAAATGTTGATGTTGAAGCAAACGGTCTACAGTCTGGCAGTACAGGAAGTTCTGAAGGTGTGTTTGGATTACTTTTGACTAATGTAAATGGCACAGAATCTAGTGCGAAAGCTGGTTCACAAATTAATGTAGCAGTACAGGGGGCCGCAGTAAACGATGCAGGTTTGATTGGTACTGTAGGTATCAGCGGCAGTATTAAAGCAGATGGTGATGTAAGGGTTGATGTTAAAAGTGAAAAAGGCATTGGTTTACGTGCAAATTCTGTTGGGGATCACAGCGAGTATACGGGTGAAGTTATTGTTAAGACAAATAATGGTACAGCAGTAGGTGCTGTAGGCTATAGTGGTAGTTACGATGCATCAATTAAAATAGATCCGGTGACAGGAAAAAAAGTGCAGCTTCTGGGTGATGTTAAACATTTTACCAAATATGGTACTCAAGGAGCTTTGATCGATATCAGTTTGAAGACGGCGGATTCTTTTCTTACTGGTGCTAGTATTGGTGCAAATGGCGCAGATAGAATAACTAATCTTAGCTTTGATAATGCATCGACATGGAATATGGCAGGCGACAGTGTTGTAAATGCGTTGATAAACAATAATAATGCTGTTATTGATTTGACACAAGGAGCAGATACTTTAAATGTTACCGATTACAGCGGTACTGGAGGAAAGTTTGTTATGGATACCGACCTTGCCAGTGAAACCAATGGCGATAAGATTGCTATTACAGGTGCTACGGCAGGGATTACTTATGTACAGGTCAAGGATTCAAGTCTGCTTAGTGGTATTGAAGTAACAGGTAATAAAAGTCTACTTTTGATAACTGATACCAGTGAAAAAGCCACCTTTACAGGAAAGCATCTTAATGCTGGAGGTATATGGGATGTTACGCCGACTATTGAGAATGGTGCAGATGTTACTAAGGCAGATGGTAGTACAGGCAGTAAAAAGGAGTGGTATTTAACCAAAATAGAAAAAGTAATAAATAATGATACGGGAGTATTGCTCTCTACAATGGATAACAGTTACGCTCTCTGGCGTAATACCAACGACAGTCTGCGTAAGCGTCTGGGAGATTTGCGTTTTAGAGACAACACAGTAGATGGTGATGGCATTTGGGCACGATACAGCGGCGGAAAGTTTGCCGGCAGCGGTAATTTTGACGGCAGCTTTAATATGTATCAGCTTGGTTATGATAAGGCAGCCAATGCCAAAAGCATTTATGGTTTTGCTGTTGAAAATGGCAGCGGACATACGAGTTACAGTTATGGCAGCGGTAAAGACAAGCTTTTTGCAGGCAGTATTTATGGAACCTGGCATGGCGATAACAGCAGCTATACAGATGTAGTGGCTCGCTTCGGACAGTTTGATACGGACATCAGATCCTATGGCGATTATCCGGATAAGGCCAAGGCAAAAAGCCATGCGTATAGCCTGAGTGTGGAATATGGAAAAACCATAGAGCTGAATAAAGCACAGGGGACTTTTATCGAACCGCAGGCTCAGCTTATCGTAGGACGATTAGGCAGCAGCAGCTACACGACTGATCGTGGCAATAATGTTTATATGGGCGGTGTAAACAGCTGCATTGGACGTTTGGGCGTAGTAGCAGGCAAAAAAGATGCGTCAGGCAACGATGTATATCTGAAAGTGAATATGCTGCATGAGTTTGGCGGTAACCGTGATGTCAGGATGCTGGCGGGCAATGGGGAAACATTGAGTGAATCGCAGGATTATGGCGATACCTGGTTTGAGCTTGGTTTGGGTGGTAATATCAAGCTGGGCAACAGCAGTCATTTATACGGCGATATCGAACGCAGCTTTGGCGCCGATATCCAAAAGAAATGGCAGGTAAATGCAGGAGTAAGGTTTGAATTTTGATTGATTTTTTTTGATAAAGATATCGTTTCTTTATTGCAGTATTTAGATTTGAGAAGATTATAAAAGCACAGACTATATTGGTCTGTGCTTTTTTTAATTATTTTATTATGCGTAACTTATTATAACTTAACAGTTATATTTACAATCTTTTAGTGGTAATAATTTTGTTAAAAACGAAAAGCATTAAAGGTAAAGAACGGATAAAGCATCTGTATCACACAAAAATTGCTGTGATAATTCAGAAATGAAGTGATAAACTGATGAGAACAACTTGTTAAAACTGTTAATTTGTTATACTATAAGCGAAGTATCTATGGTTTTAGTTGATTTGCATAAGCGAATGAAAAACCAAGAGCAATTGTAAAGGAGAGGGTTAAACTATGAAAAGGAAAAAAGATGTAATTAAAAAAGCAGTCTTGGCAAGCGTTTTAGCAATGTCATTAAATAATGTGGTGTGGGCTGCTGAAGGTGTCGATCAGCCATTTTCGACAGTAAGTGAGTTGGAGGCGCTTGGGGGAATAGCGTCTATCGACTCCAGCAGCATTAGCCATGTTACGAAGGGCATTTATGCCAGTGGTAATGATTTTATTTATAATAGCGGTGCTATCAAGCTGGATATTAATGGTTTTGCCAACTCTACAAACAGTGGCTACGATTCTATTGGTATTTTTGGCTATAACAGCACGATTGACCTGAAGCAGATCGAGATGAATTTTATTGATACTTCAGGAACGGTACATAATCTGGATGTTTATGGTATTAAGACATATGCTTCCGGAGTTGTAAAAATCGGTGATGATTCTAAAATCACTGTTTCCGGTAATGTCAGCGGTCTGGATTCCAATAATCAGCCTAATGTGATGAAGGGTATGTATGCCGGTGATAATGCGACAATGGATTCAGGTATTATTGAAGTTGGCGATAATTTAGAGTTGAATGTTATCAATGCGGGAACTGGCTGGACTTATGGTATCGATTCTTATGACGGAGCTACTATTTCTGTTGGTGATGGGTTGAGGTTATTTGTTACAGGCGGAAAGGATACCAGAGGAGTCGAGGTTGGTTTTAACGACGCTAAGGTTACTTTGGGGGAAAATGCTTCTATCATTGCTAACAGCAGGGATGGCGTGGCGTTGGGAGTATTTGTATTTAATAAAGGGAAGTTTGAGGCAGCTAAGGATCTTGTTATTAACGTCAGTGCGGATGATGGAAGCCAATGGGCAGCAGGTGTGTTGGCGCAAGGCACTGGCAGCGAGGCTGTGTTAAATGGAGCTGTTATCAGTGCGACTGAAGGCAGTACTGCGAGCTATGCTATTTATACTTATAATAACGGCAGCGTGGTTGGTAATGCGGGCAAATATAATATTTACGGCAATATCCTTAATAACAGTGGCGGCACAGTTGATCTTACTGCTAATAGAGGATCGTTTATCGAGGGCTGGGTAAGCACTGCCAGTACAGCTGAAACTAATATTTCGCTGGAGGAGGCTTCCTATTGGAAGGTGACTGGTGATTCTAACCTGACGCATTTGCATAACGATAATTCGATAGTGGATATGACTCACGACAGTAATACTTTCAGCACTTTGACGGTAGATAATCTCAGCGGTGAGAACGGCGTTATCAAAATGGATATCGATGCCAGTCAGAATTCGTTGAACAGCGACAAGCTGTATGTTACCGATACGTTGACTGGGACGCAGTATATTGATTTGTACGAGGTCAATGGTTATACGCCTGTAGGGGAAGAAGGCGTCGGTACGGTGCTGGCGACTGTCAATAACCATAACGGCAGTTTTGCCGCTGTAGATGGTGAGGGGACGCTGTACTGGAAGCGTTATGAGCTGGATCATCAGGATACTGCCGATACGAGTGGTAATTATACTAAGGACTGGTATTTGAAGCAGGTAACGAATATTGATCAGCCTACTACCAGTACGGATACGATCCTTGCAGCCAATGCGCTGAACTATCACACGTGGCGGACAGAAAACGACAAGCTGCTGCAGCGTATGGGTGAGCTGCGGCATAATGGCGAAGAAGCCCAGGGGGCCTGGTTCCGGCTGCGGGGAACAAAAATCGGCCGTGACGGAAAATTTGATTTTGAAAACAAGTATACTTCTTACGAGCTGGGTTACGATACCATAACTAAAAATACTGACGACAAGATACGTTATCAGGGGGCGGCGGTAAGCTATGTTGACGGCGACAGCAGTTACAATCGTGGCAGCGGCGACAACAGCAGCAAGGCGATCAGTTTCTATAATACGGAAATCGGCAGTAAAGGGCATTATTTGGATGTGGTGTTTAAAGTCAGTAATCTGGATAATGATTTTAAGGTGTACGATACGAAAAATAATAAGATCACCGGTGATTTTAACAATACCGGCGTATCGCTGAGTGCTGAATACGGCCGTAAAAATGTCTTGCACAACGGCTGGTATATCGAGCCGCAGGCCCAGTTTACTTTAGGTTATCTGGGCGGTGACAGTTATACTACCAGTAATGGTATCGAAGTAAGCCAGAGCGGGATCAAAAGCGCTGTCGGACGTATCGGATTCAATATCGGCAAAGAGGTCGGCAGCAAAGGCGTCGTTTATGCTAAGGCCAATCTGCTGCATGAGTTCGGCGGCGGTTATGATGTAACGATGTATGACGGCAGGGATGGAGTTAAGGTTGGCGATACCTTTAACGATACCTGGTTTGAATATGGTGTTGGCGCCGCTTTTGCCGCAGGTAAAAACAGTCATGTTTATCTGGATGTGGAACGCAGCTCAGGCAGTGATTTTACTAAAGACTGGCAGTGGAACATCGGCGCCAGATGGACGTTTTGATAACTTTGCATTGTTATAGGGGAATATTAGCAATGTATAAGTGAGGGGTGCAGGCTTGTGAAAGCAGCTGGCAGAAATTACAAGCTGCTTTTGCATGCTGTTATAAAGCAGGTAACAGGTTAAGCTGGCAATATAAAAACCACTCAGCTTTTATAGTTGAGTGGTTTTGTTGTGCTTAATCCCAGCGTTTTAAAATATCGGCGACGATTTCTTTTTGTGTCTTTTTACGTTTTTTCTTTTCAAAGTTACGATAGTTGTTATCGCGGTGGTCGGTCGAATAATCTGCATAATCTATGTCGTTGTTTTCGTATTGTTCGTAGCTGCGGTTATAATCGCCGTGTCCGTCGTCCAGCATTAGCGGGACAAAAACTGCAGCGGCAGGCAGCTGAAAGTTTACAGTCAGGTTTTCCATATGGGCCTCCGTCATCAAAGGTTAATAGTTGTTTATATTTTAACACGGCTGCACCTGCTAGTAAATATTTTTGCAGCGATTGACAAAAACTGGCGGCGGTTATACCATAAAAACATAAAGGAGATGTTACTGTGAGCAAATCTTATAAAGACCAGTTTAAGGAAGAAAGTGTCAGGCGCCGGCAGCGTCAGCAGAAACAGATCGCCGCTGTAATAATTTTGATCGGTGTGCTGGTTTCGGCTGCTATATGGTATCTAGACGGGCTGAGTAAAGAACAGCAGGTGCCGCAGCAGACATCTCAGCAGCAGTCGGCGCAGACTGCTGAGCAGCCAGGGCAGGAGGTCAAGCCGGAAACTCCTGCTGCAGAGCCTCCTAAAGAGGAGCAAAAGCAGCCGGAAGCTGTTAAACCTGCTTATACGATATTGATAGATAAAAGTGAGTACAAGCTGTATGTGCTGAAGGATAACGAAGTAATTAAGCAATGGGGCGTTGCTGTTGGGGCAAAACCTGGTCAAAAGCAGCGTGCCGGCGATATGACTACGCCGACAGGTAATTTTGAGGTGGACGAGATTTTAGACGCATCGTATTGGACGCATGATTTCGGCGACGGCAAAGGTGAGATTAAAGGGGCTTACGGGCCCAATTTCATTTCTCTGGTAACAGGCTGGGACGGGATTGGTATTCATGGTACACATGCGCCGGAATCCATTGGTACGATGGTTTCTGAAGGTTGTGTGCGGATGCGTAACGGCGAGCTGCTGGAGCTTCTGCCCTATGTCGAGGTCGGTACTAAAGTTACGATACGGGAATAAACTGCCGGACAGCCTGGGGACATTGATTTTTACGCTGTCACAGCTTGACAAAAAGGTGATTCTGCGCTAAAATAACATCGTTGCGGAACTATAGCTCAGTTGGTTAGAGTACCTCGTTGACATCGAGGGGGTCACTGGTTCGAGTCCAGTTAGTTCCACCAGATTGAAATGAAAGCTACAGCTTTTTAGTTGTAGCTTTTTTATTTTTCTAAATTAAAGAACATATGTTATGTTTTGGCTACCAAAACATAATACACAATTATATTTGATAGAAATAGAAGTTTAAAAATATATAATAATTAGAGTGCTGTTTTCATGTTACTATTCTACTTCAAATTTTAATTGCGCATTATCCCAAGATTCAAAGTGATTTAACGTTATTCTTTTTTGAAAAAATCCTTGAGTTGTTTTTATTGTTAAAGTACCTTTTGTTTTGTATGCGTCACTTTTTGCTTTGAAGTTTGTTATAACATTTTTTAAATTAGGATCATGAATTGATTGAAGAAAAATAACACCATTAGCAACATTTCTAGGGGGAATACTTATAGGAGTAAAAAGTAAAGGTGATGTAGGGATATCTGGATGTTGGATATCTGGATTATTAAAATTTTTTATGTTATAGTCATTTGAAGCTATTTGCCAGTTTCTAAATTGTTCTTTATTTAGAACTTTTGTATATAATGTAGAGTCGGATTGATTATCATTTGTATAGATGATTTCTGATATTGCAATTGGTTTGTCTGATAAATTTTCAAAGTGTAATTCAATTAGACCATAATAAGGTTTTAATTTAGAATTTGGTACATAATTAGTTACAACTCCGTGTGTTACAGTTGTTTTTAAACGAGGTTTATTCAAATATTCGTTTTTTATGGATATAAGAAGTGTAATTATAATACTTAAAATTGTCAGGAATTTAATTATTCCTTTAATAGAAAAAGACATTATGATCCTCTCATTTTCAATTTTTTTTATTATAACATTTAAAGAATATTTTGAATATACTAAATTGTTATAAAAGTAAGATGCTCTTAATTGTTTTTCTATTATTTCTCTCAAAATACAAAAGCACCTGTGCAAAAACACAGGTGCTTCGTGCTCCAGGCGGAGCAAAAGATATCGGCTCATCAATATCAGTTGGAATTATAACACAGATTTTGGCCGCTGGCAATGGGGACTGTTGTTTTATTGGGGCTGCTGCGAGTAAAACAAATCCATAATTATTTCTCTAGTACCTTTCGATAGAAATAGGTTAAAATATAGATGCAGAATGCACGAGAATATCGGGCGGCAATTGTAAAGGAGTGAGAGCAAATGGCAACAGGCTATCCTATAAAAAAATATAATTTTAATGTTTTGATAGATGGTAAAGCAGTAGGGTATTTTTCAGAAGTTTCAGCACCTGAGATGGCTGACGAGCCCATAGAATACCGGGCAGGTGATCATCAGGCAGGCACGCCTGTGAAAATGCCGGGCTTAAAAAAGTATGGTAACGCAACACTGAGATGGGGCACATCTGTTTCGCGGTATTTAACGGATTGGTTTGAAAGTGTTGAGCGTGGAGAGTTTGAGCGGAAAAATGTGACGATCGAGCTTTTGGACGATTGCCAAAAAGTAATGGCACGCTGGCAGCTTGTTAACGCCTGGCCTGTTAAACATTGTGTTCCGGGGTTTAACGCCGAAAGTAATGAAAATGCGATAGAGAATATGGAGCTGGCGCATGAAGGGCTGGAACGCGAGTTTTAAAAACAGCTGTGAGAATGAATTTTAAATATTGAATGAGGTAATTGTTATGCGTAAGATTTTGGCAGGCAGGGTCTATCGGCATTTTAAAGGGAAGGACTATAAGGTGTTAGTTGTGGCACAGCATACTGAAACAGGTGAGCAGTGCGTTGTTTATCAGGCTTTGTATGATGATTTTGCTTATTATGTGCGGCCTTACGCGATGTTTGCTTCCGAGGTGGATCGTGAAAAGTATCCCGAGGTGGAGCAGCAATATCGTTTTGAGCTGACCGAGGAAGAATATGACTGATTATATTTTAAACGGCGTTTTAGGCTTGGCGGTGGGCGATGCGTTGGGGCAGCCGGCGCAGGGAAAAACACGCGAAAGTCTGAAGTTCAGCCCGGTACTTGAGATGAGGCAGGGTCTGTGGTCGGACGATACCAGTCTGACTCTGTGCACTTTAGCAAGCCTGCGCGAAAATGACTGGCGGATTGATTATAATGATTTGCTGCGGCGTTTTGCCAAGTGGCTGGAATATGGCTATCTGACGCCTGAAGGCGTGGCCTTTGATATTGGCGCAACAACGAAGCAGGCGCTGCTGAATTATTTGAACGGAGTATCGCTGGAGTGCTGCGCACCGCGTAATGAATGGAACTGCGGTAATGGTTCGCTGATGCGTATCTTGCCGGTAGAGTTTTATTTGCAGGCCCAGCCGGCAGCAGGACGATATGAAATCATTCGTAATGTTTCGGCGCTGACCCATGCGCATATTTGCTGCACTTTGGGATGTTTTTTGTATTGTGCTGTTGCCGGTGAGATCATTCAGCACCGGGAGCGTTTTAAGCTGGCAACTTTACTTGTGTGGGGTGTTATCAGGGCTGTAGATGATCTGCGGCAGGTGGCTGATGCAGATGATAACCGTGAGCTGCATTATTACAGCCGTATTATTGACCGCAGTGTGTATGAATTGCCGGCAGATGAAATCGAGAGCAGCGGTTATGTTGTAGATACGCTGGAAGCGGCGTTGTGGTGTCTGGCCAATACGAATTCATACCGCGAATGTCTGTTGTGGGCTGTAAATTTGGGTGAGGATGCCGATACAGTTGCTGCCGTTGCCGGCAGTCTGGCAGGTTTGTACTATGGTTATGACAGTATTCCGCACGAATGGCTGGCGGGTTTGAAAAATAAGGAAATGATCGTGCGTGTGTGCGGTTAGGCAGAATTTTAAAAACAGCATAAAGATATGGAGACAGGAATGACAGTAGCTTATGAGTTGATACGAAGTAAACGCAGGACGATTGCTATTGTGATTGACAGCGAGGGCAAGTGCAGGGTGCGGGCACCGTTGCAGGCCCGTTTGAGCGATATAGAACATTTTGTGCAGGCAAAGACCGGGTGGATAGAGCAGAAACAGCAGCATTATGCCGCAGTGCAGAAGAAGCGGCAGCTGATATTGACCGATGGGATGCAGTTGTCTGTATTGGATAACAGATATACGCTGCGTCTGACGGAGGTTGGGCAGGTGCAGGTAAACGGTACAGTGCTGTTGTGTCCACAGTTCAAACCGCAGCAGGCACTGGAAAAATGGCTGCGGCAGCAGGCTTTAGCAGTTTTGCAGGAACGGACAGCACATTATGCGGAGTTGATGGGTGTTGTTTATCAGAGTGTGAAGCTGTCTTCAGCGGCGAAACGCTGGGGTTCGTGCAGTATAAAGGGAAATTTGAATTTTTCGTGGCGGCTGGTATTTTA
>UMEA01041891.1_pt1 | contig 15894 bp, 13 predicted proteins | sample 1964621 | NCBI WGS metagenome assembly UMEA01 (sample SAMEA4836007, study PRJEB28245) | human gut metagenome | biome: gut microbiome; material: fecal sample | place: Denmark | collected 2008 | reverse complement strand
TTTGGAAGTTGTATTCCTAAAACAAAAAGAATGCATTTTTCTTCTAGGCTAATAATGCTGCCAGAAAATGTAATAGATGGAATAATTGTACATGAACTATGTCATATAATATATCCAAACCATAGTAAAGATTTCTATAATTTAGTAAAAAAATATATTCCAAGCTATCCAAAAATACATAAATGGCTAAAGAAAAATGGCGGAATTATAATGTTTTAAGGTATTCGAAAAGAAATGTGAAACTTATGTGAATTTTAGCACTCTAACCTTGACTTTGCTAAAAATGGGTATATAATAATATATGTAAAAAGGAAAAGATACTTTTACATAAGATTAAATCAATAATCTTAAAAACTACAAAAGGTGTCAACACATAAAAATAAAGAAAGGAAGTCGATAGTTATGATGATGATACCAAGAAGAAAAAACGAATTTGATTTATTTGATGAAATGTTTAATGATCCATTTTTTACAAGAGGTGAAAGCAAATTAATGAAAACTGATATAAAAGAAAAAAAGGATCATTACGAGCTAGAAATTGATTTACCAGGCTATGAAAAAGAAGACATTAAAATTGAACTTTCAGATGGCTACTTAACAGTACATGCAAGTATGAACAAAACAGTAGATGATGAGAAAGACAGTAAATATGTTCATAAAGAAAGATATGTAGGAAACAGCTCAAGAAGCTTTTATGTAGGTGAAGGTATAAAAGAAGAAGATATTAAAGCAAGCTTTAAGAATGGTACATTAAAATTAACATTACCTAAAAAAGAACAAGAAAAATTAGAAGAAAAGAAATATATAGACATTGAATAAACATAAATAAGCATAACCAAAACGGCTATGCTTATTTTTATATTACAAACATGTTACAAAAGTATTAAAAGTATATTACATTTGCTAAAAGTAATTGAAAATAAAATACAAATGGTATACAATAAAAATATACAAAAGAAGGAAATAAAGCATAATTAAAAAGGAAGGACAAAATAAATGAAGAAGGATAAAAAAATGGCAAAGGCTAAAATGCTTGAGGCTGTAAGAGAGAGAGAGAGAGAGAGAGCCATATTCTAATGAATTAAGCTTTATTAATTATGCAAAAAAATTAAATATAAAAATACATAATATAAAGGACGGATTGTATGCAAAAACAAGGCATATAATCTGTCCTTTTTGTGTACAAAAAAATATATAAATTTAGATATTAATTTTAAAAATATATAAATAAAAAATATAAGGAGGAAAAAATGAAGAAACAACAAGGTAAAGAAACTATCTTAAAAATTGATTTAAAACAGGGAAAAGGAATAACCTTAATAGCATTAGTAATAACAATAATAATACTAATAATTCTTGCAACAGTAACTTTAAATGTAGTACTAGGAGAAGGAGGACTAATAGATAGAATACAGCAAGCAAAATATTTAACAGAACAAGCAGCATTAGAAGAGCAAGAATCATTGAATACATTGATGGATGAATATGCAAATATGATGGCCGAGGATAACATAATACCAGAACCCCCTAGAATACCGGAAACAGTAGAAGAAGCTAAAAATGAAGGGATAAGATTTGAAGATACAACGAAACTAGAAGATGATAACGGGAATGAAGTTTGGATACCAGGAGGATTTGAAATAGATGAAGAATCCGCTATAGATGCAGATGATGGAATTGTAATAACAGACGGAATAAATGAATTTGTGTGGATACCAGTACCAGACTATACTACAATGTATCAAGAGGCACCGGGAACGAAACTAACAGGAGTAGAAACAACAACGGATGTTTATAGTAAATTTAAAATAAGAGAAGGAGAAAATTATATAAGTGGAATGCCAGGAGATTCCGATTATATGACTTTAAAAGAGCCAGATGTATTAGAAGAATATGATACAGAAGAGCAATATTATAGTATACTAGAATATAATAATATAGAAGAGATGGCAAAAGGAATAGTGACAGAGTATACAGAAACATATAACAGTATAAAGAAATATAAAGGATTTTATATAGGAAGATATGAATTAACAGGAACAGTAGAAAATCCAACTGTAAAAAGAGGACAAGCAATTTTGACTGAAAATTGGTATTACTTAAAAAAAGCATGCAGTAACATAGTAACTACAGAATATGCACAAAGTACTATGATATATGGAAACCAATGGGATAGGGTACTTGAATGGATAATAGAAACAGGAGATAAAACAGACTATCAAGTAAATGAAGATTCTACAGATTGGGGCAATTCTAAAAACAGTACAGGTGCTGCTGCAATAGATTCAGGTATTGAACAAACAGCAGGAAAAAATGAGGCTTGGAAAGCAAATAATATTTATGATTTGGCAGGAAATCATTATGAATTTACGCAAACAGCATTTACTGGACTTAATACTCGTATTTATGTTAATGGCTGTTGGCATTCCACGGGAACATATGATCATGCATCTAAACGACATACTTCATATCTATCTACAGGTGAATATAGTAATACTTCTAGTCGTCCGGCTTTGTATATTAAAGTTAAGTAGTAACATAAAAACAAAAGAGAATGTAACGAATTTTGTGTAAAATGAAAAAATAGAGAAAAATAAAGCTCCTTATGATAAAATATAAAATATCATAAGGAGGATTTTTTATGAAAGAAAAAAATGAAGAAGATGAGCTATTAGAAAAAGTAGCAAAAGAATTAATGAAAAGTGGAGATATAAAAACAGCATTTGACGTGGAAGAAAAATTAAGAAAATCATTTGGAAAGATAATAAAATCAATGCTAGAAGCAGAAATGGACGAACATTTAGGAAATAATAAATATAAGCATGAAGAAAATAAACAAGAAAATTATCGAAATGGATATAGCAAGAAAACAGTAAAATCAAATTTAGGAGAAATAGAATTAGAAATACCAAGAGATAGAAAGTCAGAGTTTGAACCAATAATAGTACCAAAACATAGTAGAGATATATCAAGGCTAGAGGTACAAATAATAGAAATGTATGGATTAGGAAATACAACAAGGCAAATATCAGAATTTGTGAAAGACATGTACGGTTTTGAAGTATCAGCAGAAATGGTAAGTAATATAACAGATAAAATAGTACCAGAAATGGAAGAATGGAAATCAAGAAGATTAGAGGAAGTATATCCATTCGTATTCATAGATGCAATACATTTTAATGTAAAGACAAATGGAGTAATAGGAAAAAGTGCAGCATATGTGGTATTAGGAGTAAGTAGAAATGGAATAAAAGAAGTATTAGGAATATATGTAGGAGAGAATGAAAGTTCAAAGTTTTGGTTAAGTGTGCTAAATGATATAAAGAATAGAGGAGTAAAAGATATATTAATAATATCATCAGATGGATTAACAGGAATAGGAGAAAGTATAAAGGTAGCATATCCAAAAGCAGAGCATCAAACATGCATGGTACATTTTGTAAGGAACACATTAAAATATGTAAATTACAAGGATAAATATGAATTTGCACAAGATTTAAAAGCGATATATACAGCATCAAGTGAAGAAATAGGAAAGAAAATAATGATTGACGTGCAGAATAAATGGAAAGAGAAATATCCAATGGCAATGAATAGATGGGAAGAAAATTGGGGAATAATAAGTCCATTTTACAAATTTAGCCAAAGAATAAGGAAAATGATATATACGACAAATAGCATAGAGAGTTTAAATAGTGGATATAGGAGATTAAATAAAGGAAGAAATGTATATCCAAGTATACAAGCACTAAATAAAGTATTGTATTTAGCGACGAAGAGGATTACAAAAAATTGGACAAGTAAAGTACCAGAATGGGGCGAATGTTTAAGAGAATTAGAGATTATGTATGAGGGTAGGATATAAAAACCTATCAACATACTAAAATAGTACATTGATAGGTTTAAATAAAAAATATATAATAATTTTATCATAAGGATATCAAATTACACAAATTAGTTTACACTCTCAAACAAAATAAGGGAAAGAGATTATTAATGCTCTCTTTCCCTATTTCACTTCCTCACACATAACATTATATGCTCTTTCTTTTAAATCTAATATTGCTTCTTTTTTAGGAAGAAGTTTATTTGGATAAAGTGGCTCTTTTACAACTAATGTAATTGTAGTTTTTGGCTTTAAAATATCCAATAATCTTTTTTGTTTATTAAATTTAAATACCATTGGTATGATAGGCACATTATTTCTTACTGCAAAATCAAATGCACCATTTTTAAAATGCCTTATCTTATCATAATATGGCCATAACGAACCTTCTGGATAAAAGTGTATTGTTTTATTATTTTGCAAAAGTTCGTCTATCGAATTCATAAAATTTTTAGTATATTTAATATCATTAGGTATTGGAACTGTATTTAACAATTTTATAATTCTACGTACAATAGGTATTTTAAAGTTACTTTCAAGTGAAGTATAAAAAGTTTTCTTTGGAACATTTGCAAGTCCAACCATAGTACAGTCCATTGGATGCACATGGTTAGATATTGTAACTTTACCACTATCAATATTTTCTAGATTTTCTTTACCTTCTATTTTAAATCCAAAAAAGAATTTGTTAATAAGTATTAAAAGGGGATAAGCAATAAGGTAAAGTAAATTAGAAAAAGTATTAAATATAAAATTATCGTTTACAAAATCAAAATCGTCATCAATTTCAAACTTACAAGGCTGCCAGAAATGCAATACATGCGAATCTTCGGGAATATTTTCTTCTTCTTTATCTATATTCTCTAATTGCATCTTCAAACATCTCCTCCATTTTCTTAATACTATCTTTTAGTCTATATTTTTCAGCACTTTCAGAATATTTTACTTCCATTTCTTTTCTGTAATCTTCATTTTCTATCCAAAAATCAATTTTGCGTGCTAAATCCTCACTATTTCCTGCATTAAATAAACTTTCAGACACTAATGCAAATTGTTTTGTAGCGGAATTTTTGCTGTTTGCAATTATTGGAACATTACCACAAGCAAAAGCTTCAATACAAGAGATTGCCTCGATTTCAGCGTCTGCACTATGTACATATAAATCCGTAGAAGCAAGCAATTTAATTAAATTCTCTTTATCGTAAAATTGCATTACAGGTGGGTTAATAAGTTTTTCGCCTAACTTTCTATATTTCTTTTCTTCAGGACCTTTACCAGCTAAAACAAGTTGTATTTTATCAGCATATTTTGACTTTGAAATTGCATCAATTAAAACGTCCTGTCTTTTTTCATTAGAATATCTACCTATCATTGTAATAACAAACTTATCCTTAAACTCTGGCAGCTTTTTCTTTTCATAGTATTTAAATTCCTCATCCACACCATTAGATATAACATGAAGTTTGGCTGTATAACCATGTTCTTTTAACTCATTTGCAATAAACTCACTTGGACAATGTATATGCGTAAATTTATTAAAAAATGAATCCCTATAATGTGAATAAATCATATCATTAACCTTTGTCTTTGTTCCAAGGCCTATTGTATAGGTAATATTTTCTGGTTGAACGTGAAAAGCCGCAGTGTGTGGCACATGCTGCTTTTCACAAATTTTAAGCCCAACTTTAGAAAGCCAAAAAGGCATATAAAAGTGAACCACGTCAACACTAGAAATTGCTTTTTCTAAAAGTTCTGTATCAGGAATTGCAAAGCTCATACCTTGTGACTTTACAATATGTGAAATGCCAGGAAGCAAAGGTAGTTCCTTTAAATTAAATTTATATTCGTCTTTTTTATCTCCTGTACTTATAACATAAACTTCATTACCCGCGTCTTTTAAGCCTTTTACGAAACGCCTCGCAGAGATGGTAGTTCCATTATTGGAATTATCAAATTGATCTATAACTATTAATATTTTCATAAATATTATATTTCTCCTTACAAAATAACCAACATAATTATACAATATTTTACAAAAAAACACAAGTTTTAGGAATAAGCAAAAATATTATTAAAAACACAAGAAATCACAAAAGTCCTTCGAAAAATGTGAGAAAAATCACAAAAGTCGTTTGATTTGTGAGAATGAAAATTAAAAGTATGAGAATAGAAAATTGATAAATTCCCATTCATTAGTTTACAAAACTTCTTAAAAATGATATAAATATATGGAAAAAGAACGAAAACTATGTCGAAAGGAAATGATAAACTTGGAAAAATCAAAAGTATACTTTACAGACTTTAGAGCAAGACCAGGATATAACCTATTACAAAAGTTAGAGAGATTAATAAAAAAAGCAGGAATTGAAAATATAGATTTTAAAAATAAATATGTAGCAATAAAAATACACTTTGGAGAGCCTGGAAATTTAGCATATTTAAGACCAAACTATGCAAAAGTTGTAGCAGACGTTGTAAAAGAGTTAGGAGGAAAGCCATTCTTAACAGACTGCAACACCTTATATGTAGGTGGAAGAAAAAATGCGCTTGACCACATAGATGCTGCATATTTAAATGGTTTTACGCCATTTTCAACAGGTTGCCATGTAATTATTGCAGATGGAATAAAAGGAACGGATGAAGCTTATGTGGATATAGACAAAGAATATGTTAAAACCGCAAAAATAGGAAGAGCAATAATGGACGCTGATATAGTAATATCATTAAGTCACTTCAAAGGACATGAAGGAACTGGCTTTGGTGGCGCAATAAAAAATATCGGTATGGGTTGTGGCTCAAGAGCAGGAAAAATGGAAATGCATAGTTCAGGAAAGCCAATGGTTATTCCAGAACACTGCAAAAAATGTAAGCAATGTATAAAAATTTGTGCACATGGTGCAATTTCATATAACGAAGAAGGAAAAGCACAAATAGACCATACAAAATGCGTTGGATGCGGTAGATGCATTGGAATTTGCAACTTTGATGCCATAAAGTCACCAAATGATGAAGCAGCAGATATATTAAATAAGAAAATGGCGGAATATGCGTATGCAGTAGTAAAAGATAGGCCACAATTCCATATAAGCCTAATATGTGACGTATCTCCAAACTGTGACTGCCATGCAGAAAATGATGCTCCAATAGTACCAGACATTGGAATGCTTGCATCATTTGATATGGTAGCTTTAGACAAAGCATGTGCTGATTTGGTAAATGAACAAAAACCATTTGAAAATAGCCACTTAAGTGAGCAAATACATAACAATGTTGAAGGAAGCGATAATTTCCATATAAACCATCCAGAAACACATTGGGAAAGTCAAATAGAACATGGTGTAGAAATAGGTTTAGGAAACTCTGAATATGAACTTATAAAAATATAGAAAATATTTTGCATTAAAATGGATATTTTGAAGAAATTATAAAATAATAAAAGAATAACGAGATTAACAAGATAAAGGTGATATATATGTGGGCATTAGTAACAGGAGCGTCTTCTGGAATTGGAAGAGATATGGCAAGATATTTATATGGTTTGGGATATAACTTAATAATAATTGCAAGAGATTTAAGTAAGCTAGAAGAATTAAAGGCAGAATTAGAGCAAAATAATAAAAAGCAAGAGATAATAATTATCGCAAAAGACTTAAGTAGTAAAGAAAATTGCATAGAAATATATAACCAAACAAAAAATATTGAATTAGATTTATTAGTAAACAATGCGGGCTTTGGAACTTTTGGAGAATTTAGCAAAACAGATTTAGAAAAAGAAGTAAATTTAATAAATACAAACATAACGGCAGTTCATATATTAACTAAACTATATTTACAAGATATGCTAAAAAGAAACAAAGGTCATATATTAAATGTTGCATCAATAGCGGGAATGGAACCAGGACCACTTATGGCAGCATACTATGCTTCTAAAGCTTATGTAATTAAACTTTCAAGAGCAATAAATAAAGAACTAAAAAAAGAAAAATCGAAAGTGAAAATAAGTATATTATGCCCAGGACCGGTAGATACCAATTTCAATAACGTAGCAAATGTAGTATTTAAAGCACCAAGTATGCCAAGTGAAAAGGTCGCAAAATACGGAATAGACAAAGCGTTAAAAGGAAAATTAATAATAATACCAGGTGTGCTAAATAAGAGCGTTAGGTTCTTTTCTAAAATAGTACCAGACTGTATTTTAGAAGAAGTAGCATACCACATACAAAGAAGAAAGAGAAAATAAATTTATAAATGGGGGAAAATAATTGGAAAAAACAAAGAAAAGAATTTATTGGGTAGACATTTTAAGAGGATTAGCAATGTTTTTAGTTGTATATGGACATACTTCTAAAAGCACAGAAATTAAACAAATTATATATTCATTTCATATGCCATTATTTTTTATAATATCGGGCATGTCAAATATATTTCAAAAAGAAGATTTATCATTAAAAGACTTCTTAAAGAAAAAAATAAAAAGTTTAATAATACCGTATTTTCTATTAAATTTGGTATTATTACCAGTAAGCTATTATAGTGGAAATATAGGTGCAGTTGCTAAATTTACAATTCCAGAGTTTTTAGTAGGAATACTATATTCTAATAATTTAGGCTGTTATGATGCACCTTCAAACGCAACATGGTTTATAACTACATTGTTTTTAGTAGAAGTATTATTTTATTTTTTAAAGAAAATATTCAAAAATGATAAAGAATTAATGTTGGGAATAGGACTTATAGGTCTTGCAGGGTATGCAAATAGTGTTGCTAAATGGCAATATGACGGACCATGGCATATTCAAGTGGTATTAACGGCGGTAGTGCTATATTACATAGGTTATATTTTTATGAAAAATGTTGATAAGATAAAAACTATATTAAATACTAAAACAAAAATTATGCTTACTTCTATGATATTATTAGGAATTGGATTATATTGCTCAATAACAAATACTAGAGTATCAATGACAGCAGATAAATATGGGTCGATATTGTATTTCTATATGGCTGCATTAGCTTTTAGTTTTGCAATGACTTTCATATGTATGAGATTTTTTGACAGAGATTTAAAAATTATAAATTACATAGGAAAAAATACGATATTATGGTTAGCAATTCAAATACCTATTATAAGACTTATGCAACACTTCTTTCCTATATTTGAGGAAAGAGAAAGATATACCTTACTTCTTGCGATAATTGTTTATTTTGCAATTGTTCCAATATCAATGTTAATAAACAAATTATTACCATTTCTTGTTGGAAAAAGTTACAAGAAAAGAGAAAAAATTAATAGAAAAAATAATATTACAGATTAAGTAAAAATTGGAGAATATAATGAAAGATAAAATTAAATATTTTTTTGAAAATAAGAGTACTAAAAGGTTTATAATTGTATTTTTGGCATTATTTGTTACTTTAGCTTTTAGCTTATCAATGGATATGGTTAAGAATAGTGACATAAAAGAAATTACAGAGACTACAAATTATATAACTAAAATGTTGTTAAAGCTTGAATATTTGCTAAATGAAAATATTTTCGAGATGCTAATTTTATTTATATGCTTTAATATATTATTTAACATTACTTTATTTAGGAAAAAGCATGAGAGAAGAAATTGTAAAATAATATTAGCTTTGTTATTTTCTTTCTTTATGGTTTTTGGATATAGCTATATGAAAGATAATAGCTGGAACTTAATATTTGGAAATACTTTTCAATTATTTAAAGCAATAATTAAAGGAATAGGGTATTATATATTATTTATATCATTACTTAATTATTTATTTGACTATGCTTTAAATAATATAAAAATAAAGAAAACGACCAATAAAGTTTACAATTTCATATTTATTAAGCATTCGTTTATAATACCATTATTAATAATTTTAATTTGTTGGTTACCATATATTATATCCTATTATCCAGGAATGATATTTCAAGATTCAAGCAATCAAGTAAGGCAATATTTTGGATATGATATACCAAAAAATAGTGCAACAAATTCAGTTAATTTAATTGACAATAATGTAAAAATAACGTCCCACCATCCAGTAATTCATACAATAATTTTAGGAAGTTGTATACAACTAGGAAAGCTAATTGGTAATGATAATCTAGGAGTATTTTTCTATACGATATTACAAGTTTTACTATTATCTTCAACTTTTGCATATGTAATAAATTACATGAAAAAACTTAAGGTACCAAATTATTTTAGAGTTATTACATTATTAATATTTGCTTTAACTCCTATTATTCCGATATATGCAATAGAAATTACTAAAGACGTTCCGTTTGTATGTTTTGTAATTATATATTTAGTACAAATTCATAAATTAATAAATAATGCTAATATTAATAGAATATCTATAAAGACAATGATAAAGATTATACTATTGTCTTTACTCGTAGCACTATTTAGAAATAATGGTATTTATGTTATTATAATGTCATTACCTTTAATAGCCATTATTGATAAAATTAATAGAAAAAGAGTTTTAGTAGCTACATTACTAGTTATAGTCTTATATCAAGGATATAATTTTACATTAGAAAAGATTTTTAGAATTACGCCAGCAAGTATAAGAGAGGCTTTGTCAATACCATTTCAGCAAACCGCTAGATATGTAAAAGAGCATGGAAATGAAGTTACAGAATACGAAAAAAATGTTATCAATAATATATTAGATTATGAAGAATTGCCAAATTTATATGATCCAACTTTTGCAGATTATGTTAAAAATACATACAACAAAGAAGCTACTACAGGAAATTTAATAGAATATTTTAAAGTATGGTTTTCACAATTCTTAAAGCATCCTGCTACTTATATTGAAGCAACAATAAATAATACATATGGGTATTTTTATCCTGAAAGTAACATGAGACAATATACAACTGGATTTATGATAAACTCATATGAAACATTAAATAAAACGGGAGGATTTAATTATAGTTATATTGACAAATTTGAAGGTGCAAGAGAATTTATAAATTCTTTAGTAGAAATAATAAAGAAAATACCAGGTATTTCTTTTATTATTAATATAGCACTAAACGTTTGGCTGATTATGATAATGTTTGGATATTATATATATATTAAGAAAACAAAATATATTATATTTTTAATGCCACTTTTGTCAATTTTACTTGTGTGTATAGCGTCACCAGTTAACGCATATTTTAGATATTCAATAGCATTTATATTTTCAATGCCATTAACTGTTTCAGTTTTTATTGATACTATAAATAATAAGAAGAAAACGAAACTTGTAGAGAGAAAGGAAAAAAATTAAAATGGAAGAAATAAAACAGAAAATTGCAGTATTAATACCATGTTATAATGAATCAAAAACCATAGAAAAAGTAGTAAAAGATTATAAAAGAGCTTTACCAGAAGCTGACATTTATGTATATGATAATAATTCAACTGATGGAACAGATGAAATAGCAAAAAAAGCAGGGGCTATTGTAAGATATGAAAGAAAGCAAGGAAAAGGTAACGTTATAAGAACAATGTTTAGAGAAATAGAAGCGGATTGCTATTTAATGATAGATGGAGATGATACTTATCCTGCAGAAAATGCAAGAGAAATGTGCGATTATATATTAAACGAAAATGTTGATATGGTAATAGGAGATAGACTGTCTTCTACATACTTTACAGAAAATAAAAGAGCATTCCATAATTTTGGAAATAGAATTGTAAGATGGTCTATAAATACAATATTTAGAAGTAAAATAAATGATATTATGACTGGATATAGAGCTTTTAGCTATGAATTTGTAAAAAGCTATCCTGTACTTTCAAAAGGATTTGAAATAGAAACAGAGATGACTATACATGCTATAGATAAAAACTTTACCCTAAAAGAAATGCCTGTTCAATATAGGGATAGACCAGAGGGAAGTGTATCTAAATTAAACACATACAAAGATGGTGTAAAAGTTATAAAAACAATAGCAACTTTATTTAAAGAATATAAGCCAGGTTTGTTCTTTAATATTATATCATTACTTGTCTTTATAATAGCAGCTATACTTGCTATACCAGTATTTATAGAATATATGAACACGGGGTTGGTTCCAAGATTTCCGACTTTAATTGTGGCTGGCTTACTTGTGGTCATATCATTGCTTTTAACTACTACAAGCATAATATTGCAAGTTATTGTGAAGAAAAATAAGCAAATATTTGAAATATTACTTAATCAAATAGCTACTAGTAGAAAAAAAGATCTAAATTAGTTGAAAAAATAGTTAGAATATTATAAAATGGTAGCTATAATATGATAAACAGATAAACTAAACAAAAGGAGAAGAATAATGCGTACATTTGTTGAAATAATAAAAGACCACTTACAGTATAAACAACAAATATTTAAATTAGCAAAAGCGGATTTAGTAAAAACATATAGAGGTGCAGCGCTTGGATGGGCTTGGGCTGTTATTAAGCCTGCAGTAACTATATTTGTATATTGGTTTACATTTCAAGTAGGAATAAGAGGAATTGGAAAAGAGGTTGAAGGTTTTCCATATTTCTTATGGTTAATAAGTGGAATTATTCCATGGTTTTATATAAATGATATGTTAGTGCAAGGAACTGAATCAATTAGACGATATAGTTATTTGGTAACTAAAATGAAATTTCCAATATCAACCATACCTACTTTTGTAAGTATTTCGAAATTATTGGTAAATTTATTCCTAATAATTATAATGATTTTAATTTTCGTTTTTATGGGATATGCACCAGACATATATATAATACAATTACCTATATACATATTATTGAGCTTTTTAATGTTTACAGCATTTTCACTATTTGCGTCACTACTTGCTTGTATGAGCAAAGACTTTGCAAACCTTGTTAAGTCATTAGTAACTGCAGTATTTTGGTTATCTGGAATTGTATGGAATGTAAATACAATAGATATTGGATGGCTAAAAGTATTATTAAAAGCAAACCCAGTTACATATATAGTAGAAGGATTTAGAAATTGTTTTATACATAAAGTATGGATATGGGAGAGTCCAAAAACACTTTTATGCTTTTTAGGAATATTAACTATTTTAATAATAATTTCAGTACTTTTATATAAAAAGTTAAGAAAAGAAATACCAGACGTCTTGAATTAATGGAGGGAAAATGAAAGATATAGTAATAAAGTTTGACCATGTTACAAAAATATATAAACTATTTAAAAACGATAAAAAAAGATTATTACATACTTTTTGTAAGAGAATAAAGTATCAAGAAAAAAGAGCAGTAGACAACGTAAGTGTGGAAATAAGAAGAGGAGAATCTGTAGCTTTGTTTGGAAAAAATGGTGCAGGTAAATCTACTATGTTAAAAATGATTACAGGGGTCGCATTTCCTACAAGCGGAACAATCGAAGTAAAGGGCAGAGTTAGTGCTTTGTTAGAACTTACTTCTGGGTTTGATCCAGAGTTTACAGGAAGAGAAAATATATATTTAAAAGGTCAACTATTAGGATTAAAGGATACAGAAATAAAAGAATTAGAGCAAGATATAATTGATTTTGCTGAAATTGGGGAATATATTGACCAGCCTGTTAGAACATATTCTAGTGGTATGAAAGCAAGGCTAGGATTTTCAATTAATGTTAATATTAGACCGGAAATATTGATAGTTGACGAAGCTTTAAGTGTTGGAGATGAAGAATTTAAAAATAAATGTACAACTAAAGTAAATGAAATTATAAATAAAGATAATGTAACGTTATTATTTGTAACGCATTCTACAGTAATGGCAAAAGAGTTTTGTACAAGAGGAATATTTATGAAAAATGGTAAAATAATTTATGATGGGGATATAGATACAGCAATACAGGAGTATGAAAAAACAGTTAAAAAGAAAAAATAGAGGTGCAAAGAATGAAGACAAAATTATCGATACTAGTTATCATAAATAATCTAGAAAATTTAGAAAAAGACATAAAAAAGCTTGTTTCACAATTTGAAAAAAGCAATATTGAATTAATTTTGATAAATAAGGAAAACAAAGAAATAGATTTAAAGAAACTAAAAAGCATATATAGTGACATAAAATATGTAGAAAAGGTTACTACTTCTGATGCTGAAGCATATAATGAAGGCATAAAAAGTGTAGAAGGAGAGTATGTAGCTTTTCTATCGCAAGGCAATTTCTATAGCAAAGGTGCTATAAAAAAAGTATATAGATACATAAAAAAAGAAAATGCAAAAATAATAGCAATGAAATCTGCATATATAGATAGCAATATACAAAAAAAATACAATATTTGTCCTTCTAAAATTAATATTGTTGACTTGAAATTTATGCCACAAAAAATTAACTTATCACCAGAATCATATTTCTTTAATAGAAAATTTGCAGAAAAAATAAAATTCGATAGTAAGCTAAATAACGAAAATACAAGAATAAAATTTTTGCTTATGACATTATGTGATTATCAATTATATTATCTTATTAAAGACGAAATGATATATTATAGTATACCAAAAGAAAATGATGCAAAACTAAATAAGATGCAATATAACAAAGAATGGTATACAAAAGATATTACAGACTTTATAATACCATTATTGGAAGAAATAAAGAAAAAATATAATGAAATACCAAAATGTATACAAGAGGCAATACTATACTTAATATGGGTTAAATACAAATATAATTTAAATGAAGCAAATAAAGACATTCTATCAAAAGAAGAAGCAAAAGAGTTTTTTGAAAAAGTAAAAATTGCCCTTAAATATATAGATAACGATATAATTTTATGTAGGAATAAGGAAAACTTATTTTCAATTCCTAGATGGCTTTCATATGTATTTATTGAAGCCAAAAATGAGCAAGCAGATATTACAATAAATGATACACAAATTAGTTTAAATGATGGCAATAGTATAATAGAATTTGCACATATAGAAAATGAACATATTAATATTCATACAATAAATTATGATAAAAATAATTTAGAAATAGACTTTACTGTAAGCGTGCAGGACTTCTTGAAGCAGAAAGATATGGAAGTAGTAGCTTATTTAGGAAAAGAAAAAGTTTATGCAAAAAAAGTTCAAACATATCCTTTGCAAAAATGTTTTGGGCTAACAATAGCAAAAAAAGCGCCATTTGTACTATCTTTACCAATAGAAAAAAATATAAGAAAAGAGAAAATACAATTTTATCTAGAATATAAAGGTGAGGAATATTTATTAGGAATTAACTTTTCTAAAATTCAATCTCACTTATCTAAATCAAAATATGCATATTGGAGATTTGGAGATTTTTACTTAAGTTATTATGATAATAAATTATTGATTGAAAAACAAACACCTTTTAGAGTTATAAAAAAGGAAATAGTATATAATATAGCAAAACTTTGCGTATCAAAGGAAAAAGTACAAACATTAAAATATATTACCTTAAGAACAATGTATTGGATTATGTATCCTTTCATGAGAAAAAAGAGAATATGGATATATTTTGATAAAATATATAAAGCAGGAGATAATGCAGAGTATTTATATAATTATGCTACAAAACAAAATGATGGAATATCACATTATTATGTAATAAATAAAGAAAGTTTAGACTATAAAAGACTAAAGAAAGAAAAGAAAAAAATATTAATTTTTGGCTCTACAAAATTAAAACTTTATAGTTTGTATGCAGAAGTTGTTTTGGCAACACATAAAAATGTAATAAGCTTTTTAGGCTTTCCAAAAGCAAGTAGAAAGTTTTTCCAAGACTTATTTAATCCAATTATCGTTTGTATACAACATGGACTAACAATGCAAGCTATTGCCCAGCATCAAAATAAATGGGAAGACAATATACAACTATATATGTGTGCATCAAAGTATGAAATAGAAAACCTAAAAAAGGATATATATGGGTATGATAGCAACAGCTTAAAACTAGTTGGGTTAGCAAGATTTGATGGTTTAATAAATAATGATAAAAGACAAATATTTATAGCACCTACATGGAGAAAAAGTGCAGCTA
>UMEA01016656.1_pt1 | contig 15981 bp, 9 predicted proteins | sample 1964621 | NCBI WGS metagenome assembly UMEA01 (sample SAMEA4836007, study PRJEB28245) | human gut metagenome | biome: gut microbiome; material: fecal sample | place: Denmark | collected 2008 | reverse complement strand
TGTTACTCCTTACTTTCCGCTGCTGTCTGCGACAGCCTGCAGGAATCCTTTTGCCAGACGGTACAGCTGTTCCGTATCGATCCGACTCTCTATGGTATCTGCATTTTTTGTCTCTCCGGCTGCCATCCTTGTCATATCCCGGGAGCTGACGATGGGAAGCTTTTCCGCTTTCCAGTCTGCAGAAGTATCTGTCTGAATCCGTTCAAGGAATATATCGGAGGTCTTCTCTAATTTCGTAACCTCTTCCGGTGTATTTCCTACGAGATAGCCATCGATGATGTCTCCCTTTACCTGTAAATGTGCCTCCAACTCCATATCTCCGGCATTCACCCGGATCTCCACAGCTCCAACAGCTCCAGCTCTCTGCTGTAAGGTAAGATGGACTCCCGCCAGCTGCTCACCCAGGTACATCGGAAGAAAATATTCCTGCTTCGCCTGAAGGCTCTCCGCAAGGCGCAGTTGCTTGTGTACCAGCTGCAGCTGTTTTACATCCAGATGTTCATCCGCCTGTTCCAGACTCATGGTCTCCACATCTTCTGCCGTATTCTGAAGCATGGACCGATAATCCTCTGCAAAATTCTGCTGATCCAGCTGTTCCCACAGTTCGGAAGTTTCTGTCCCGACAGGCACTTCACCTGTATCTGTTACCGTCTGCGAGACTTCTTTTTCCTGCCGATACTTTTCTCTGTATCTGCGCAGATTGCCAAACATCTCCGCCGGATCATCCATAAGTGCCTGGGCCGCCAAAAGATTCGATGCGCTGACGGGAACTTCTCCCCTTTGCAGTAGTTCTGCGGCTTCCAGCGTTGTATTTCCCGCCTCACGCATCTGCTGCAGTCCTTCCCGGTCATACGCTGCTCTGCTTTCGCCATCATCTGACACCTCTGTCAGAACCTCTTTTGCCATACCCATCCGAATCTGTTCAGATATATTATTCTCGGACAAATGAATCTCCTGTGTCAGCCCGGTATCCTCCGACACTTTCCAGTCCATATGAGAAGCCCTTCTGCTCCTGGCTGCCGTCAGCAGAGTGGAAAATTGCAACTCTGCACCGGTATTTACTACCGCGCCTACCGCTGCGCCATCCTCTCTCTCGACCTGATGCACCATTCGATAAATTCCAATATACGCTTTTCGTTCCTCTTCTGTAACATCCTTTTTCCGTTCCAACTGATATAGGAAACGGCTGTAGTCCTCCACTTCTTCCTCATAGCTTTGGGGGTTCTGTGAAAAATAGGACTCCAGTTCGTTAAAGGTCTTCTCCAGAGGATTTACACCATCCCGGATCATCTGTAACACATTTTTCGGTGTCAGTCTGTCCACTACTGCGCTGACCTGTCTGTCAGCTTCCTTAACCTTCTCGATATTTTCAGGCGTAATTTCCATACTGTTGTATGCCAGAATCCGGACAGCCCGCTGATTTTCCGATGTCTTTTCTAATGACATACCTGTCAGGATATCATCTACATTAGAAAATGCTTTCCGGATGCTGTCTCCCAGATCGCTTCTCGGTGCCGTCATCAAAGTCTCATAACGTTCGCCCGCTTCCTCATAGGCTTTCTGCATTGCAGCGCCTTCCTTATGGAAGTCAGAAACTGTCTCTGTGGCAGCATTCTGTTCCAGGCTATAGGGTCCCAGTACTCCAGCAGGCAATCCCGGCAATTCAGAAGCCACCTGCACTGCCTGGGTATAAGTCTCATATTTCATCACTGCCTGAGACTCACCGGGAAAATATTTTCCGGCAACCTCTGCCTCCGCCTTTCGCAGCGCTGCGATCAACTGCTCCATGGGGGCTGTATCAATAGAAAAATCACTCTGTAAAAGCTTTACGTTCACTTCTGCCGTCATGCGAAGGCGAATCTCTTCCAACTGTTTTCTTGCTGCCAGATTCTCTGCCGTGGCATTCCACTTTGCATCTGAGAACCAGTCCTGCAGCATTTTATCTGCTTTTTCATAAATCGTATCCTGTCTGCCCAGGTTCGCATACATCGGGGATTTTCCCTCCGCAATTGCCGCCGCTGCTGCCTGCGCAAAAGTGTCCTCCGTGACAGGATAGGAAATACCGTCCAGTTCCACAAGCTGCTGCAGCGTATCCGTGGTCAGCGCAAGGTCGGCACTTACCAGCCACTGTGCCTTCTGTCTGTTCTCATCGTTTACCGTCAATCCCGCATCCACAATTACCTTGTCCATCTGCTCCTGCAGTTCCTGCGGAACGTCATTATTCTGCACTTTGGCACCGCTGTTCTCTGCCACATAGAGGTTCCAGATCTCCGGTTCCAGTCCGTTATCCACCAGGTAGCTGACAGCTCCTTCCTCCGGTTTCCTCAGGGAAGCTGCCATATCCCAGGCGTTTTTCAGTTCATTTATATTTTCCTGCGTCAAAGGAAGATCCGCGGAACGGAACTGCTCTTCGATGCTTCGGGCTAAAGTATCACTTCCTACCGCTGCCGCCAGGGTATCCATATCGATATCATCCGTATATCCTGCGATCTGCTGACCGGAACGCACCAGTTCTGCCTTGATCTTATCCACGATGGTGACCGCTGTATCCTGATCCAATTCTCTAGGATCAAATCCATCCTCACAGGCCTTCGCATAGTCCTCCTGTGACATGGTATGCGACATCAATGTCATATAGTCCTGCTGCAACGCCACATTAGCATTCCCGGCATCCTGCTGCAGCTCCATCAGAGCTTTTCCTTTGTTGTTCTCTTCCTTTTCCAAAGAAGACATGGGCACTGCGGCCTGTCCACTCTCGTATACTGCCCCGAAATTCACATTTACGCTTTTTTTACTGCGCCATGTCTTGTCCTTGCCCCAGCTGCTTTTCTCTGTCCGGTTACTTTCTGTTCTATTGTCATTTTCATTGATCGTCTGATTCTGAAATGTTATCTTCACGCCTGTCGTCCTTTTCTGTATAGTTCCCAGAGCTCGCCGGTTCTGAATAATTAAGAAAAAAGATGAGTGCACTTTGGGTCACACTCATCTTTTATTTCGGTAGTTTTATGTAATTTCTTAACCTGACCTAGAACAGAAATACCGCTGCACCGTAGGGCGGCAGATCAAAGCTGATGGAGTAATCCTTATAATGATAAGGCTTTTTCTCCGCCATAATTTCTGCGGGAATCTCGTTTCCCCAGCCGCCGAACCGTTCCTCATCACTGTTCAGCAGAAGCTTATACTTTTTCTTCTTAGGCACGGGAACAGTATAGTTCTCCCATTTCATCGGGGTCATGTTAAGTACAAACAGCAGATTATTCTTGCCACTGGAACATTTTCTCACGAAGCAGTATGTACTGTGCTCCGCATCATCCGCGTTCATCCATTCAAAGCCGTCCCAGGTATTGTCAAGCTCGTACAGAGCAGGGTATTTACGATACAGCTTTAACAGCTCCTTTACATAAGTATGTACGCCCTGATTCAGCTTCTCTCCTAACAGATACCAGTCAAGCTCACGCTCTTCGCTCCACTCTCGCTCCTGTCCGAAATCCTGTCCCATAAATAATAATTTCTTGCCGGAATGCCCGAACATGTAGCTATACCCCACACGAAGGTTGGCATATTTATCTGCCGGATATCCGGGCATTTTATTCACCATGGAGCACTTCAGATGTACCACTTCATCATGAGACAATGGAAGAATATAATTCTCACTGTCGTTATAGCTCATGGCAAAGGTCATAGCGTAATGATCGCCTTTCCGGTACAGAGGATCCAGCTTCATATACTCGCAGAAATCATGCATCCAGCCCATATTCCACTTGAAGGAAAATCCTAAGCCTTCCTCCCCGATACCACTGGTAACATTAGGCCATGCGGTAGATTCCTCGGCAATTGTCAAAAATCCCGGATAAGTTCCGCGGATCACTGAATTCAGATGATGGAAGAACTCAATGGCTTCCAGGTTCTTATTGCCGCCAAATTTATTCGGCAGCCATTGTCCGTCCTTTTTACCGTAATCCAGATACAGCATGGATGCTACTGCATCTACACGGATACCGTCTACATGGAACTCTCTCAGCCAGAACAGAGCATTGGCTACCAGGAAGTTCTTCACTTCATTTTTGCCATAATTAAATATCTTCGTTCCCCATTCAGGATGTTCTCCCAAACGAGGATCGGGATGTTCAAATATGCACTGTCCGTCAAATTCTGCCAGTCCGTGTGCATCGGTTGCAAAATGTGCCGGTACCCAGTCCAAAATAACTCCAACGCCTGCCTTATGCAGTTCATTGACCAGATACATAAAATCCTTAGGCGTTCCGTAACGGGATGTAGGCGCATAGTATCCGGTCACCTGATACCCCCAGGAGCCATCATATGGATGCTCTGCGATTCCCATAAGCTCTACATGGGTGTATTTCATCTCTTTCAGATATTCCACGATCCGGTCGGCAAACTCCCGATAATTATAGAATCCTTCCGCAGTACCGTTATTCGGATGCTTCATGAAAGAACCGATATGACACTCATAGATCGCCATGGGCTCCTTGTTCATATCTTTTTTATCCCGGGCTTCCATCCACTTGGAATCCTTCCAGTCGAATCCCGTGATATCCGTAACGATGGACGCTGTTCCGGGTCTGTATTCCGCATAATTTGCAAAAGGGTCGGCTTTATACAGTCTTCTGCCATCTCTCGCATAGATCAGGAACTTATACATTGTTCCTTCTTCCACGCCGGGAACGAACAACCCCCAGATACCACCTTCTCCCAGCTTCTGCATGGGATGAGACTCCTCGTTCCATTCATTGAATGTGCCGATGACATTCACCTGTGCTGCATTTGGTGCCCATACCCCGAAATAGACTCCCTGCACACCATCTTCCGTCGACAGATGCGCGCCCAGTTTTTTATAAATATCATAGTGCGTTCCCTGGGCAAAAAGGTACTGATCTGCTTCGGAAATAAATACCTTCTCCTTCGTCATAGCTGCGCCTCCCGCTATATATTTTTAACTATTCAGAACCCCATTCGCAAAATCGCATTTTCAATGCTTTCCTTTTGCTCATGTGGTTACTTCGCCCTATAAACATTGATAAATGTTCTTACGAATGCAAGCATTCGACGCCCATTCGTCAATGTTTACATGGCTCTGAATAGTTATACAAAATCTTTCTCCGTGAGGATGATCATATCCTCATCATCATATCTCTTGGCAAACAGAACATCAAAGAAATGCTTTAATGTCTTTTTATTCGCATGCGCAATTGCCTCATCCACGATTTCTTTTACATCCACCACGGTAACTACATGATCTATCGTCTGCATATCCTCGATTCTGGTATGCAGTGCCAGAACACCCAGTTCATCGATGGAATATTCCCTCTCCCGTGCATACTGCCTTCCGAACGCTACCAGTGTATCATTGCTGAGTGCTTCGACATCCATGCGGGAAGTGAAGCTTTCCTGCAATTTCTCATACTTTTCCAGAAAACGATCTATCTCTTTCCTGGTATCTTCCAATATAATGACAATGCCCTGATTCTCCTGCTGCAGCGCTTTGTACATCGTGTCCACAGTTTTATTATTCATTTCCGATGCCTTACAGATGATAAGTGCACCGTTCTGCAGTCTGTTCAGGGTCTCGGCTGCATCTTTTTTGTTCAGCGCATGGCCGGAGATTTTGGCAACTTTTCCGGAGAAATTGCTGTCGGTAGCCTGAATCTCCCGGATCATATTTTTTGCAAGGGATAAGGTATCCATGCCTTCTTCACCGGTGATGATCACATTGCCGGTATAGGCAGCCAGGCTGATATTATCAATGGCTTTGACTAACTGTTCTCTTGCGGACTTACTCTGAATAAAGGGCGCATACAGCTCGCGCTCTTCTCTGGTAAGCGCACGGACTTTTGCTTTGTCTCTCTCCACTACGGGAGGCTCCGGGGTCTGCGGCTGCTCGTCCTCAGGGACTTCTTCTACCGCTTCTTCCGGCTCCTCTTCAGCCTCTGCTACGGATTCCTCCGATGCTTCCTCGGTCTCTGCTGTGGTTTCTTCCGGCACTTCTTCGATCTCTGCTGTGGTTTCCTCCGGCACTTCTGGGATTTCTGCAGCCGGCTCCTGCGTCACTTCCATATCGACAACAGCGTCCGGTTCCTCTGTTGCGGATTCTTCTTCATATTCCGCTACGGCAGGTTCCTCTTCAAGTTCTTCTACCTCTTCAGTGTCAACGATATCCGTATCAGCAGGTTCTGGTTCTGGCTCTTCTTCAGAAACTTCCGCAGGAGCTTTTTCTGTTTCATCATTTACATCTGCAATCTCTTCCAGCTCTTCAACTTCATCTGTATCCGTAACCGTATCAGCATCCACCGCTTTTTCTTTTTCCAGTTTTTCTAACAGGCCATCTCTTACCGCCTGTTCAAATTCCGTGAACATGGCACCGGTCTGCTGTAATACATGCTGGCGGACTTCTTCTTCTCTCTTTTCGAGGTTTTCTTTCTTTTTACGCTCCCACTCTGCCAGAATGTCTTCAATATTGATCTGACCGGTAATCTGCTTCTCAATGCTTTCCGCCTCGGGCATTACCAGGCTGATCTGTCCGTCGGATTCCTGTGCCAGTACATTCGCCAGCTCCTTGGGAGGTTCCACCGGTGTAGTCGCTTCCGGCTCCACTTCTGCTTTCGATAATTCCGGCACAACATCCTGTTTCTTAAGAGATGCGGGTTCCTCCGGCAGGATTTCCTCGGTCTCTACCTCCGGAACCTGAGACAGGTCACCGATCTCTCCGGTCTCACCAAAGAATACCTCGGAACCTTCGATCTGCTCGGTCTCCGGCTCCAGATCATCCTCACTGACCTCTGCAATCTCCGGATAATCCAGAGATTCTGTATCGGAATCCATCATAGGTGCTACGATAGAACGGGTAATGGAGTCCGATGTCGCTTTTGCGGTATCTCCTTTTGGCTCCTCACCGAGGACTTCACGAAGTCCCGCTGCAAGTTCTGCCTGCAGATTGATGGTATTATACTGCCCCACATCCATGGTCTTCACATGAATATCGTAATCATCCTGTACCGGCTGTGTCGGTGTCTCCTGCTGTGCGGGTTGCACCGGATCATATATCTGTGTATCTCCGTTCACCTGATCATAACCGGAATCCTGTACGTAGCTCTGGTTCTGATCATAGCTGCTATCCTGTGCATAACTCTGATCCTGATCATAGCTGCCGTCCTGTGCATAACCCTGCTCTTGATCGTAGCTTCCGTCCTTGGCGTAACTTTGCTCATAACTTTCATTCCCGCTATACTCGTTATCCTGCACAGAGTTCTGCGACGGGATATGGCTTCCGGGCGCGTCGAACCGATGATCGTATTTTTCCTGCTGCTCCGGTGTCAACGGCTGATGGAGCATTTTCAGTTCCATTGCCTTAATAACGTATTTTCCCTCGCCAAACCAGAGGATCAGTTCATCACATTCCTCTACGCATCTGGCTGCCAGTCCGACTCTATGATACAAATAGGCCAGTTCATATGCCCATTTTTCCCTATAGTCTCTCTTCTTGAGTTCCTCCAGAACAGCAATTCGTTCTTCCAGGCTCACATCCTGCGCCTCATATAATTTATACTGCAAAATGTACCTTCCCGGATCCTTGGGCGCCACCTGTACAAATTCCTTATAATATTCTATTGCCTGCACATATTCTTCCATTTTAATGGAAAGCTCGCACAGAGAATAGCAGATGGTCCTTCCGCCGGGACGTCGCTCGTATGCTAAAAGCAACATATCTCTGGCATCCTCATATCTGCGATTGATCTTATAGAGGTCGCTGATCGTACACAACATCATGACACTTTTGACACGAATAACATCAATCGTGTCGGCAATTTCAGCCGCCTGTGCATATTCTCCCCGGCTGATCAGGTCTTTGATTTCTTCCGCTCTTAATTTATATTCACTCTTATCCAAGGTATTTCGCTCCCTTAACCTTTTCTTGTCCTAAGTTCCTATTTTCACCAAAGCAGACTATCCCACTTTTTTCTTATTCAGTGTATCATAGTCACTATACGTATGTCAAAATCAAACTGGGGAAATTGTAGTGGAAATTACGCGAGCAATGAGCCGCGCATAGGCATAAGGAAAGACAGCGATGGGCGCTCACGCACACATCGCTGTCTTTAATCACAGATATTTTCCCGTAATGCTGTCTGCATTGGCTGCGATCTGCTCCGGAGTTCCCACAGCAACGACCCTGCCACCGTCTTCTCCGCCGCCGGGTCCCATATCAATGATATAATCGGCATTGCGGATCACATCCAGATCATGTTCAATGACAAGTACCGTTGCCCCATTGTCTACCAGCGCCTGAAATACCTGCAACAGGGTCTGTACATCTAACGGATGCAGTCCGATCGTCGGTTCGTCGAATACAAATACGGAATCTGATTGTCCTCTGCCCATTTCACTGGCCAGCTTCAGCCGCTGGGCCTCTCCACCGGAGAGGCTTGGTGTCTCTTCGCCTAATGTTAAGTATCCCAGTCCCAGATTTTTCAGGACTTCCAGCCGCTGATGCACGACTTTCCAATCCTCTGTCGCCTGCAATGCCGTTGTTACATCCATCTCCATCATCTGCGGCAGAGAATAACGTTTCCCCCGTTTGTTCTCATAGCAAATGTCCCATGATTCTCTGGCATAGCGGGAGCCGCCGCACTCCGGGCAGGGCACATCCACATCCGGCAGGAACTGTACGTCCAGACTGATCTGTCCGGTACCGTCGCAGACCGGGCATCTTAATTTTCCGGTATTGTAGGAAAAATCTCCCGCCTTATATTTCTTATTTTTCGCATCCGCGGTTTTTGCATAAATTTTCCGTAGTTCGTCATGCACATTGGCATAAGTGGCTACCGTGGACCGCACATTGATGCCGATGGGGGATGCATCGATCAGTTTTACATGGGCGATGCCCTCTGCGGTGATACTTTTTACATGGCCGGGCAAATGTTCGCCGTTTAACTTTGCTTCCAGTCCAGGAATCAGGCTTTCCAGCACCATGGTGGTCTTACCGGAGCCGGAGACACCGGTAACGACCGTAAGTCTTCCTTTGGGAATGTCTATTTCCAGAGGTTTTACCGTATGGATGGCATCTGTGGACAGATGGAGCTTTCCCAGTGCAAATATTTCCTCCCGAGCGATGGGCTTACGGATACGCATATCCGCAGTCTGCGCCAGAAAAGGACCGATCATGGACTCCTTTTTGGCGATTACCTCTGGAATCGTACCCTGTGTGATCACATAGCCGCCTCCGGCACCGGCTTCCGGTCCCATCTCGATCAGCCAGTCCGCTTCGGACAGAATCTGGGTATCATGGTCTACCAAAATAATGGAGTTGCCGTCAGCGATCAGGTCATGCATCACCGCATTCAACCCCACAATATTCGAAGGATGCAGACCGATGGAAGGCTCATCCAGCACATAGAGCACTCCTGTGGTACGGTTCCGCACTGCACGTGCCAACTGCATCCGCTGTCTCTCCCCGGTGGACAGAGAGGCTGCCGCACGATCCAGAGACAGGTAAGTAAGTCCCAGATCCATCAGACGCTTCGCCACAGTCTGGAAAGATTCACAGATGGATTCCGCCATGGGCCGCATCTCTTCGGGCAAAGAATCCGGCACTCCCGCTACCCAGTCCACCAGTTCTTTCAGGGGCATCTGGCAGGCCTGCGCAAGCCCTATGCCCCGAAGTCTCGGTGCTCTGGCCGCATCCGAAAGTCTGCTACCACCGCATTCCGGACAGATGTCCTCCTTTAAGAATTTTTCCACACGTTTCATGCCCTTTTCGTCTTTTACCTTTGACAGCGCATTTTCTACCGTGTATACCGCATTGAAATATGTAAAATCCAGTTCTCCCGCCTGATTGGTCTTTTTCGCCTTATAAAAAATATGTTTCTTCTCCGCGGGACCGTGATAGACGATCTCTTTTTCCCGATCTGTAAGTTCCCGGAAAGGCACATCCGTCCGCACTCCCATTTCCCGACAGACATCTGTCATTAAAGACCACATGAGACTGTTCCAGGGTGCCACCGCTCCCTCGTCAATACTCAGGGAATCATCCGGCACAAGAGAATCCAGGTCCACAGTCCGCACACTTCCCGTACCGCCGCATTTCGGGCAGGCTCCCTGAGAATTGAATGCCAGTTCCTCTGCGCTGGGAGCATGTACCTTCGCTCCGCATTCCGGGCACAGGATCTCCTGCTCCGCCGCTACTTTCAGGGTCGGAGGCACATAATGTCCGTTAGGGCAACGGTGGGATGCCAGTCTGGAATACATCAGACGCAGACTGTTCAAAAGCTCCGTTCCGGTTCCAAAGGTACTGCGGATCCCGGGAATTCCGGGGCGCTGATGCAGTGCCAGAGCAGCTGGAACATAGAGGACTTCATCCACCTGCGCTTTCGCCGCACCAGTCATACGTCTTCTCGTATATGTGGACAGGGATTCCAGATAACGTCTGGAGCCCTCTGCATAGAGGACACCCAGTGCCAGCGAAGATTTCCCCGAACCGGATACACCGGCGATCCCCACAATTTTGTGCAGGGGAACATCCACATCTATATTTTTCAGGTTATGAACCCTTGCACCTCTTACCTTGATATGCTTTGGTTCATTGGTTTCGTATTCCATGACAGCATTCCTCATCTTTTGATTTCATTTATTAAAACAGATCCAGCATATTGTCCAGATAGATTTCTTCTCTGACCTGCAGCTGGTACTCCGGTTTCGTCATATAGTACAGTAAAAATTCCAGAACCAGTGCACTGCCCAGTCCCCGGCCTTCGATCTTATAATTGGAAAATCCCATAGGCAGATAGATCTTCTGAATATCTCCCACGCTGATAAATCCGGGATTTTTCATGGCTTTGGAGAAACGATAGCCCTCCTCCGCCCCCGGTGAGGTACAACTAAAATCCGGCTCCTCTCCCAGATTCCTGCGGCTGACGGCTTCGTAACATTCCTTCCTGTCCTTACAGCCGAAATAACAACACTCATTGCACAAAAATTCCACTTTGTCTTTCTGTGATTCTGTCAGCGTATTTAATTTTTCATAAGCCTTGTTCAGGCGGAAATCCGGTACAACATAGCGAAAATCGTCTCTGTCGGTCTCCTTTTTTAACGCTTCAAAATCCGTCAGGACTTTCGTAGTGGAAGATACCGGATAAAGCTCCGGATAATGACTTTTCAGATACTGTAACAGCAGTTCCGAATGGACGATCACGCCGTTCTCCGGGGTTGCATTTTCCGCAAACAGGGCACAGAGTTCATTGCATTTTCTGTCCGAAAGATGTTCCTCGCGAAGAAGGGAATTACTAAAGGTCAGACGGGCTGAGATCCCGTATTCCTGTAACAACGCCAGCACCTCTCTTGCATCGTGATCCTCCAGTGAGACGCGGCCGCCGCCCCAGATACAGTCCGGTGGTGCTCCGTAGATGGAACCAATGTCGCACCCGTCGTAAAAATATTCCCGGTGTTCCCGGAACAATGGCAGAAATATCCGGTATAGTTCATAGAACTCAAACAGACCGGGAAGATGGTAATAAGCTGTTTTTTGCATATGCCTCATACTAATCTCCATTCGACTTACTGCATTCATAATCTAGGATAATTTCATTTCTCTTTGATGGTTACAAAAAATAGTTTGTCATTATATTTTCTCCAAAAGGTAAAAAGTACAATCCATGTAAAGAATAACAAACTGCTTATCGCTGGAAATCATTATGTCCACTGCCGGAGACTTTCCCTTTATTCCATCTCTTGTGCCCCTTATTTTTAAATCCTGTAATTCATCATAATTCAAAATCCAGTCATATAGTTCCGAATCTTCTTTTACGTCTTCACTTACATTATAGATTAAATTACGCTCTTTTATAGGAGATACCTCATAAGAAGGGTCTAAAACCTCACATTGATAACGTTCATATTTTTCAAGTCCTTCACTGGAAAATACATCTTCATTTATCACAATATGATCACCTATAATGTTATGCCCCTCCGGATAGTTCGTATAATCGTTTTGTATTTCTGTAAAACCAAGCAATTTCGTAACTTCCCACTCACCAAAAAACAATTCTTTGACTTCATCCATGGAAAATTCTTCTACACCACCATTTGCTTTTTCCGAATTTTGCTCGGTTGTTTCTTCCTCATTAACATTTTCTGTCTCATATAACGGTGCTAATAATTTTTCATATTCATCACCACTGAAGAAATCTGAAATCATCTTAACGTCCTCTATATACCAACCATCTTCACGATAAGACGCTTCTGTGCATTTTACTGTATTTTGACTTTTATCATTATCCCGGAATGAAATAAAGCGAACCATTGTCTTTCCATCTTTTTCAAACAATGTAGCACCGAGATAGACTTCATCATCAAATGTATCCGGCTGTTCTAAATCAATATCAGGGTTATGAATAAAATTGTATGGATACTCCACCCATTCTGTATCCTCCAAATGCAGAATGGAGATATTAACAGTACCGGAATCGGTTCCTCGTGTTGCGCTTTTCAACAGCACATCTGCCTTCCCATTTCCCGTTAAGTCACCGGTAGTAACCGTCGATTCAAAATACCCTCTATAATCTTTTATTGCTACATCTACGCCATTTACATTCGCTATGATCGTTGTAAATCCTGCATCACGTCTGTCGATCACACGCACCCTGTCTTCTTTTCCATCTCCGTTTAAATCTGTTCTCGATTCAATTCCAAAATCGATGGGAATGGCACTCGTCTGATAAGCACACCCCACTAAAAAAATACCACTTATCATTAACAGTAGTATTTTTCTGACTGCAAATTTCGTACCTAACAATGTCTCCATGTACCTTCCTCACCCTTCTCTAAATACAATTCAAAATCAGTCAAATATACACTCAAAAATATTGAACAAAGCAGCCATAAGTATATTATAGCTTGTCTGCGAAAATGAAACAATCTGTTTCCAACTTCAAGAAAACAGGGACACATTGCATGCCCCTGTCTGTTTTTTTGATAAGTATTGTGATCTGACACGATTAAAGTTCCTGCTACTTCTTTCACCAATCGAAGCTTTGCCCACCGCTCTTCCTCAGTCAGCTTGTTGCCAATCTCGCAGGAGGCAAATCCACCGGATCTCTCGTCATCAAACTCCAGGAAATAAGTATTCACATTCTCTATGATCTCATAGGTCTGTGTTTCCCGCAGTCTGAAATCGTATTCTTCCTACCCGTAATGCTTGATCATATCCTCGAATGCATTGACCAACAATATTCATTTCCTTTTCCCGAAAGCCTCACAATTCACAATAATATCGCCATTCTCCTGAATGGTAATATTCTGCCAGTGAAATGTATTTTCATTTCTTTCCACGAAACGCCATTTTCGATTGGGCTTTTCCAAAACGGTTCCTGTCAATATTCCATTTTCCATGGTAAAACACAAATTTGTAAATTTACTCTTGCATGCATATACCATATCATAGCAATGGGTCTTTGAATTATATATTCTAAGTCCGACACCATACTCACCATCCGGCTGTGGAGAAGTCTCCCTCGTCGCTCTGGAAGGACATATGAACATATCTTCAATACCTATCCCGTTCAATACCCGTCTGAAGATCCACTCTCCTTTTAACCGGCGTTGCGGCCTGCTACGATCACCATCTATAAATTTATCTTTATAATCAAATTCCCAATCACCCAATAGCGGAGCAAACCAATCGTATTCCTCCGGAATAGTTTCTTCCGATCGTCCATATAAAGCTTCTATAAAGCTGTCCATAATGTTTTTTGCCTTCCCTGTACCTGCGTCAAATTCTTCCGGCAATAATTGCCTTCACTTCTTCTATCTCCTTGTCTGTGGCTGAGGCTATCTGCTCTGCCGACAGACCATTCTTGTGCATTTTTATAATCAAACCTGCTTCACCTTCTATACGCCCCGTTTCTCGACCGATGGCAATGCCTTTTTCTTCAATTCCTTCGCCTAAATTGCACATAGCGCTCACATCCTTTCGCATATTTTCTTCTATGGGAATATCATATTCATTTCCTATAATGCTCAACTTTTCATCTACCGTAAGTTCTTGGGACAGCAATGCTCCTAGCAGACGATGCAATTCGTAGGTCTCGTCGTGTTCCGGCAGTTCCTTCGCCAGTCCTATCATTACGATGTTGATCAGATCCAGATTTCCTTTCCATTCATAGGAACCGATCAGATCCTCTTTGGTCAGATGAATATGGCTCATGGTATTTTCCTCCATATTCATGCATATCCAAATAGAATAGACTCTTTTGATGTCATTGTAACTCGAATTCTCGAAATCCCGTTCTTTCTGGGAAGATACCAGTCTGCTGACATAAAAAATCGCCCGGTTTAAAATCTCATACTCCCCTGGTTCGTCTTTCTGTGCTTCTACATTAATGATGATCTGCGACAGACCGTCCTTCGTCCGTACATAAAAGACAATATCAAATCGTGCCAGTCCTTCGTTGATCTCCTGGTTTTCCGTATTAAAACCGACAATACGTTGTCCGTTTCGGTCAAGTACCGCGTTGGTCAGCCCCGGCTCCACAGGTACCGCACTGATATAAGGGGTTCCTTCTATACAGTCTGCAACTGCTTTGGGATTCATTCCCTTAAATTCATCCACGGTTTTGATCAAAATCTGTGCCAGGATTCTTTTGTGTCCTACCAGCCGCTTCACTCTTGCATCATACTGCGCTTTCAGATCGGCTGCTTTTACTGTATTCTTCAGTTCTGTGTTCAAATAGCTTCCTCCTACATTATAACTTACCTGTTTTTCTGATACAACTGGTTTCTGTGTGGGGTTTGCCTCTCCTGATTTCCCGGGGAAGCAGGTTGACATCAGCTTTCGCTGATAAAGAAAATTCATAAGTGATATGTACTTATAGAGGAAGCATACTCTATATTTTTTAATTATGCAATAACTATATTTCAAAATATGCTATTTAAGGGGATCACTCTCAATCCCCCTATTTTTCCCTCTCCGATTAATAGCATTCATCTGGGGTCAAACATGATCTGGGGTTCTTTGAGGTTCGGGTTTCTGTCAGGTTCATCCAGCTGTTTAGATTGACCAGTACACAGTTTATTATTCTAAAAATTCCACGGCAGATATGCCGCCAGACGAGGTTGCTTCCGATGCAGAAGATTAGTGTCCCAATTCTATCATTGTTTTTCCCTCTGTTTTTATAATGTCTTTTATCCCCGGAAGCAATCCTCAACCTGTTTCACGATCGTTTCATCCAGCCAGCCCTTCTTCGCCATATCCCACAGGATCTCACAGGCTTTTTCGTGAGACATGCCCTGTTTATAGGGACGGCTTTCGGTCAGTGCCTGATAGATGTCTATGCATGCCATCATGCGTTCCTGCGTGTTCAGTTCTGCGGCGGTCTTACCGAAAGGGTAACCGGTTCCGTCCAGCCGTTCGTGGTGAAATGCCGCCCAGTCACGGATCTCGTCAAAATCATCAATGTCAGACAGAATATAATAGGTATATGCCGCGTGATGCTTCATCACGGCAAATTCATCTTCCGTGAGTCTTCCCGGTTTCTCCAGAATCTCATTTCCTACCGCTACTTTTCCGATGTCGTGCAAAGCGCCCGCAAGGTACATTTTCTCCACGGTTTCTTCATCAAATCCCATATAACGGCTCAACCGTTCTGCATCCTCTGCTACACCGATGGAATGGGTGCTGGTGAATGGAGATTTGTAATCGACGATCTGTGCAAAAAAGCTTGCCAGCTCCTTGATCTGTGCGAAGCTTAGCTCCTGTTTGATGCGGGGGATTTTCTCCCACAGATTTTTCTCAAAGCCATCCTCTCCCAGTGTCAGAAAATGCGGCAGGGGAAACGCCTGCAGGAAAGCATCCACACATTCTTTGTCCACAACGGTTCCTTCATTTTTGTGAAGATATCCACAAGCTTTATTAAAAGTATCCTCCGTAAATCCCTTTGCACCGTATGCCCGGTCCAGCAGATCGCTTATATG
>UMEA01016560.1_pt1 | contig 15986 bp, 14 predicted proteins | sample 1964621 | NCBI WGS metagenome assembly UMEA01 (sample SAMEA4836007, study PRJEB28245) | human gut metagenome | biome: gut microbiome; material: fecal sample | place: Denmark | collected 2008 | reverse complement strand
TTAAGTTATTATATGCTTTAATAATATCTTTTTTTAATTTTGAATCACAAGTTTTATTTGTCGAAAAATTTATATAGTCATCTTTTAAAAGTTCACTATTTTCAATTTCATTAAATACTTTATTTAATTTTTCAATCAAGTATTTCTTTTGTTCTAAATATTTAATCATTTTAATTATTTATAAGTTTTAACTTATTTTCTACTTCTTTTTGTTTAACACGGAGTTTCCAACGCCACTCTCCTGGACCAACTTGGCGTAATAATTTATTGATTTTCTTATTTAAGTCTCGATTTTTATTTATATCTTCATTGAGTTTTTGATTTAAAACTTTTTGTATTTCTTTTTTTGCTCTCTTACCGATATCTGATTCCATCATAAATAGATATTTCCCAATATCTACAACACTTACCCCATATGTATTTACTTGAGGTTTATAGTGATATGCTCCATCATGTGTATCAACTATTCTATGGACTTCTTCCGGTTTAGTATCAGTTATTAACATCGCAGAATGAGTCGCAATAAAGACATCATGAGGCTTATCTTTTAATGTTTCCCATAGCAAATATACAAAATAACTTTTCCAGTATTCATTAAAATAAGTTTCAGGTTCATCTAGAAGTAACAAGCACTTTTCATCTTCGCTTTTTAATAAATTTATAATGGCAAACCTATATAATAAGGCTCTTTGACCATCACTTAAAGAAGAGCTTTGATATAAATCTCCATTTTCTTCTGTTTTATATAAAAATCCCATATCATAACAATAATATTCATCCAAATATTCTTTAAGAATTGTATATGCAGGATTTTTATTTTCACTCTTCTTCGCTTGATTATCATAAAAATCTTCAATGTCCTTTAATGTCCAATAATAAAAACATATATCGCTATTTAAAGACTCATTACAATACATAATATTACTGCAAGGGGGCAAATTATCATTAGTTTCAAAATAGATATTGCCTTGGTGAGCTTTAATCCAAATCGCTTTGATTTCTAATTCTTTTGCTTTTTCATTATCTGGGCTTTCTTCTATAACTATTTTATTTAAATCATGCCAAAAACTATGTTCATCTTTTAATGTTTTTGAATAGTCACCAGATAAAATATAACTAATAAAAGCAAATTTACTATGTTCAATATCAAAATCTAAAAATTTATCATTAAAGGATTTATATTTTTGAGATAAATTGTTCGCTATATCTTGTTTAGTATATTGACAAAATGTGCATTCATCATTAATAGAGTTTGTTATTTCTTTGTTCCTATTGATTTGACTACAATGAGCTCTTATAATGTTTTTCCAATAAGATTTTTGACTATCGGATATCTTTTTTACATTAACATGCTTGCCATTAACACTATCATAATTTGAGATAATCTCTTCACCTGAATTATCTAATGTATAAAAATCAAATTTCACATCCGAAGGCTCATCTTCTATACCAATATTGAACAAAGCATCTAAAAGATTACTTTTTCCTGAACCATTTCGCCCTATCAAAATATTCAAATTAAGTTTTTCCCCTTCATTATTTTGTTTATCAGGAAAAATCATTTTAAAATTATTAAAATTTCTAAAACTTTTTATAAATAATGTTGCTATATTTTTCATTATATAACCTCTGTTTCAAAATCATCAATTAATGGATGATATGGCCTAAACGTGTCATAGTAATTTGTATAATTTTGTTTATCATCAACACAAATAACAAGCCCCAGTGTTTCAAATAATTTTAGTGTTCGTGTAATATATGCATATGAATACGCTTCAAATAAACCTTTATTTGCGTTTTCTTGATAATTAAACCAATATCTGCATAAATTAATATACAATTCTTTCTGAGTTTTAGAAATTAGATCTAATGGAATGTTTAAAGAATAATTGTATGATATATATTTTTCTGGTTGTATTATTATTTCAAAGTCTTCAGAATGCGAATATGTTTCATCTTTATTTAAAGATAATACTAGTTTCTTATTTTCGTATGTTAGATATTTATTTTTATATAAAATACTAAGATAACTGAAATATTCTTTTATATCAATTAAATAAGGATCTAAATTACAAATTTCATTTTGCTTATTAATAAAATTTGGTACAATTTTTATAAAACTATTTTTTAATATTTCATTAATTTCTTCGTCATTATTGAACCAGTATTGTTGAATATCTGAAATTTCTTGTGTTTGGATAACAGTTTCTTCGCCTAGCGTTTCAGTGGATTCAACATTTGGTACTATTGAATAATAATCATTTATTAGAGTTTTTAATTTTTGGTTATCTTCTTCATTTAAATCAATGAATTTATTTTCTAATAATTTTTCTCCAACTGTAATTACTTGAGACTTTATATCACTTTCATAATTAACTATTTGATTAAAATAAAAAACAGGTTTTTCGTATTTTTTTACATCAATTTTAGTGCTTGGCATCGGAATTATATTACCTGCAAGCTCATCAAGAATTTCTGACCTATTTAGTTTATTTATATTTTGATTTGAAGTAATATCTATATCTTGCTTTGAAATTATATTTTTTATAAAGTCCTCACTTAAGTCAGAATCATAGTTTATCGCATAAAGAGGGTAATCTTCGAGTGATTCATTCTTTCTTTGTAAGAATAAAATTATAAAATTATCAGTATCTTTTATTACCGAAAGAAGATTATTTTTAATTATATATTTTCTTAATACATCCAAATCTCTTTGTCTTGAATTTAAAAATGAGCTTGACATTTTGCATAAACAATAAGAATCATTTTGGGCAAAAGCTAAAAAATTTAATAAAAAGTTAACTTCTGATAATACATAATTTTCTGTAGAATTGTTCAATATATCTGTAGTATGAGATTTTAACAGACTACTTTTTTGCATTTTATTCCCAATAGGAGGGTCAAAAATAAATAAACCTTTATTATTCCAAATATTATCATCATCTATATTATTAACATCTTGTTTAGATGACTCCGTTTTAGTTTTAAACTCAATACTTATATTTGTTAAGTCCTTAATTGTTAAAGCTTTGTTTAAACTGTTTTTGGGATATATTTTATCATTGTCTTTATTGCTTAATTCAAGCAGATTTCTAGCAAATGTTACTAAGCGTTCATTAATATCAAAACCTATGACTTGATTATAATTTATATCTAAAAGTAAACTAGCTGTACCAATAGCAGGTTCAATAACATTTTTTTCTGTATCAGATTCTAATATTGCATTGGCAAAATTTGTAATAATTTCCTTTGCGGATGAATTTGTTGGCAATAAACTTTTTTCGGCTTGTTTTGACCATTTTTCAAGAACCAGTATAAGAGCATTTTTATAGTTGTTTTTATCAAGTTTTGTATTCTCTATTTTAGTTTGTTCAAAAGACTCTTGGGTTGTAATTTTTCTTATAAAATCACTTTCTCTGGCACTTTCTGCTACTATCTCAAGTGTTGTGCTAATATTAGGATAAATTAATAAATTACAGATATTTGACGTTGCTGCAAGTGCTTCATCATGAGTCTTACCATTTGAAATAATGGTATCATATAAATCATTAAGATATTTTTCTAGATCTTTTTGAGTTTTAGCCATTTGCATCACCTCCAAATTTGTGGCGAGTTAGTTCGCCGGTGAAGGAGTGGTGAAGGAGGGATTGGAACATGGTTTTGGCATTGTCTAGTTCAGCTTGTTGTGTTTTTATATATTCCTCTATCTCTTGGGCTTTTGCTGCAAAAAGTTCTTGTTGTTCTATTGGAGGCAGTAAAATGCATTGATTATAAATTGTAGTTTGTGAAATTACTGGTTGAGCAGCTCTTTTTGCGTATTGATTAAGGTTGATTTGTGTTAATGCTTCTTTTAAATATGTTTCATTTATTGGAATTAAATAATTATTGATGTATAAAGCATTATCTGTTATCCATGAATTTGGTTTTGTTTTATGAACACATCCACATTTTACACCAACTCTACCAATACATATTTTTGAGTCTTCAAATAAAAAATCATTGTGGTAGCCATTTATTCCATTTCCTCCATAAACTGGATACTGCCCATTTGAATCCAGTTCTTTTGATGGAATAAATTTTCCACTTGTTAATGTGAAAATTTTTCCAATTTTTTCTTTTGTAAGGTTCTTATTATTGTTTATAGGATCTCCAAACATTTCTTGGAAGAGGGCGGGGATGAGGGATTGGGCACTTTCGATACAAGCAGAGCGTAAACGAATTATTTCACTTGCTGCATCTAATACTTTTACAATTTCTTTTACTTCATTTATATCTTTAGGTATCCCTATTTTTATTTTTGAATATTCTGAAATCCAATATCGTTTATGTTGTGTGTTATTAAATGGTAATATTTGCATTAAATAATACAAATATTTTAAAGTATCATTGTCTTTTGCTTTTAATATTTTCATTGCAGAAGATTTTACTTTAAATTCAAAATCAACAAATTTTGATTCTGTAGTAAAGTCATCAAATATAATTACTGGTGTATTTTGATAAATGCCTTCTGTTTCATTTGTATAGCCTAAAATAAAAGATTTTCCTGCTGTTAGAACTGGTGTCGGATAATTATCATTATATTCTTCAGAAGCAACTATATAATTTGTTGGTTGCTCATATTCTAAAAGATTTTCTAATGCTACTTTTTCCCAGTTTTTAGGTATATTTTCAAACATTTAGTTTCCCTCCAAGTTTTTCTTTTAGGGATTCAAGAAGTTCGATTGATTTTCTTTCTGAGTCCAAAAGAATTTGAACATACTCTAGCGGAGTGTGCTCAAAAGTTGGCGGAGTATATTCTATTTTTTTGTATCTTGATGGGAGCAGATTGTATTCATTTTCTCTCAAATCTTCTATTGAGACATTGAAAGATTTGTTTGATTCTGCTTTTGTTTTGTATTTTTCAATGATATCAGGAATATCGTTTTCTTCGATTTCGTTTCTTTTATCATCGAGGGTAAAGCCATCGTTTTCCATTTCGTAGAACCACGTTGATTTTGTTTGTTCTCCTTTAGTAAAGATAAGAACTGCGGTTGCGACACCTGCATAGGGTTTAAAAACTCCTGACGGCATAGAAATCACTGCATCAAGTCTATTTTGTTCAATAAGTTTTTCTCTCAATGTTTTATGAGCTTTTGAATCTGTAGATAAAACGCCCGTTGGTATAATTACGGCAGCTCTACCACCAATATCAAGCATACGCATAAATTTTGCCATAAAAAGAAGTTCTGTCTTTTTAGTTTTTACTATTGTTGTTAATTTATCTGATACGTCATTTTCATCTAAATTACCTTTAAAAGGAGGATTAGCAAGTACCAGAGTATATTTATTTTTTTCATCAGCGTATTTTGATAAAGAATCTTGCAGTTTTATGTTTTTAGGTTTTATGTTGTGCAAAATCATATTCATAAGACCAATTTTATACATAGTCGAGTCAAATTCTCTGCCGAAAAAGACGTTATCATCAATGTTTTTTCTATCTTCATCATTTAACAGATCGCCAAAGATAGGAGAAATATCTTTAAAATCATCTGATGTACCTTGTTCTAAAATATATCTGCACGCTCCGCATAAAAAGCCACCTGTACCGCAAGCAGGGTCACAAATTTTGTCTTGTGGTGCCGGTTGCATGAGTTTTACCATCATTTCGATAATGTGGCGAGGGGTTCTGAACTGACCATTTTGTCCTGCAATTGCAAGTTTGTTCAGCATATATTCATAGATATCGCCTTTTCTGTCGTTTCCGTCAGAAAAATCCATTTTATCAAGGGTTTGAACTGCTGTATCAAGTAGTGACGGTTTTGTAATTAAACAAACAGAATCTTTTAGTGCAGGATTGATTTCGCCTAAGAGTGGAAACACATTTTCGCGATATGTTTTTAACATTTCATCAGCAGATAGTTGTTTGAAATTGCTCCATCTCAAGTTTTCCCTATTTTCAAAAAAGGATTTTCTTGTTTTGCCAAAATGTTTTGTTTTTTTATCTTTCAAATCTTCTTGGAATTCAAACATCTTAAAAAATATCAGGTAGGTCATTTGTTCTATCACTGATATAGGGTTACTTATACCTGAGGACCAAAATTTGTCCCATAATTCATCAATAATCGCTTTAAATTCTTTATCTGTCATAACTTAACCAACTTGTTGTTTTACTACATAACCGTCTAATGCTTGCATTAGTTCATTTATCTCTTCTTCCGTAAAGATATCATAACCTAATCTTGTAAAAGGTTGCTCATATAAACAGGCGAAATTGAAGTAATTATTTGCTTTTAATTGGTTTTCAATTAGTTTTAGACATTGTAATTGTACAGATGTCAATGTTGTATGGTTTTCAATAAAATTGTTTATTCTTGAATGAACTTCATTTTCGTCAACGCCAATAATTGAGCGGATTAGCAAATCTATATCCTGTGCTTTATCAGGGTATAGTTTTTCCAGTTGCTTCAACGTAAAATGCGGGTTTTGTTCAAGAACGATTGAAACAAGTGATTGAATATCTTGTTCTGTTGTTTTTTGCCCTCTTTTGATTTTTTGAAGAACAATATTTTCGCTCGCTATTTTATTCAAGAATTGTTCTATGTTATATTTAAAACCTTCGCCAAACGCTGCAAAAAGATTTAGTTGAAGCTCTTCATTAATCTCGACATCGTCAGTAATATCAATCTCTATAATATCATTATACAATGCACTTCTTTGACTATACTGCATAATCGGAGCAAGTTCATCTTTGATAGTTTCCATTTCGTCAAAATTAAAAGGTGTACCAAAATTTTGAGATTTAACTTTGTTTATCATCTCAGTTTTTTCTTTGACCTTGTTAATAGTTTCTCTTAGATGGAAAACTGATTTTCTTATTTTGTTTTTTACAAGTTCGATTTTCTTATCTTGTTGAGTTGTTTCAATTTGTCTTTGTTGAAGAATTAATCTTTCAAGTTCCAGCACTTCCAATTGAATAACATTAATTTCAAACTGCATTGCTTTATCTTGTGTGAATGATGTTTGATGCCTTTTCATCAGTGGTCTTACTGTAGTATCAAGAACATGTAAAAATTCATCACTTAATTCTTGCCAATAGTAATCGGTCTTTAAGATTTCATCAAGTTTCAACGCATGTTCTTGTACATCAACTGATTTTTTAGGCAAGATTTTTATATCATTTTTTAACTGTTCAATAGTTTTGTTTAAGATTTTTTCATCACCCAGCTCTTTTGCTGTTACTGCCAGGGAAATTCTGGACATAAACAATCTTTCATATAAAGACAACTGTTCTTTTGGAACATAACCTTCTGGATTTTCTCCAAAGAATTCAAAGTTAGAGTAATGATCAAAAATTACAAAGTATTCTTTATCTTTGCCAGGACCAAGTAAGTTTTCACAAAGTCTTGTGCCTCTGCCTATCATCTGCCAGAACTTGACTTTTGAATAAATTGGTTTTGCAAATACAAGGTTTAAAATTTCAGGGACGTCAATACCTGTATCAAGCATAGAAACTGAAATTGCGATATTGATGTTATTTTCTTCCGCTTCGCCTTTAAAATCATCAAGTAAAAGTGATGCGTTTGAATCATGTGAATCAATCAGCCGTGCGTATTTGCCTTTATATTGAGGATACATTTCGTTAAATATATCTTCAAGCATTTCACCGTGCTTGTGGCTTCTTGCAAAAATTATTGTTTTACCTAGTCTGCCATTAGAATCTCTTAGACCACTATCCATAAGGTTTTTAAGAATTTTTCTATTGGTGTCTTTATTGGTTATTTGAGTTTCAAGGGCACTACTTTCAAAATCGAATTTTTCTGGATCTGCTGCCTGTTCAGCCAGTTCTTGTTTTTGTTTTTGGCTTAGGTCAGAATATTTGATACCTCTTTCAAGAAACTGTGTTTGTACTTTTTGAACTTTATAAGGTACAAGATATTTTTCCTTAATAGCATCATTAAGTTCGTAGCTAAAAGTCGGGTTGCCGTCTTCTGTATCAAACATTAAAAATGTGTTTCTTGAAATGTAATCAATCGGTGTTGCCGTTAGTCCTATTTGGAAAGCATCAAAATATTTGAAAATTTCGCGATATACGTTATAAATCGAGCGGTGTGATTCATCCGCAATTATTAAATCAAAAAATCCAGGAGTGTATAACGGATATGCTTTTTGCATTGCCGGATATGTCGCAATATAGACCTTTGCAGTTGTATTTTCCCTTGTTTCAGAATTTAATAAAACTCTTGATAAAGAACTTAAATATTTATTAAAAGCACTATCAGCCTGCTTCCTTAACTCATCTCTATCAACCAAAAATAAAATTCTTTTGACCCAATTAGCATTAACCAATCCGTTGATTATAGACATCGCTGTTCTTGTTTTACCGGTTCCCGTTGCCATTACAATAAGAGCTTTTCTTTGCCCTACGCTAAAGGCTTCATAAGTTTTTCTTATTGCTGCAATTTGATAATCTCGGTTTGTTATAGTTGTATCAATTTCAACATTTTCCAAAGGTTTACGGTTCTGTCTTTGGAACAGTCTTGTTTCAATATCATCTTTTGAAAACATCCCGTATATGCGTCTAGGTGAATAATTAACATCATCCCAAAAATAAGTTTCAAATCCGTTAGTATAAAATATTAACGGTCTAAAACCCGTCTCCTTTTCAACAGAATTTGCATAATAAAAGGCTTGCGTTTTTCCTTTTTTTGGATCTCTTCTAGTCTTTTTAGCTTCTATAATTGCAATAATTTTGCCTGTATCATCATACAAAGTATAATCTATATAACCTTTTCCTGATGGCGTATTTGGCAGATTGTTTACGGCAACTTCTCGTTTAACTGATTTTGTATCGTACTCTTTGATTTCTTTATTATAATCTTCAACCTTCTTGATGTCCCAACCGGCTTCAATAAGCATTTCATCAATTATATAGTTTCTTGTTTGAGCTTCTGTCAAATCTCCAAGCCTGTCGACAGTTTTTCTGGTTTCCTCTTGCTTATTTGTAAGTTCTTCTGTTGATGAGGCTGTCATTTTGCTTAAGGCTTCTTCTTTTATTTTTAGCTCTGCCTCTAGTTCTGCACTTCTTTTTCTAGCTTCTTCAAGTTCTTTTTCCAGTAAAAGTTTTCTGCTTACAGGTTTCTCATATGGTTTTATTAAAGAACTATCTCCTTCGCAATTGGTGATATAATGCCAAACGCAGAGAGCATAGGTGAATTTCAGTAACTGATGAGCTTTTTCATTTGATGAAATATTCTCATGTACTGCACTATTCCCTATTTTTCTTATAATATGAAAAATATCCATATACTTTGTATCAATATATGGTTCCAGTTCCTTTAATACTTCAAACTGTGATATTTGGGGGTTAGCTTTAAAATACTTATAATAAATATCCTTGGCAATATATTCTGTTATCAATCTTAATTTTGCAACTGTAGAAGCAGCATCGGTATCGATCAGTTCTTCTGCTAAAGCACCTAATTTAGCCAATTCTGGATATTCATTTTTTAAGAAATCAAAATTGCTCATATCAGAACCCCTGCACTAAATTTATATTAGCATAAAAATTGTGATTTTATATGAATTTATAAGCTAACAAAGGAGCATGCATTAAGTTACAATTTTATAAGCTATATTATACAGATAAAAATTCATATAGCTTTCATCGATTGTGTCTTGTTCGATGCCGAGCGAATAGTTACTGATGGCGATGAATGGTTAAAGATTTTTTGCAGTAGCATGATATCATTATATTTTTTATAATGATGATACCCGAAAGTTTTCCTTAACGTATGTGTCCCAATTCTTTTTTTCACACCAACTGCTTGTGCGGCCTTATTCAAAATTCTATATACCTGTGATCTATCCAGCTTGCAATGTTTTTGTGTATAAAAAAGTGGCTGCTCAGGCTGTTTATCTTTTACAAAACCATCAATCTCCTCTTTTAAAAAACTATTAAGCGGAAATTCTAAGTCCTGTTGTACTACATTCATTTTAAACTCATGTAATTACAGACCATGACTGCTTCTACCATCAAAATTTGACTTTTAGTTCTTCGTTTAATGGAGAAGCTGTAACCCCAATCAATGGCGAAGGTAAAAAAACAACTTTGGATGATATTTTAGCAGTTGCAAAAAATATTGGGCTTAAGGAAAAATCTGCCAAAGATATTGCATTAGATATGCAAGAAAAATGTTCAAAATTATTTAATTAATCTCATATTCTTGTGTTTTAAATCGTTCAATGAAAATCTATTTATATCTGTATTTTAGACGATTATATTTTTTATCTAATAAAATAGATTATTTCTGACTTTTTAAGCTCTTCAATCAAATATCTAATGTACTTCAAAAAGTTTGAGCTTTGACACGTACAGTTCATATTAAAAAATTATAACTACCATCAATCATTTGTAACGTTTTATGTAGTTAGATTTATTAATATAACAAAAAATCTTTAGATGGTTTTTTAGGTAGTATAGTAATTTTTCGATACAAGGAGATTCTAATGCATATACCTGAAAAAATTAGTCAATATATGTTTTCCAAAATAGAGTATACTCTTGGTAATAACAGAGATGTAAAGAAAATACGTCTTAAAAGTACACTTAGAGAAACTGCTATTGATATTGTGGAAAATAGTACAAAAGCGTCAGATGCATATAAGATATTCAGAACTTCACGACCTTGTTGGGGTTTCTTCAAAAGAGCTGAAGAATTTAAGCGTTTTATAACATGTTATAAAGGTAATGGCTACGATAAAGGTTTCAAAGAATCGAAATTTTCAGCTGTTAATGATCGGGGCAAATTTTGTACTATTAATATTATAGATTGTGGTGATTATTTCTCTTATGAAGCAATATTAAAAGGGAAAAGAGGTAATATTTTAAAAGAGCGCAGATTTATTTTAAATAATAAAGATAACCGTGTCCACCCCGATACAGAAAAAATATCTGCTAATCGCGTTTATTATGATCCTGAGCCTCTGGAAGATCGAGTGAAGAGACTTGAAAAACAGAATGATGTGTTTCGTGAGGAGGTAAATCCCTTCTCTCAATCCTTCCAAGAAGAAAATTAAGTTTTATAGGTTGTTAATTAAAGCTCATATAAAAAAGGATGATAACATTTGCAATCATCATTTTTATTTATTACAAAAAGTTACAATCCTTGAAGTTTCTGAAATCTGTTACCGTTAAATATTTTAATATATGTATACAGGAGTTTTATGAGCTTAGTTATTGATTCCAATCTTGAATATTTACAGAACATTTTGCATATCAGCAGAGTAACTTTTGAAGAAAAATATGCAAATATGTCTGTTGAAGAGATTATAGAGGCAGAAGCAGCATCAGGAAACCAGCAGGCTATAGAACTGGCTCAGGAATTAACTACAAATACCAGCCTGATTATGGAATTATTTGATTTGGCAGATACAAATAATAAATATATGATTTTACGTGAGTTAACCGCACAGCAGCTGCAAGTTTTTCTTCCTGAAATGGAAGAAAGTGATATGCTACAGGGATTATTTTATTTTTCTCAGGACAAATTAATGAATATGCTTGAAGAATTACCCTCTGAGCAGCTTGTTAATACAGCTTTTGAACTTTTTTCAAAAGAAGAAATAGTCCAGCTTATGCCGGAAGAACAGCTTGATAAATTTTTAACCAGTACTGATATAGACAAAAATAAAATTTTGAAACATATGCAGTCAATACCGGAAGAATATGTTGCACAAGTTTTGGAACAAATTACGGGCGAAGCGGCAGAGGGACTGGACAGTATAGAGTTATCAAAAAAATTCGGTCAGTTAAATCCTCTGGAATATCAGGATGCTTTAATGGCTTTTCAGCCTACTCAAAAACAGCAGTTGGTTTTATCATTAGGCAAAGAGCATCAAGAGTGGTTTCAATTATTTGATGCTGAAGCTTACACAAAGATTATGAACCGTGAAAAACAGCAGCCTGAAGTTGTTAAGGCGATGTCTGTTATTGAACCTGAATATATTCAAAATATGCTTACCGAGCTTCCGAACGATTTGCTGTCGCTTGTAATTACACAGATGGACACGGAACAATTTGCCGAAATTCTTATGGACAGATTTCCGGAAGTTATTGCGGAAATAATAATGAAATAAATTTAAAACCTTAAAAGATTATTTAGATTTGTTTCGAGGTAGTTTGCCAGGACTGTAATTTTTAATAACGACATATTCTGAATTCCGCGTTCAATGCGGCTTATGTATTCACGGTTAACCCCCATTTTTTCGGCAAGATTTTCCTGAGAATAACCCAGTCTTACCCTTTCTGCTTTAACGTTTCTGCCAAATTGTTTTAATATTTCTTTTTCGTTATACATTATTTCCTTATTTTACAAGTATTGACAATATTTTTCTTGTAACTTATAATTACGTGTATCGGGTACTTATAAATATCATAAAAATAATGAGAACAAAAACAAATACAACCGAACTAACCGAGAGAGAATGTCAAATTTTATATTTAGTAGCAAACGGAAGTTCTAATATCGAGATTGCTAAATTGTTATGTCTCAGTACAAATACTATTAAAGCCGTTATTGCTGTAATTCTGAAAAAATTAAATGCGAAAAACAGGGCACAGGCTGTTTTTATTGCAGTCAAAAGTAATTTGCTTAAGGAAACAAATCTAATGTCGTAATGTATCAAGTACCATTTGTAAAGCTTTTTCGGAAAACATAAATTTCATGTTTTTACGGTTATATCCGCTATCAAGCTCGAATTTTTGAACATTAATATTATCATTATATCCGCAGGCAGCATAAAGCAAACCTACGGGTTTGCGTTCACTTCCTGACGGACCTGCAACTCCTGTTGTGCATATCACAATATCACTTCCGGTAAGTTTTAAAAGCCCACGTGCCATTTCTCTTGCACATTCTTCGCTTACTGCTCCGTATGTTTTGAGTGTTTCTTCCGACACGTTTAAAATTTTGTGTTTGGCTTCGTTGGAATAAGTTACAAAATTAGCTTTGATATATGCAGAGCTTCCGGCTACATCTGTCAGTCTTGAACTTATAAGCCCGCCTGTGCAGGATTCAGCGGATGAAATCTGTAAAGCCTCACGAAGAAGAATTTTTCCGATTTCATAAGGAAGCTGTGATTTCTTACTTAAAATAGATGCTTTAAAATTAATGATTGCTTTTTTCATAGAATGATTTTTGAATGATAAAACAATTTTGTCAATAATTCTTTACGTGCAAATTTATTTTTTATGTAATATCATGTGGTAACAGGAGAAAATTAAGCATGGCAGTGAAGGAAAAAGAAAATAATTTCGGGATGCTTCCGCAGAACATTGAGGCGGAAGAAGCTGTTCTCGGAGCAATTCTGGTTAATCCAAACGTGATTACGAAAGTTGTTGAAACTTTGAAGCCTGAAAGTTTTTATAAACCGGCTCACAGATATATATATGAAGCCATGCTTCAATTATTTAACAGTAATGAAAGAATTGATATTGTATCGGTTTCAGATGTTTTGAATTATAATTCTAAACTCGAAACAATCGGCGGACGTGCTTTTGTAAACGATTTATGCTACAAGACCATTACAACTTCAAATATTGAATATTATGCAAGAATTGTGCAGGAAAAAGCCATTAAAAGAGCTTTAATTAATGCAGGTTCTGAAATAGTATCTTTCGGATACGATGTAAACCCGATTGATCAATCCCTTGACAGTGCCGAAAAACTTATATTTGACATAGCTTCCAAAAAAGCTACTACAGATCTGGTTCATGTTAAAGATTTGGTTTTGAACACTTATGAAAAGATTGAATACCGTTATGAGCATAAAGATGAGTTGACGGGTATTCCTACTGATTTTTATGAACTGGATGCTATTTTAAACGGATTGCAAAAGTCAGACCTTATTATCCTAGCGGCGCGTCCTGCGATGGGAAAAACCGCTTTTGCGCTCAATATTGCCCAGAATGTTGCATTGAAGGCGAAAACACCTGTTGCGATATTCTCTCTTGAAATGTCAAAAGACCAGTTAATGCAGCGTATGTTGTGTTCGGAAGCTGAGATTGACTCTCAAAGGGTTAAGACCGGTAACATGCAGAGCAAGGATTGGGAAAAACTTGCAACAGCAATGAACGCTTTTGCTCAAGCCCCTATTTATATTGATGATACATCAGGTTGTACAATTACCGATATTCGCGCAAAGTGCAGAAGATTAAAAATGGAAGAGAAAAATCTCGGCTTAATCCTGATTGACTATCTTCAATTGATGGAAAGCGCAGGCAGAGAAGATCGTATGCAGCAGATTTCTGCTATATCAAGAGGTTTGAAAATTCTTGCAAAAGAACTTGATGTCCCTGTAATTGCTCTTTCGCAATTGTCGCGTGCCGTTGAGTCCAGAACAGATAAACGTCCGATGCTTTCTGACTTGAGGGAATCAGGTTCTATCGAGCAAGACGCCGATATCGTAATGTTTATTTACCGTGATGAATATTACAGAAAAGCCGAGGACGGCGAAGAAGATGCTGCTGCAAAAGCGCAGTCAAAAGGTGAATCTGAAATTATTATTGCAAAACACAGAAACGGTTCTGTCGGTACTGTTAAACTTCTGTTCCAGGGCAATATTACCAAGTTTAAAAATCCGATTAAGACTGATGCTTTTTAATAATTTTTGAAAGTTTTCCGCCTGTCTTAATGCAGTAATCACTGTATTTATTATGCTTGTTGCCGTAATCATTAATGAAACTTTCAACCCAATTTTCATGTTCAATTTTGAAATTGTCTATGAGTTGAATGACATACGGGCTGTGAAAATCTTCAATTTCTTTTGCGGTAAGAATTACCAGCCTAAAAGGCTTGCCTTCTCTCTTTTTTTCTAGAGCCGAAAGTAATCTTATAAGACCTTTTTTATCAGGAATTTTGTCGTAGTCTGCATATATAAAATAAATTCTTTTGGGATAATTAAGCAGTTGTTTGAAATTCTGAATTCTTTTTTGGTATCTTTTTTCAAACTGTTTTCTTGATAATTTTTTGTCGTGCGGGTAAGCTGCTTTTAAATAATTATTTTGCCAGGTTTCGTAAAAGTAAAGATTGTCAAAGAAATTTTCGAAATCGTTTTCTATAAGTTCGGCAACTTTTTGTATATCATAATGACAACTCAAATCAAACGGTCCGGTTTTTTCACCGTAAATTTTTCTTGGTTTTAGCTTAGCGGCTGTGGTCAGAACTCTTGGTAGGCAGTTAGTTCCGAGTGAAACAATTTTGTATTTTTGATTTTTGAACCTTACGAAATCTGAGAAAGAAAAGTAAAACAGAAAATTTCTTGCATTTTTTCTGAAACTGTAAGGCATAATCCAGCAGGTAAGAAATTTGATAATTAATTTTTTAATTTTAAGAAAGTAGTACATGTTTAATCCTATATTAAATTTTAACTAATACTTTGTTATTTTTATTAACTGGTCTTAGGCAAAAAAAGAAATTATCATTTAAATATATGGTTAATAGCGATAAAATAAAGAAGATTTTTGGTGACAATATTAAAAAGTTAAGGAAAGCTAAAGGTTTAACGCAAGAACAATTAGCAGAGGCTTTAAATCTTCAGCTACAATCTATTTCATATATAGAAAACGGACGAACTTTTGTATCCAGTGAAGTACTTACCAATTTATCAAACTTTTTTAATGTAGAAGTGAGCTTTTTCTTTAAATCAGCTTATATAGAACATACAGATAAAGAACTCAACTTGAAAAAAGAAATCAATCGTTTACTTTCTGACTGTAATCATGAATTGTTAGAAAAAATCTACAACATTATTATTACTCTGAAAAAATAAGTTATAAAATTACTGCATATTAATCCTCCTTATATTACCGCATATATAAGGGATATTTTTATATCATATCAATTAAGATGTATTAATGCAATACAAAGATGCAAAAACTTTACATTTAAGAAAAACATTAGGAAATGTAATCAAGGCTCTTAGAGAGAAAAGAACCGGCTTGTCCTGCA
>UMEA01040902.1_pt1 | contig 16259 bp, 9 predicted proteins | sample 1964621 | NCBI WGS metagenome assembly UMEA01 (sample SAMEA4836007, study PRJEB28245) | human gut metagenome | biome: gut microbiome; material: fecal sample | place: Denmark | collected 2008 | reverse complement strand
TCACGCCGTTAACGTGGGTTCGATTCCCGCACGGGTCACCAGGAAAAGCACCATAGCGTAAGCTAAGGTGCTTTTTTTGTATGTCTAAAACCACTCGCTAGGCGAGTGGTTCGATAAAGATTATATCGATGAGTAATGAAACTCAAACGAAGAATTTTGGAATAGTACCAGTGGGGCAATTCTAGACTGGGGTATTGGCGTATCGCCGGTAGTCCTGTATTAAAAGGTTCCATTGCAAACGAAAGACTCGCAGAAGCAGGATATTTTAGTATCCTCAGGCGCTACTACGAGTCCTTGCACTTATGCGGTTGAACCGTCGTGTACCGGTCGGTACGCACGGTGGTGTGAGAGGTCGGCTCTTTAGTTAAGAGAGCCTCCTACGCGATTCTTTTAGGTAAAAAAGCAAACAAACAGAACACTTCATTCAAATGCATATAGCGGCTATTTATTTCATACAGAGACAAATAGCGGCACAGAACAGGTATAATAAAAGAAGCTATAAAAAGCAGGTATTCATGTGGAGGACGATATCGTTTCTACATGAACACCTGCTTTTTATTTATTATTTACTGGTGGAATAAATAGTGGTAGCCAAGTATTCATCACTGACCCAACCATAAATCCCATTGTAATATACAACAACCCAGTCAGGCACATTGCTGCTATAGCCGCATTCCCATACGATGATACCGTAGGGGATACTATCCATTTTTTCATAATTTGTACCGGGACCTTTACGCATAACCAGCCCATGATCAGCAGTGGTGTAGGTACAAAGGCTATCAATTCGGCTAAGCGTTACATCTGGTGCAACGCATCCATCCGGCAGAATAACGTTGGCATTGTTTTCGGTATAATCCTGTACTTGCAGCAAGCCCCAAAGGCCATTCTGTTTTGCCCATACGCAGCCATCACGCGCGGGGGCTAAATCTTCATATTGTCCAGCGGAAATCATCTCATTGCCGTAAACATCCAGAACTAGCTTTTGTCCGGATTGGGTTTTCACAACTACCATGCCGGATAAGTCCGCGTAAGGATATTCAACAGTTTCGTTCATGATGGACAAACTCATCTGCGGCTGATAAATGCAGGGGATTACTAAAGCACCGCTTTGGTCGCAATATCCCCAGTTACCGGCTGCATCCTTTACCGCGATTAAAGATTCACCGGCCATGCAGGCATCCTGGTAGTCGAAATCGGTTAAAATTGTACCGTTTTTATCCGCAACGGCAAAAGGTGCAGAATTGTCAACAAGATAACCGGCATATTCATCATCCCAAATGCCTTGCTGGATGCCAACCAAATCAGGAGCATACACCTGTTCGATGGGCGTGCCACTAAATGTATAGACACCAATAGCAGAACGGTAAATCTGGCTGTCACCTAAAATCCACTGGATGCCATACCCGCCGTGCCCGCCCAGCATGGTTGTAAAAGGCATTTGTTGGGCAACCAGCTCCTGGTTAATCTGTTCTTCCAGGGCATTCAGCTTCTGGTAATCGTATGTATCATCTACCCCAATGGAGAGCTCCTGCTCACCATACAGGTACGGGATGCTTTCTGACAAATCTTCCAGAAAAGCATTACAGTTGGCAGCATTAAACAGGCTCCAGCGTTCGCCCTTGCGCACAGCGTACAGATTTCGGGCAGCGGCGTAACCGGCAGTGTGGGTTTCGCGGGAGAAGAGAGGAATCATCTCGTCAAAATCATATTGCGGCGGTAACTTCCAGTTGGCATTGCTAGTGGATGGTATAGCTGTGGCAACAGCTTCACTGGTCGGGGAAAGAGCAGCGGAGGAAGCAGGTTTATTTTCTGGCGCTGCAGCACAAGCGGTAAGCATTATTGCGGTGATAACACTGGCGGAAAATGAGAATAACTTCCTTTTCATGGCTTTTCACTCCTTGCGTAAATGATTTTTCGGTAAGATGAAGAAGTAATATAAGAAAGTGAATTCATAAACCCTATAATATCTTATTTTATCAAAAATATCTGCTAATGGGAATAGCTAACAATTCTACATGGATAAATTTGGATAGTATGACAAAGATTGCAGAACTGGAGTGAAAGTCCGAATTATGGGATGAGTGATCTGCTATAATAGAAAAAAGCAAAACAGAAGGGAGTTTGATTATGCACCAGGAGAAAAAGATGCTGGCTCATATCAGTGAAGACGGAACCCGCGTCCAAACGGTAGCGGACCATTTGCAGGGAACGGCAATCCTATGTGGGCAATTTGCAGCAGCCTTTGATGCCCAGCAACAGGGAACTTGGCTTGGATTACTGCATGATATTGGCAAATATAGTACAAAGTTTCAAAAGCGTCTGCAAGGTGGAGAGAAAGTGGATCACTCAACGGCTGGTGCACAGGTGGCTGCTCGATATGGTCAAATCCCACTGGCTTTTGCTATTGCGGGACACCATAGCGGCCTGCCGGATGGAGGAGGCCGAAGCGATACCGCGCAGGATGCGACAATGTTTGGGCGATTGAAAAAGAGCGTTGAACCCTATACCCAATGGACGAATGAGATTAAACTGCCGTCCATACCGCCCCAGCCGGAAATGATGAAGGAAAATCGTTTTACACAGGCATTTTATACCCGGATGTTGTATTCCTGCCTGGTCGATGCGGACTATCTGGATACGGAAAACTTTATGAGCAGCCCTAAACCGCGCGGACAAGGCCAGACAATGGATGAACTGCTGAAAAGGTTGAACCAATATACCGCAAAATGGAGCCATCCCCAGGGAACCTTGAATCAGCGCCGCAGTTCAATTTTGAGTGCCTGTACAACGGCAGGGCAAACAGGGCGGCGCGGCCTTTATTCCCTGACCGTTCCTACAGGCGGGGGAAAAACGGTAGCGTCATTGGCATTTGCGCTTTCGCTAGCTGTAAAGAACCATATGGACCGGGTTATTTATGTGATCCCTTATACATCCATTATTGACCAGACCGCGGATGTGTTTTCGGAAATATTAGGAGCAGAAAATGTTTTGGAACACCATTCAGGGGTGGACTACTCTGCCAAGGAAGATGATGAGCCGGCAGCCTACCGCAAAGCATTGGCGGCGGAAAACTGGGATGCTCCGGTGGTGGTTACCACATCCGTGCAATTCTTTGAATCACTTTACGGCAACCATGCGTCACAATGCCGTAAATTACATAACATTGCAAATAGCGTGGTCATTTTTGACGAAGCACAAAACCTGCCGGTTCCTTATTTGCGCCCCTGCGTTGCGGCAATCGCGCAGCTGGTACAGCATTACCGCGCAGCAGCGGTGCTTTGCACGGCCACACAACCAGCTTTGCAGCCCTTGTTTGATGAACTGGCGCCTGGGCTGCAGATGACGGAACTTTGCCCACATCCCAAAGAGCAATATCAGGCATTCCGGCGTACAACGCTAAAAATGCGCGGAGAGTTGGAACAAAGCCAGCTTGGTGCAGAACTGGCAGCGCAGGAACAAGTGCTGTGTATTGTAAACCGGAGAAAAACAGCACAGGAATTATACAATAACCTGCCCAAAGAGGGCAGCTACTGCCTGACAACATTGCTATACCCAGCCCATCGCAAACAGTTATTGCAGGAAATCCGGGAACGCTTAAAAGATGGGCTGCCCTGCCGTGTGATATCAACTTCTTTGATCGAAGCGGGTGTTGATGTGGATTTCCCGGCTGTGTACCGCGAGGAAGCAGGTCTGGATTCCATTTTGCAGGCGGCGGGGCGCTGCAATCGAGAGGGAAGACGCCCGGCGGAGCAGAGCTTGGTACAGATTTTCACATTGGAAGGGCAGCATGTACCGCGCATGCTGGAACAGAATGTATCCGCAACGCAAAGCGTCCTGAAAAAATATGCAGATCTGGCATCTCTGGAAGCAATTGAAACATACTTTCTGTTTTACCGTACCTTAAAAGGAGATAAAAGACTGGATGAACAGCAAATTCTGCAAGGGTTCGAGCAGGATATGGAAGGGCGCATTTTCCCCTTTGCAACAGCGGCAGAGAGGTTCCGCTTAATTGAAACACCTGCTGTGACCGTATACATTCCCCAAGGGAAAGGGGAACATTTGCTTGCACGATTGCGTGCAGGAGAGGTAAGCAAAACTTTGTTCCGTCAACTGGGGCAATATGGTGTTCCGGTTTACCCGGATCATCTGAAAACGCTGGAGAATGCCGGGGCAGTTTGCCAAATCAGTGAAGGCATATGGGAATTAACGGACGGAAGCCTTTACGATAACAACACGGGCCTTGCTATGGAAGCTGAAACGGGAGCAGCCTGGTTTGCATAAAGCAAAAGCGGCAGGGAGCCTGCCCTGCCGTTTTTGTGCGCTAAAGTAAAATCAACTATTTCTATCCACGGCATAAGCTGCCGACGCAACTTATTATAAAAGAAAACCGGATGAAAAGCAAACAAAAAGTATACATGATAAAAGGATTGACATTTGGTGCAAAGTAGCGTATATTGAAGCTATAACAATACTTTATAAATTAAAAACAACTGAAAATAGAAATGCAAAGGAGTTGATGCAGATGATCCAGCTGGAAGTATGGGGGAATTATGCTTTGCTCTCGAGGCCTGAGCTAAAAGTCGAAAGGGTTTCATATGAAGTCCTCACCCCTTCCGCGGCACGCGGCATAGTAGAAGCAATCTATTACCACCCCGGCTTACGGTGGAAAATCCGGAAAATCTATGTTATGAACCCAATCCGCTTTACCAACATCCGTCGGAACGAAGTAAAAAGCAAAATTCTTTGTTCCGATGTACGCAGCGCGATGCAGGGAACAGGGAAAGAGCTTTACCTTGCCACGCCCCAGCAGATCGTTCAGCGTGCAGCCATGGTGTTGCAGGACGTTCATTATGTGATTGAGGCAGAATTTGAGATGACTGACCGTGCGGCACCGAGCGACAATCCGGGAAAGTTCCAGGATATTGTTACCCGGCGCATGTCCAGGGGTCAGTGTTTTCATACTCCCTATCTTGGGTGCCGTGAATTTCCTGCCGCATTCCGCACATGGCCCGGCGGGCCAATCCCGACCATTGAGGAAACACGGGATTTGGGATTCATGATATATGACTTTGACTACACTGACCCGCAGAACATAACCCCGATGTATTTCCATGCAAAATTGGAACATGGTGTGTTGAATGTGGCAGACTGCGAGGTGTACCGATGATTTTACAGGCTTTGGTACAATACTATGAAGATTTGCTGGCCAATGGCAAAATCACGCGCCCCGGTTGGACAAGCGCAAAAGTCAGTTGGGCTTTGGAACTGGATGAAAACGGCCAACTGATGGCATTGCACCCCTTGCAGCAAGAGGAGAAGCGCGGTAAAAAAACAGTGCTTGCTCCATGTCAGCTGCAAGTTCCGGAACAGGTTAAACGCTCTAGTGGTGTGGCAGCCAATTTTTTGTGTGATAACAGTGCTTACATGCTCGGCATTGACGGAAAAGGCAAACCGGAGCGTGCAATGCAGTGCTTTGCCGCTGCAAAGGAGCTGCATCTTGCCATTTTACAAAATGTTCCCGGTCAGGCGGCACAGGCAGTGCGGAACTTTTTTATAAACTGGGACCCCAAGGCGGCGGAGCAGAATCCAGCGCTGGAACAAAGTCTCAAGGAACTTTACAAGGGTGGCAATCTGGTATTTCTGATTCGGGAAAACTATGTTCAGGACGATCCGGAAATACAGGAAGCCTGGCAGCGGCAGTGTGATAAGAACACGGATGCACCGGAAATCCGATGCCTGGTTACAGGGCAAAAGGCACCGCTTGCCCGCCTGCACCCGGCGATTAAAGGCGTGACCGGGGCACAGCCTTCCGGCGCATCGATTGTTTCTTTTAATGCGGACGCTTTTTGCTCATACGGACATGAACAGGGGGGCAATGCGCCGGTTGGCAGTTATGCGGCCTTTGCCTATGCACAGGCATTAAACTATCTGCTGGCAGACAGGGAACATGTTCAGCGCGTGGGCGATACCACCATTGTCTGCTGGGCAGCAGGTGGTGAGACCGCCTACCAGCAGGTAGCAATGGATGCATTGTTTGCCATGGATGCGCCTGTCAGCGAAAGCGATGTGCGAAATGCAGTGGACAAGCTGGTCCATGGACAGAGTGTAGAGTGGCAGAACGTGACACTTGACCCACAAAGGCACTTTTATGTGCTTGGCTTGGCCCCTAATGCGGCGCGCCTCTCGGTTCGCTTTTTCTGGCAGGATACATTTCAAACGCTGCTTGATAATGTGCAGAAGCATTATGACCGCTTAGAGATTGTGCGCCCCGCTTATGATAAATTCCCGCAGCTGGGGGTGTATTGGCTGCTGCAGGAAACCGTCAACACCAATTCCCGCAACCCATCGGCAGCACCGCAGCTGGCAGGCGATGTCTTGCGTGCAATCCTGAATAATACAAGGTACCCGGCAACCCTGCTGGATGGCGTTATGATGCGTATCCGCGCAGAGCAAAAAGTAACACGCGGCCGTGCCGCTATTATAAAAGCATACTACCTGCGTAATGAAGATCCCCGTTGCCCAAAGGAGGTATTAACTGTGGAAAATAACAAGGAAACAAATTATCAACCGTATGTTATGGGTCAGCTTTTTGCTGTGCTGGAAGCAATCCAGATGGCGGTAAACCCGGATATCAATACAACCATCAAGGACAGGTATTTTAATGCGGCGGCATCCACCCCAGCTACTGTATTCCCGACAATTCTGATGCTGGCGCAAAAGCATATGCAAAAAATGAGCAAGCCACAAAAGATTTATTACGATAAGCAGATCGCTGCGCTGGCGGGCGGAAAACTGGAAGGAAGCTTTCCCGCACGGCTGACCTTGCCGGAACAAGGCGCTTTTATCCTTGGCTATTACCATCAGACACAGGAACGCTATACAAAGAAAGTGGAGGAATAACAATGGCACAGGCAATCAAAAACCGGTATGATTTTGTAATTCTGTTTGACGTTGAAAATGGAAATCCGAACGGCGATCCGGATGCAGGCAACATGCCGCGCGTTGACCCGGAAACGGGATATGGCATTGTTACAGATGTCTGCTTGAAGCGTAAGATTCGCAACTATGTCGAAGTGGCCAAAGAAGATGAAGCAGGATACCAGATTTACATTAAAGATCAGGTCCCCCTGAACCGCAGCGATAAAAAAGCACTCGAATACTTGGGCATTGATGCTGATGCCAAGGATGCCCTGAAAGTCGCCAAGAAAGATGACCCAGAACTGGACCGTAAAATCCGAGATTTTATGTGCCAGAACTTTTATGATATCCGTACCTTTGGCGCCGTTATGACAACCTTTGTAAAAGGCGCACTGAATTGCGGGCAGGTACGCGGCCCTGTTCAGTTGAGCTTTGCACGCTCGGTAGACCCTGTTCTCCCGCAGGAAGTGACCATTACCCGTATTGCCATTACAACGGAAGCGGATGCAGAGCGAAAAGGCACTGAGATGGGCCGCAAGTATGTGATCCCGTATGGCTTGTACCGTGCAGAGGGTTACATTTCTGCCAACCTTGCCCGCAAAACTACAGGATTCTCAGAGGATGACCTGCAGCTGCTGTGGCAGGCAATCCTGAATATGTTTGAAAATGACCACAGTGCAGCCCGCGGCAAAATGGCAGTTCGGGAACTGATCGTGTTCAAGCATGATTCGGAGCTGGGCAATGCGCCGTCCTATAAACTGTTTGATGCAGTGCATGTCACGCGTGCCGAAGGGGTAGCCTTCCCGCGCAGTTACCATGACTATGTGGTAACGGTGGATGAAAATCTTCCCGCAGGGGTAACGTGCGAGAGGCTGTCGTAATGGCTTCCCCAGATGATTACCTGCTGATGTCCGGTATCCAGCATTTCAGCTTTTGCCGCCGTCAGTGGGCGCTCATACACCTGGAACAACAATGGTCCGAAAACCAACGCACCGCCGAAGGCCGCCTGCAGCATACCCGCTGCCATGATGTTACCCTGACGGAAAAACGCGGCGATTTGCTGATCGCCCGCGGTATGAGGGTCGTCAGCCACCGCTTAAAACTGACCGGCGACTGCGATGTGGTAGAGTTTCACAAGGATCCAAACGGCGTGTCATTGCAGGGCCGCCGCGGCCTGTGGCAGCCCATGCCCGTGGAATATAAGCATGGCCGCAGCAAGGTAAACGATGCCGACCGTTTGCAGCTCTGTGCACAGGCCATGGCGCTGGAAGAAATGCTGGTGTGCGAGGTGCCGGAAGGGGAAATCTTTTATGAAGAAACCCGGCAGCGGGAACATGTTTCCCTGACACCGGAACTGCGCAGCACCGCGCAGACCATGGCGGATGAGATGAACCGCCTGTTTGCGCGCGGCTATACCCCAAAAAGCAAACCCGGCAAGCATTGCAATGCCTGCTCACTGAAAGAGCTTTGCCTGCCGGCGCTGTATCAGCAGGCAGACCCGGCGGCGTATCTGCGGGAGCATATTGAGGAGGGCGCGCCATGAGAAAGCTGCTCAACACCCTGTTTGTCATCAATGAGGACGCTTACCTGACATTGGATGGCGAAAACCTTGTTGTTATCCGCAATAAGCAGGAAACCCACCGCTATGCCCTGCATACGCTGGAAGGCATCGTCTGCTTTACTTACGCAGGTGCCAGCCCCGCTTTGATGGGAGCTTGTGCCCGGCGGGGCATTGACCTTTGCTTTTTTGACCCGTATGGCAGATTTCAGGCCCGCACCGTGGGGGAAGAACGCGGCAATGTGCTGCTGCGTCAGACGCAGTACCGCGTGTCGGATGACCCGGCCCAGAGCTGTCGCTATGCCCGGAGCTTTATCCTTGGTAAAGTGTATAACGCACGCTGGGTGCTGGAACGCGCAACCCGCGATCATCCCCAGCGTGTCCCGGTCGAAAAACTGAAACGCACCTCCACCCAGCTGGCCGCCGCGCTGCCGCTGATACAGACCAGCGATGATCCGGAACAGCTGCGCGGCCTGGAAGGCGAGGCAGCCCAGCGCTACTTTGACTGCCTGAATGACCTGATTCTGCAGCAAAAGCAGGATTTTGTGTTTGAGGGCCGCAGCCGCCGTCCACCGCTGGACAATGTGAATGCGCTGCTTTCGTTTGCCTACAGCATGCTGGCGCGGGAGTGTGCATCCGCCTTGACCGCTGTGGGCCTGGACCCTTATGTTGGCTTTATGCACCGCCCGCGCCCCGGCCGCAAAAGTCTGGCACTTGACCTGATGGAAGAACTGCGGGCGGTTTATGCAGACCGGCTGGTCATCAGCTGCATCAATCAAAAGATCATCACGGCAAAACACCTGCAAAAACAGGAAAATGGTGCCGTACTGCTGACGGATGATGGCCGCAAAGCTTTCCTGACCGCATGGCAGAACAAAAAGAAGGAAGAGATCACCCATCCGTTTTTGAAAGAAAAACTGCCCTGGGGGCTGGTGCCCTATGTTCAGGCGCTTTTGCTGGCCCGTGCTCTGCGCGGCGACCTGGAAGTGTACCCACCGTTTTTCTGGAAGTGAGGTGCCGTTATGTTGGTGCTTGTAACCTATGATGTCAACACCGAAACAGCCGCCGGTCGTCGCAGGCTGCGCAAAGTAGCAAAAGTCTGTGTAGACTACGGCCAGCGGGTGCAAAACTCCGTATTTGAGTGCCTGCTGGATGCCGCGCAATACACGATGTTCAAAGCAAAATTGACCGAACTGATCGATTCGGAATCGGACAGCCTGCGCTTTTATCAACTGGGAAACCATTACAAAAGCAAAGTCGAGCATGTGGGTCTGCACCCGGATTTTGATCAGGATGGAATCTTGTTTGCTTAGTGCGAGGGGAAGGCAATCATAAAATTCCCGGTTCCTTCGCACCAGAAAATATGGAAAAAACAGGGGCAGAAAGGGTAAAATACAGCCTTGCCTGTCAGCATGAAGATGCAATCCCCATAAAATTTGTTCCATATGCGCAAAAGTGCCCCACTGTTTTGTGCACTTTTGCTGTCGCTCTCCGCAAGGAGAGCGTGGATAGAAATAAGATGCCCGTGCCTGCCTGAATATACTCAAAGAGTCGCTCTCCGCAAGGAGAGCGTGGATAGAAATAACGTTAGTGCAAATTATCATATCAGGATATGCAAGGTCGCTCTCCGCAAGGAGAGCGTGGATAGAAATTGTCATAACTTAAACCTCCCGTCAAGGCCCATAGAGTCGCTCTCCGCAAGGAGAGCGTGGATAGAAATTTCCGGGGCATGAATATAACATTATGCATAATCGGTCGCTCTCCGCAAGGAGAGCGTGGATAGAAATAAATCTACAATGCTTAATAGATACAATTTCGCAACGTCGCTCTCCGCAAGGAGAGCGTGGATAGAAATCGCCTTTGGGTGTTAAGTAAGATAGACTGCCCCCGTCGCTCTCCGCAAGGAGAGCGTGGATAGAAATTCCTGCAGAGGTCGAAAGTTATGAAGAACAGACGGAGTCGCTCTCCGCAAGGAGAGCGTGGATAGAAATCGTTATCACCGCTATGACGTCCCAGATTAGCGTTGTCGCTCTCCGCAAGGAGAGCGTGGATAGAAATAGGGCGTGCATTTTGACAATTTTAATTTGCACTGCGGTCGCTCTCCGCAAGGAGAGCGTGGATAGAAATTGCATATGGCGCACTTGATGGAGCTTCTGAAATTGTCGCTCTCCGCAAGGAGAGCGTGGATAGAAATAGAGCTTTGGAGCCAACCGCGAAGCGGCATGCCCTGTCGCTCTCCGCAAGGAGAGCGTGGATAGAAATTTAAGCTTTAGCAAAATAGCACTTATTAAACTTGGTCGCTCTCCGCAAGGAGAGCGTGGATAGAAATAGCATCGCGTTGGCGAGTTCCAGGGCGTACACTAGTCGCTCTCCGCAAGGAGAGCGTGGATAGAAATACAACCGCTTTGGCCGTCCTATTGATGTACAGTTAGTCGCTCTCCGCAAGGAGAGCGTGGATAGAAATATGTGGTGGGGCGTGCGCAAGGCGGTGGGCTCCCTGTCGCTCTCCGCAAGGAGAGCGTGGATAGAAATAGCACAGGGTCGGCGAGTTTCAGGGCGTGCATTACGTCGCTCTCCGCAAGGAGAGCGTGGATAGAAATATGTGGTGGGGCGTGCGCAAGGCGGTGGGCTCCCTGTCGCTCTCCGCAAGGAGAGCGTGGATAGAAATTTCTGTCACGAGATATAGGCCAACTCCTAAACCGTCGCTCTCCGCAAGGAGAGCGTGGATAGAAATTGATACTGGTACATACCATCCGCATTTTCATGTTGTGGTCGCTCTCCGCAAGGAGAGCGTGGATAGAAATGTAAGGTGCCGATTCTGAGCATAAAATGAGAAGCGTCGCTCTCCGCAAGGAGAGCGTGGATAGAAATTAAATATGTGGTCAAGGATTCAGATTTTTCCGGTGTCGCTCTCCGCAAGGAGAGCGTGGATAGAAATTGCCGTTGATTCTGCTAGCGGTACTCTGTCGGATAGTCGCTCTCCGCAAGGAGAGCGTGGATAGAAATCTCTGGTGGGGCGTGCGCAAGGCGGTTGGCTCTCTGTCGCTCTCCGCAAGGAGAGCGTGGATAGAAATTATTGGGTTGACTTATGATGGATTGATTGCTTCTGGTCGCTCTCCGCAAGGAGAGCGTGGATAGAAATATAATTTTGGCGAAACAACTTAACAGACCGCCGCCGTCGCTCTCCGCAAGGAGAGCGTGGATAGAAATGCCAACGCGATGCTGGATACCTAAGACTGTAACACGTCGCTCTCCGCAAGGAGAGCGTGGATAGAAATCCAGATTAGCGTTTCTACTGTTGTTGGTGTGCTCGTCGCTCTCCGCAAGGAGAGCGTGGATAGAAATAGGCAGGTACTGGCATTCTTAACTTTTTCGTTCGTCGCTCTCCGCAAGGAGAGCGTGGATAGAAATTCTAAACGGCTTTGCTATACGTTGAAACACTTGCGTCGCTCTCCGCAAGGAGAGCGTGGATAGAAATGCAAGATCAATTTTTGCGACTCTGACCCCGTAACGGACGTCGCTCTCCGCAAGGAGAGCGTGGATAGAAATTCCGGATGGCCGGGTAACGTGCTGTGAATATGAGTCGCTCTCCGCAAGGAGAGCGTGGATAGAAATATGGGCGTGGGGACTACACGGGCCAGGCGCGGGGTGTCGCTCTCCGCAAGGAGAGCGTGGATAGAAATTAACGTAGGATTTCCCATCGCCGCTTTTTTGCTGGTCGCTCTCCGCAAGGAGAGCGTGGATAGAAATACCGAAAATGCCGTACTGTTTTTGATGACGGCTGTCGCTCTCCGCAAGGAGAGCGTGGATAGAAATTTGGTTGTTGGGTTGTTGTGTACGTTTACCAGCTTGTCGCTCTCCGCAAGGAGAGCGTGGATAGAAATATTCCGCCCATCCCCACAAGTCAAACCAGTTCGCGTCGCTCTCCGCAAGGAGAGCGTGGATAGAAATTGCGATCTTGAACCGATAAGGAACACTGAAGCAGTCGCTCTCCGCAAGGAGAGCGTGGATAGAAATCCGGTGTGATAGGCTGGCCTGCCGGTAGGCCGCACGTCGCTCTCCGCAAGGAGAGCGTGGATAGAAATTATATCATACTGCAAAGAATGCACATTGTCAATAGTCGCTCTCCGCAAGGAGAGCGTGGATAGAAATGGTTTGCTGCAAGTTTGTTGGTCTATCTTGCTTTGTCGCTCTCCGCAAGGAGAGCGTGGATAGAAATGGCAGAATTACGAGTGTTTTGAGTGGATTAAAGCTGTCGCTCTCCGCAAGGAGAGCGTGGATAGAAATCTGATCGGCAGTATTAACAGAGCTATTGATATTGGTCGCTCTCCGCAAGGAGAGCGTGGATAGAAATAACGCAGTGCAGATTGTAATTATCGTAATGCACGCGTCGCTCTCCGCAAGGAGAGCGTGGATAGAAATTATAAAGAAAGGCCGGGCCAGAAGGCCCGGCCAAAGTCGCTCTCCGCAAGGAGAGCGTGGATAGAAATTACACAATGCAGGTTATAGTTGTCGTAGTGGACAGTCGCTCTCCGCAAGGAGAGCGTGGATAGAAATTGTGTTACCTTGATAATATAGAAATAACTCAAGCCGTCGCTCTCCGCAAGGAGAGCGTGGATAGAAATCTGCTGGGTGTTGGTTGCCTCGTCATGCTTGGTGTCGCTCTCCGCAAGGAGAGCGTGGATAGAAATAAAGGTCTATGGATATGGAGAAAATAAGAAAATGTCGCTCTCCGCAAGGAGAGCGTGGATAGAAATGTTCGGTCGTACTTCTTGGGGTTAAGAGTACCAGTGTCGCTCTCCGCAAGGAGAGCGTGGATAGAAATATTCAATCCTCTGCTGTGATAGTAAAGATGAGCATTGTCGCTCTCCGCAAGGAGAGCGTGGATAGAAATTTCGTAGCTCAAAATCAAAGGCATAAAAAAAGCCCGTCGCTCTCCGCAAGGAGAGCGTGGATAGAAATAGGCAATCCACGCAAAAAGCCGTGAATATGCCACGTCGCTCTCCGCAAGGAGAGCGTGGATAGAAATTCTTTTGGTCTATTTGGCGTTGATAAGGTATCTTGTCGCTCTCCGCAAGGAGAGCGTGGATAGAAATAAGATGTTCGCTTGTATCGGTTTTCACTAATTTGTCGCTCTCCGCAAGGAGAGCGTGGATAGAAATGGCTGTTTCGGCTCTGCCTGAACTTATTCCCCTGAGTCGCTCTCCGCAAGGAGAGCGTGGATAGAAATATGCCGGAAGCAAGAGAATTATCGTCAATCAGATGTCGCTCTCCGCAAGGAGAGCGTGGATAGAAATCCTTTATTCGCTCTTTAAGCCGTGGTGATGCTCTAGTCGCTCTCCGCAAGGAGAGCGTGGATAGAAATTTTGGCTGGTATATCTAATGCTATTGTTGCCGTTTTGTCGCTCTCCGCAAGGAGAGCGTGGATAGAAATATGACATGTCTGCCGCTTGGAACCGTTTCACGCAAGTCGCTCTCCGCAAGGAGAGCGTGGATAGAAATGCTCATGAAATGTCAAGTCAAGAAATATTCTGGACGTCGCTCTCCGCAAGGAGAGCGTGGATAGAAATATCACGCGCGGCCAACTGCCAACACCGGAGCCACGTCGCTCTCCGCAAGGAGAGCGTGGATAGAAATGTCTTTTTGACGCTCACTGTTCGCAATGTTCCGAGTCGCTCTCCGCAAGGAGAGCGTGGATAGAAATATCTTATTGAAGATAATTCTCTTGCTTCGGGTAGTCGCTCTCCGCAAGGAGAGCGTGGATAGAAATAATGTGAGGTGTTTTCCATGATTCCTTTGCAGCTTCGTCGCTCTCCGCAAGGAGAGCGTGGATAGAAATGGTCAGGTTGCTGCTGATCTCCTCGGAACTAATGTCGCTCTCCGCAAGGAGAGCGTGGATAGAAATTTCACTGATTTTCAACTTTTGTCGCCTCCATTACGTCGCTCTCCGCAAGGAGAGCGTGGATAGAAATTCTTTAACAACGGTATTGCACTGATACCACATCAGTCGCTCTCCGCAAGGAGAGCGTGGATAGAAATTGCCGGGTCGGCTTGGGTTTCTGAGTTTCCCAAACGTCGCTCTCCGCAAGGAGAGCGTGGATAGAAATTTCAACATACGTTACACGACTTCCCCGCGCCCAAGGTCGCTCTCCGCAAGGAGAGCGTGGATAGAAAATTCGTGGATGATTATCAATTCCAAAGGGTGTGGGTCGCTCTCCGCAAGGAGAGCGTGGATAGAAAAGCGGATGAACAACTATTCCGCATCTACCAGATCAGCGTCGCTCTCCGCAAGGAGAGCGTGGATAGAAAAGGCTCCTTCTTCGCCCTGCACCCATATAATAGGCGCGGGTCGCTCTCCGCAAGGAGAGCGTGGATAGAAAAGACGGCATGAGGACGGCTCACTGCGATTGGATACGTCGCTCTCCGCAAGGAGAGCGTGGATAGAAAAATCTTACTGGGCGGCGATTTGGCCGCCTAAGAGCGTGGATAGAAAATACACAGCCCCGCGCGTGCGATGCTTGCGGGCGTCGCTCTCCGCAAGGAGAGTGTGGATAGAAAATTCGGGCGTTCCGCCCTCAGCGGCCCTCGCGCGCAGTCGCTCTCCGCAAGGAGGGCGTGGATAGAAATATAAATCAGGGCAAGGAGACCCGCGACTTTAGTCGTGTCGCTCTCCGCAAGGAGGGCGTGGATAGAAATTCTATGTATCATAACACAACCCCGGCCGATATGCAGTCGCTCTCCGCAAGGAGAGCGTGGATAGAAATCACGCACCAGTATACGAGGAGACCCCCGTGACCGTGTCGCTCTCCGCAAGGAGAGTGTGGATCGAAATATGTACACATCAGCAATCAACACCTTGCGCTCTTTGGTCGCTCTCCGCAAGGAGAGCGTGGATAGAAATTGGCTATGGAATGTTTCTCTTTCTGATTGTTCAGGGTGGTTTTGTTCATGCGGATATCCGCTTTAATTTTAAAAATTGCTATAGTAAAAAACTCTCGCATAAAATAATATAAAAATATTATATTATCTACTTGACAAGGTACCCCAGCGGGGTATATAGTGAATATACCCCGCTGGGGTACCTTGCATGTGATGGGAGGGTAACATAATGCAGGAAAACGAAAAGAAGGAACCGTGTTGCTGCTGTGCACACAAAACAAAGCATCGCAGTGAAGAAGAGTATAAAAGCCTGGTCCACAGACTGAACCGGATCGAAGGGCAGATTCGGGGCATCCGTGGGATGGTGGAAAACGAAGTGTATTGTCCGGATATTCTGGTGCAGTCGGCGGCGGTAACGGCGGCGATGAACGCGTTCAACCGTGAGCTGCTGGCAAACCATATCCGCACCTGTGTGGCGGATGATATCCGTGCCGGGAATGACGAAGTTGTGGATGAGCTGCTGAAAACGCTGCAGAAACTGATGAAATAAGCATTGCCTGCACAAAATAGCAGAAGCAGAACATGAAATAAATGCACGAGTGTTTGAGCCAGCAAAAATGCCATGCCAGTGCCCAGTACGATTGTTTTTCTGTTCACAAACATCGGTAAAAGTTTGTGTAACATTACCAGAGCCATGAATAAATGCCAGTCATTCCCTGTGAGAGGGTGTGGATAGAAATGCCGCATCGGCCTTGGTTGCCCCCAACGTATCGCTCTCCGCAAGGAGAGTGTGGATAGAAATGGTAACCTCAATAATGCGTCGAATTGCAGGCTAGCCGCTCACCAAAAGGGGAGTGAGGATAGGGCAACACCGCACAATTCCCGCCTTGCGGCTTAAGCA
>UMEA01035195.1_pt1 | contig 16293 bp, 11 predicted proteins | sample 1964621 | NCBI WGS metagenome assembly UMEA01 (sample SAMEA4836007, study PRJEB28245) | human gut metagenome | biome: gut microbiome; material: fecal sample | place: Denmark | collected 2008 | reverse complement strand
TGTTTTCGTCTATTCCTTTTCCTGTGTATACGTCGAACGCTTCTATTTTGCTTAAAGATGAGCCTCCTGCTTTTTTGATTAGTACTGCAATTTCTTCTGCTGTAACATTTTTATCTACTACTACTGCTAAATCTTTTTTCACACTTGGGAATTTTGATATTTCTTTGTATTTCATTTTTCCTACTTTTTTGTCTAATAGTTTGTCTAAATCTATTTCAAGTACATATACAGCTTCTTTTTCAAGGGCTGGATGCACTCTTCCTACTAGACCTACTATATCGTTATTTACAGAGATTAGTGCTGTTTGCCCTGGGTGCACTTCTTCTGGCATTTTGTCTTCTTTTATTACAAAGCTATATCTATTTCCATAGCCTAAATAGTCTAGTAATTCTTCTACTATTCCTTTTATTACATAGAAATCTACTTGCTTTTTGCTGCCTATTCCTAGGTAATAGTCGCCTGTCATTAATGCTGCTATTTTATTTGTTTCTCCGTATTCTTCCCCTTTTTTGTAGAATGCTTTTCCTATTTCAAATATTGATACGTCTTTGTTGCTTCTTGCTTTGTTGTATTCATATATTTTTAAAAGTGATGGCAAAATACTATGTCTTAATGTATTTCTTTCTTCTGTCATAGGGTCTAACAAGCTTACAAGTTCTGTATCATCTTTTGTGAAATACTTTGCTTCTTTATCATTTACTAATATATATGATAGTGTTTCGTTTAAGCCTAAATCTACCATTTTGTTTCGTATTCCTCTTGTTACTTTGTCGTAACTTCCTGCTTTCATTGGCATTTCTGGAAGTCTTCCAACTATATTGTCTACACCATATATACGCCCAACTTCTTCTATTAAATCTTCTTTAATAGATATGTCCCCTCTTCTTCTTGGAACACTTACTGTAATTTTTTCTATAGTTTCTAAATCTTTTTCTTGTTCTTTAAATTCAGATTTTTTACCATCTATATATACTTCAAATTTTAATCTTCTAAATACGTCTAGTACGTCTTTTTTGGCTATATTCATTCCTAGAACGTCATTTATATTTTTAAATGATATTTCTATTTCTCTATTTTTTAAATTCTCTTTATCATATTTTGCAATTCCGCCTACTACTTCTCCAGAAGCATATTCTTCTAATAATTTTGCCGCTCTTTCTAGTGCCATGTATGTTCTATTTGGATCTAGCCCTTTTTCAAATCTTGAACTTGCTTCACTTCTTAATATTTCTTTTGAAGTTTTACGAATTTTTACCCCATCAAATATTGCTGATTCGATAAGTACATTCTTTGTACTATCTGTAATTTCTGTATCAAGTCCTCCCATTACGCCGGCTAAACCTATTGCTCTTTCTCCATCAGATATTACAATATCTTCATTTGATAAAGTTCTTTCTTTGCCATCTAGCGTAAATAGCTTTTCGTCTTCTTTTGCCATTCTTACTTCTATTTTGCCTTTTAATGTATCTGCATCGTAGAAATGAAGTGGCTGGCCAGTTTCAAGCATTACATAGTTACTAATATCAACTACATTGTTTATTGGTCTTATTCCAGATGCAATTAATCTATTCTTAATATATGCTGGGCTTTCACCTATTTTTATGTTTTTAACTTTTCTTGCTAGGAATATTGAGCAGTTATCAGTATTTACTTCTACTTTAAAGCTATCATTTATATTCTCGCTATTTTCTTTATGTGATAAATCTATATCTTTTACGTCTTTATCATATATTGCACCTAGCTCATAAGCCATGCCAAGTATACTTAATAAATCTCCTCTATTTGCAGTTAAGTCAAAGTCTACTACTTCGTCGTCCATTCCCATATATGCTATTGGGTCTTCTCCAACAGGCGCATCTGATGGAAGTTCGTGTATACCTGTTTTATCAACTTCGCCTGCATATTTATGTTCCAAGCCAAGTTCTAGCATAGAGCAAAGCATACCATTTGATTCTTGTCCTCTTACCATACTTCTTTTAATTATACGTAGCTTGTCATCTTTTTCAATTCCTCCACCTGCCTTAACAGTAACCCCTGGAAGCACTGCTCCGTCAAGTGCAACAATTACTTTTAGCCCTTTACGTACATTTGGAGCACCACATACAATATTCAAAACTTCTCTTCCAATATCGACCTTGCAAACATGTAGATGGTCTGAATCTGGATGCATCTCACATTCTTTAACTTCTCCAATTACTAGGTTCGTAGCATCTAAAAGTTTTCCAGCTGAATCATACTCATTTCCTACTCTTGTCATATCTTCAGCTAATTCCTTTATATCCACGTCTATATCCACATAATCTTTAACAAAATTCTTACTTAATTTCATTTTCTTTACCTCCTATCTATCAAGCCTATCAAATTGACTTAAAAATCTTACGTCATTTTGGTAAAGCAAACGTATATCTGTAATACCATATTTAAACATGGCAAGCCTATCTAGACCTGTACCAAATGCAAAGCCTGTATATTTATCTGGATCATATCCATTCATTTTAAGCACATTTGGATGAACCATTCCAGAGCCCAATACTTCTATCCAGCCAGTTTGCTTACATAAATTGCAGCCCTTACCTCCGCATTTAAAACAACTTACGTCTACTTCATAAGAAGGTTCTGTAAATGGGAAATAGCTTGGTCTAAAACGAAGCTCTAAATTTTCTCCTAGCATTTTCCTTACAAACACCTCTAATGTACCTTTTAAATCAGCCAGTGAAATATTTTTGTCAATAACTAAACCTTCAACTTGGCTGAATTGGTGAGAATGAGTTGCATCATCATCTCTTCTGTACGTTTTACCTGGGCAGATAACCCTTATTGGAGATTTCTCCTCATTTGCCATCATAGTTCTTGCTTGAACAGCAGAAGTTTGAGTTCTTAACAAATACTCTGACGTGATATAGAAACTATCTTGCATATCTCTTGCAGGATGCCCCTTTGGAAGATTTAGCCTTTCAAAACAATATTCGTCAGTTTCAAGTTCTGGACCTGTTACAACGTCATATCCCATAGAAACAAATAAATCTTCAACCTCTTCAATAATCCTATTTAGTGGATGCTTACTACCTCTTTTTACCTTTGTACTAGGAAGCGTAATATCGATAGTTTCCTCCTTTAATTTTTTCGCAAGTTCTTCTTTAGCAAACTTTTCCTCTTCTAGCTTAATATTCTTTTCAATTTCATCCCTTGCTTCATTAACCTTGCCTCCAATAACAGGTCTTTCTTCAGGAGCCAAACTTCCCATACTTCTTAAAATACTAGTAAGTTCACCTTTTTTACCTAAATACTTAACCCTTACCTCATCTAGCTCTTTTGCATTTGTAGCTGCACTAACTTCGCTCAAAGCCTCTTCCTTAAGCTTGCTAATCTCATTAATCTTCTCTTCCATAAAAACCTCCTTGTCACAACAAAAAAGCTAATCTCCTATAGATATAGGACGACTAGCTTTAAATATCGTGGTACCACCTAATTTTATTAATTATATTTTATTGTTATATATTATTTTTATTATATAATTAACCTCATTCATTAGCTGTAACGGGCTTCCCGTTCTTCTCTACTTTAGTATGAATTTTTATTTTGCTATATATCTATAGCTTGTTTCTTACTAATCGTTCAAGAAGAAGCCTCAAAAGTGAAATTTCGATTTAAGAAATATTAATAGGCTTTCAGCTTATAACCTATCTCTCTTTTAATATTTTTGTGATAAATCTACTTTGCTTTCTCATTGGCAATTTTCATTATTAACTAACATTAACTATTATACCACAAATTATTGTAAAGTAAAGCATTTAAGAAAAATTATTTATCAATTTATTTTTATTTAGTAAATTATTCCTAACTAAAATATAAATTTAATATATTTATGGTATTGCATTTTGTGATATTACATTTTGTAATATTTTTAGCTTACTATTTCTTTTTTTCTTTTATATGTCAAGTCATGAGCTGCATTTGCCCATTTATCCATTTCTTTTGTTCTGACTTGAAGCTCTGCTTTAATTGGAATAACAAATTCGTCTATCTCTAAACCGTATTCTAATATTAGATGATAACTTGTATAACCGCTTTTCTTTGGATTTATTATATAATCCTTCTCTTTCAAAATTCTAAATTTGTCATCATTTTTAAATTCTTTAACTAGGTCATATACTTCGTTTAAGTTATTACATACTATTCTTATCCCTATTAGATCATTTATTTTTTCTATCATATTTTTTATTGTTAATTCATAACCTTTATATTGCATTTTTTCTATTAAGCTATTATATGTTTTTATTCTAGCTTCTATTTTATTTACTTCATATATTTTCTTCTTATTATTTATTACATTTGTTACTTCATTTAATACTATATCTTTTCCCCAGTCTGCTACATAATATATATTTTCATATATATCATATCCAATATCAGTATTAAATTTTACTTCTTGCATTTTGCTTAAATTCTTCTCCTTTCCTTTTAGTATCGAAAATTTATTGTACTACTTTTTCCATTTTTTTGCAATATTTTATTCAAAAATCCTTTATTTATTCCAATTTCTTTATATATATTATTTATATAAAAGAGAAATGTCACTTCGGTAACAAGTACAAAAATGACATTCCTATGTTATATTTTCAAAATTTTCTCTTCTAGCATACTTTATTCGCTAGATGCATGTTCAAAATGCACTAGCTTTTAAATACTTATCTATTATTTAAATTTTTCCATTCACTATTAGTTTTTTAGTTTTCAGAGTTTATATAAAGCTGGAGGCGGAAGGAACTGCTGCCATTGCTATTGCTCATCTCTCCGCTAAGACGAGAAGCTGCAAAGTTGCTTGTACGATGATCAACACCTCCTCTGCTACCGCAAGGCAAGCTACCACCTCTGGTAGTGTAAATAGAGTACTCCGTCGTCAATTCCCAACAATTACCTAAAATATCATGTATGTTTGAATAATTGTCTGTTTCATATATTCCTGTTTTCTCTTGATTATCTGTTCCTATATTTCCATAAGCACTATCCGTTGTTGTTGCTAATATATATCCTTCTTCATTAGTCTGACATATATAATTTAATGCTGTATCCCAAGCATAACTACTTATTAACTCACTTGTTACATAACTATTTCCGCTATACATTGCTTCTGCTTGCTTTTTTGCCTCATCTCTTGTTACATATACATATGGATATTTATTTGCTTGCACTAATGGCATTGTTAATGGGTCTGTTTTTGCAGTTCTTTCTGTTTCAGTTCCAGCTTCATAACGCCCTATATAAAATCCTTTATTTGTAGTTGCTCTTGTCTTAAAAGTATCTATCTGTTCTTTTGCTACTGAAGTATATTCTGTACTTCCTTCTCCATAATAATATGAATCTATTACTTCATCTCCATTTACCGGAGTGGAACCTGTACTTGTAAATGTTCTTCTGGTTAATTCGTTTGTTAATTTTCCTGTAGAATTTATTGTAGTAGATACATTATATTCTCCTGTTGGTATCCACACAAATTGGTTACCGCTATCATCTTCTATTACTATTCCTTCTTCTACTTTTGTTCCACTATCTTTATCTAGATGGAAGCCCCCTGGTATTGTTACAGGATTATCCAAATTATCTGTTATTGTTGTTGTATTTTCAAATTCCGGTCCGTCTTCATCTGGATTTGGCTTTGCTTCTTGTGTTGTTTCTGGTATTTTTGGTGGTGTTTGGTCTTCTGCCATTATGTTAGTAAATTCGCTCATTAAACTATTTAATCCTTGTTGCTCTTCTAATGCTGCTTGCTCTGTTAAATCTTTCGCTTGCTGTGCCCTATCTATTAATCCTCCTTCTCCTAATACTACATTTAGTGTTACTGTTGCTAATATTATTAGTATTACTATTGTTATTACCAATGCAATTAATGTTATACCTTTTTCCTGTGTTACTTTAATTTTGTTTTCCTTCTTTACCTTTTTCACTTTCTTTTTATCCTCCTTGTTTTATTTATATATTTTTAAAATTAATATCTAAACTTATATATTTTTTGCACACAAAAAGGACAGACTATATATCAGATTTTCTCTGATATACAATCCATCCTTTATATTATTTATTTCATATATATTCTCTGCATAATTAATAAAGCCTATTTCACTAGAATATAGCTCTCTCTCTCTCTCTCTCTCTTACAGCTTCAAGCGTTTCGCTTATTTCTATTTTTCTACTGTTCTTCACTTTGCATTTCCTTTCTTCTTGTGTTAACATTATAATTTTCTTTGCCCCATTTTACTATTTAACCACAAATATATTATATGTTATTTGTATCTATTATTTCAATACTTTTAGCATAATGTAATATATTTTTAATATTTTTGTAACATTCTCGTAATAATTCTTCTTTCTATACTACATAAAATTCCTGATTTATGATATAATCATATTGCGTAATATAGTGGAGGATGAAAATGAATACAAAATATTTAAAAACATTAGAATACAATGAGATAATTAATAAATTAACTTCATATTGCAAGACATATATAGGCAAAGAAAATGCTGCAAAATTAGTGCCTTCTTTTGATAAAAGTGCTGTAGTTAATTTGCTTAAATTAACAGAAGAAGCTACGAGCTTGATTTACAGAAAAGGTAATGTTCCCCTTTCTGATTTGCCAAATATTGAGATTAGTATAAAGACTCTTGAAAGTAGTGGTGTTTTATCTGCCCAGTCTTTGCTAAATATTGCTAGATTTTTAAAAATATCGCGCGAAGTTAAAGAATATTTTTCTAGTATAGAGGATATTGATTTAAGCCTTTACCCTAAACTTGGAGATGTTTTTGAAGTGATTTATACTAATAAAAACATTGAAGAGAAAATCTTTTCTATAATATTAGACGAAAACACGATTTCTGATTCTGCTTCTCCTAAATTAAATAGTATAAGGCGACAAACTAAAAAACTAGAACAAGATATAAAAGACAAGTTAAATTCTTTTATTCATTCTTCTACATATTCAAAATACATGATGGAGCCAATTATAACTATTAGAGAAAACAGATATGTTATTCCAATAAAAGAAGAATATAGGTCGCAAGTAAAGGGCTTTATACATGATATTTCAAGTAGTGGTTCTACTGTTTTTATTGAGCCTCTTTCAATTTTTGATTTGAATAATGAGATAAATAATTTAAAAGTAGAAGAAGAAATTGAAATAGAAAGAATATTAGCCGAACTTTCTAGTATGCTATATGACTATTCCTTAAGTATAAAAAGTAATATATCTACGCTTGGTGATTTAGATTTAATATTTGCCAAAGCAAATTATTCTATTAGTATTGATGGTGTTTTGCCTAAAATTAATAACGAAAAATATATTAATTTTGTTGCTGCAAGGCATCCTCTAATTCCTAAAGAAACAATCGTGCCTATAGATATTTCCATTGGCAAAGATTATTCTTCTTTGGTTATTACTGGTCCTAATACTGGAGGTAAAACAGCCTCTCTAAAAACTACCGGCTTGCTATTACTTATGGCATACTCTGGAATATATATTCCTGTTAAAGAAAGCAGTTCTATTTATGTTTTTGATAATATTTTTGTAGATATTGGCGACGAACAGAGCATACAAGAAAATTTAAGTACCTTTTCTGCACATATGTCGAATATTGTCGAAATTACGAATCATATTACACCAAATAGCCTTGTTTTATTAGACGAACTAGGCTCTGGCACAGACCCTATAGAAGGAGCTAATTTAGCAATTAGTATTTTAGATTATTTATATAAATCTGGGTGCATTACTATTTGTACTACTCATTATCAGGAACTTAAAAATTACTGTCTAACCACTCACGGTTTTCAAAATGCAAGTTTTGAGTTTGATTTAGATAATTTAAAACCTACATACAAACTATTAATCGGAATACCTGGTAAAAGTAATGCTTTTGCAATTAGTAAGAAACTTGGGCTTAATAAAGAAATTTTGGATACAGCTAATTCTTTAATGGTAAAAAAAGATATAAGTATTGAAGAATTAATGAAAAATATTTATGATAATAAATTAAAAATTGAAAAAGAAAAGGAAAGTATAGAGCAAAACTCTAGGCAGATAGAAGCATTAAAGAAATCTCTTGAAGTTCAAAATGAAAACCAGAAAGAAAAACAAGAAAAAATACTAGAAAAAGCACGAAATGAAGCAAAGCAGATTTTAGAAGATGCTAAAGAAGAAGCTAATTTAGTTATTCGTAAATTAAATAGTTTAGATAAAAAAGATTTGAATTCTGCTAATAACTTAAGAAATGAATTAAATAGTAAGTTAAAAGAATTAAATGTTACCTCTACAGATAATGGTTTAAATTTAGAAAGTTTAAAAGATTTAAATGCTGCATTTAGTTTAAAAAACAGCAAATTAGATAATTCTAAACATTCGTCTGTTACATTTTCTAAAAATAGTAAGTTTAAAGCTCAAAATGTTTCAAGTGAAATAAATGTAATAGGTCAGACTGTTGACGAAGCAGTATTTGTAATAGATAAATATTTAGATGACTGTTCTATTGCCAAACTCTCTCCCGTGCGAATTGTACATGGCAAAGGTACTGGAAAACTTCGTGAAGGAATCCACAAATTTTTAAAAACTAACCCTCATGTAAAAAGTTTTAGGCTTGGTACATTTGGCGAAGGAGAAATGGGCGTAACTATTGTAGAATTGAAATAAGATAAAAACAGGCATGCATATTTTGCATGTCTGTCCCTTTGTTTCATTTTTGTAACAAAATGTGTGTCCCCTTATTCCAATTTTCCTACTAGCTCTATTCCATCTATGTCTAGTATTTCTACTGTTTTTATTGTGTTTTCTAATTGCTCTACTAATTTTTCTTCGTTTTCTATTTTTACCTTAACAACAATATAATTTGCCGTGTGTCCCTTCATATATCCTTCGTGAGGTTCTTCAAATAGCACTTCTACTTTTTTTCCAATATATTTTTTGTTATATTCTATTTCATTTTTGTCCGATAATTCTATTAATTTTCTGCTTCTTTCTTCTTTTATGTTTCCATCTATTTGATTTGGCATTACTGCTGCTCTTGTTCCTTTTCTTTGTGAATACTTGAAGATATGTGTTTTGTAGAATTTTATTTTTTTCAAGAATTCATATGTTGTGTTGAATTCTTCTTCAGTTTCCCCCGGAAACCCCACAATTATATCTGTTGTAAGTGCTACGTCTGGAAATGCCTTTCGTAGCAATTCTACGCCTTCTTCAAATTCTTCTATAGTGTATCTTCTATTCATTCTCTTTAAAGTTTCATTGCAACCACTTTGTAGCGATAAATGAAAATGATGGCATACTTTTTCTAATTTTGATAATCTTGCTACAAATTCTTTCGTTATTAATGTTGGCTCTAGTGAACCGAAGACGTATTCTCTGTATACCTTCTATTTTATTTATTTCTTCTAACAAGTCTATCAAACCATATTTAATATTTTCTTCCTTAAAATCTCTGCCATAAGAAGCTAAATGTATACCTGTTATAACTACTTCTTTTATTCCTATTTTGGCTATCTTGGTTATTTCGCTTATTACATTTTCTGGTTTTCTACTTCTAATATGCCCTCTTGCAAATGGAATTATACAATATGAACAAAATCTATCACATCCATCTTGTACTTTTATTACTGCTCTTGTTTTTTCTGTAAATGTAACTTCTCCAAATTCTGCATATTCTTCACAGTGCAAAACGTCTGTTATATCTATTTTTTGGTTCTTTTCTTCTTTACCAATTAAATTTCTATCCTGTACTAATTCATTTACTAGATTATATATGTTCTTTTTTTCGTTCGTTCCAAGTATTAAATCTATTTCTGGTATTTTTTCTAGTTCTTCCTTTGCAACTTGTGCATAGCAACCAACAGCAACAAGTATGGCTTCTGGATTTATTTCTTTTACTCTTCTAATCATTTGTCTAGATTTTCTATCTGCCATATTCGTTACTGTACATGTATTTATTATATATGCGTTAGCTACTTCTTCAAAGTCTACTATCTCCCATTCATGTTTCATAAATTCTTGCATCATTGCATTTGTTTCGTATTGGTTTACTTTACAGCCCAGTGTACAAAATGCTACTCTTTTATTTGTCATTTATTATTCTTCCTCTGATATTTTTCCAATTATTGGTTTTCCTTTATAGTTTACAAATCCTGTATAATCTCCATTCGTTACACATGCTAAACCTTCTGAAAAGTCTGCATAACCATAAAGTATGTTATTTTTTGCATCATATATAGGTTCTATAACCATCTCGCCTTTTGTGTTTATAAAGCCACAGTTATTTTCTGAAGCCATCATGTCTGTAACTACAACAGCCATTCCTTCTTTAAATGGTGAGATATAGTCATATTGGTAATCTACTACTAAATTTCCGTTTTTATCTATTACACCAAATTTATCTTCGTCATTAGCAACTATTGCATATCCTTCTTGGAAATTTGAACCTATTTTAAATTGGTAGTCTATTACTAGTTCACCTTTTTTATTTATGTATCCATAGTTTTCTCCGTCTTCTGATACACATGCTAAACCTTCTGAAAAGTTTCCTGCTGATTTATATTTTTGTTCAATAACAACTTCTTGTTTTGAATTTACATATCCATAGTAATAGTCACTTGAAGTATCATTATAACTTATTGTACTTTTTATAGCTAATCCTTCACTTGGATATCCTAGTCCTAAATTGTCTAAAGAAAGTGGTACTATTTCTTCTCCTTTTGTATTAATATATCCTGTTTCGCTAGTCCAATCGTCATTTAATTCGCCTTCTACTGCAATTATACCATCTTCTGATATTGTTCCTATTCTATAGTATTTTCCAAATTCAACTACTGTATTTCCGTTTTTATCTATAAGTCCCCAATCTCCATCTTGATTATATACTCTAGCAACTCCGTTTTGGAAACCTTCTTGACCAATATTATCATATTCGCATGGTATTACTTCGTTTCCTTTTTTATCTATAAATCCCATGTAGTCGTCTTTTAAAACTAATGCTCTACCTTCTGAAAATGGCATTGCTCCATCATATTGGAAGTCTATTACAACTTTTCCTTGTTTGTTAATATATCCCCATTTTCCGTCTTTACTTGCTGGTGCTAATCCTTCTGAAAAGCTTAATGCTGTATCTATTTCTAGGTTTAAATCTCCAACTCTATTTACATATACTCTATTGCTGCTAAATCTTATAACTAAAAAGATGATTAATGCTATTACAACAACTGCTGCGATAATTATTAATGGTAAGAATTTTTTGAATTTGCTTTTCGTTTTTACCTCTGTTTTAACTTCTTTTTCTTGCACCTCTGGTGCTTGATTTTCTTGGGCTTCTACCTTAACAGTTTCTACTGTTTCTGCTGCTTTTGGTTCTTCGTTTTGTTGTACTTCATTATTATTTTGTTCGTCCATTTTTCGTCCTCCTTATTTTTATTTTTTCACATGCCTTAAGTATAACAAAAAACTTTAAAAAAATAAATAGTTTTATTAATTTTATATGCAAAAATGCAATTAGGTTTTATCCTAATTGCACTTTCGTTTTCTAATACATTCCTCCCATTTGAGAACCTTCGTCGTCATGTCCGCTGCATTTGCATGCTGGTTCTTTTTTATCTGTTACTAGGCTTTCTGTTGTAAGTATCATTGATGCTATAGATACTGCATTTTGAATAGCACTTCTTGATACCTTTGTTGGATCTACTATTCCTGCTTTTTTCATATCTACATATTTATCATTTGCTGCATCATAGCCTACACCTACTGGGCTTGTTTTTACTTTTTCTAATATTACAGCTGGTTCTAATCCTGCATTTGCTGCTATTTGTCTTACAGGCTCTTCCAATGCTCTTAATATTATTTTACCACCTATTTTTTCATCTCCATGTAGTTCTGATACTAATTTTTCTACGTCTGGTATAATATTTACAAATGCTGTACCACCACCTGAAACTATACCTTCTTCAACTGCTGCCTTTGTTGCAGATAGAGCATCTTCTATTCTTAATTTTCTATCTTTCATTTCTACTTCAGTAGCTGCACCAACACCAATTACTGCAACTCCTCCAGCTATTTTTGCAAGTCTTTCTTGTAATGTTTCTTTCTCGAACTCGCTCTTTTCTTCAGCAATTTGTGCTTTTAGTTGGTTTACTCTTGCAGAAATTTGTGTTTTATCTCCCATACCGTCAACTATAATTGTGTTTTCTTTTTGAACTTTTATTTGTCTTGCTCTACCTAATTGTTCTATTGCTGTGTCTTTAAGTTCCATTCCTAAATCTGAAGAAATAACTTCTCCACCTGTTAAAATTGCTATATCTTGTAGCATATTCTTTCTCTTATCACCATATCCTGGTGCTTTTACAGCTACTACATTTAGTACACCCCTTAATTTGTTTAAAATTAATGTAGATAAAGCTTCTCCTTCTATATCGTCACAAATTATTACTAATTTTCCTGATTGTTGCATTAAACTTTCTAGTAATGGTAATATTTCTTGAATATTGCTTATTTTCTTGTCTGTTATTAATATATATGGATTATCTACAATAGCTTCCATTTTTTCTGTATCTGTTACCATGTATGGAGATACATAACCTCTATCGAATTGCATACCTTCAACAACATTTAATTCTGTTTGTGAAGTTTTTGATTCTTCTATTGTTATAACACCATCTTTTGAAACTTTTTCCATTGCTTCTGAAATTAGTTCTCCAACTTCGTCATTGTTTGCAGATATACTTGCAACTCTTGCAATATCTTCTTTTCCATTAACTGGTGAACTTATTTTCTTTAATCCTTCTACTGCAGCATTTACAGCTTTATCCATACCTCTTTTTATAGCCATTGGATCTCCACCTGCTGCTACGTTTTTAACTCCCTCTTTTACCATGCTTTGAGCTAAAACCATAGCTGTTGTTGTACCATCACCTGCTACGTCGTTTGTTTTTATAGAAACTTCTTTTACTATTTGAGCTCCCATATTTTCAAATGGGTCATCTAATTCAATTTCCTTTGCTATTGTAACACCATCATTTGTGATAAGTGGTGCACCAAATTTTTTATCGAGTACAACATTTCTTCCTTTTGGTCCCATTGTAACTCTTACTGCATCTGCCAATTTATTTACACCATTTAATAAACTTTTTCTTGCATCTTCTCCAAATTTTATTTCCTTTGCCATTTTACATTACCTCCCTATTAAATGACTTTTAATTTTATTCTGCTATTGCTAATATATCGTCTTGTTTTACTATTATATATTCTTCGCCTTCGTATTTTACTTCTGTTCCAGCATATTTATTTACTACAACTTTATCGCCTTTTTTTACTAGCATTTTTTCTAGCTTTCCATCTACCTCTTTTCCTGGTCCTACTTCTACTACTTCAGCTATTTGTGGTTTTTCCTGTGCATTTCCAGCTAGGATAATTCCACTTTTAGTTGTTTCCTCGTTTTCTATCATTTTAATAACTACTCTGTTTGATAATGGTTTTAACATTTTTATCTACCTCCTTAAAAATTATACCATTAATTGCCTACTCTATATATAAATATGTAATATGTTAGCTATTTATTAATGTAACTATTGTAACTGCTGTAACTGCTTTTTTTAACATTATATATATTTTAGCACTCATTTATGCTGACTGCTAAAATATATACCCTTTTTAATTAAAAGTCAATAGTTTATCTTAAATTTCACAAAATGTTCACAAAAATCCTTGAACTTGACATATATATAAAAACATGACATAATATTCGCAGAAAGGAGGAATAATAATGGAATTAGAAGAGCAAAAAGGTGTAGAGCAATCATCAAATGCAGGAATTGGTTTTGGAATTGCCTCATTAGTATTTGGAATTATCTCTATTGTAACCTTAATGTTTATTATTATTTCTGTACTAACTGCAATTCTAGCTATTGTCTTTGGATTTATGGCTATGAAAAAAGGAGATAAATTAGGAAAATCTGGATTAGTTTTAGGAACATTATCTATTATAATTACATTTTTACTATTCCTATTTTTAGGGGTATTCCATGTATCTTTATTTACAGTACCTAGTTGGTATAGATAATTTTAAGGAGGAACTTTATGTCTATACATTGTAATGCAAAAAAAGAAGACATTGAAAAGACTGTGCTTATGCCAGGCGATCCATTACGTGCAAAATATATTGCTGAAAATTTTTTAGAAAACGCAAGGCTTGTAAATACAGTAAGAAATATGCTTGCATATACAGGCACATATAAAGGAAAGCCTGTTACTGTGTTTTCTTCCGGAATGGGAATGCCAAGTATGGGAATTTATTCCTATGAGCTTTTTAAGTTTTACGGTGTAGAAAATATTATTAGAATTGGCTCTTGTGGTGCATATAATGAAGATTTAAATTTATTCGATACCATTTTAGTAGATAAAAGCTATACCGAAGGAAATTTTGCATACGAATGGAGCGAAAAAGAGTGCCATATTGCAGAAGCAAATAGCGAGCTTAATTCTAAAATAGAAGAAACAGCAAAGAGAATAAATATTCCATATATAAAGGGAAATACTTTGTGCAATGACTGTTTTGATGGTTATTTGGATGATATAGATAGTTTTATTGCTAGATTTCCTAAAGATTTAAATATTATCGCTTGTGAAATGGAAGCATTTGCTTTATTTTACATGGCTAAATATTTTAATAAAAAAGCTGCATGTCTTCTTACAGTTGTAGACTCTCACTATAAAAACCAAGAAAGCACGTCAGAAGAAAGAGAACGTTCATTAAATGATATGATAAAGCTTGCTTTAGAAAGCATATAATGTTCATTTTAGAACACAAAAAGACCTACTTATTTTTAGTAGGTCTTTTTTATTCTTATTGCATAGGAAATTTTGCAAGAAATTTCCGGAGCAACAAGGTTAAGTTACCTTGGGCCGTGCGTATTTGCAAAGCAAAACGCACATGTGGCGAACTTTTCTTATAGCCATTCTTTATATTTTTTAATATATCTTTTCTTTACAATAGTTGCAAGTAAGCAATAAAGTACCGGTACTAATAAAATTATTGTAAAATATTTAAATGGTATTGGTACTAGTCCAATATAGCTTCCTATAAATGTAAATGGTATTAATATTGCAATAATGCTTAACCCTATTGAAGTTGCATATACTGCTTTTGAACTATTACTTTCAATAAATGGTGTTTTCGCTGTTCTTATTATATGAAGTCCAACTAAATTTGAAACCACCCCATACGAAAACCATATTGACTGGAATAATGCTGCATCTGGGCTTCTTAATTTAAATCCAAACCATAATATTGAAAATACCATTAAGTCAAATACGGAACTTGCCGGTCCCATCCATAGCATAAACCTTTTTAAACTTTTCATATTCCACTTGCGTGGCTTTTCTAAATATTCTTTGTCTACATTATCATATGGTATTGATAATTGTCCTAAATCATATATTAAACTCTGTACTAATAGCTGTATAGGTGTTATTGGGAAAAACGGTAATAAAATACTTGCTATTAAAACAGATAGTACTTCTCCAAAGTTAAAGCTTACTGCCATTTTTATATATTTTTGTAGATTTCCAAATGTTTTTCTTCCTTCCAATACGCCATCTGTAAGCACGTCCAAATCTTTTTCAAGAAGTATTATATCTGCAGTTTCTTTAGTAATATCAACAGCAGTATCCACAGATATTCCTACTTCTGCATTGTGCATTGATGGAGCATCATTTATTCCATCTCCCATATAGCCTACCACATTTTTAGCATCTTTTAATATTCTTACAATTCTTGCTTTTTGTATTGGAGATAATTTGGCATATACATTTGTCTTTTTTAGTAATCTTTTTAGAGCAGTATCTGATAATTTATCTATCTTACTTCCCAATACTATTTTGTCTGTATTTATACCAACTTTATCACATATTGCTTTTGTTACATATTCATTATCCCCAGTAAGTACAATTACTCTTATTCCATCTCTATTTAACCTTGCAATAGCATCTTTTGCACTTTCCTTTGGTGGATCTAAAAAGCCAATAAATCCCATTAATACCATTTTCGATTCATCTTTAACCGAAAAGCTTTTTATATCTTTTATATCATTTTTTTGTGCTACTGCCACAACTCTTAAGCCTTGCTTATTTAAATCTTTTGTTATATTTAAAATATTTTGCTTTATTTCTTTTGTTATATCAGAAACTTCTCCTTTGTAATCTACCATTGTGCAAATGCTTAAAATTTCTTCTACAGCACCTTTAGTTATTAGCTGTTTTTTCTTGCCATCTGATA
>UMEA01034169.1_pt1 | contig 16928 bp, 9 predicted proteins | sample 1964621 | NCBI WGS metagenome assembly UMEA01 (sample SAMEA4836007, study PRJEB28245) | human gut metagenome | biome: gut microbiome; material: fecal sample | place: Denmark | collected 2008 | reverse complement strand
TGGCGGAAGGTCGCAGTGGCATTGGCAATCAAGACCGCCAGCGTCGTTGTTTTCATGCCGCCTGCTGTAGAACCCGGAGAACCGCCGATGAGCATCAAAAGGATCATCACGCCCTGCGACGCACCGGACATCGCGGATAGATTTACCGTGTTGAAGCCCGCTGTCCTCGGCGTGACGGACTGAAAAAAGGATGCCAGCAGCCGGCTTTCGGCGGGAAGCGCGGAAAAGTCTGAAAAGAAGAAAAACACAGCAGGCAGAAAAATCAAAAGACCTGTCGTGACGAGAATCACCTTGCTCTGCATTCGGTAGCGATGAAACCGCCACTTGTTTTCGAAGATGTCATCCCACGTCAGAAATCCAATGCCGCCAATCACGATCAACAGCATAATCGTGATATTGATTACTGGGCTGTCCGCGTAGCCGGTAAGAGATGGATAGCGGTTGCTTTCTGTTCCAAGAATATCAAACCCGGCGTTGCAAAAAGCAGATATGGAATGAAATATCGCCATCCAGACGCCGCGCCATCCATAGTCACGGCAGAACACCGGCAGCACGGCAAGCGCCCCCAGCAGCTCAATCAGAAACGTCCCTCGCAGGATGAAGCGTGTCAGGCGGACGATTCCGCCGACCTTTGGTGCTGAAATTGCATCCTGCAGGGTGCTGCGCTGCATCAGAGAGATTCTTCGCCCGGACAACAGTGCAAACGACGCTGCTACGGTTACGACACCAAGACCACCAATTTGGATCAGCGCCAGAATAACCGCCTGCCCAAAGGTTGACCAGTAGCTGCCTGTATCCTGCACCACAAGCCCTGTCACGCAGACGGCAGAGGTTGCTGTAAACAGCGTTTCATTGAATGGAGTTACATTCCCTCCAGTCGTGGAGATCGGCAGCATCAGCAGCAGCGCTCCGAGCAGAATGACCCCGGCAAAACCTAATATGATAATTTGAAAAGACGAAAGGCGGCGCTTTCGACGAATGATCTCTTCCGGCATAAAGGCAGCTCCTTATTTCTGTGATGGTTATACTATATAGCCGGAGATTTTAAGAGCGGATAAGGGACATTTGCGACGTATTAAGACTGAATAAAGATGAGGAGATTGCTTGTGCAGATTGGGCAAGGCGAAAGTCTTGTCCATTTTTTTGTGTCCGGCTTTGCCAACTCGCCCAAGTCAGGCCGTAGTAGTGGTGAAGAGAGGTTTGGACTGGGATCGCGAGAAGTGGCGCGGAAGCGTTGCATCCAAGTTCATTCGTGGCGGCGAAAAGAATGCTGTGAAATATGCGGACGAGATCATTGTTCTAAGCAAAGACGTGCAGAAGTATTTCTTGGAGACCTACGGAAGGGAGACACATTTTATCCCTAATGGCGTGAATAGGCCGCAGATTCGAGAAGCAAGTCTGATTACAGATAAGTTTGGGCTGAAAAAGGACTCATACATATTGTTCCTCGGTCGTCTGGTGCCAGAAAAGGGGATTCGATATCTGGTTGAGGCCTTCAAGAATGTCAAGACGGATAAAAAGCTGGTTATCGCAGGCGGCTCCAGCGATACGGATTCCTTTATGGAGGAATCCGTAAGGATATTGAGAAAGAGTTCAAAGAGGTCATCGGTGATCGCATTGCCTCCATTTGCTCTTCTCACAATGTAACTGTGGACTACGCTTTTCAGGATATTAACGACATTCCGGGAGCTCTGCCGGAAGGCCGCACAAAACCGTGGGGAACGGGTCAGGCCGTGCTTGCAGCAAAGAAAGTTCTTGATTTGTACTTTTTGTGCTAAAGCTCTGTTTTTGGAGCTTTGCGTTTATTATAAAACTCTAGCGGGGGGAACTCCATCCCCGTACCTGTTGACTAGGGCGGAAAACCGCGATACAATAAAAGAAACGACCTTTTTACGGCAGCAGGCCACGAGGAAAACAAACTATGGAAGTAGAACTGCTCAAAAAATACGGCAGTGTGAGCCCCGGCAAAATAGAGAATCTGGACGGCACGACTGAAACTGTCGATTTCCGCTTTTCAACGGCGATCCGCTTTTACCGCAACATGGAGGACGCCGATTTCCCACTGCACTGGCATGCCCCTGGCGAGATCATCTCCCCCATCGAGGGTACCTACACGGTTACGATTGCGGGCAAGACCGTGACGCTGCAGCCCCATGATGTGCTGATTATCGCATCGGGCGAGCTGCACAGCATTCGCGCACCCAAAACGGGGAAGCGATACATCATGAACTACAGCGTATCGTACTTTCATCAGATACAGGACATGGCCGAGTTGTTCAACACGTTCTACCCCTTCCGCCTTGTCACCCGGCAGGAGGACCCCGAACTGGCCGACCAGCTGTTTGCGGTGCTGGCGCAGATAGAGGGCGAGTATTTCAGCACGAACGTCTGCCGTGAGAGCGAGATCATGGCCTTGATGCTGCACTTTTTCTCGATCTTCGGGCGGTATGAGCACCGCCAGAACAGCGAGCAGGTGCAGGATTACCCCAAGCAGCAGGACCACATGCGCCGCTTTGCAGAGCTGTGCGCCTACATCAACAACCACTGCACCGAGCGTCTCTCGGTCGAGGATCTGGCCTCCCGCGCGGGGTTTAGTGTCTACCATTTTTCGCGCCTGTTCAAGGAAAACACGGGCATGACCTGCCACAATTACCTGGTGGCGCGCCGCATCATCTATGCCAAAGCACTGCTGGTGGACGATACGATCCCCATCACCGAGATCGCTATGCGGTCGGGCTTCAACTCGATCGCAACCTTCAACCGCCTGTTCAAGGCGCAGATAGGTTATACCCCTACCGAGTACCGCCAGATGGCCTCCCACGGATAAAAAAGCGCCGCCGCGTGAAAGTTCCACGCGGCGGCGCACTTTTTAATTATTCGTAAATTTTGCGGCCGTGGGCATCGCCGATGCCCGTTTTGCGGTAGAAGTAGGTGTTGATGACATCGCGCCACTCACAGGCGTGCTCCTTCTGGTGGGCAAAGCGTGCCTCCAGGCGGGCGTACACGGCAGGATCCAGGTAAGGCTTCAACGTCACAACCTCGTCGTAGAACCGCGCGGCGTCCTCGGCACCCTCGAAGTGGGTATCGTAGATGTGCTGCAGGATCGTTTTGCCGCTCTTGAGCACATAGTTGTACGGCATGTGGTGGAAGAAGAGCAGCAGCTCTTCGGGGCAGGTCTCCACATTGGCGTACATTTCGGCCAGTTCGGGGGCGTACTGGTGGCAGTAATCGCTGCCCGTGGGCGAGCGGTCAATGCCAATGCCGTCGAAGGAGGCGCGGTGGTAGCAGCCCCAGCGGCTGTACTCATAACCGTCAACGTTGGGGCCGTAGTGGTAGTTGGGGTTGACCATCCAGCCCACGCCCAGGGGGGCGTTGTATTTCTCATAGGTGGGCCAGGACTGCATCAAAATGCGGTGCAGCGTCTTTTCCACAGGCTCATTGTTGCCGAAGGTCAGCCGCAGCCACTCGCCGGCAATCACGGCGGGGTCCAGCGTGGTGTCATAGCTCAAGCGGCCGAATCCGTAGAGGTTCGCAGCGGCCAGGTCGTGGCCGGTCCAGTTTTCATCGTTGCCGGTGTTGGTCACGGCCACCATTCCGTTGCCCGCGCCTTGGATCAGCGCACGCACATGGGCATCGCCGTTCGGGCGGGTGTGCATGTCGAAGTCCAAAATCTGGCGGAACCAGGGCATCAAGTAGCAGACGTGGCGCTGCTGGCCCGTGTACTCCTGCGCAATTTGGAACTCCACGGCAATGTGGGTGTGCTGCAGGCCGCCAATCAGCGGGGAGACCGGTTCGCGCACCTGGAAGTCCATGGGGCCGTTCTTGATTTGCAGCGTGACGTTGTCGCGGAAGGTGCCGTCCAGCGGCATAAAATAGTCGTAGCCTGCGCGGGCACGGTCAATCTTGGTATTGCGCCAATCCTGCTGGCAGTTGTAGACGAAACAACGCCAGACAATGTGACCACCGCAGGGGGCCACGGCATCGGCCAGCATGTTTGCGCCGTCGGCCTGGTTGCGACCGTAGGTGAAGGGGCCGGGGCGGCCCTCGGAGTCGGCCTTTACCAGGAAACCACCCAGGCCGGGCAGGTTTGCCCAGACCTCCTGGGCCTTATCCGCCCACCACTTGGCCACGGCGGGGTCGCAGGGGTCGGCGGAGTCCATGCCGCCCAGCTCCATCGGGGCGGCAAAGTTGATGCTCAGATACAGCTTGACGCCGTAGGGGGTGAAGATTTTCAGATACTCCTGCAGGGCGCCGAAGTAGCGGTCGGTGATGAGCCAGCTGGCGGCGTCCTTGACGTTGACGTTATTGATTGTGATGCCGTTGATGCCCACAGACGCGAGCATACGGGCGTAAGCCGTCAAACGCGGTACATCGATTAGAATTTCGGAATCTTTGAAAAAGAAGGAATCGCCGGAGTAGCCGCGCTCAATGCTGCCGTCCATGTTATCCCAGTGGTTCAGCATGCGCAGGCGGTTGGATGGTGCCTTCTCCTCATCGGCGGTGAACTGCGCCCACGCCTTGCCTGCAGTCTGCAGATTGCGCAGCAGTGCAAAAACGCCGTACAAAACGCCTACTTCGCTGCCGCCCTCGATGGTGCAATGGCCGTCGGCGGCCTTCAAGCGGTAACCCTCAGGGTCCAGGGCCATGTCCAGCGCCAGGGTGATGTCGTCGCCCTCGGTCAGCGCTGCGCCGTACAGGCCCTTGAAGCCCTCGGCCAGTTCTGCCTTGGCGCGGTCGATGGTTTCGCCCGTCAGCTCGGTATGCAGAGAAATCGCGTCGCAACGGCAGCCCCTAATCTCCGGGTATGCCAGCCAGCACTTGGTAAATGCCATGGTAAAACCTCCTATATATGTGAATAAAATTATTGTTGTTCCAGAATTTTTATCAGCCGTTCCGCAGCTTCTTTGCCGTCGCCGGGGCGGTTCGCACTGCCGAAGCTGAAACGTAAGGTCGACAGCGCATCCTCGGCCGCAGTGCCGCCCAGAGCCATCAAAACGTGGGAGGGTTCCTGCACGCCGCGGTTGTCGCACGCTGCGCCGGGGGAGACACTGACCCCTGCTACATCCAGCTGGTAGGTCAGCCGCTGGCCGCTGCGGCCGGGTAGGCCAACGCTCAGCAGGCCCGGCAGGCCGTCCGCAGGGGTGTGCAGCCGTGCTTCGGGCCGGGCAGCATGCAGCGTCTGCCAAAACTCCTCGGCCAGGGCACGCTTTTTGGCAGTGCGCTGGCGGCGCTCGGCGCAGGTGACCTTGAACGCTGCGGCCAAGCCCGCAATCAGCGCTGCGGGCTCAGTGCCGGGGCGCAGGCCGTACTGTTGACTGCCGCCGTAAATCAGCGGGCGCAGTTTGCGAGGCTCGCGCACATACAAGAAGCCGATGCCCTTCGGCCCGCCGAACTTGTGGGCCGACGCCGACAGAAAATCGATGCCGTCCAGCGGGATGGCCAGGTGTCCCGCAGCCTGCACAGCGTCAACGTGCAGCAGCACATCCGCCTCACGGCAGAGCGCTGCCAACTCGGGGATGTTCTGTACAACGCCTACCTCGTTGTTGGCGTACTGCAAGCTGACCAGGTTGGGGTGGGCCGCCAGGGCGCGGGTCAAGCTTTCAGGTACAACGCGGCCGAACCCGTCAACCTCCAGCGTTGTCATGCGGCCGCCGTCATCCCGGATTGACGCGCAGGCGTTCAGAACCGAGTGGTGCTCGATGGGCGTTGTGACCACATGGCCGCCCTGCGGCACCGTGCCACGGATGGCCCAGGTGTTGCTCTCGCTGCCGCCGGAGGTGAAAAATATATGGTCGGGGGTGCAGCCCAGATTTTCCGCCACGGTCAGCCGTGCTTTTTCCACGGTCTGCTTGGTGTGCAGGGCGCTGCGGTAGAGTGCGGCGGGGTTCGCGTACTCTTGGTAAGCGGTATACATGGCCTCCAGCGCCAGCGGCTCAATGGGCGCGGTGGCGGCATGGTCCGCATAAATTTCGTGGTTCATAAGTAGTTGCCTCAAATAAATGTAAAGGAATCAAAGTCAAACTGCGTGCCGGGCAGGAAGAGGAACGTGACCTGCCGCGCCCCCGTGACGGGCTCAAACGTGAAGGTTTGCTCGCCCCAATCGGCCTGTGGGCCAAACTCGACCACACGGCGCTCGGTCTCACCGCCGTCTGCAGCGGCAAACATCAGATGCACCGTGTTGGCGGGCAACGGGCTGCGGCCCGTAATGCGGATGCCGCAGCAGCCGGTCTCGCCAAAGTCCATGCGGTCAAACAGCAGCGAGACATTGTTGCCGATGCCCAGCACACGCGACCCGTCGCGGGTAAAGGAATCGCCATAGACGGCATCGCACGCGCCCGCAGCCAGGGTATCCCATGCGCGAGAATGACGGGTGAAGGTAAAGCCTTTGATGTGGACCTTCACGTTCAGCTCCACGGCAAACCTGCCGATGCCGCGCAGGAGCTTGTCCAGCTTGAAGGTGTCGGGCTGGTAGACGTTCCACTGCTTGGGCTTGTGGTAGACGCGCTCGCCGATCATTGTACTGCCCTCGGCGTAGGGCTCGCCGTCCCAGAAGCGGAAGGTCGTCGGTTCTCCGTCCAGCACAAAGATTGGCAGCTCCACCGTATCTGCACCATCGGGGCCAAAGTCGATATCATCGAACAGCACCCAGCTGCGGCCCGTGCGGGAGGTGGAAACGCCGCGCTCGTTGCCGTTGCCGATGTCGCCGAAGGACGCATCAAAACGGCTGGCCGAGATAAATTCATAAGGATTCTTGTGCAGCTGACCGATGCCAGAGATGGACAACTCCAATTGGGAGATCAGCTGTGGCGCATCATGGCCGTTGCGCACCAGGGCGCGAACCCGCAGTGTGCCATCGCCCAGGGCGGTCACCGTCAGCACGTCACCGTCTGGCTGCATGGCCGCGTTCACGGCGGGTACACCCTTGTCGTCGGTCAACTGCCACTCGATGTCGGTGAAGGTTGCTGCTGCAGGCCGGCGTGCGGCGGTGATGTGCGTTACGGGGTGCTCCTTGTCCAGCGCTGTGCGCTCGGCGGTCAGGGTCAGCTTGCGCACAGGGATTTCCTGCGTGCTGCCGCCAAAGGTCAGCGGCGGCAGACGGCGGCGGACGGGGCCTTCAAACGGGGCGGCGTTCAGCGTCAGCACTGCAGGGCGCAGGCCGGGGGCCGTGACATCCACGGTAATCGTGCCGGTGCGGCCATTGCCCGCCACAACGGCCAGCAGCATGCCACTGAAAAGGCGGCGGCTGTCGGTCTGGTACTCGTCGGGGTCGGCGCTGTCGCCGTTGTCAAGGCCCACCAACACACCCGCGCCATTTACGCGGACCGTCACGCGGTCGTTCGCGTTGCGCACAGGGTTGCCGTTCTTGTCGCGGGTTGTGATTGTGATAAACGCAAGCTCACGGCCATCGCCGGAAATCGTCTTGCGGTCAGCCTGCAGGCAGACCATAGCGCTGTCATCGAAGGAATCCTGCTCGTCGGTTGCCACGACCTTGCCGTTTTCATCGTAGGCTACGACCTTGACGCTGCCGGGGCGGTAGGCTGTCTGCCAACTGGCGGTACGGCCCTTGGCGGAGTCCAGCACCTTGCGGCCAAAGCTCTCGCCGTTCACAAACAGTTCTACGCTGTGGGCGTTGGTGCAAGCGCAGAGGTCAATCAGCTGCCCTTCGTTGAAGTCCCAGTAGGGGAACAGGTGTACCATTGGGTGTGTTTTGGGGTCGAGCCACGCGGCCTGCACAACGTAGTAGGCGTCCTTCGGGAAGCCTGCCGTGTCAATCGTGCCGAAATAGCTGCTGCGCGTGTGGTAAGGTGTCGGCTCGCCGATGTAATCCCACCCGGTCCAAAGGTACTGCCCCAGCGTGAATGGCCAGCGCTGCTCGCTCTGCAGGCAGACATCCCAGCTCTCCGCGCCCCAACTTGTGCGGCTGTTGCCCAGGCTTGAGCACTGCAGGTCGTCATCAGACAGCAGGCTTTGCGAAAGCGGGAAGTGGTAGATGCCGCGGCTCTGCACGATGGACGACGTCTCACTGCCGTAGATGACCCAGTCGGGGTGCTTCTCGTGGTGGCTGGCGTAGAGGCGCTCGCCGTAATTATAGCCCGCGACCTTGATGATATCGGCACAGTGCTGTGTATTTTCCCACGGCATGTAGTTGGAACCGAGCGTTGGGATGCCATTGCGCGCAGGGTCGTGCGCAGCGACCTCGGCCAGCAGCATCCGCATTGTGTCCGCGCCCTCGGAACCCGCGTGGGTGTCGTAGATCTCGTTGCCGATGCACCAGAACAGCAGGCTTGGGTGGTTGCGGTCGCGGCGGACCCAGGCAGCAACATCCTTTTCCTGCCACTCGTCAAAGAAGCGGCCGTAGTCGTAAGGGTTCTTGCCGCTGCGCCAGCAGTCGAAGCTCTCGACATCCATCAAAATGCCCATCTCGTCGGCCAGATCCATGAACTGCGGCGCGGGCGGTGTGTGACCTGTGCGGATGCTGTTAACCCCCATGGACTTGAGGATTTCAAGCTGACGCTTGGCGGCGCTGTACTCAAACGCCGAACCGAGACAGCCGAAATCGTGGTGGATGCAGACGCCCTTGATCAAAACGCGCTTGTGATTCACCAGCAGCCCGCAGTCGGGTGTGGCTTCGATGGTGCGGCAGCCAAAGCGGGTGGTTAGTGTGTCGGTAACGCCATCGGCGCCGGTTAGCTCTGCCGTGATGTGGTAGAAGTTCGGCGCGTCCAAGTCCCACAAAGCGGGGTCTTGCAGCGTGAAGGTGTGCGAGGCTTTGTAAATCGCGGTTTCCTTGCCCGTGCGCCAGCCATCGGGGGAGGGGAGAGCAGCCCATGCATCGGCAGGGATGGCGGCAGTGCCAAGAAGGCTGCCGTTGTCATCGGTCAGATGCAGCGTCAGCGTGCGGCCCGCGCTGGCGGCGGTGACGGAACCCGCCTCGGCAGTGACGGCCACGGTCCAAACGCCGTTGTCGCCCTCTTTGGCAGCTACATACAGTCCATCGGGCATCAAGTGGAGGTCGGGAGCCTCCCACAGTTCCACATTGCGGTACAGGCCCGCACCGGAGTACCAGCGAGAGTTGGGGTGGCGCAGATTGCAGCGGACAAGAACCTCGTTCTGGCCCTCATGCAGCGCATCGGTGATGTCGAACCAGAACGACGTGTAGCCGTACTTCCATTGGCCGACTTCGGTGCCGTTGACGAAAACGGTCGTATCCATGTAGGCCCCGCCGAACCAAAGCATGCGGCGGGTGCCGGGTACATCGGTGACAAAGAAATATTTGCGGTAGAACAGTGTGCCATCGCGGTACAGATCGTCCGCGTGGCGAATCTGCCAATCGTGGGGCAGGTCGACAGGGGTGAACTGCGCGTTCCAAGGCAGCAGCTCGGTATCCGGCGCGCAGGCGGCAAACAGCCAGTCGACGCTGAAATCGGTGCGTTTCATAAGGAACAGCTCCTTTTTAATAAGGGTAAGGGGATGTGACGGGAAGTGCCGTGCAGGTCCGACATGGCCGTGTCGGGCACACACGGTGCGCCCCGTCACCGGGGCGCGGTACTTGCGTACCATAAACAGCAAACCGGGGGCAGCCCCATGTTGTTACGTGAGGCTGCCCCCGGCAGTTGCATCACTGTCGCAGGGACAGTCAGTTTCCAAACAAATTACTTGCTTGCGTTGTAGGTGTCGTTGTACATATCAACAATGTTCTGCATGTTCTGGGCTTCGACCTCAGCAACGTAGGTATCCCAATCGTTGTTGATGTCGGCCTGATTCATGGCAAACTTGCAGGTCCAAGCGTTGACGGTATCGGTCATGGGGGTGCCCCACAGGTTCAGCATCTCCAGCTGATCCTCGTCGAAGGTAACGGTGGGATCCAGCGGGCGCAGCTTGCGGTACTGGCCCTGACGGTCGTAGAAGTCACGCAGATCATCGGTGAAGTTGCTGGTCAGCAGCTCGGTGTTGCCGCCATACATGAAGTTGCCACAGGCGTAGCCCAGCTCTTCACGCAGGTCGACCTGATCGTCGGAGGTCTGTCCGATGGACAGGCCTTTGCAGTAGTAACCGGGGGTCAGGCTGTAGGTGCCGTCGGTGACGGTGTAGGTCTCGCCCTCTTTGCCCCACTTGGTCAGGGTCAGGCCCTCGTCAGAGTACCACAGCCAGTCAACAAAGCGCATCATCTTGATGAACTCGTCCTCGCCCAGCTCTTTCAGAGCGTTGGAAGAGATCATGATACCGCACTCAAGGCGCTGGTTCTCGGCCTGATAGTCGGATGTGCCGATGGGAGTGAGGATGCGGTACAGCTCGTAGTTGCCCTCGCCCAGCTGCTCCTTGACCTTGGCGTCCTGGACGGCGTACTGGGCACGGTTGGTGGACATGATGACGGTCTCGCCGCGGTAGAACTTGTTCAGCGCGGTGTCGTCATCCTGGGTCCAGGTCTCGGGGTCAAGGACCTTGTTCTGGACGAGCTTCTGCAGGACAGTGTAGGCCTGCTTGTATTTGTCGGAGACAGAGCCGTCAACGAAGGAATCGCTGTCGGCGTCATAGACCAGACCGTAGTTGGTGGTGATGGCCCAGCCGGTGTTGATATCGTAGGAGGCACCCAGCAGCTTCAGCAGGTTGCCGCCCTGACCGTAACCGGAGGTCTGGCCGCACCACATATCGGACCAGATGTAGTCATTCTCGCCGCACATGCCCTGCTCGACCATGTACTTCTTGACGCCGATCAACACGTCGGCGAACTTATCCCAGGTCCAATCCTTTTCCAGCTCGGCGACATCGTAGCCGGCAGCGTCAAAGATGTCCTTGCGGACGAGGAAGGTGTAATCCTGCAGAGCGGTCTCCTTCAGGCCGGGCAGGCGGTAGTACTTGCCGTCAGCCTGCGTGATGGTGGCCAAGTCGTCCTGCATGTTGTACTCCTCGACGAAGTTGGAGTAGTTGGGCATATACTGGACATAGTCGGAGACGGGGACAACGCCGCCGCCGGTGACATACGCAGTTTCAGTGTAGATCTTGGGGATGATGTAGGGGGAAGTGCCGGAAGAAACGGCCAAGGAAACCTTATCGGTGTAGTTGGAGTTGTCAACGACGGTCAGTTCCAGATGGACGTTGGTGGCCTCCTCGATGGCCTTAAAGACGCCCTCGTTGATCCACTTGTCGTTCATGGGATAGGCGGGGTTGTCGTTGAAGAACATCGTGTAGGTGACAGGCTCGTCAGAGTGGAAGTGCTCGCCGTACTCATAGCCGAGGTTCGACTCGTCCGCAGCAGCGGTGTCGGTGGTAGCAGTGCTGCCATCGGTGTTGGTGCTTGCAGCCGTGGAGCTGCCGGAGCCGCCGCAGGCAGCCAGAGACAGCACCATGCCGGTAGCCAGCACGAGGGATGTGAGCTTTTTCATGTTTCGTAACCTCCATTACGTTTTTTCCTGTTCCCCGGAAGGCCCTGGGAAAACAGGCGTTTTCTTTCATCCGGCACCGGAGTCGGCGTCGGTTTTAAGACAGTGGAAAAACGGGACGCAGAGCACTAACGCGAAAACGTTAGCCCTTAACGCCACCCAGCATCATGCCCTGCACGAAATACTTCTGGATGAAGGGGTAGATGCAAATGATGGGAGCGGACGTCAGCACCATGGCGCAGGACTTGATGTTGGAAGCGATCTGCATGGCGTCGCCTGCATCGGCACTTGTGCCGGAAGCGCTGCTGATGAGCTGGCGCAGATAGTAGGCAACGGGCCATTTCGTGGTCGTATCCAAGTAGAGGAAAGCATCAAACCAGTCGTTCCAGTACTGGACGACGTAGAACAGTGTCATGGTGGCAATGATGGGCTTGGACAGGGGGATGGCGATGCGCCAGAACACGCCCCACAAGTCCAGGCCGTCGATCTCGCCGGCTTCTTCCAGCTCACGGGGGAGAGTGAGGAAGAAGGAACGCATCAGGATGACGTAGTAGGTGGAGATCATGCCGGGCAGAATGAAGGATGCCACGGTATCGCGCAGACCCAAAGAAACCATCAAAATGTAGTTGGGGATCATGCCGCCGCCAAAGTACATCGTGAAAATGATGAACTTGTTGATGGCCTTGCCGCCGTACAGCTCCGCCTTGGAAAGGGGATAGGCCAGCAGGGCGCTGAACAGCAGAGCGCAGACCGTGCCAATGATGGAGTACACAACGGTGTTGCCGTAATAGGGGATGAACTTGCCGTCGGTGACGACGTATTTATATGTGGAGATGTTGAAGTCCTTCGGGATCAGGCCGACTTGGCCTGCAACGATCGCCTGCGTAGAGGAGAAGGACTGGGCGATCAAGTACAGGAACGGGTAGAGCATCGCAACGCTGATCAGCGTCAGGATGATGGCGTTAAAGACCTTGAACACGCGGTAACTGGCGGATTCCTTGATCTTCATGGGGCCCATAGTAGTTGCTTTTGCCATTATTTTATCCTCCTAATTACCACAAACCGCTGCCGGTCAGCCAAGAGGAGACCTTGTTGGCAACCGTGAGCAGGACCAGGTTGATGACACCTTGGAACAGGCCGACGGCCGTTGCGTAGCTGTAGTTGCCGGAGCCAAGGCCCATGCGGTAGACGTAGGTGGCGATGATGTCGGCCGTCTCATAGGTCGTGGGGGTGTACAGCAGGAAGACCTTCTCGAAAGCGGCGGAACCGCACAGGCTGCCGATGTTCAGAACCAACAGGGTGGAGATGGTGGGCAGGATGGCGGGGATGGTAACGTGCAGGCACTGCTGGAAGCGGTTTGCGCCGTCCAGCTCAGCAGCCTCGTACAGTTCGGTGTTGATGCCGGACATGGCAGCCAAGTAAAGGATGGTGCCCCAGCCGAGGCCCTGCCATACGCCCGTGGTAACAAAGATCGTCGTGAACCACTCGGGCAGGGAGATGAAGGTGATGGCCTCGCCGCCCAGCTTGGTGATGAGGTTGTTGATGGGACCGCTGGTGGACAGAATCTCGCGGACCATGCCCGCAACGATGACCATCGAGATGAAGTGGGGCAGGTAGGAGATCGTCTGCACAATCTTCTTGAAGTGAACATTCTTGACCTCGTTCAGCAACAGGGCGAAGATCAGCGTCAGCGGGAAGCTGATGATCAGATACTTGAAGTTCAACAGCAGTGTGTTCTTGAACGCACGCCAGAAGTTCTGATCTTTCATGAACTGGTTGAAGTACTTCAGGCCGCTCCATTCATCGCCGAAGATGCTGCTGCCGGCGCGGTAGCGGCGGAACGCAATGATGTTGCCGAACATCGGGATGTAGCGGAACACGATGTAGTACACAATGGGAATGAACATCATTGCGTACCATTGCCAGTACTTTTTAATGTGCTTCATCACGGCACCCTGCTTCTTGACAGTGGCCACAGAAGCGTCTTTTTGTGCGGTCTTGGGCATGGTTCTGTCTCTCCTTCCTAATATCAATCACAGGTCAAGGGCCTGCGTTGCGGACTGGGTGACAGTCAGCTTTGCGGGGGCCTGACCCATCAGCGCTACGCTGCGGGCATCAGGCTGGGAAGCACCAACGTAAACGCTGTAGCTGCCTGCCTCAACGATCGGCGTGCCTTCCTCATTGCAGAGGGCGAAGGCGGCCAGCGGCAGGTGAATTTTGACCTGCTTCGTCTCACCGGGCTGCAGCTCGACCTTGGCAAGGCCCTTCAGCTGGGCGTTCGGGGTGTTCTCGCGCTCGGCCTTGACGTAAACCTCCACGCTCTCGCGGCCCGCAACAGAACCCTCGTTCGTGACGTCCACCGTCACATCGAGGCCGTCGGAGTCTGCCTCATTCGCGCTGACAGCAGCGTTCTTGAAGCCGAACTTCGTGTAGGACAGGCCGTAGCCGAAGGGGTAAAGGGCTTCCTTCTCCATGTAGCGGTAGGTGCGGCCCTTCATGGCGTAGTCGGTAAACTCCGGCAGGTCGCGGTCGCTGTGGTAGAAGGTAACAGGCAGTTTGCCCTGCGGGTTCGTCTCACCGAACAGAGCGCGGGCCACAGCCTCGCCGCCACGGGCACCGGGATACCAGGCTTCGAGAATGGCGCTTGCGTGCTCATCTGCATAGTTGACAGCCAATGCACTGCCGCCCAGCAGAACCAGAACAACAGGCTTGCCGCTCTCAACGCAGGCTTTCAGGACTTCCTCCTGATGGCCGGGGAGCTTCAGGTTCGGCTTGTCGCCGCTGGCGAACTGGTTGCCCTGGTCGCCCTCCTCACCCTCAAGGCCGGCATCCAGACCGAGGACTGCGATAACGACATCGCTCTCCTCGCAGACGCCCTTGACCTCGCTCATCAGCTCGTTGGACTCGGCCAAGCCTTGGATGTTGTCGGCGTAGAGGTGGCAGCCCTGCGAGTAGCGGACTTTCACATCGTTGCCGAGGTAATCTTCAATGCCCTCCAGCACGGTGGTGTAGCGGGAGGCAGTGCCCTCATAGTTGCCCAGCAGCGCCTTGCGACTGTCGGCATTGGGGCCGATGACACCGATGGTGTGCAGCTTGGACTTGTCCAGCGGCAGCGTGCCGTCATTCTTCAGCAGCGTCATGATGCTGTCGGCGACTTTCAGGTTCAGGGCCTTCATCTCGGCGCTGTCGACAACGTCGTAGCCAACCTTATTATAAGGAACCTGATCCTCGGCATCGAACATACCCAGACGCATGCGGGTCACATACAGGCGGGTCAGGCTCTCGTCGATCTTCTCTTCGGAAAGCTTGCCCTCGGCGACGGCCTGCTCAAGGTAAACGTAAAGGTCGCCGCAGTTCAGGTCGCAGCCGTTGTTGACGGCCAGTGCGACGGACTCTACAGGGCCGTCCGTGACCATGTGGCCGGTATGGAAGTCCTTGATGGCCCAGCAGTCGGAGGTAACGTGGCCGTCAAAATGCCACTTGTCACGCAGGATATCCTTTAGCAGGGTCTTGCTGCCGCAGCAGGGCTCGCCATTCGTGCGGTTGTACGCACCCATGACGGCCTCGACACCGGCTTCCTTGACCAGTGCGCGGAAGGCGGGCAGGTAGGTCTCCCACAGGTCCTGCTTGGAGACGATGGCGTTAAAGTGGTGGCGGTCGCTTTCGGGGCCAGAGTGTACGGCGAAATGCTTGGCGCAGGCGGCGGCCTGCAGGTAATCGGGATCATCGCCCTGCATACCCTCAACAAAGCGGACGCCGAGGCGGCTCGTCAGGAACGGATCCTCGCCGTAAGTTTCGTGGCCACGGCCCCAGCGGGGATCGCGGAAGATGTTGATGTTGGGGGCCCAGACGGTCAGACCCTTGAAAATGTCGCGGTCGCCGTGGGCGCGGCACATATTGTACTTGCCGCGAGCCTCAACGCCGACGGCGTTGCCGACCTGCTCCATCATGTCCTCGTCAAAGGCGGCGGCCATGCCGATGGCCTGGGGGAAGACGGTGGCAGTGCCCGCGCGGCCGACACCGTGGATGCCCTCGCTCCACCAGTTGTAAGCGGGGATGCCCAGACGCTCGATCGCGGGAGCCCAGCTCAGCATCTGGCTGACCTTCTCGTGCAGGGTCATCTGCGCAACGAGGTCGGCCGCACGCTTGCGGTACTCAGCCTCTTTAGCGGGATTCTTGGTTCTCTTCATAATGCTTTCTCCTGTTCTTCCGTGTCCTTTACAGAACGCCGAAACCTAAAATGGTGAATACTTTGTCCGTGCCCGGCTCCTGCATCTTGATTTCGATGTGGTGCCGCTGCGCGGTTTCTTCCTTTAAGATAATGGCCGCATGGCAGTGGGTCCAACCGGCCTGCCGCGGGTCGTAGGCCGCGACCTCTTTGCCGTCTACCGTGACGACTGCCGCGCCGAACTCCTTGCTGCCCGAATCCTTAAAAACGAGCTGGATGCTGCGGCAGGTGATGTCCATCGTGAACGGGTTGTCGCCCGCGCCCTTCTTCCAGTTGTGGGGGAACTCGGGGGTGTTGACATCCTCGAAGTCGAAGGGCACGCTCTGTAAATCGGTGTCCGTCTCGGTGAAGCAGCCGGGGTCGATGACCGCGTCAAAGGGGTTCACACTGCGGTCCAGCAGCTTCGTCTCGGCAAAGTCGAAACCGTAGTAGGGGGCGAGCTCTTTCGGGGCAGGCCCTTCCTGCTGCTTGTCCAGCCGGTCCAGCATATACATGAGGCAGTCCCGCATGATGCGGTGCCCGCTGTTGGAGGGATGGAACACATCGTAGAAGTACTGGCGGCGGGTGATGACGCTGCGCTCACCGACACCAACGCGGAACTGCGGGCTGACGGCGTCCAGCACATTGACCATCGGCAGCTCATGCCGCCAACCGATGGGAGCCAAGCGATCCTTCAGGTTCCAGTCGTTGGCAAAAACGCTGAACAGCATCACAACGGCGGGCTCATTGGGGGCTGACCAGATCTTTTGGATCAGGCTCTCGTGCATCAGGCCCTTCGTCTCGTCAGCCTCGTCGTTGACGGCGAACTCGACGATGATCAGATCGGGCTGCACCGCACCGTCGCGGGTGATGTCGCGGTCATAGCGGATGATGCCGAGCTGGCAGGGCGTGCCGCCAACGCCCGCTTTGATGTAGCGGACATGTGCGCCGTGGTCGGGTGTGTACCTTTCGCAGATGGCCTCATAGGTCTTGCGCGCGTAGCACATTTCCTGCGAGGGAACCGCACCCGCGCCCTGTGTGATGGAGCCGCCCAAGAAGGCGATCGTCGTGGGCTTGCCATCGCGGAGCTGCTGCAGCACACGCTTGATACGGATGTTGTTGCCGGTGCTCAGGCAGCTGCGGGCGATCATCTCGCCGTAGGCGGGCGTATCGAAAGCCACGGGCGGGTCGGGGTCAACCTCGGGGACTGTGTAGCCGTCGTTCAAGTAGAGCTTGACGGTGGCCGTGGCGATGTCCTTCGGTTTGACGAGCTCGAACAGAAACTCCTGCGGCGTCTCGTCGCTGTCGGACCACTGCTGCTCATCCATGACCATGATGTG
>UMEA01026022.1_pt1 | contig 17231 bp, 13 predicted proteins | sample 1964621 | NCBI WGS metagenome assembly UMEA01 (sample SAMEA4836007, study PRJEB28245) | human gut metagenome | biome: gut microbiome; material: fecal sample | place: Denmark | collected 2008 | reverse complement strand
AATTATCAAGATGGAATCGCCTGCCGGTACCGGCTACTTCGTCACCACGACGAAGAACAAGAAGAATTCCACGGGCAAGCTCGAACGTAACATGTACGATCCGGTTGCTCGCAAGCACGTCAACTTCAAGGAAGTCAAGCTCCGTTAATTCGTTGCTGAGTCTTTCTGTCGGAGAGGAATTTCCGGCGGTGACGTCGTAAAGCCGTTGTGTCTGATAAGGATGCAGCGGCTTTTTTGCGTTTGTTTTTCAGTGCATCCGAAACGGCGAATCCAAACTTTGGAACAAAAAACTCTGCCGCCTCGCAAGAAAATGAGTTTCCATAACTCGTATTGTCACACATCATAACTTATTTGTCACAATCTACCATAACTTGTAATGTCACAAATATCATAACTTTAGTGTCACAGGTTTGGTGCGCTTCGGTAAAATTGCAGAGTGGATCACAGCGGTACAGGTGCTGTCGTGACCACTCTTTTCTTGTTTGGAGAGCTGATGCGATCAAACTATGTACAGGATTACGACAAGTGGGTTAAGGCCGGGCGTGGTCAGGGGCGCTATAGCGCTTATGACCCGTGGATCACTGTTCAGGACTGCCATTCCAAAACCCCTCGCCACAGGGTCCCATGCCCACGCCTGCATCGCATGCTTCACTGCCTATCGCACGGGGAACGTCTTGTCTGCCTTTCTCTTGAATGGAATCCCGAGGTCATCGAAATCCGCGAGCAGTTTCCCCTTGCACCCGTTGACACACTAGACATTTGCAGCGAACTCAATCTGATTCATCCCCAAGTCAGGGGAAAGAATATCGTCATGACTACGGACTTCCTTGTGACGTACAGGGACGATGAGGGCGAAGAGAGTTTTAAGGCTTTTCAAGTCAAAGAGAATGAGGACGAGGTACGCAAGCCTCGGGTCAATGCCAAATTAACAATTGAGAAAATGTACTGGGAACGCAAGGGTATTCCGTGGTCTGTCGTTTTTACGTCCTCCTTGATTGGACCAAAGTACGACAACATTGTGTTCCTTAACAAGTACCGCAACGACATAATCAACGACTTCCATCAGCTCATGTTGGATTACATGACGCTTCTTACCTCCTACCCAGAACTGTCTTTGCGGAGACTTGGTGAAGTCTGTCCAAGCATTTTTGGCAATCGCTATGCAGTAGTCAGCGAGCCTATCCTAAAACTCGCAGCCCATCAGAAACTGGATTTCGATATTGACAATGCCTACATCCTCGATATACCCGTTGGAGATTTCAAATGTCAGCCGTAGTGAACCTGAAAGATGTCCTTTTTGGTGATGGCAAAACTTACCGTGTGATTGCTTTCTACCAAGGGGAAGTCGTGCTCTTTCGCATGGATAAGCGAGGGTTCCAGATAGATACGATCCCCTTTTCCGATCTTGAGAGTGAAATTCGCACTGGAAACATCGTCAAGATCACCGATCCGGCAAGTGACAACCGATACGCGGCGCATTCGGATAATGAGATGAATGCCGCTCAGAAGCGGTACGACCTCATTGCTCCTATTGTCACTAATCCCGAAGCGATCCTTGAAAGCCGACTGAGAACAGCGATCATCAGAAGCCAATCCATTTCGGAAGAAGACTTTGCAACCAAACGACGCTATGCCTACAGGTATTTGGAAAAATATTTTCGGGACGGCATGACGGTTACATGCCTTACTCGCTCGCGTGACGGATCTGCATCTCGCTCATATTCTGTGAAAACCGGGCGCAAATCCAGAACAGGGCTTGGGACTATCGTGACAGACGAAATACGCAACATGATGACCAGCGTCATCACGAAAAATATTCTCAAGATCGGTGGATTGTCCGTACACCAAGCGTACGGGGTATTCACCAAAGAATATCGGGTAGCCAATCCCAGTGTCCCCGACAATGCTATTCCTACCGAAGCGCAATTTAGGTATCACTACGATACCCGTATCAGTTTGGCTGACAAGGTAAGGAAAAGGAATCCTAGTGCCATCATGGACAAGGACATCGCCCCAGCGACGGGTACTGTTCTCCAAGTTGCTCAGTATCCTGGCGCTCGCTATGAAATCGACTCGACGGTTGACAATGTGTTCTTGGTCGCATCAGACCGTGTTCTGCCCGTAGGTCGTCCCGTTCTTTATTCGGTAACGGACGCATTCTCGGGAATGATTGTTGGCATCAACATTTCCTTTGAAGGGAGTCAGTACAAGAGCGCGGCTCAAGCCTTGTTTAACGCCATCCGCAACAAGCAAGAGTTTTGTCGCAAGTACGGTATAGAGATCGACAATGACGAATGGCCTGCCGAGGGGATTCCCTCCTGTGTGGTGGCAGACAACGGTGAACTTGAAGGTCGGCAGATCGAGAATTTCAGTAAGACCTTCTCTGTTCAGATCAGTAATACCGCCCCCATGAGGGGCGATCAGAAGGGAACTGTTGAGAGCAGTTTCCGTCAGCTCCAACATCAGCTCAAGGAGTTCGTCGCCAAGGCTGCTCCCGATCCGATAACGCTGAAAAAGGCCGGCGGCAAGGATAATCGCCACAACGCCTTTCTGACTCTTGTGGACTACACGAAACTCGTCATTGAGGCAGTTCGCGTTGTGAATCGCCATGTGAGAACTGTGATCCCAGTCGGCTATCCGGTAGGTCGCCCAGTCACTCCGATCTCTGTCTGGCAATGGGCCAAGAAAGAGGGAATGTGGGGGTTGACCACTGTTGACAATCCACTGCGCCTGCGCATCGCTCTGATGCCAAATGTCAAGCCTACAGTTTCCTCCTTGGGCATCAACGTAGACGGACTGCGCTACGAGTGCCTTGCCGATGAAGTCAAGACGCTGTTCTTCAGAGGAGCGCACAACAAGGCAAGACCCAAACGGGTGTTGGTGGCCTACGATCCGTCTGATGTTTCCTGCGCCTATCTCATACCGGATTCCAATCGCCCCATGACGGTGTACCGCTGTCAGTTGACTCCGAAGTTCGCCCGTTTTGCGGGAATGTCCATCTACGAAGCCCGCAGGGTTTTAGAAGAAGAAAGAACAACCACAATCATGGTTCAACACGAAAACGCCATTGCCGAAGGTGAAACCCGTAGGAGGCAAGATCAAATTGTTGAGGAAGCCATCACACAAAAGCCCACATCGGAATTGTCAGTGGCAGAAAAGATCAAGCGAATGTCGGAAAGCCGCATGCAGGAACGGATTACTCAGAACAGAGAACAATCTTTTGCCAGCACGGAAAGCCTGAAAAAACCTGAACCATCCAGGCAAATCCAGAATGACGATGATGAACTCAAGCCCGTTCAATCCTTTAACGATTTATCAGAGGGGTGGTAATGACAGATGCAACGAGAGCGGATTACACGCAAAGCAATGATGCCAACAACAACCCGCTTGTCATGACTCTGCCGGATTTCAGTGGGTATGTGCCAAAGGAACTCGCTGAACAGATGTTGCGGGTTACGCAAGTCCCAGCCAAAACGGAGCCCAAGCGCATCCGAGCCAAGTTTCTGAGGGAACTGCCACGAGAGCTTTTTGTGCCCACCGTCCACCATTTCACTCTGTTTCAGACGATGGACTCTCTGATCCGACTCGGATACAAGGATCGCAACCCGAACACCTTGAAATCCAAGCAGTTCCTTCCCAAAGCAGGAATGGAACTGGAAATGAAGTTGCAGGATTTCGGCTCGGACTACCGGGACGGATTCTCGGCTACGCTTATTGGGGTTTCGGGTAATGGCAAGACATATTCCGTGTCCAATCTGTTGCGCTACTACCCGCAGGTTATCAGCCATAACGATCCCAAGTTCGTACCTGGTAGTTTCGATCAAGTGGTTTATCTTCGGGTGAACTGTCCCGATGATGGAAGCCCCAAGTCCCTTTGCACGGAAGCCATTGCGGAACTTGGCAGGGTAACGGGTGAGTCGTATTCGGAAATGGTTGGCAACCGCGTGAGCGCAAGCCATTTGCGGGTTCGCCTTGCTCAGTTGATGAACATTCACAAGGTCGGCCTTTTGGTGATCGACGAAATCCAGAACATCGTCAACGCTCGACGAAACAAGGAAGAGTTGTTCAATTTCATTGTCACGCTGTCCAATACGCTAAACGTACCGCTCCTGTTCATCGGCACACCAAAGTTGGAAAAACTGCTCGACTCAAACTTGCGCACGGATCGTCGTCTTGGCTCCCAAGGTTGGATCGTATGGGATCGCCTGCGCCGTGACAGCGAGGATTGGCGGCTTTTCATGAAGCACCTTTGGCGCTGCTCCGTATTGTCGCAAGACCCAAAGGAGATGCCTGTTGAGGTAGAGGATGCTCTTTATAAGTACAGCCAGGGAATCCCGGACATTCTTGTGCGGCTCTTTGTGACCGCTCAGACTAATGGATTGATGCGGCTTCCCAAGGATAAAGAGAAAACCACGGCAAGTCTGATTTCGGTTACGTTCAAGGAATCCTTCAGCAATGTTGCCAAAGTCATCGGTGCAATTGCTCGCAACGACCTTGAAGCCATGGGACGGTACGAGGACGTGAGAATGCCCGAAGGTCGTTTCACCCAAATGTTGAGCGAGAAGATCAGCGCAATCGAGCAAAAGGATGTTTCTGGCGAACCTAAGCCGATTCCTGTCCGAGATAAGGTTATCCAATGGCTCCAGGAGATGCAGTACAAGGTCACGCCAAGAATGGATACCGAGATCACAAAGATGTGTTTGGCGAATCCCAAAATCACCTTGTCCGAGGCTATGAGGCGGGCTATGGCACTCCTTGATTCTACCGAAAAGGATGCGCAGCCCATTCCTGTAGGCAAGCCCAAGATGACACTTCCAGAACTCAGCACATTCCCCGTTGGGAGTGTTTAAGCCGACTATGTACGTACCTTATCCCTATCCCGATGAAGCGTTGGAAAGCGTGGTGGCTCGTTTGCGACGACACTTATGCCTCAATCCTCAAGAGGTGAAGAGAAAGTTCGGTAGCAACTGTCTGGGCGGATACGCCTACATCGAAACTTTGTCCGATCTGTTGAAACAAGCTTTTCCCGTTGAACAACTGATCGCAGACCACACGATGGTTCCGCTTTTGCGAAATCTCAACGACACCACATACCCACGTTACGCCTATCGGTACTGCCCCGACTGCCTGAAAGTGCAGCTTGAGACTCACGGCGAAACTTACTGGCGGCGTGAGTGGTTGTTCTGTGGGGTTTGCCATTGCCCGATCCATCACAAGCCGCTGATGTTGGCCAGTTTCAAAGACAGGCGGGCCATGTTCGACCACTGCCGGGACTTTGTTGTTCCCGAAGATGTCGAAGCCAGACTCAGCCGTCCCGTGGTCAGCAGCCGTTGCATGGAGAAAATGTCCGAGTGCTTGTTGGAACTGTTAGCCAAACCCGAGCCTCAAACCGTGGCAACTCCTATGCAGTGGCGTGACTTCTGGATTCGGATGCTCGATGACAACGGCTATACCTCGGGCAATCTCGATGCCCTGCAACAGCACCTGATGAGTTATTGGGAATTTGACGGCAAACAGCCCCCCGAGTTGTCGTCCGACGACCTCAACGCGGGTATGTCCCGTTACGATTGGGTTCAAGAACTTTACGCAAAATCAAGTTCAATCGGAATTCGCTGGCGTTGGGATCAAACCCTTCAGCTTTGGAAGGTTCTCCGTCCCGATATGTCAATTGAGGAACTTCACGCGCAAGCACTGGCTGGCTAGGCCATGTAATCCTTGATCACGGGAATTACGTAAATACAATATAAGGGCAATGTGCAAATTGAGAGGGACTTATGCCTCAGACAGATGTGCTTATCACCGAGTCCGGTTATGAAAATATCCTCATTGGCTTGTTGAAGGAGCTGGGGTACGAGTACACACATGGTTCTGAAGTACCACGCTCCAGCCCGCTCTATCAAGATGTCTACATCACGGAGGATTTTCTGACGACCGTCGGCAGAATCAATGCAGAACTGCCCCGAGTAGCTATTGAAACCGCATTGACACAACTGCAAGACCTGTCCGGAGGAAGTGTTGTTGATCTAAATATGACCTTCACGACCTACATCCAAGACGGAGTTCCTGTTCGATACTTCGTTGACGATGAAGAGGTCTACAACCGCGTGCAGTTGCTCGACTATCACAATGCAAAAAACAATTTGTTTCGCGTCGTCAACCAGTACACATTTCAAGAGCGCGAAACCAAGCGTCCCGATGTCATCCTGTTTGTCAACGGGATGCCGCTCGTAATCTTTGAATTGAAGTCTCCGACCCGTGACAACACGGATACATCCGAAGCCTACGCGCAAATTCAACGCTACCTCAAAGTCATTCCGTCCATTTTTGTCCCGAATGCTTTTTGTGTTCTCACCGACCTTGCAGATACGCGAGTCGGTTCCATTACCGCTCCCGAAGATCGTTTCATGGTCTGGAAAACCAAGGACGGCAAAACGGAAGATAGTGGGTGCGGTCGTATTGGCACGATGATTCGTGGTATGTGTGCCAAAGAACGGCTGCTCGATCTGGTAAAAAACTTCATCTGCTTCGACAGCCGACAAAAGGGCAAAGCCAAAATCATTGCCGGATACCACCAGTATTACGCTGTAAAGAAAGCTATTGAACGCGCCCTTGTTGCCGTTGGTTCCAATGGCGATGTGCCTGAATCCCAACGCAAGAAGATCGGTGTGTTTTGGCATACCCAAGGTAGCGGCAAGTCGCTGTCAATGGTGTTCTTTGCCCACGCCATCATTGAAAAACTGAAAACTTCAACGATAGTCGTCATCACAGACCGCAACCAGCTCGATGATCAGCTCTTCGGACAGTTTGCCGCTTGTAAGGAGTTTCTGCATCAAGAACCGGTACAAGCCAGAAACAAACGGCACTTGCTGGAATTGCTCAACAACCGCAAAGTCAACGGCATTATCTTTACGACGATGCAGAAGTTTGGCGAGCTGAAAGACACCTACGAAAAGTTCGCCAAGGATGACGAGGGGGCTCAGTGGGACGGCGTTCTGAGCTTACGTCGCAACATCATCGTCATGACCGACGAAGCCCATCGAGGGCAATATGAGCTGGAAGAACGCATCGAGGAGGACGGCACAACGCGAATGGGCTTTGCTGGCTGGATACGTCATGCCCTGCCCAATGCTTCGTTTATCGGCTTTACCGGAACTCCGATCAGCTCCAAAGACAAAAATACCGTTGAGGTCTTTGGGGACTATATCGACATTTATGACATCACCCAGGCCGTGGAAGACGGTGCAACTCGCCCCGTCTATTACGAAAGCCGTGTTGCCAAACTGCAACTTGACCAGAAAGCCTTGGATGAAGTAGACAAACTCTACGAGCAGATCGCTAGCCAAAACAGCGTCATGCCGACTCGCGTTGAACAAAGCAAACGCAATCAAGCGGCGTTGGATGCATTGCTTGGCCGTCCATCCGTCATAGAACATCTGTGTAAGGACATTGTTTGGCATTACGATACAAGCCGTGCCAGCCTTCCTGCTTTCAAGGCAATGATCGTGGCCTACAGCCGGAACATGGCCGTCAAGATTTACCAAAATCTCTTAGCCATTAAACCCGAATGGAAAAACAGTCTGGCGGTTGTCATGACCGTTGACAACAAAGACCCGTCAGAATGGGTTGATATTGCGGGTAATGCAGACGAACGCAAGGAACTTTCCAAGAGATTCAAGGATACCAACGATCCGCTCCGCATCGTGATTGTGTGCGATATGTGGCTCACGGGAACGGATATTCCCTGCCTAGGGACGATGTACCTTTTCAAACCCATGAAGGGGCACAATTTGATGCAAGCCATTACCCGCGTCAATCGCGTGTTTCCCGGCAAGGTCGGCGGTCTGATCGTGGATTACATCGGCATCGGCGGCGCACTCAAGCGGGCAATGGCCGATTACACCAATCGGGACAGGCAGAACACGCAAAACATGGATGCGGGCAAGTCTGCGTACCCTGAGTTCCAAAATAAGTTAAGTGTCATACGCGACTTTTTCCATCCAAGCCCTAAATTGACCAAAGACAGTATTGTCGCTATGGTGGAATCAGGCAAGAAGTTTGAACTCTCCGAACTTGCTCTTGATGCCACGGATATTTTGGTCGATCCTCTTAAAAAGCCAACGTTTAGAGAAGATTTCATCAAACAAGTTCGCTTGATGGAACGCTTGCAGTCCCTCTGTAAAAGCTACGCAACCAAGGCAGAACAACACGAGGCGGCCTTCTATTCTTTGGTTCGCTCCCTGACATCAAAGCGCGTCAACGGTGGCCCTGCGAGTACCGGCGTGCAAACGACCTCGAACATCAGTGCGTTGACCGCTCATATTGCGACCATTCTCGATGCTGGCGTAACCAGTACAGGGGTTGAAGCGATCATTTCACCCAACGCCAATGGCGAGACGGTGCAGGATGTTTCCATCTTTGATGAGCAATTCGTCAACGGCTTGAAAAAGCTCAAGCAGAAGAATGTGGCAATGGAATTATTGACGCGCATTCTGCAACAGAAGATCAGCGACTACAGACGAACCAGCATCGTCCAGTCCAAGAAGTTTTCGGAGATGATGCAGAACACCGCTAGCCGCTATCGCAATGGAATGCTGACAAGTCAAGAAGTGATTGTGGCCATGATCGAATTGGCCAAACAAATCATGGCAGAGGATGACGAAGCCAAGAAACTGGGCTTGAATGAAGAGGAAATGGCGTTCTACAGAGCGTTGACCCTGCCTGATGCCGTCAAAGACGCATACAGCAACGAGCAACTTTGCGCCTTGACAAGGGAACTCACCGACACTCTGCGCAAGAATCAGACTTTTGATTGGCAGAAGAAGGAATCGGCACGAGCGGACATGCGCCGAATCATCAAACGACTCCTTCGCAAGTACAAATACCCGCCAACAGAGGCTCCCAATGCCACCGACACTGTGATCAAACAGTGTGAATTGTGGGCTGATAACATCGAGTAATTACTTCAGTATTTACGTATTTACGTAGAGGTGCTATCCTTCAAGTTAAAGGGGTTGTCATGACAGAACAACAACCGCGGAAAGGTCGTCCACGTATCTATGAGGGCGGTGCCAAACGGGTCACGATCTCTTTACCGAGTCAGCTTGTCAACGAATTTAGACAACGCGGTTCGGCATGGGTCGTCAAAAAGCTCAACGAAGAAATAAACAAAACAAACAATGAGTCCAAAAATGGCAAATGAAACTACATCCAAACGTGGTCGCAAAGCCAAGGCAGAGAAGCCAGCCGAAAAAGTCGATTTCAAAACGCAGTTGTGGAATGCGGCTGATGCCATGCGCGGAAACCTCGACGCTGCGGTGTACAAGCATGTTCTGCTTGGCCTGATTTTCCTCAAATACATCTCCGAGAAGTTCGAAGAACGTTACGAAGAAATTGCGAAGGAATATGAGGAAGACGGTGAAGAAGCCGTCCGTGCGAGTCAGGAAGATCCTGACGAGTACATTGCCGAGAACATCTTTTGGGTTCCCGAAGAGGCACGGTGGCAAAAGATCGCTTCGGCGGCAAGTTCTTCAGCCATTGGTCTGGTGATTGACCGTGCCATGCGAGCGATTGAGGCTGTGCCCGAGAATGTCAAACTCAAGGGCATTTTGCCGAAGAATTACGCCAGCCCGGAGATCGACCAACGCATGCTGGGCAAGGTCGTCGATCTCTTTTCCAACATCGACTTGGCCTCCGAAAGGCAGAACGATCTGCTGGGCGAAGCGTACATGTACTGCTTGAAGAACTTCGCCACTGCCGAGGGAAAGAACGCTGGGGCTTTCTACACTCCGATCTGCATAGTTCGCACCTTGGTGAGCATCCTTGAGCCATTCAACGGTCGTGTGGCTGACCCCTGCTGCGGCAGCGGCGGCATGTTCGTCCAGAGCGTTGACTTCATCGAAAAACACCGTGGCAATCGCAAAAATATCACTGTTCTGGGGCAGGAATCTAACCCCGTGACGTGGAAAATGGCTGTGATGAACATGGCAATCCACGGTATTGATGCCGATTTGGGAGATGGCCCTGGCAATACTTTCTTCAATGACAAGCATGCTCGTGAGCGTGTTGACTTTTACTTGGCTAATCCTCCTTTCAATCAGAAGAAATGGCGCGGCACCGAGCTTGAAGATGATCCGCGCTGGAAATACGGTATCCCCTCCGACAATAATGCCAACTTTGCTTGGTTGCAGCACATGATCCACCATCTGTCTCAGAAGGGACGCATTGGCATGGTCTTGGCAAATGGGTCTTTGAGTTCAACTCAAAACAATGAGGGAGACATTCGCCAGAAAATCATTGAGGATGATCTGGTTGAAGGGATTGTGGCTCTTCCAGATAAACTCTTTACATCCACAGGTATTCCATGTTCGCTTTGGTTCCTGAACAAAGCCAAGGATCGTCCAAAGATGACGCTCTTTGTTGATGCTCGAAACATGGGAACAATGGTGAATCGAGCCTTGCGTGAGCTTACAAATGAAGACATTGAGCAATTAGCTACTGTTTTCAAAGAATACCGAGCCGGAACCCTTGAATGTAAGAAAGCGTTTACAGCAATTGCTACGATTGATGACATCAAAAAACAGGGTTACGTTCTGACGCCGGGACGTTATGTAGGCATAGAAGAGCCAGAGGAGGATGGGGAGCCGTTTAGCGATAAATTAAAGAGGTTAACGCTTGAGCTGAATAATTTGTTTTTACAGTCTCAATTGTTAGAACAAAAAATCAGTGAAAATTTAGCTAGTATCGAATCGGAATGAGGCAGAATGGGGTGCTATGGAAACAAAATTATTACGTGAGTTATGTGTTGAAATAGTAGATTGCCCTCACTCTACTCCATCATGGACGTCTGCTGGAAAAATAGTAATTCGTAATTTTAATATTCAACATGGAAAAATAGATTTTTCCAACCCCTCGTTTACAGATCAAGAACATTATTTACATCGAATTAAACGAGCTAAGCCAGAAGGAGGAGATCTTGTTATTACGCGAGAGGCTCCTATGGGCCAGGTTGGGATGATTCCGAGCAATGTTGAATGTTGCCTTGGGCAAAGGATGGTATTGCTTAAAGTAGATCGTACAGTCTGTAATCCCTATTATTTACTTTATGCATTGCAATCTCCTGCAGTCCAATTTCAGATAAAATGCAATGAAGGCACGGGCACAACCGTCAGTAACTTAAGAATTCCGATTTTGGAACATCTAGAAATTCCATTCGTGAATAAAGAAAATCAAGATCGTATTGCTGCCTTTCTTAAGTTGATTGACGACAAAATCGAGGCCAACAACAAGATCATTAAAAATCTTGAGGAGCAGCTTTGTCTATTATACAAATCATTTATATTGTATAAGGAGAACTTTATTGGCATCAAGCCGGTATCTGAACTCTTTACAATATCAATAGGAAAAACGCCTCCTCGAAAAGAGACCGAGTGGTTCAGCAAGAAAGAAACCGATATTAAGTGGGTGTCGATTTCCGACATGGGAAAATCTTATCCGTACATTCAAAATACTTCGGAATACATTACAAAAGAGGCCGCCGAAAAATTCAAAATCAAGGTAGTGCCTGACAATACAATCCTTCTTAGTTTTAAGCTAACTCTTGGACGAATTTGTATAACAGACGGCGAAATGGCCACCAATGAGGCAATTGCCCACTTTCCGATAGAGGATGAGTCTATTTTAGAATATTTGTATTGCTACTTGAGAACATTCAACTATGAAACTCTCGGCAATACATCATCAATTGCCACAGCAGTAAATTCTAAAATAATAAAAAATATGCAAATTCCGGTGCCAAAAAATGACGAACTTGATAGATTTCATCATTTAACAGCACCGCTCCTCCAGCAAATAAAAATATTGTCTCGTCAACAGTCTGTGCTACAAAACATTCGAGAAGCCCTCTTGACCAAACTCATCTCCAGCGAGATCGAGCTGAAGAACCAATAGGGCAACGTCCTTGATACACATTAACTGGAACGGATCGTGATCAACGAGTAAGTTCCAGTTTTTTTGCAGTAGACCTTGTTACTGGAAGGTAGCCTTTTGACAACAAACTGTGACAGAAGAATTATTACAACTGTGACACTAGATTTATTATGCGCTATGACAATAGAATTATGATGAACTGTGACACTACGAATTATGATGCATCAATAAGTTAAAAAAGTTAATATCCTTTTTTATTCAATTTTGCATACCAATAGCAAGATGAATCATCTCCTTTGTCACAAGCAAGTCCAAAATATTCTTTTGCCTTTGAATAGCTCTGCCGAACTCCTAATCCTTCCATATAGGAAAGACCAATCATACGCAAAGCATCAATATTCCCTTGGTCAGCAGATTTACGAAACCATTTAAAAGCTTCTGTATAACTTTGCTTCACCCCCCAACCATTCGCATATGATATTCCAAGATTATACTGCGCTCCGACGTGACCTTTTTCAGCTGAGTCTCTAAACAATTTAAAAGCTTCGGTATAACTTTGCTTCACTCCATGACCTTTAAAATATAATAACCCAAGATTATACTGCGCATTGGCATCACCTTTTTCAGCTGCTGCTCTAAACCATTTAAAGGCTTCGGTATAACTTTGCTCCACACCCCGCCCCATCGCATATGCTAACCCAAGACTATCCTGTGCTCCAACGTGACCTTTTTCAGCTGCGTCTCTAAACAATTCAAAGGCTTCGGTATAGCTTTGCCTCACACCCCAGCCAGTCGAATATAATAATCCAAGATCATACTGCGCTTTGACAAAACCTTTTTTAGCCGCTTCTCTATACCATATAAAAGCTTCGGTATAACTTTGCCTCACACCCTGGCCATTCGCATATAATTTCCCAAGAGCATACTGCGATTTGGCATCACCTTTTTCAGCAGCCTCTCTAAACCATTTAAAAGCTTCGGTATAACTTTGCTTTACGCCCCGGCCATTCTCATATAATGTTCCAAGATTAAACATTGCTTCGGCGTGACCTTTTTCAGCCGCTTCTCTAAACCATTTAACAGCTTCGCTATCACTTTGCTTCACACTACGACCAAGTACATATGCTAACCCAAGTCTATACTGCGCTGCTTCGTGACCTTTTTCAGCCGCTTCTCTAAACCATTTAAAAGCTTCGGTATAATTTTGCTTCACACCCCAACCATAAAAATAACACAGCCCAAGCTCATATTGAGCTTTAGAATCACCAAGTTTTGCTTTTTCAAAAAGAGATTGAAAACACGGCGAACGCAGCCTGTTTCAAAATGTAACAGCCCGGTAAATCCGGGCTGTTCTATTTTGAGGGGTCAGTCAACGTTGGCCCACTCTCCGCCAAGCCCCTCACAGTTCTTTACACCGATCGCCAATGTCGGTGCGAATTCCTTCAAACAGCGTTCCACCGAACGGGCGCGTTTCAGATTTTTCGATGCCTGTTCGTGCTCCTGAAAAGCCTTCACCAGATTGAGTGCGACCTTGATGACGGTGGTCGCGGCGAACAGATAGTACGGGTCCTGACACTGGAAAGCGTCCTGCTTGAAGTTCAGATCAAGATGCCAGTGCGTGCTTTCGACGTACCAGTGAGACGTAACGCACTGAGCCATCAGTTCCACCGTCGACTGTTCGATCGGACCGCCATTCGCTGAATACGGATAGCTGGTGATGAAGTAGCGTTCTTCCCGAGTAGTCTCACCGGTCTTGGTCTCGGTCAGGAAACTGATGTTTTTCACAAGGCATCCTTCGGCAAGGCTCGGCCACTTCCGAAGGTACTTCTTGTCCAGCAAACTTCCCGGCAGAACGAATGTCAGTTGGTAGCCTTTTCGACCGTGCCCATTAATATCGCGATGGCTCATGCGGGATTGGATTTTCATATTTCTCAGGGCATTGCTGAACAATTCCTCGATATCGTCAAACAGGAAACCCTTGTTTCCCTTGGCGGCAAGGAAGTAATGTCCGCCTTGCTTCAGGATCGCTTCGGCCAGCTCGACCACTGTATTGAGAGCATCCGCTGAGACGATCGCGCCGTTCAGATTGAACTGGCTGACGAGCTTCGGACCGGCCTTGATTTCATTGCTCTTCGTATCGATTTGCTCATGAGCCATGATCCGCATGTTCGAGCAGTCGACCATGTTCATGTGGAAAATGATGCGGTCAGTATCGATATGACGGCTTGCTCTGGCTGCCTGCCCGTCAAGTGCAATCTGACGCAGACCCGGACGATCGCCCGTAAGATTGCCCGCTACATTCTTCAGAACCGTTTTCAGTGTTTCATCCGACAGAGAACGCAACATTCTGCGGATCGTGTCAGAGCTGACTTCTTCCAGATGGAAGGCCGGGAACAGGCGCTGAAGCTCACCAAGATTGGCATTCCAGTAATCGGCAGCCTGTCTTGCGTTGAATTCGCCGCGAGTAGCAGAGAAGACGCAAACGAGAAGAAGCACTGAAGCCGGCACTTTGACGATGGTGGGGAAGGATGTTCCGTCATCACGGAATTCGATGGCACTTTCCAACATGCCGAGAATACCCTGCACGCTGTAAACACCTGTACCAGTAGGTTCTTGATGAGTTTTTGCCTCTTTTACCGCAGCCTCTGCTGCCTGTATCTGGGCAAGCTGTTTCCAATTCCTCGGCCTGTTCCGATACACGTTTTGCTCGGGATCGTCGGCGAAGATTTTGCCGAGTGTTTTACTGGCGATGGTGACACTGCGCGAACGTTCGGTTCGATAGCAGGCACGTGAAACGGCGTAGCAGTAGTCGGCACCTCTGACTGTTTGCTTTGCCCGGTCGAAATGCAGTTCTTTGCCCGGAGGCAGCTTGCTGAGCTGTTCGGCGTTCAGTTCGAACGGCAAGCTTATCGTGGAATATGTGCCAATCTTGTCCAGATTGTCTCGCTTGTCAGACATATCGTTATCCTTGAATCCTGTCTACGAATTATAGCGTAAACAGGATTCGAGGTCAATAAAAAAATCACCGCTTTTTCTAAGAATTTCATAGATCAGCGGTGATTAGTGAATCCTAGGAGAGTGGCCTGCAGAAGATGCCGTGCGTTCGCCGTGGATTGAAAAGGTTTGGATAGAACATTTTCGTAAGAAGTTGTAGCAGAAAAAGAGTAAGTCGAAGGCAATGCAAGTACGAGGAATGCAAGTACGAGTAAAAAAGTTGATTTTATTGTTTTCATTACCGCTACTCCTTTGATATTGAATTTACAGCACCCTGTAAAGGCACAAGAACCGTCAGGGAATGCTTAATACTGTCACATCCCAATTACGATTAGGACACTAGATTTATCATGTTCTGTGACACTACGAATTATGATATATCAGGTGTATCGTCGGGCTCCCAAACTACAGAAGCCCCATTTCCTCCGCTTCTTTGATCTGCTCTTCTGTAAGACGCGCCAACGGATCGAGCTGTTCTAGCAGCCAACGCCGCGCCGATTCCTCGCCCATAGACCTTCCTGAAGTCTTGAGGCCCGTACCGATTGAAGTTGTCTCGGAGGGATTGGGCGACGTCTCGGTGAACTTCTGCGTCGTTGTTTTCCCACTTGCGCCGGGGCCCGTCGATGCCACTGCTTGAGAGCTCAAGCTTTGCGATGTACTCTGGGGTATATTTTTGGAGGATCCTGTCGTGCTGATCACGCCAAACCCCCAAGTCGTCCCGAGAAATCGGCGCATCGACCTCGCCTGCTGCTCGTAGTCCTGCGGTGTCATTTCCTTCGCTTTCATTTTTATCCCTGATAAAGCAAGGTTGTGTTTTTATGGAAAAATTATGAGAGCTTCCAAATACACGGCGAGCAGGCGCATACTCGTTCTGCGCCTCTCGCACATTCTGACCAAGGCTTTGCGTGGCTGGTGCGGAGTAATTCCCGAACGCCAATGCCAGTGACAGCACAACAACCGCCCCAAAGCGATCTGAGGACAGCGGAAACCTTCGCCCCCAGGCTCCATGTTGCGATGGGCTTCAGAACCCGAACGCTTCCTCCATTTCGTCCAACTGTTCCCTCGTCAGGCGAGGATGCCTCGATCGTCCATGGATGCATTAAGAATCAGATTGTGACAAATGTATTAGCAAGGTTGTGACAGTACGAGTTATAGAAGTGTGTCACTACGAGTTATGAAATTCGGTGACACTACGAGTTAAGAAATATCAGAAAACGACAGAGTTCGGATTCAAAAAATTGTTTGCCGAATTAAGGCATCTGAATCTTGCCGGAAGAAGGCGGCACACCGAAACCGGGGGAGCCGGGCGTGACGATCTTGCTTGCGGCTTCACGACGCATTTCCTGCAGACGTTCAAGCGTCTGACGTACGCCTTCCTTAGCGGCTTCGCCGTACTTGGCAACGGCTTCGGCGACGCTGGCGGCAGGGATGTCAAAAGAGATCGGAAGCGGTCCCATCTGCGTCATGATCTGCACTTCGCCGGTAAAGATCGGGGCGCGCGTCGGGTCCTTCGCGCCTTCGGGCGTGATCGGCGTGAGCACATGGATGGTGCCCATCTTGCGGTCGGTCACGATTTCTTCGGTGTACAGGTTGGCCGCGTCCATGTCGGCGCTGAGGTTGTCAAGGTCAGCCATTGTTGAAAAGCAATCCACAAAAGAAGTTGATCGAAATACGGATGCAAGGAAAGCCTTTCCCATCCGTCTTGCCGCCTATATGGGGATGAGGTCGGACAATATCAAGTACTGCGCAAAGCAAAACCGCAGCACGGTCGGCTGCGGCTTGTTTGTGTGAGGAACCGAAGGATCAGCGGTAAACCATCACGGGAATCTTGGAGTGGGTAAGAACCTTTTGCGTTTCACTGCCAAGAAGTACGGCTGCCAAGCCCTTGCGACCGTGGCTGGCCATGAAGACGCAGTCGCAGTTTTGCTGTTGACTTGTTTCGATCAACGCTTCAGCAGGCGAGAAGGATTTGACGGCAACGGTCTCCACAGGCACGCCTTCCTTGTCAAAGATGGCACGCGCATCCGCGAGGCGCTCTTCGGCGACAGCGCGCATTCTTTCGTCATAGTCGTCAATTGATTCGGGACGGTATTCGGAAAGAGAGGTGTAGCTGTAGGGCTCGATTACGGTGATCAAAACAACGGAGGCACCCAGAGGCTTGGCAAAACGGGCAGCGCCGCGCACGGCCTCAATCGAAAGGGGGGATCCGTCAGTGGGAACGAGAATGCGTTTGTACATTTTTTGATTGACTCCGTTGGTCTGGTGCTTGCATTGTACTATTCGGCGCCGAGTTTGCTTGATGCTGCTTCGGA